>JRYH01006465.1_pt1 | contig 18974 bp, 19 predicted proteins | sample 235351 | NCBI WGS metagenome assembly JRYH01 (sample SAMN03074221, study PRJNA261480) | activated sludge metagenome | biome: Wastewater Treatment Plant; feature: Wastewater; material: Activated sludge; isolation source: activated biomass of a wastewater treatment plant treating wastewater... ... | reverse complement strand
AATAGGCCGTAAAGCCGCCGATCAGCAGTTTCGGCCGGGTTTCCAACGCGATGCGCTCCATCTCGTCGTAGTCGATCAGCCCGGTTTCAGGATCGAGGCCATAGGGCACGATCCGGTAGTGCCGGCCGGAGAAGTTGGACGGGTTGCCGTGGGTCAGGTGGCCGCCCTGGGCCAGGTTCATGCCCATCACGGTGTCGCCGGGCGCGGCCAGCGCCAGGAACACCGCCGCGTTGGCCTGGGCGCCGGAATGCGGCTGCACGTTGGCGTAGTCGCAGCCGAACAGCGCCTTGGCGCGTTCGATCGCCAGCTGCTCGGCCACGTCCACATGCTCGCAGCCGCTGTAGTAGCGCTTGCCGGGATAGCCTTCGGCGTACTTGTTGGTGAACACCGAGTTCTGCACCGCCATCACCAGCGGGCTGGCGTAGTTCTCGGAGGCGATCAGCTCGGCATGATCTTCCTGGCGGCTTTCCTCGCCGCGCAGCGCGTCGGCCAGCACCGGATCGAAGCCGGCGAGCGTCGTGGAGGCGTCGTACATGGCGCGATTCCTATGTTTCGTTGGTGTCGAGCAGGCGCGCGACGCGCGCCGCGATGTCGTCGATCTGCGCCTCGCTGCAGATCAGCGGCGGCAGCAGGCGGAGGGTGCTGCCCCGCGTCACGGTGATCAGCAGGCGCTGTTGTTCCAGCGCGCGGCCCACCAGTCCGGCGCAGGGGCGGTCCAGTTCGATGCCGATCATCAGCCCCTGGCCACGGATGGCGAGCACATGGGGATGGCCGTGCAATGCCGCGTGCAGCGCGGCCAGCAGGCGCCGGCCGAGCACGGCGGCGCGCTGCGGAAGCTGCTCGCGCGCCATCACGTCGATCACGGCGCAGCCCACCCGGCAGGCCAGCGGATTGCCGCCGAAGGTCGAGCCGTGCCCGCCGGGCGAGAACAGCGCCGCCGCCGGCCCGCGCGCCAGGCAGGCGCCGATCGGAAAGCCATTGCCCAGCCCCTTCGCCAGCGTCACCACGTCGGGCACGACGCCCGCATGGCGGTAGCCGAACCAGGCGCCGGTGCGCCCCATGCCGGTCTGCACTTCGTCGGCCATCAGCAGCCAGCCGTGGCGGTCGCACAGCGCGCGCAGTTCGCGCAGCCAGGCGGCGCCGGCCGCGCGCACGCCGCCTTCGCCCTGCACCGTCTCGACCAGCACGGCGACGATGTCCGGCGCTTCCGCCGCCGCCCGCCGCACCGCCCCGATGTCGTCGTAGGGCACGCGCACGAAACCGGGCATCAAGGGCTCGAAGCCGCGCTGCGCCGCCGGGTTGCCGGTGGCCGCCAGGGTGGCGAGCGTGCGGCCGTGGAAGCCGTTGTCCATCACCAGCACCTGCGGCTGCGCCACCCGGGCGCGGCGGGCATGCAGGCGGGCGAGCTTGAGCGCGGCCTCGTTGGCCTCCGCCCCCGAGTTGCAGAAGAAGGCCCGCTCCATGCCCGCCAGCGCGCACAGCCGCTCGCCGAGGCGCTCCTGCCAGTCGATGCGGAACAGGTTGGAGGTGTGCAGCAGCAGTCCGGCCTGCTCGGCGATGGCGGCGGCGATGTCCGGGTGGGCATGGCCGAGGCTGGTGACGGCCACGCCCGCGATCGCGTCCAGGTATTCGATGCCGTCCGCGTCCCACAGCCGCGCGCCGCTGCCGCGCACGAAGGCGACCGGCTGGCGGGCGTAGGCCTGCATCAGATGGGATGAGGTATCCGTCATGCGTTCCGTCCTCCGCTTTCCTGCGCGCCGGGTGCCCCGGAGCCGGGCCAGTAGTGGCTGTCCGGCAGCGCGCGCGCGCCGAAGATGGCCTGCCCGACGCGGACCACGGTGGCGCCTTCCTCGACGGCGATCTCGAAATCGCCCGACATGCCCATCGACAGTTCGTCCAGGCCGATGCCGTCGGGCGCGATCTGGCGCAGCCGGTCGCGCAGCGTGCGCAGCAGCACGAAGCACTGCCGCACCCGTTCGGCCTCGCTGGAGAACAGCGCCAGCGTCATCAGCCCGCGCACGCGCAGCGCCGGAAAGGCCGGCAGCGCCCGCAGGAAGGCCGCGACCTCGGACGGCGGCAGGCCGTACTTGCTGGGCTCGCCCGAGGTGTTGACCTGCACGAACACGTCCAGCGCGCGCCCTTCGGCCTGCAGGCGGCGCTCCAGCGCCTCGGCCACGCGCAGGCTGTCCAGCGCCTGGAACTCGCTCGCGAAGCGCGCCACCAGCTTGGCCTTGTTGGTCTGCAGGTGGCCGATGACCGACCAGCGCAGGTCCGGCAGGTCGGCCATCGCCTCCCACTTGCGCTGCGCCTCCTGCACCTTGTTCTCGCCCAGCATGCGGCAGCCCGCCGCATGGGCCAGGCGGATGTCGGCCTCGGATCGGGTCTTGCTGACCGGCAGCAGGCGCACGCCCGCCGGGTCGCGTCCCGCGCGGCGGCAGGCGGCGGCGATGCGCGCCTGCACGGCGGCAAGGTTGTGGCGCAGGTCTTCGACCGTCCCGGCCTGCGGGTAGCGGCCGTGCCGGTCGTGGCGGGTGGGGGTGGCGGAGGGCACCCCGCCCGTGGCGGATGGGTCGTGGATCAATTCGCCTCTCCTTTGCCGATCGCGGCATGCAGGGTCCGCCACGGCGCCCGCGGCAGCCGGCCATTGAGCACCGCATGCGCCAGCAGGCCGACCACCAGCCCCCAGAAGGCGCCGCCGATGCCGAACATCGTGATGTTGGCGGCAGCCGCCAGGAAGGTGATCAGCGAGGCTTCGCGCGTCCCGGCATCGGCCAGCGCGCTGGCCAGGCTGCCGCCGATGGTGCCCAGCAGTGCGAGGCCCGCCAGCGTGGTGATGAACGTCGCCGGGAACGCCATGAAGACGGCAGCCAGCGTCACGCCGAACACGCCGACGAGGATGTAGAACACGCCCGCTGCGATACCGGCGATCCAGCGTTTGGACGGATCTTCATGTGCCTCGCGCCCCGTGCAGATGGCCGCCGTGATCGCCGCGACGTTGAAGGCGTGCGAGCCGAACGGCGCCATCAGGAGCGAGCCCAGCCCGGTGATCGTCACGATGGGGTTGGCACTGGTCTTGAACCCATCATTGCGCAGCACCAGCATGCCGGGCATGTATTGGCCGGTCAGGGTGATGAGAAATAGCGGCAACGCCACGCTCAGCAAGGCGTTGAGCGAGAACGATGGCATGGTGAAAACCGGGGCCGCGAACTTCAGCGCCAGGCCGGACAGATCGACACGGTCCTGGATCAGCAGGAAAGCCAGTCCCAGCACCAAGATGCCAACCACCGCATAACGTGCCGTGAACCGTTTCAACACGACGTAGGCGACGATCAGCAGGCCTGCCAGTAGCGGATCGACGCTCATGCCGCCGAAGGCACCAATTCCGAACTGCAGCAGGATGCCCGCCAGCAGCCCGGCGGCCACACCGGGCGGAATCAGCCGGATGACCTTCTCGAAGTAGCCCGACAGGCCGAGCAGAACGAAAGCCGCAGCGGAAATCAGGTACGCACCGACCGCCTCCGCATAGGGCGTGGTGGCCAGTGCCGTGACCAGGAACGCCGCCGCCGGTGTGGACCAGGCCGTGATGATCGGCTCGCGGGCGATCCAGCTCAGCATGATCCCCGTCACCCCAACACCGATCGAAATCGACCACACCCACGAGGCCGTCAGCTCCGGGCTGAGGCCAGCCACTTTGGCGGCCTGGAACACCAGAATGAAGGTGCCGCCGTAATTGACGATGACCGAAATCAGGCCGGCGACGACAGGGTGGGTGAGATCGCTCAGCCGTATGGATGAAGGTGGGGGTGCGGATGACATGGTTTTTTCATAACTCCTGCGGACTCGGTTCCAAGAACCTTTATTGGGAGTTATGTTTTAACCTGAAAATGGCCTGTTGCGCCCCTCCACTTTTTTCGTGTCGTACATACCAATTGGCAATTGCCCAGGATCAACCCAGGCTTGTCCACCACGTGCGCGCTGAGCGGTCAGGAGTGTTTGGCCGCAGCGCGAATCACGTTTGTGGCGGGATACCGACACATTACGGCGTTGCTGTGTTGGTCACCTCAAACGCGACTGCGGGTAGATTGCAGCGATTGGCATGCCTCGGAGTGCCGCAGAAAAAATGGAAAACGACCTGCGCGTGAATAGGCTCCGCTGTACCAGTTACCACTGGAATCTGTAGCAGCTAGTCAAGTGAGTTCGCGCAGTGCCAAAAGCGCACCCGCACTGAACAGCAGCCAGATCAGCAAGCGTCTGAACTGCTGGTCAGAAAGCCTGCGAAAAACGGCAATGCCAATCTGAGACGAAACAATCGTGGCGGGTAACGCAATAGCCATCAGGATCAATGTCTCTCGCGTGTAATACCCCTGCCAGGCAAAAATCCCGACCGCGATCCCGAGGATCGCCACGTTGTAAGGACGCAGTACCGCGCTCGTCTCCCCTTTGGTCCAGGGTTGCATGGCGCACCACATGGTCGGTAACGCGCCCGAAAGCGAAGCCGCTCCCCCAAGGAAGCCACCGCAGAAGCCAACCAGAGCGTCTGTCTTGGGCATGGGTCGCTCCAGATGAGGCAGTGATCGGCGAAATGCGAAGAAAGCCCCATAGAGCAGCATGAAACCGGCGATCACCAATTTCAGCAGTGGCGCGCTGATGAATTCCAGAGTTGCGGCGCCGAGCGGTATGCCAATCAGAGCGGGCAACAGAAAGCGCGGGAGGCGCCGGGTGCCGCTTCCCAACTCGCCTCGGATAAGCCAGAGGCTTTGAACACCACTGACCACGGACATGGCTGCCACGATGGAGACGGCCTGCCAAGGCGGCATGACCTGCAGCCATATGCCGAGGGACAGCAAGGCAGTGCCGAACCCGGCGAGGCCATTGACGAAGCCGCCAGCAGCCGCGCCAGCCAGTAGGGAAAGAACGAGTTCGAGCGACATCTCAGGGCGCCATCACTGAAGAAAACCGGAGGAAGCGCGCGCCCAAAGTGGGCCGCGAAGTAGTAAATGGCATGACCTGTCGATGTCTCCCAAGCCTTGTTGATACCCAATTTTCGCCTTAAAATGGTAGGAGCAATCATACCAATTTCGCGGTGAGATACCTACCAATTGTTCAAGCACGCCCAACTCGAATCTGTCAAAGCCTGGATAGGTGACCCGGCTCATGGCGCCCTGTCGCTGCACGCCCGCATTCAGCGTGCGATCCGGCAATTGATCCTGGACGGCGCGCTGGAAGTCGGTCGGCCCTTGCCCGCCTCGCGGGCGCTTGCACAGTCACTGGGCGTTTCGCGGGACACGGTCGAAGCCGCGTACAGCCAATTGCATGCGGAGGGGTTCATCGACCGGCGAGTGGGTAGCGGCAGCTTCGTGTCGGAACGGGCACAGGTGCCTCCGAGGCGAGGCACGAGCCAGCGGGCGAAGCTGCACCGTGAATCACCACGTCTCAGCCAGCGTGGGGCCGCAATCTTCCAGAACGGCGGTGTACGCGAGGCCCTGACACCGCGCCCCTTCGCGCCGGGGGTGCCGGAGACGCGCAGTTTCCCGTTGCAAACGTGGGAGCGGCTGCAGCGTCAGGTGTTGAAGGAACATGGAACGCTGGCCCTGACACACAGCCATCCGCAGGGTGTGGAGGCACTGCGACGGGCCATCGCGGATTACGTCAACCTCGAACGCGGAGCCCGTGCCACACCTGATCGCATATTGGTGTTGACCAGTTCGCAACAGGCGCTGTCGCTGTGCGCCACTGTGCTGCTCGATGCAGGGGACCGGGTCTTTATCGAAGATCCCGCCTACCACGGCGCTCGTCGTGCATTCGATGCAGCGGGCCTCGAATCCGTGCCAGTGCCGTTGGATGCCCAGGGGATTCGGATCGAGTCATTGCAGAACGCCGCGCAACCGGCAAAAGCGATTTTTTTGACCCCATCGCACCAGTTCCCGACTGGAGCCACGCTTGCGCTTGACCGACGGCTTGCGATCATCGAGTGGGCACACAGGAACCAAGCCTGGATCATCGAGGACGACTACGACAGCGAGTTCCACTACGCCGGCAAGCCGACCGCATGCGTGCAAGGTCTCGATGCGCACGACCGGACCATTTACATCGGCACATTCACCAAATCCATGTTTCCGGGCCTGCGCATCGGCTACATGGTGCTGCCATCGCAGCTCGTCGCTCCCATGACAGTGGCCCGCACGCTGCAGGACGGCCATAGCGCCTCCATCCCGCAGTTGACGCTGGCGCGGTTCATGGAGGGCGGACACTTCGGTTCGCACGTTCGGACCATGCGCAGCGTCTATGCCGAACGACGCGACGCTCTGGAACTGCTTGTCCGCAAGCATTTGGCCGACTTCGTGGAGCCGAGAGTGCCCAATGGCGGCATGCAGATGCCATGCGTCTTCGTGCGCGACATCCCGGAACGGGAGGCCATTGATACCGCACGTCGCGCCGGCATCGACTTGCTGGGACTGACACCCCTGCATGCGTCGAGCAAGCACAAGGCCGGTTTTCTCATGGGGTTTGCCGCCTACGCCCCGAAGGAGCTGGAAATCGCGGTCAAAAAGCTCGCCAATGTACTTCGCGCACTGGATCGGTGACCGACAAGGACGTCCAATATGACTTCATCATCCAACGGGCTGCTGGCCCAGGTCTCTACCGCCCACCTGGTCAGTCACCTGCACATCATGGCGGTGCCCGCCATGTTGCCGTTGCTGCCGGCCGCGATGCAGGTCAGCTTCGTCGAGCTGGGTATTGCAATCGGCGTGTTCAATGTCGTGTCAGCCTTGGTGCAAGCCCCACTCGGGTTTCTCGTCGATCGCGTTGGGGCGCGACGGATGCTGTTGGCCGCGCTGGCGCTCGGTTCACTGAGTTTCGCACTGCTTGCCATCTTCCCAACCTATCTTTGCCTGCTCGTAGCGATGGGACTGGCCGGGCTGGCCAACGGCGTTTACCACCCTGCCGATTACTCATTGCTGTCGCGGGGCATCGTTCCCGAAAGAATGGGGCGGGCCTTCTCCGTTCACACCTTCGCGGGATTTCTAGGTGCGGCCCTCGCGCCACCGCTGATGGTGGGCGCTGCGCTGGCTTGGGAGCCGCGTTGGTCGTTTGCCATCGCCGCCGGGGCTGGGCTGATCGGGCTGTTCGTTGTGGGACTCGGCACGCCAGAACCGGCAAAGGCGGCAAGCCCGGCGACCACAGAAAAGGCCAAGGTGAGAGCCAGGCCGTTGACCACTCCGCTGGGAACCCTGGCTGTCCTGACGCTGCTGTTCGCCATGCTCAGCCTCAGCACCGGCGCCATCGAAAAATTCTCTGTCTCCGCGCTGGTCCAGGGGTTCAACGTCACGCTACCGGCTGCCAACATGGCGTTGACCGTCTTCATGTTCGCCAGCGCCTTCGGTGTGCTGGCAGGCGGCGTGCTTGCAGACCGAACGGACAAGCACGGCTACCTGGCTGCGGGTGCATTCGCGTTGGCGGCGGTCTTCGTTGTGATCGTCATCGGCCTACCGTTGCCACCGCTGCTGCTGGCCCTGGCGCTGGGGGCGATCGGCTTCCTGACCGGAATCGTGGCACCGTCGCGTGACATGCTGGTGCGTGCCGCTTCGCCGGCCGGCGCAGAGGGCAAGACGTTCGGCATCGTCTCCACCGGATTCAATGTCGGGGGTGTCATCGGGCCGGTTCTGTTCGGTTTCCTGCTCGACCGCGGGTTAGCCAGCGGCGTGCTCTGGGCTTCCGTCTGCTTCATGGTCATCACCACGGTGATCGTGCTCGTCCAGGAGCGGCACAGTGCCGCTAAACCCGCACTGGCTGTCCACTAGCAGCCACCCAAGAAAATCAAAGGAGATATTCATGAGCCATCCGAGCATTTCCCAAAAACGCGCGGCATTCCGCGCACTGCATCAATCCGGCTGCTTCGTGCTGCCAAACCCGTGGGATGCCGGCAGCGCCAGTGCGCTGGCCAGTCTCGGCTTCAAGGCACTGGCGACCACCAGTTCGGGCTACGCCTGGTCTCGTGCGCGGGCGGACGGACAGCTTTGCCGTGATGAAACCCTGGCGCACATGCGCTACATGGTCGAGGCCTCCGACCTGCCGATCAATGCCGATTTCGAGAGCGGGTTTGCCGACACGCCCGAGGGCGTGGCCGAGAGCGTGCGCATGGCGGTCGAAACCGGCGTGGCAGGCATCTCCATCGAAGATTCGACAGGCGACGCGCAAGCACCGCTGCGCAGCCTGGCTGAATCGGTCGAGCGGATGCGCGCGGCACGCGCTGCGATTGACGCCACGGGCGGCGAGGCCTTGCTGATCGGGCGCGCGGAGAACTTCTTCGTGGGCCGCCCCGATCTCGACGATGCCATCCTGCGGCTGAAGGCATATGCGGATGCCGGAGCGGATTGTCTGTACGCGCCCGGCATCAAGACACGCGAACAGATCAGCGCGGTGGTCGCGGCGGTTGCACCCAAGCCGGTGAATGTGCTCATCGGCTGGGAAAGCGATCTGACTTTGCAGGAGCTTGCCGACCTCGGCGTTCGGCGCGTCAGCGTCGGTGGCGCGTTGGCCCGCGCGGCTTGGGGCGGCTTCCTGAATGCGGCCCGCCTGATCGCCGAGCAAGGCCGGTTTGACGGTTTCGCCGGAGCCCCCTCCGGCGCGGAGCTTAACGCGCTACTTGGCAAGCAGGCGCCTTGATATGCCGCCAGGAGCGGGACGCCTCAGACGATTCAGCGCGAAGCAGGACAACGCTCCCGGCCTGCGTCGTGGCTGAGAGACCTTTTGAGTGCTGGTGGCAGGCCAGCTAATACGGAAAAAATTTGTGAGGCCAATATGGACGCAGACCTCGACGCGATGACGCGGGAACAGCTCATCGACGAAGTGAAAAAGTTACGCGCCGGCATTCGTACCCACCGCGACACGTCTGGCCATGATCTGTGCTGGTATCACCCGCACCTGTGGGCCTTGCTTCCAGAAAAGGCCGAACACGTTCCCGTAGTGCCCGACTGGCCACAGTTCATGCGCGGTTGCGTGCAGTACCGCGCATCGCTGGATGTTCAATGTCCTCAAGCTCCCCGCGTTCAACAGGAACTTGAGCAATGAATCGTTGGGTGCATCCATGACTGGAAGCCAGGGGTGTCAATCATTTATATCTCGGCTGTCTTTCGGCGCTTCGTCACGCTGACTCATTCCGTAGTCCCGAATCACTGTCGCGACTCGCAGACGGTAGTCGGCGAAGACCTCTTTTCGGCCAGCCGCTTGAGCTTTCCGATGTTGTCCAAGGTTACGCCATTGTTGAACGGCCTGTTCATCGCGCCAAAACGAAAGCGATAGATACTTTCCCTTGGACGTCACGCTTTCAAAGCGTTCGACCGAAATGAACCCTTCAATTTGCTCAAGATCACCCTTCAACGACGTTGCAATGTCGAAGTATTTTTCGGCACCACCATGAGAGGGGAAAACCTCAAAAATTACCGCTATCACTGTCACCTTCCATCATGATTTATATCGTGCTTNNGCGCCAAGCAGATCAAGAGTCCGCCAGCAGCCTGTGTCCATGAAACCGAAGAATCCAAGATGAAATAGGCAAGAACGACCGTGAACAGTGGGGCCAGGAAAAGGAATCCACTAGCTCTTGCCGCTCCACCTTTGCTCAAGGCAACAAACCACAGCCCGAAAGATCCTGTCGATGCAGGGATTGCAAGCCACAGGAACCAACCCCACTGGACCGCTGTCACTGAGTCCGGCCAACGCAAACCATTGCCATACGCAAGGATCAGGATGGCCAGCGCACCTATCATCATTTGCCAAAAACTCAACGCCCACGAGTTGAACGGCAGAGCAGCACGTTTATTGACGAGCGTTGCGATTGCCCAGCATAGAGCCGAAGCAAGGCCGATGATCTCGCCGGTCACGCTTGTTTCGTGAGAAAAAGCGGCTGGACTGATGCCGAGCGCAAGCGCGACGCCCGCGAAACCGAGAAGCAGCCCCGCGAGTCTCGCGCTGCGAAGTGGCTCACCATGGAATACCCGTCCGAACAGCACTACCCAGTTCGGGTTGGTAAAAAGCAGGATCGCGGCGGTAGAGGCAGAGACATGTTGCATTGCCCAAAACAGCAACCCCATGACGGCTGCCGTTTGAAGCAGCCCGATCAGGATCACCAAAGAGGCGTCGCGCAATCCGGCTTGGGGAGGGAATAACGCGGCAACGAGCTGTCTGGAATGCAGAAAAACCAGTGGAAGCGTTGCAAGGGCTGCGACGAAGAAGCGCCAGCCAACCAGGATCATGGGCGAAAAACCCTGCTGAAGCAGAATTTTCCCCGCAATGAAACTGGACCCCATCAAAAAAGTGGAGACGACAATTGAAATGTAGAAACCATCTATTGAAGACGCTGGCGATGGCTGAATCCGCGACATCGGCTCAGAATTGCAGGCGATAGCGAACGAAACGATCTGCGGCGACAAATTCGTCATACAGCTTGCGTGCCGGGTTGTCGTCCCGGGTATGCCAGTAAAGCCTTGCCCACCCGTTTTTCTTGGCCAAGGACACCAGGTCTTCAATCAGCTTCCGCCCGATGCCTTTCCCCCGACACTCGGGGTCCACGAACAAATCTTCCAGATAGCAGCCTGGTGCGGCGGTCCAGGTACTGTCGTGCAAGATGCTGGTGCTGAAACCGATCACCCGGCCATCGTGCTCGGCTATTCGGCAGAACGTCGATGATTTGGGGTCAAGAATGCTCTGCCAAGTCCGGGCGGTGATGGCGGGTGGCACGCTGGTTTCATAGAACGTGTTGTAGCCAGCCCAAAGCCGGAGCCAATCGTCTTGGTCAACCGGCAAGGCATCGCGAATTACGGTTTTATCGCTCATTGTGGATCTCCTAGATTGGCTAAATTACGGTGTCGTTACTGCAGATGACCGGGCCTCTTTTGCGGTATTGAAACGACCACAGCGGCAACCGTCAGCAAAGCGGTACAAAGAAATATCGGCCCGGAGTAGCTGCCGGATGTGTCGCGCAGCAGGCCGATCAGCCCAGGCCCGAAGGCGTAGGTCACTTGGCCGATGGCGGTCGATAGCCCGACGATCAGCGCAAAAGCTCTCGCGTCGAATTCCTTCTGAACGATGAGTGCCGGAAGCGTAATCACGTTGCCCACTGAAAGCCCGAACAGCGCGCAGGCGGACAGAAGCACGAGCCGGTCGTCGAACAGGCCGATCAGCAGCAAGGCCACAGCCTGCGACGCCATGGACAGCGCACTGGCCCGCCTCATGTTCAGGCGGTCGATGACAAAGCCCAGGCCCACCCGACCAACGACGGCCGTGACGGACACGATGGAGATGGCAAGGCCGGCCGAAGCCCTGCCTATCGTCGGCTCCAGAATGGCGACAAGGTGGACAAGAAAGCCGACCTGCGCGAACAACGCCAAGGCAAAGGGACCGGACAGCGACCAGAACGCCGGGCTATGCAGTGCCCGCATCCGCGTCCACGGCATGCCCGAATCACTGTCGCTGGTCGCATGTGAAACGCTTGCATTCGTCCGCGGCGAAGACTTGGGTGATGACGGCCGGCTGCCCCATGCAAGAATCATCGGGACAAGAACGACGAGCATGATGGCCGAGCCTGCCAGCGAAGCGACTTCCAACCCGACGTGTCCGATGGCGGCCAGAAGGATAGGCGCCCAGGCTATGCCGCCAAAGCTCGCCCCATTGAGCGCCAGGCTGATCGCGAGACCGCGCTTCGTGTCGAACCAGAGGGCGATCAAGGTGGTGATCGCAACGACATTCATGGCCGACCAGCCCATTGCCATCAGCAAGTAGGCTGGATAAATCTGCCACGCCGCCCGTGCCTGCCCGATGAGCACTACGGCGAGCGCAAGGCAACTCACGCCGCCAAGCAAGAAGCGTCGCGGTCCCCATCGGTTAATGGCCTCGCCAGTGAAAAGTACCAGTAGGGCACCAGCAAGATAGGACATCGTGCTCGCCGTCGAGACGGTGAAAGACGACCAGCCATGCAGGCGTTGCAGCTCAGCGAGATAGATGCTTTGGCCGTAGAAGGCGAATCCCCAGGAGAATACGGCCACTGTGAAGCACAAAACAACGATCCGCCATCCCCGATAGCTTGGGGAGGTTTCATCAATTCCAGTTGTCATGTTGAAGCGTTCTCGGCGACCAGGCATCGGCAGACAAGGGCCGCCAAAGCTGGGCGCATCTCGCCGGGGTGGAGCACGCGCTCTGAGTCCAGATGCGTTCTATTGGTACCAAAGATGCGAGGTGACCGTATAGCCTCCTTGCGAAATCCGGCAATCGCCCGACTGAGTTGGTCAAAACGCAGTCGCTTCAATTTTGCGACTGCTCCTTTCGGATCTCGGCCAGCGTCCTGATCTGCTTCCCTTCGCTGTCAAAGTTGGCGGATGCGAGCCAAGCGAGAAACGCCGCTTTGAGCGATGCCCATTCCTTGTCGATGATGGAGAACCACGCGGTATCGCGCGAGCGCCCCTTGTAAATCACCGCTTGGCGGAAGATGCCCTCGAAGCTGAAACCGAGCCGGTCCGCCGCCTTCCGGGACGGCGCGTTCAGGCTGTCGCATTTCCACTCATAACGCCGGTACTTGAGTTCATCGAACACGTACTGCATGAGCAGGAACTGGGCCTCGGTAGAGGCGGGCTTCTGTTTCATCAGCGGAGAGAATGCGACATTGCCCACCTCGATGGCGCCATTGCCAGGATCGACCCGCATCAGGGATAGCGTACCGACAGCTTTTCCCAGCCTGGTGTCGATGACGGCATAGTGCTTGGGGTCGGTGCTGCGCGCTGCGGTTTCAGCGTAGCTGCGGTACTCGTCCATGCTATTGAAGGGGCCAGCGAACATGTAGGTCCAGTCGCGCCCGTCAGGGGCGGAACTGTATGCCGCGTACAGATCGCCGGCGTGGCGCTCCGCATTCAGCGGCTCAAGGCGGCAAAAAGTCCCCTCCAGCGTCACATCGCCGGGCAACGGACGCGCCGACCAGTTCGCCAGGGTTTCTCCGATCGGTTGTCCATATTGATTGCAATTCTGGCTCATGCTGTTCCTTACCCTTCCAGTTTTTGAGATGGTTTTGACTGGGTTACCCGGATGGTGGTTGCCCCACAGGGAAGCCCGCTTTCAGCGATTGGCGGCAACGCCATACATCTCCATCAGATACCGCAGCCATTGGCGCCTGCGAGACTCTCGCGTTCCTTCGGAGTTGTCGTGGCGACGGTCACCAATCACTCCAGCGCCCGGCTGTTGTGCGATTTGATGAGAGGTCGAATCCGTTTCGCTACCTGTCCTGGGGGGCAATATCTTTGATGCTCTGAACATGGCTCGCGATCTCCTCAGTAGTGAACTTACAGTGCTTGCGCGCTGTACCGGCAGGATGATTGGCAAGCCCCAAATTCAGCTCCGGCCGCCAGGATCGGCGCGGTCGGATTGGCCTGGGGGCGAACCCACCTCCGCAGGTGGGACACACGTTGTTCAATACCCCGGTCGCGCAGTCAGCGCAGAACGTGCATTCGTAGCTGCAAATGCGCGCATCAAGGCTGTCGGCAGGCAAATCCTTGTCGCACAGTTCGCAGTTGGGTCTGATTTCAAGCATGCTTTGTCTCCTGTTTCATCCGGGCAGCGCTCCTATCCTTGGCAAGTAACTGCGCCAATGTCAGGCGGAGGGGTTATTGACGGACTCCAATCGCCAGACGGTTGAACGCACTCATCAGTGCGACGGCGAAACACAGGTCGGAAATCTCTACATCGCTGAAGTGTGCTTTCAGGGGCGCGAAATCTTCATCGGGAGCGTGGGTGTCCGCGACATTCACCAGGGACTCGGCCCAGGCAAGCGCGGCCCGCTCGCGCTCGCTGAAGTGTGAACTGACCCGCCAGCCTGCCAAGCTATCGAGCTTGACCTGTGGCGTGCCACCCGCACGAAGCGCCGTCGTGTGCATTTCCAGGCAGTACGCGCAGCCGTTGATCTGGGACACCCGCAGGTACACCAGCTCGACCAGTTCCTTGCCTAGATTGCTCTTTTCGAGCGCCTGGCTGGTGGCAATGAGACCGCGGTAGGCATCGGGCGAGAGAGTTCTGTAAGGCAGGCGTAATTCGCTCATCTTCGATTTCCTTGTCATAAGTCAGGGATTTTAGGAAAATTACGTCCTACCCAATAGGTGCAAGAATTGGAAAAATGACTGGGACATCGAACTTGGATTTGCGACAGCTCAAGCCGAGTCGGCAGTCGGACGCGCCGATCTATTTGCAGTTGTATCGGCGCTTTCGAGAAGCGATCGCCGCTGGCAAGCTGCGGCCGGGAGACCGTGTGCCATCGGTGCGCAGCCTCGCCAGCGAACTCAGTCTCGCGCGAGGCACCGTAGAACTGGCGTATCAGATGTTGACCGGCGAGGGTTATTTCCTGGCTCGTGGCCCCGCCGGTACGGTCGTTTCCCCGCGCCTCGACACCCTGGGCGAGCCAAAGCGAGCGGCTCCGTCCAAGCCTCATGTGCAGCCGCCAGTGCGCCGGCAGACAGCGTCCGACGAGCCTCAACCCTTCCAGTTCGGCCTGCCTGCTCTGGATGCGTTCCCTCGCAAGACATGGACCCGTCTCGCTGGCCGCAGCTTGCGTGTTCTCGACGCGGCAGCCATGAACTATCCAGACCCCGCCGGCTATGAACCGCTGCGGCACGCCATCGCCACCTACCTAGGCATATCACGTGGCATCGTCTGCTCCCACGAGCAGGTCTTCATCACGGCTGGCTACCGAGGAGCACTGGAACTGGTGTGCCGCACTGTGCTGAAAAGCGGCGACGAGGGCTGGTACGAAGATCCGGGCTACGTCTATGCCCGGGATTTTCTGCTGCGCATCGGGATGCGTCTGGTCCCGATTCCAGTGGATGAAGAAGGGCTGAGCGTAAGTACCGCGCAGCGACGCGCCGCCCAAGCGCGATTTGCCGTGGTCACGCCCACCCACCAGTGCCCCATGGGCGTTGCTCTGTCCTTGCCTCGGCGACTGGAGCTGCTGAAATGGGCGCGGCGGCGGCAGGCGTGGATTATCGAGGACGACTACGACAGTGAGTTTCGCTACCACGGCCGACCATTGCCCGCCCTGAAAAGCCTGGATCGGGACGAACGTGTGCTCTACAGCAGCACCTTCAGCAAAGTGTTGTTTCCAGGCCTGCGTCTGGGTTATCTGGTTGTCCCCGAGTCGCACATCGGGCGGTTTCGAGAGTCAGCGAATCATCTGCCCGGCCCAGGTTCGATCTTGCCGCAGGCAACGGTGGCCGAATTCATGGAGCAAGGCCATTTTGCCCGTCACCTGCGCAAAATGCGTTCGCTCTATGCGGAGCGACGGGGCTACCTGGTTGATGCGCTGACGCAGGTGTTCGGAGCGGATCTCAGTATTGCAATGCAGGCAGGCGGAACCCACGTGCTCGCGATGCTGAGCGGGCAACGTAGCGACCGCGACTTTGCTGCCGCGGCGCAGGCCCACGGTTTGGCGGTTCAGGCATTGAGCCACTGGCGTATCCGAAAGTCCGCCAAGGGAGGGGTTTTGATGGGGTTTGCCAACATTACCGGGCCGGATAACGCGATGGCGCTTGCGCGGCGCCTGCTAGAGACGACCAAGATCACGTGAGACCTCTACCGATACGCCGCGCCGCCTGGTGGTGCGACCCCTTGTTTCAGTTGCCTAACCATCCTTGAGGCTGAGGTAGGGGTTATCGGGTGGGGCTTCCTCGAAAACGTGCGTCGAATCGGCCAGCAGGTATCCATGCAGCCGCCTGGATTTGCGTGGACCAACAACCTCGCAGGTCCAGATATTCAGTCCATTGTTCTGCTTGCAGTGTAACTCTAATTTCTCGAAGCGTTTCTGCACCCACTGCCAGTCTTGCTGCCCCTCGCTCTTGGAGAGTATGGCTATTTGCGGATGCTCTTGAGCATATCGTTGGAACACACCTGGACTGACCAGGTAGGCTGTGCTGCACACGGTGTGTACGAGCGCCTTCGCGTCGTTGATGATGAGCCGCCGTGAGGCGACGCCCTGCTTCAGCCATGCCATGAAATGCTGCCCGGACGGTTTTGTTGCCGACGAAGCTGGTGCAGGTGACGGACGAGACGTTGCGGCTGTCGCGGCTACGGGGTTGTTGAGAACCTGTCCTGGGGTTTCCTCCGCGTGCTGGTCGGCCGAAGCGCCACCCAGGCCCACCATCGCCAGCATGTCCTCCATGACGTCAGGCTCGGGCTGGGCCGCAGGTGGCAACGCGGTGGCGGGGCCACCGCCTTCCAAAGGAGGGGGCTCTTGGCCTTCCTCGGCTGGCTGCGCCACGACCCCAGGCGGGGCGACTGTCGCACTGGCGTCAATATCGGCTGGTGTCGTGTCGATCGTCACTGTGCCGGCGAAAGGTGTTGGCCGCTCGGCAGAGTCCCAGATCAGTGCCGGCGCGAGGCGCAACAGGGTGAACGAGTGGGACCAGCCGGTCGCACTGGTCACGATCGCACGCCAGACCGCCTTGCCGTCGGACGTCGGCTGGAGCATCCCGTGATCCTGCAAGACGTTAAAGACGGCGGTGTTGTTCGCGGGAATGCCATCGATGCCCTGAGACAGCAGGTGCGCACGGAGCTTGTCCGAGACGGTTTTGCTCACCAGCCACAAGCTGTCCTCGGTGAGCCAGCCATCGGAAGCCTCGGGCTGGTTCAGTTTCAACTGTTCCCTGAGCAGGTAGCGCAACCCGTCCAGCAGCTTGCGCTGCAGCGCGTGTTTGGGTGCAGCCATGGCGCGGGTCGGATCGCCGCCCAGTTCCTGCGCCACTGAAGCCCGGTCTGCCTGCACGACAAGTTCTCCCAGCACACCGGCGTGCTCGTACTGCCCGGCCAGAACGTAGAGCAGCGGTGCCCACAGGGACGGGTAGTCACTGAGCCAGTCCAAGGCCTCACGGTCGAGCAGTTGGCGGTAGAGCAAACCTGTCGCGGCGCTGTGGAGCCGATATTCGCGATCGTCGCGGTAGCGGAATCGGTATGGCTGGCGCAGCGGGCCGTGCCACGGGTGCCAGGTGCTGCCGTCGGCCAGCTCGACGTGCAGATCGACTGCCACCTTTCCGATGTCATGGAGCAGCGCGGCGTAGGCGATGGCGGCGGTCCAGGCCTCGGACTGCGCCGCCTGGTCCTCAGGGCTGGCTCCAATGGGTAGTAGATGGGACTGCCGCAGTTTCAGGCTGTAGGCGACGATTTCCAGGCCGTGGTCCAGCATGCCGCCGGGGTAGGCGTGATGATGCGCTTCGGAGGCCGGAAAGGCCTGGACCAGTTCGGCATAGCGCTCCAGCGGTATGCGGTACAGAGTGGCGAATTGCCTGCGTGAGAGCGAGGTGCGCTGCCAAATGTGCTCCAGCAGCTTCTGCCGGCGCGGGGTAGCCAGCAGCGATGCGGCCGACTCGGGCTGCATCAACCCTTTCGGGAGGTCGGTAGCGGCTGGTGGTACCGGCGCGGCGGCGACCGGCGGCCGCTTTCGCTGGAACAGAGAGAGCATGTCACGGTGTCCTGATAGCGGGCCGGCCGGGAGGCCTTTTAGCCTTTTCGAGGTAGGGCCTTTCCCCTTGCCCCCATTCCCTTGCCGTTTTGGCCCTTTGGTCTTTAACCGTTTCGGTATAGCGGGGCGCGGGTTGCGACTCCAGCGTCAATGTGGAACTCCCACGAATGGATTGGACGGCGACCTGGCGCTGGCCTCGGCCCATACTGCGGAGACGCTGCTTCCGCCAGGTAGATTGCCTTTCAGGCGTCAAAGTTGACAAACGCGACAAAGGAGACTAGAGTGGAGCCTGTCTCAAACCTACTTGGGAGATGACCATGCCCACTGCCATTGAATTCATTGCCGACCGTCTGCCGCGCGTCACGGTGGAGGATGTGCGCCGCTTTGCGGATACCGTCGAAATCCGGGATGCCACGGCGTTCGCGGCCGAGTTGCAGGCGTTCGTCCACGAGCGTGTGGAGGCGGTGAAATTGCCCGCCAACCTGGAAGGGGAGACGGTGGGGCAGGCCTTGGCACGCAAGGCGGCCGCGCTGCGCGCCGACACGCGCTGGGCACCGAACGAAACCGACGTCCAGCGAGGCCGTGCCGTGCTCCTGGAAACCTTCAACCAGCCGCACAACCTGCCGATCCCCGAGTTCGCCAAGCTGGCGGACAAGTCCCGCCAGCAGATCTACAAGGACATCGTTGCCCGTCGGCTGCTGGCGCTGAACGTGGGGCCGCGCGGTCAGAAGCTGCCCGACTGGCAACTCGACCCGGTGAAGCAGCAGTTGACCCAAGCCGTGCTTCAGGAGGTCGAGGGCATCGACCACTGGACGATCTACCGTGCGTTGTCCGAACCGCTCGAAGGCCTGGGTGATCGTTCGCCGGTGGATGCGGTGACGCATGGCACGATCGACGACGTGGCCGAGGCCGTGTTCAACGTGCTGGGCGTTCAGGTGCATTGAAGCGAGACCGCCATGAGCCACGAGCTGCCCTCGTTCCTGATCGATGCCGGCGAACTGCTCCAGCATGTGAGCCGCGTCATCTATCGGGGCAGCCCGCTGTTCTACGGCCGCAGCAGCACCAACCGCTATGACGACCCGGCCCGAGTCTATGGCGTGCTCTATTTGGGGCGCGACCTGCCCACGGCGCTGATGGAGTCAGTGTTTCACAAGCACCAGTGGCTTGAGGACACGCAACGCTCGATCGCGCTGGAAGAAGTCCAGAGTCGGATGGTGCGGGCCGTAGGAGTAATGGCCGACGTGCTCCTGGCCGACCTCACGGCGCCGGGCGTCATGGCGGGCTACTTCGGCCTGAACCTGGAGCAGTTGGCCAGCCGCGACTACACGCACACGCAGCAGGTGTCCGCCCAGGTGCATGCGATGCTCGGCGATGACGGCCAGCCGCTGTTCGACGGGGTGCTCTATCCGTCGCGCAACAACTATCCCGCCAAGAGCATCGCGTTGTTCGAGCATGCGGGAGCGAAGGTCAGCGTCATCGAGGACATCGA
>JRYH01000808.1_pt1 | contig 19008 bp, 17 predicted proteins | sample 235351 | NCBI WGS metagenome assembly JRYH01 (sample SAMN03074221, study PRJNA261480) | activated sludge metagenome | biome: Wastewater Treatment Plant; feature: Wastewater; material: Activated sludge; isolation source: activated biomass of a wastewater treatment plant treating wastewater... ... | reverse complement strand
ACTTCTCGTAGGTCATCGTCTTCAGCGAATCCGCGAGAGCCGGTGCGAACGTCGAGCCCTCCGCGTTCGGGCCGTGGCAGACATGGCATTCGGCGTGATACCGGCGCCAGCCGGAATAGGTGTACCAGTCGACCTGCTTGACCGCGTCTCCTTCCTTGACGACGTTGTAGGTAGGCGTGCCGTCCTCCAGCTCCCACTTGCCGTCGACCTCCTTCTTCTTTCCGGCCTTCGACTCCTCGAGGTGCTTGGCGGCCTTGGCCTTCTCCTCGTCCGTCGCCTCGGCCGGCGGGGGCTCCTTGCCCGTACCGACATCGGCAGGCGGCGCATCCGCGGCGGGCGGATCCTGCGCGGCTATCTGAATTCTCTCGTCGGCGACAGCGGCAGCTGAGAGCCCCAAACCGGCCATAAGGCCGACGCAGCTCACGGCGATCAATCCAGTTCCAAACCTTTTCACGCGCTTCCCTTTCTTACCGAAGCTTATTGCCTCTCGCCCGAGACCTCGCACCCGAGCCATCTGGCGAACGTTCACTATGGGAATTGGGGTCTCGAGATGCAGCCAGAAATTCCCGATCCGTCTTCAAAATTTGGTGACATTGTACCGGAATGTGAGGCCACTCGATGATGGTATTCAAGAAACAAGCCGGCGCGGGTTCCCCCACGCCGGCTCGTCTTTTTCTAGGCTTTGATCATTAGGGCAGCGTGTAGACCGTGAACGTGCCGCCGAGATCGGTGTAGGACTTGAGGCCGGCGTAGTTGCCGACTGCGCCCAGACCGTCCGTCGGCTTGTCGAGGCCGGCCGCGAGGCCGATGCCTGCCCAGCCGCCGACACCCGAGAAGATGCCGATGTACTGCTTGCCGCCGATGGCATAGGTCATCGCGTTACCGATCGAGCCAGACGGCAGGCGGTGCTTGAAGAGCTCGGCACCATCCTTCTGGTCGCGGCACTTGAAGTAGCCCTCGAGCGTGCCGTGGCAGGCGAGACCGCCAGCCGTCGTCAGAACGCCCGACCAGACCGAGAAGGGCTCGTCATGCTGGTGAACGATCTTGCCAGCAGCGCCGTCCCAGATCGTGAAGTGACCCGAGTTGGTCTTGCCTTCCGGCGGGAACATCGACACCGTCGCGCCAACGTACGGCTGACCAGGCGTGTACGAAACCTTGAAGGGCTCGTAGTCCATGCAGACGTTGTTGACCGGCACGTAGAACAGGTTCGTCAGCGGCGAGTAGGCTGCCGGCTGCTGATCCTTGAAGCCCAGAGCTGCGGGGCAGATGTTCTTCGAGTTCACGTCCGGACCGTTGAGGAAGGTGGACTTCGAAGCCACGACGTACGGACGACCGTAGTTGGGGCTCGACTTGTCCATCTCGACGCCGGTCGACCAGTTGAGATCCTCGTCGTAGGGCTTCGCGACGAGCAGCTCGCCGTTGAGGCGGTCGATCGTGTAGCCGAAGCCGTTACGATCGAAGTGGGTCAGAACCTTGCGGTCCTTGCCGTCGATCTTCTGCGTCGTGAGGATGTTCTCGTTGATGCCGTCGTAGTCCCACTCGTCGAACGGGGTCATCTGGTAAGCCCAGGCGGCCACGCCGGTGTCGGGGTTACGACCAAAAATGGTCATGGACCACTTCTGATCGATCTGCTTGCCGTCCGGTCCAGCGCGCTGAGCCGGGTTCCAGGTCGAGGGGTTGCCGGAGCCGTAGTAGAAGAGATTGGCTTCCGGATCGTAGGTGGCATAGCCCCAGGTCGAGCCGCCGCCGATCTTCCACTGATCACCCGTCCAGGTCTTCAGAGACGAGTCCTTGCCGACCGGCTTGCCGAGCGACAGCGTCTTCTCCGGATCCATCAGGATGTCGGAGTCCGGACCCATGGAGTAGGCGCGCCAGACGCGCTTGCCATCGGCCAGGTTGTAAGCCGTCACGTGGCAGCGCACGCCGAACTCGGCGCCCGACGTGCCCATGATGATCTTATCGTTGACGACCAGGGTGAAGCCCGTGTGGGTCTCGCCCTTCTTGGGATCGCCGTTGACGACCTTCCACTTCTCCTGGCCGGTCTTGGTGTCGAGCGCCACGAGCGTGGTGTCGGCCTGACCGAAGATCAGCGTATCGCCGACGATGTTCACGCCACCGCGGTTGACGGTGTCGCAGCACATGACCGGGATAACGGACGGATCCTGCTTCGGAGAGTACTTCCAGAGGATCTTCGGGCCCGTCGGGTCCGAGATGTCGAGGGCGAACACGTTGTTCGGGAACGCCGAATGGAGGTACATCCGGTCGCCGATGACGATCGGCGAGCCCTCGTGACCGCGCAGAACGCCGGTCGAGAACTGCCAAGCGACCTTGAGGTCCTTGACGTTCGAGGTGTTGATCTGGTCGAGCTCCGAGTAACGCCAGCCGCTGTACTGTCCCGACTGCATTGCCCAGTTATTGGGGTCCGACGTCGCCTTGATCTCGTCCTCGTTCGCCCAGCCGGGCGAAGTCAGAGCGACAGTGGCGAGCAGCCCGCATGCGAGTGCACTTCTGCGCATCGCGCTTCCTCCTTAAAGTTCTTGCCACGCTTGCAAGCGGCAGCGAACGACAGCGTGTCACAGCCCAGTTCGCGGCAGTGGGAATTTTTCCCTTATTGTCCGCTGGCTTACGAGTGAAATCTCCTGCACTGAAGAGACTTCGGAAGCCATCGCTACCGTGGGACCCTTTTAGACACTTTCTCGTGAACTCCGCAAGACAATCCGCGCGGCCATTTTTCCTGCAACACCTTTAGGACAAACATGCTGACCCATTTTACAGTAGGTTTCATGGGCCATTCTCGCGGTGCAATGCAATTTGCTGCGGCGCACGCCTAAATTTCCTACGACAAGTGGCTTAGGCTCCCACTTGTGTAAAATAAAATCATATGCAGAATGTTTGCCCCTAAAAGATCGAAAATGCATAAGTTTCCGCCCCTAGGCAGCGCGATGACGTGGGATTCTTCCCGGATTATCCCGATTCTTGTAGCCATTTGCCGAAGTCCGATGCAGCGTCTGCTCTGACGCCGCGCCGGATGGACACGTGAACAAGTGGCACGCGCGGGCTTCCATGACGGCCGAGAGCCCCACCAAACAAGGCCCGGACGCGCCGCCGGCAGACGCACCACTGACAGGAGCACTCCATGGTCCCTCGTGCACAGAGCAGCCTCAGGATCGTCGCGGCGCTGGCTGCCGCCCTCGCGGTCACGGCCAGCACCTGGTCCGGCGCAAAGGCGGCCGACCCCGAGCCGCCGGCTACCGCCTGGCCCGCCCTGCGCCAGGACATCTTCGGCGACCGGCCGGTCGTGGAAGATCCTGCGGCCGTCGTGCTGGAAGCGCCGTATCGCGCCGAGGACGCCGCCATCGTGCCGCTCGTCGTGCGCATTCCCGCTGACGTGGTGGGCTCGGTGCGGAAGCTCTCTCTCGTGATCGACCAGAACCCCGCGCCCCTCGTCGCCGACATCACGTTCGGGCCGGCCGCCGGTCATGCCGAGAGGGTTCTCGAGACGCGCGTGCGCATCGATGCCTACTCGCACGTCCGCGCCATCGTCGAGATGGCGGACGGCACGCTGCACATGGCGACGAAGTTCGTGAAAGCGGCGGGCGGATGCTCGGCGCCGGCTCTCAAGGATCCGGATGCGGCCTTCGCGGAAGCCGGCAAGATGCGCATCCGGTTCATCGCCAGCTCAGGCGACACGCGTGTGGGCGAGATCAAGATCCGCCATCCGCAATACTCGGGCCTGCAGCTCAACCCGGCGACGGGTTACTACATCCCGGCGAAGTTCCTGCGCACGATCGACGTGCTGCGCGGCGACGATCTCGTATTCCACCTCGAAGGCGGCATCTCGCTCTCGGAGAACCCGAGCCTCCGCTTCACCTATGGCGCCGGCCCCGACGAGACGCTCAAGGTCACGGCGGAGGACACCGACGGGCGCACCTTTACGGCCAGTGCCGCGTCCAAAGGCTCGTAAGACGCACGCGCCGCACGACGCCTACCACACGCATGCAACGCAAAGAGGGCGCCTCGTTCGAAGCGCCCTCTTCCATTTCAAATCGCTCTTGCAATCGTCAGACTTGACGCATCAGCAGCAGATCAGAAGCAGCGGACCTCGCCCTCGATCTGCGCCCGCTTCAGGTTCTTGACCTTCTCCTGCATGGCCGGGGCGTAGAGGTAGGATACGCTTTCGCCGCCGCGCTGGCGCACGGAGAGGATCGTCTCGGCCTCCTCGTATTCCTTGTAGGGCAGCACCGTTGCGATCACGTCGATCGAGCAGGCACACTTGTCGAGCACGTCGCGTGTCTGGCCGTTCACGAGCATGCAGCCGTAGATGTAATCGCCACGCACGTTGGTCGGATAGTCGTTGACGTACACCGGAGCCACCGTCTTCTCGGCACATTCCTCACCGACTGCCGAAGCGCCGGCCGCGAGCAACGCCGCGCCGGCCGCGAGCAAAAGTCTCGCCTGCCGCCCAAGCCTCATTTCGCCTCTCCCAGACCAACAACCTTGACGCGCTCCTCGAGCTCGGGCCCCGCGGCCTGCGTGCTCACGAAGTTCGTCTTGAGGTCAACGAAGTAGCCGGGCACCTGGTTGCTCACGACGATCGTCATCGCGGTCTTGTGAAAGCCCTGCATCTTGGACGCGTTGGGATCGCTCTCGAACGGCACGATCTTGAGGGCGAAGCCGTCGACCTCCTTGCCATCGTACGTGACCTTCACAGCCTCCGCCTTCGCTTCCCCCAGCGCCTCGCGGATCTTGTGCTTGAGGTACTGCTGGCTGCCGCCCGCCAGCGCGTTGAAGGTCGAGACGGTCCGGTCGAGATACCAGATGAACAGAGGATTGATCGTGAGCTCCGGCCAGTTCTGCGGGTCGCGGGCACTGGCGCCCGTGAAGACCTGGAACACGACGTCGCGGCTGCCCTGGCCGTCGACCTTCGTCACGCCGAGGCTGAGATCGTCCGCATAATCCTTGCCCACGAGGCGCTCATCCGAGCCCTTCTTCACGAACCGGTACGTGACCGCGTGGCCCTTCTCGATCAGGTCGAGCTGGCGTGTCTCGAACAGAATGGGCCCCGCGTCCTGCCCCGCCTGGACCGCAGGTACCGACAGAGCGAGCAATCCCGCAACGGCGAGCACACGTTTCAACATCGTCGTCATCGTCTCAATTTCCTCCTGGTGGACACCCGTTTTCCAGGTGCTCATTGGGAAGTCTTCTAGCGCCAGCTACCGCCCCGGAGCAATCTCCGGCTCGATGAATTCTCGGAAAGATTATTGCGGCATGCAGCGCCGCAAGCCAAAAACATCTATTTTAATCAAAACCTTAAGGTCGAAGAAACTGACCGAAGGCGCGCGGGCCTCCCCCGACGGGGATACGCGCCGTCACGGCGAGCGTCGCCGTATCGATGCGCTCCAGCCGGTCGACGTCCCAGCAGGCGACATAGACCGCGGTCCCGGTGGCATCGGCCGCGATGCCCTCGGGGTAGTCGCCGACGTCGAGGGTCTTGATCACGGCGAGCGTCGCGAGGTCGAACACGGTCACGGTGGCCGAATACTGGTTCGTGACGAACCCCCGTCCGCCGGCTAGCGCAACCGCATACGGCCGGCGGCCGACCTTGACCGTTCCAACGAGCTTGCCGGCCGCGAGATCGATGACGCTCACGTCGTCGCTGGCGACGTTCGCTGTGTAGGCGCGCTGCCCCTTGTCATCGATCGTCAGCCCGAACGGACGGGCCCCGACTCCCACGCGGCCCGTGCGTGTGAAGGTGGCCGCATCGATCAGCGAGACCTCGTTGCTGTCCCGATCGGCGGTCAAAATGGTCTTTCCATCGGGCGTCACGGCGACGCCCGATGGAGAATGCCCCACGTCGACATGACCGGCGATCGCGTGCGTCCGCGCGTCAACGGCATAGAGCCGATGCTCGTACCAGTCCGCGACGTACACCGTGCCGCTATCGGGATGCACGGCGACGCCGAGCGGCCCCTGCCCCACCGGCACACGCGCGGCAATGGTCGCCGTGGCCGCATCGACGACGATCAGCTCCTTGCTCTCGGGCGCGGTGAGATAGGCAAAGCGGCCGTCCGGCGCCACTGCGACGCCGGCCGGCTTGCCGCCGATCGCGATCTCCGGTGCCGCAACCCCGGCCGCGAGATCGACGATCGAAAGCGAATCTCCCGTCTGGTTCGTCACGAACGCCTGCCGCGCCGCCCGCGGCTCCTCCGCGTGTGACGCAGTCCCGAGAGGGGCGAGCAGAGCGACCAGCGCAACGAGAGCGGAGGCGAGCGGAAGAGGCCACCCCGCGGCGCGAGAGCCGCGGACCGGCGCATCCTCCCGCCGCGCCGCGCTGCCGGCAGCGTGCGGCATCAGCCGCCTTCCAGCTTCTTCTTGAGGCCCGCGAGTCCGCCCTGGAATACGCCCGTGATCGCCTTCACGGCCGCCTCGTCGGAAAGCTCCGGTGGCGGATCGTTGTTGACGTAGCCGCGGTAGAACGCGCTCCGCCATTCGACCTTCGACTTGTCGCCATCGGGCGTGACGGTGAGATGCGCCGAATAGTTCGAGACAGGGAGAACCTTCACGTCGACTTCCGTGATCTCGTAGGAGTACGTCTTGCCTTCGGCATTGTATTTCGTGAGCTTCTCATGGATCTGGCCGCCGCCGTCGAGGGTCAGCGTCCGCGTCGCGTCGACGGCGTTGCCGCCCGTGCCCTCGGTCTTCGTGACGGCCGGGTGCCAGCTCATGTCCTGGAAGTTTCCAACCGCTTCCCACACCTTGTCGGCGGGCGCGTTAATCTCGATCGTTTCGACGACTTTCTGCCGCGTCGGACCGTGCGCCGTCGCGGCGAGCGGCCACAGGCATACGAGTGCCAGCATGGAACCAAGCAATCTAACCATCAATCGTCCTCCGGGATATTTTCACGTGAGCGCCTTCTCCGAGACGGCGGGCGACAATACTTGAGACGCCCCGGGGAGCGCAATGAGAGCGCAGCGAGCGCGGCTCGTCAGCGGCGCAGCATTTTACGATGTTGTGTTGGACTTAAGTCCATGCTTTTCTTCGATGCCAAATCACATCACGAGACCCGTAACAATGACGAACTGGACCCCCGCCACGGGCTCGGGCGACGCCCCGAAGTCCAACGCGATCACTGATGTCGCTTGCCCATTCTGCGGTCTTGTCTGTGACGATCTCGAATTGGCCCGCGACGACAACGGGCTCAAGGTTACGAAGAACGGCTGCAAGAAGGCCATCGCCGGTTTCGAGCGCCGCGTCGACGGGGCCAAGCCGCAGATCGAGGGCCGCGACGTCGATCTCGACACCGCCCTCAAAGCCGCGACGGATCTCATCCGCGCCTCCAAGCTCCCGCTCTACGGCGGCCTCAGCACCGACGTCGACGGCATGCGCGCCGTCATGGCGCTCGCCGACAAGACGGGCGGCGTGGTCGATCACGCCCTGTCCGACGCGCTCAACCGAAACTATCAGGTGCTCCAGTCCCGCGGCTGGATCACGACGACGCTGACGGAGGCGCGCAACCGCGCCGACGTCTTCATCGTCGTCGGCACGAATGTCCAGTACGTCCATCCCCGCTTCTTCGAGCGCATCGTCAACGTCGACTCGTCGGTCATCACGAACCAGCCGCCGAAGCGGACGATCGTGTTCATCGGCAAGGGTCTCGACCCGTCGGCGGCGAAGGGATCGCGGATCGGCGAGATCGTCACGCTCGAGTGCGAGAACGATCGCGTCGGCGAGGTCATCGGTGCGCTGGCGGCGGAAGTGCGCGGCACGCCTCCGACATCCGACAATGTGGCCGGCATCCCGGTGGCGGACGTGCGCGCCCTCGCCGAGCGCTGCCAGAAGGCCAGCTACCCGGTGTTCCTGTGGGCGCCGACGAGCTTCGGCTTCGCAAATGCGGATCTGACGGTGAGCGTGCTGTCCGACCTCATCAAGGATCTCAACGTCAAGGGACGCGCGGCCGGGCTTTCCCTCGGCGGCAGCGAAGGCTCGACCTCTGCGGTCGCCGTCTCGGCCTGGCAGAGCGGCTATCCGTTGCGCGTCTCGTTCGCGAGCGGAAAGCCCGACTACGATGTGCTGCGCTACGCCATTCCGAGCATGCTCGCATCGGGCCAGGGCGACCTGCTGGTATGGACCGCGTCCTTCACGCCCGACCTCGGTCCCCCCGCCACGAACATTCCGCTGATCGTCTTCGGCACACCGGGCCTCACGTTCCCGCAGACACCGGCCGTCTACATTCCCGTCGGAACGCCCGGCGTGGATCACGCAGGGCGCCTCATGCGCGTCGACAGCGTCGCGACCCTGCCGCTGCGCAACCTCGGTCGCTCCTCACTGCCCAAGGTTTCGAGCCTGCTCGGCGCCATCGAGCTCGCACTCTAAATTCCCGCCTCAAGGACCCTAAAGACATGCTGATCAAGTTCACCGGCGGACTCGTCTACGACCCCATGAACGGGGTCAACGGCGAGGTGCGGGACATCTACGCCAAAGACGGCCGCATCGTTGCAGCTCCCCCACCCGGCACACGCGTCGATGCCGAATACCCGCTGCACGGGCGCGTCGTCATGGCCGGCGCCATCGATCCGCACAGTCACATCGGCGGCAGCAAGGTCACCATCAGCCGCATGATGCTGCCGGAAGACCATCGCGGCTGCGAGGTCCCCCGCACCGACCTGATGCGCTCGGGCTGCGGCCACGCCGTGCCCTCCACCATGACGACCGGCTACCGCTACGCCGAGATGGGCTACACCGCCGCGTTCGAGCCCGCGATGATGCCGGTGAACGCGCGCCAGACGCACCTTGAGATGGGCGACACGCCCATGATCGACAAGGGCGCGTTCGTGATGCTCGGCAGCGACGATTTCTTCCTGCGCTCTCTGGCGGAGAAGAAGGACTTCGCATTCATCAAGGATTACATCGCCTGGACGATGCACGCCGCCCAGGCGCTGGCGGTCAAGATCGTGAACCCCGGCGGCATCAGCGCCTTCAAGTTCAACCAGCGCCAACTCGACCTCGACGAGCGCCACCCTCATTACGATCTCACCCCGCGCGACATCATCCTCACGCTGGCGCGCGGCATGAAGGAACTCGGCGTTCCGCACCCGATTCACATTCACGGCTGCAATCTCGGCGTGCCGGGCAGCATGAACTCGACGCTGGCGACGATCCGCGCGGCCGAGGGCCTGCCGATCCATCTCACACACATCCAGTTCCACAGCTACGGCACCGAAGGCGACATGAAGTTCTCCTCGGGCGCCCCGCAGATCGCGGAGCTTCTGAACCAGAACGGCAACATCTCGATCGACATCGGCCAGATCATGTTCGGGCAGACGTGCACGGCCTCGGGCGACTCGATGCGCCAGTACGGCAACACGAAGTCCGCCAACCCCAAGAAGTGGGTGGTGATGGACATCGAGTGCGACAGCGGCTGCGGCGTCATCCCGATGAAGTACCGCGACAAGAGCTACGTCAACGCGCTGCAATGGGCGATCGGGCTTGAGCTGTTCCTGCTCGTCGAGGATCCGTGGCGCATCTTCCTGACGACGGACCATCCGAACGGCGCACCGTTCTACTTCTACCCGCACCTGATCCGCCTCCTCATGGATCGCACCTTCCGCAACGAGATGCTGGAGAGGCTGCATCCCGCCGCGCAGAAGGCGACCATCCTGAAGTCGCTCGCGCGTGAGTACTCGCTCTACGAGATCGCCATCATGACGCGCGCCGGGCCCGCAAAGAGCCTCGGCCTGCGCGACCGCGGCCATCTCGGCGCCGGCGCAATCGCCGACATCACCGTCTACGGCGACATGCCCGACCGCGAGGCGATGTTCCAGACGCCGCTGTTCGTCTTCAAGAACGGCGAGCTGATCGTGCGCGACGGGAAGGTGGTGAAGGTCGTCGCGGGCGCGACCCACGTGGCCCGCCCCGAGTACGACCGCGCGATCGAGAAGCCGCTGCGCGAGTATTTCGACCGCTACCACACCATGAAACTCGAGAACTTCCGTCTCTCCGACCAGGAGGTCGTCGAAAGCAATTGCGGCCACACCGGCGGAGAATGCGGATGTGTCGTCGTGCAGCCGTGCGGACCGAGGACTTCCTGACAATGAGCGGCAAGACCATCAACGGCGTCGTGATCGACGACACCTTCGCCGAGGCGTTCGGAATGAGCGCGCTCGGCCTCGTCATCACAGCCGACACGCCCAAGTGGGCCAACATCTGCGGACAGGTGATGACCGGCTTCGGCACCTCCGTCATCGGATGCGGCGCGGAATGCGGCATCGACCGCGAGCTCTCGCCGTCGGAAACGCCCGACGGCCGGCCGGGCGTGCGCGTGCTCATGTTCGGCTTCTCGCCCGACTTGCTCGTGCCCCAGCTTCGCAACCGCGTCGGCCAGTGCGTTCTGACGAGCCCCGGCTCGGCCTGCTACAACGGCCTCGACAGCGCGACGACGCTCGCGCTCGCAGCCGGCCCGCGCTTCTTCGGCGACGGCTGGCAGACGGCCAAGAAGCTCGGCAACCGCCGCTTCTGGCGTGTGCCCGTGATGGACGGCGAGTTCGTGATTGAGGACAAGTGCGGCCTCACCACCGACGCCGTCGGCGGCGGCAACGTGCTCGTGCTCGGGCGTGACCGCGCCGGCCTTCTCGAGGCGACCGAAGCGGCCGTCGCCGCCATCGCCAAGGTGAACGACGTCATCACGCCGTTTCCCGGCGGCATCGTCCGCTCCGGCTCCAAGGTCGGCTCCAAGTACAAGGGCGCCGTCGCCTCGACCAATGACGCGTTCTGCCCCACGCTCAAGGGCGCGGTGGCGACGGAATGCAGCCCCGACACGATCGCGGTGCTCGAGATCGTCATCGACGGCCTCACCCCTCAGGCGGTGGCGGACGCCATGCGGGCCGGCCTCAAGACGCTGATCGACATCGGGGCCGCCAAGGGCGTCACCCGCATCTCCGCCGGCAACTATGGCGGCAAGCTCGGCCAGCATCACTATCACCTGAAGGATCTGCTGCCATCATGAGCACGCTCAGCTTCAAGCTTCGGCAGGCGCCGACCCAGACCCTCGACCTTTCCGCACTCGTGCCGAGCAAACTCGCCGGGTTGTCGATCGGCGCCATCGAGAGCCTTCCGCTCGGCAGCGGCCCGAAGGTCGGCGATGTGTTCTCCGTCTCCGGCTCGGTGGGAGACGCGATCGTCATGTCCGGCGGATCGCCCCTACTCGATCATGTCGGCGCGGGACTGGACGGCGGCACGATCACCGTGGAGGGTCCCGTCGGCGCCTACGCCGGACGCGGCATGCGGAGCGGGCGCATCGAGATCGGCGGGGACGCCGGCGCCTATCTCGCCACGACGGCGCGCGGCGGCCTCATCCATGTCAAGGGCTCGGCCGGCGCCTTCGCCGGCGGCATCCGCCCCGGCGACAAGTTCGGCATGCTCGGCGGCACCGTGCTCGTAGAAGGCGACATCGGCGAGCGGGCAGGCGAGCGCATGCGGCGCGGCATGCTGATCGCACGCGGCAAGTTCGGCCCAGCGGCCGGCTCGCGCATGGTCGGCGGCACGCTCTGGACGGAGAGCGGCTTCGGCCCGCGCCCCGGCCCGCTGCTGCGCCGCGGCACCCTCATCGGCCCCAGCGCCGACGAGCTGCTGCCGACGTTCGCCGATTGCGGCCGCATCGATCCCGTCGTGCTGCGGATCCTCTCGCGCTACGTCGCGGAGACGTTAGGCGCGCTGGCCCCCAAGACGCTGCCCGCCACCGTCCGCAAACTCGCCGGCGACCGCGCCACGATCGGCAAAGGCGAGATCCTGCTGACGGCGTAAGAGGCGCTCCACGTCGGTCGACACCTTCAGCGTTGTGCGCCCAAAGACCCCTCATCCGCCGCTTTCGCGGCACCTTCTCCCCATGGGAGAACGAAAGTGGGCGTTCGCCAAATCCAGCCACCCTGTCCGAGCGCCACCTCCTACCGGCGCGCGCTCCGGATGGGTGCGGGCAGGCCGCTGATCTCGATCATGAACTTCTGTCGGATGGCACGTCCGAAGTCGGCAAACCCGTTGGCCGGCAGGATGAACCCTCCCGGTCCGCCCATCACGTTCTCCCGATACCAGGCTTCGAGCACCGGCCCCTCCTCGCCCTCGAGAATCGGAAGACCATTGATGGTGACACCGGAGGCCGCAAGCTCGTCGCGCAGAGCCGACGGTGGCTCCTCGGGGTTGCAGTTCTCGCGGCCGTCCCCGGAAACATCCACGACGATCCGCAACGCCTTGGCCGGGATCTGCGGAACGACTTTGTCCGAGATCGAGCGCAGCATGCCCGAAACGCAGGTGAACTCGCCCGTCTGCTGCGGCAGGCCGCGCACTTTCGCAGCCACCGCCGCCGCATCCTTCGCGCTCGCAATACGTTGCCAGGGAAGCGCGAGGCGCGGCTTGTCGGCCCAGGTCACCATGGCGATCAGGATCCCGCCCTGCGGGCCGCTCAGGATCGCCTTCAGAACCTCGGGATCCTCGAGCGCCTTCGCGATGCCCTCCATCTGCAGCCTGTAGCGATGCGCATCGACGGAGTTCGAGACGTCGACGGACACGATCAGCGCCGTATCGACCTCGGCCGGCAGGGGCGGAGCCTGTGCAAACGCGACCACGCTCGCCGCCAGCAGCACCAGCCCAGCCATCGCGCCTGCGACGCCTTGTCGTCTCATGATCGTTCCTTTTTTCTCAGCCGCCAGGATCAATTCTTCCCGGATCATGCCTCCGGACGCGATCCGTTGCCAGCCTCTCGGGCACCTCGTCGGGCCGCAATGAACGCCGCGGATCTGTGGCGCAAGAGGCACGCAGGGGCGCGTCCATCCCCCAACACGGCTTGTCAAGCCCGACGCACCTCTCTACGCTCCGCATGCGCAGAATGTCCGGCCGTGTCCGGCACGCGTCGTTTTGGGCTTGATTCGCAGTGATCAAACGACTCCACATTACGGTTCTGCTTCTGCTGGCGCTCTGCGCCCGCAGCCTGCTGCCGGCCGGCGTCATGATCGCGCCCGCGCAAGCCTCCGACACGCTCTTCGATGTCGTCATCTGCACGGGCGCCGGCCCGCAGGTCGTCAGCCTCGATGCAGACGGCACGCCGGCCCCGCCTTCCAAATCGCAAACGCTCGAGGACGGGCTTTGCGCCTTTGCCGCCGCCGGAGCCGCCGCGCTCACGGCCGACGGCCCGCCGAGCCTCGCGCAAGACGCTGTCTATGCGGCCGTCACCTATACGCTGGCCTCGGCCCTCTTCGCCGAAACGCCGAAGCCCGGGGCCACCTCGGCCCGCGGCCCTCCATCCGCATCGATCTGAACGTCGCCCGCGCTTTTGGCGGGCACTCGTCTGTGGCCGTTGCGTCGTTCCCTTGTCCGGAGTGCGCAAGGCCTCGTCTCAGGCCAATTCGGATGCTCTCATGCCCCATCCCCTTCCAAGTCCGGCCTTTGTCCGGTCTCCGCTTGCCGCCTTAGCCGGCGTAACCCTCGCCGCCCTCGTTTCCGCCGCGCCGCTCAGCGCCCAGGAGAGCGAAGGCAACGTCACCGAGCTGCCGGCCGTGAACGTCACGACCGAAGCCGCCGCCAAAGCCAAGGCGCGCAAAGCCCGCCCCGCGGCGGCACCTGTCTCGGCCGCGCCGCCCGCCACCTCCGCAGCTCTCACGGCCCCGGAGGATCCACGCCCCGCCGTGGGTGCACGCTCGGGCAGCCTCTCCGTTCCCACCACCGCCGAGGCCACCGCGGAGATCCAGCGGACGCCCGGCGCTGCCGAGGTCGTCCCCGACACCGCCTACAAGGCCTCCACGCCGGCGGCCAACATCAAGGACGCGCTCAATTATGTGCCGGGCGTATTCGTCGAGCCGAAGTGGGGCGACGACGCGCGCCTCTCCATCCGCGGCTCCGGCCTCTCGCGCAACTTCCACCTGCGCGGCATCCAGCTCTACATGGACGGCATCCCGATCAACACCGCCGACGGCTACGGCGACTTCCAGGAGATCGACCCGACGGCCTACCGCTATCTCGAGGTCTACAAGGGCGCGAACGCGATGCGTTTCGGCGCCAACGCCCTCGGCGGCGCCATCAACTTCGTGATGCCGACAGGCTACGATGCGAACCTGTTCGGCGCCCGCGTGGACGTGGGCAGCTTCGGCTTCCACAAGCTCGCGGTCAGCTCCGGCGGCGTCTCCGGCGCGGTGGACTATTTCATCACCGGCACCTGGCAGGAGCAGGAGGGCTTCCGCGATCACAGCGACGGCGAAAGCCTGCGCGGCTCCCTGAACATCGGCTACCGCCTCTCCTCCGCCATCGAGACGCGCTTCTACCTCAACGCCAGCGATGTCGATCAGCGCATCCCCGGCAGCGTGACGCGGCAGGCGGCGCTGAGCGATCCGAAAACGGCCGCGGCCCCGAACGTGCTGAACGACTGGCAGCGCAACATCGACACGCTCCGCATCGCCAACAAGACGACGATGCGCCTGCTGCCGGGCACGACGCTGGAGCTCGGCGCATTCAACGTCGACCGCCACCTCATGCACCCGATCTTCCAGTGGCTCGACTACCGCTATGACGACTACGGCGGGTTCGCGCGGATCACGGACGAGCGGCGCATCGGCGGGCTCGCCAACCGCCTGATCGCGGGCGTGAACCTGCATTACGGCACGATCGATACGAAGCAGTACGAGAATATCGGCGGGCAGAAAGGCCTCATCCAGGCCAATTCTGACGACGAGGCCGGCAACGTGTCGGCCTATCTCGAAAACCACCTCTACGTTACGCCCGATGTCGCGCTCGTTGCCGGCGTGCAGTTCCTGCACGCGACGCGCGACCGGCGCGATTTCTACCTGGCGGACGGCGACGGCAGCGGATCGACGGAGTTCAATCTGTGGAGCCCGAAAGCGGGCATCGTGTGGGACGTCGATCGCGCCTGGCAGGTGTTCGCCAACGTCTCGCGCAGCGCCGAGGTGCCGAGCTTCGGCGAAAGCGTCTCGGGCCCGCCGTTTCTCGGTTTGCCGACCATCCCCTTCACCGACATTCGAGCCCAGCGCGCGACCACCTACGAGATCGGCACGCGCGGATCGCGGTCGGATTTCACCTGGGACTTCGCCGCCTACCGGTCGGAGATCGACAACGAGCTGATGTGCTTCTACAGCGCCTTCGGCAACTGCAACGTGTCGAACGCCGACGAGACGATCCACCAGGGTCTCGAAATCGGCTTCGGCGCCGCCGTGCTGCAGTCCCTCTTCGCGGATGGCCCGACGCCGGACAAGCTGTGGCTCAACACGGCCTACACGTTCAGCGACTTTCACTTCGATAACGACGCGACGTTCGGCGACAACGAGCTGCCCGGCGCACCCCGCCACGTGCTGCGCGCCGAGCTTCTCTACAAGCATCCGAGCGGGATCTACCTCGGCCCCAACATCGAGTGGGTCCCCGAAGCCTATTTCGTGGACAGCGCCAACACTCTGAAAACCGCGGACTACGCCATCTGGGGCGCCAAGATCGGCTTCGACAACGGCGGCCCTGTCACCGCCTACATCGAAGGGCGCAACCTCGGCGACGAGGCCTACATCGCAAGCGCCAGCATCATCGACCGGGCCAACGCGGGCTCGATGCTGTTCGAGCCCGGCACGGGCCGCGCCATCTACGGGGGCGTGCAGGTGAAATGGTGATGATGAGGATCATGCGCGGCGCGCGTCGGCACACTCCTCACGCCCAATCGGTTGCAACACGGATCGCGTGGGTGTGGATGGCGCTTTGCTGCGCCCTCCACTGCTCTCCCCCGACACTTGCAGCCGGCGATGCCGAGCAGATCCGGACGCTGATCGGAGCGACGTGGGACAAGCCCGGAAGCAAGGTCGAGACCGATCCGGTGATCGTCTCGGGCTCTCACGCCGTCGCAAGCTGGACGCAGGGCGCGCACGGCGGGCGGGCCTTGCTTGCCCGTGGCAAGGCCGGATGGGCCGTCGTGCTCTGCAGCGGCGATCCGCTGACGCAGGCGGCGTGGCTCATCGAAGCCGGCGTGCCGCCCCAGGACGCGGATCGCATCGCCCGGGATCTCGCAACGGCGGAGGCGCGGATTCCCGATGCGCGCCGAGCACAATTTTCACTGTTCGAAGGTGTCGTCGCGGCTGACGATGCGTCTCCCGCCGCGACGCCCCACCACACCCCTCACAATCCTTGAAGACGGAGCTTCTCAATGTCCTCCTCACGCGTCCTCCTTGCAGCTTTCGCAGCCGGCGCCACCCTCTGTGCAGCCCCGGCGCTCGCCCATGTCAGCCTCGAGCGCGCGGAGGCCGAGGCGGGGCGCTCTTACAAAGCGGTTCTCAAGGTACCGCATGGCTGCGAGGGCAGCCCCACCCACACCGTCCGCATCGAAGTTCCCGAAGGCTACATCGGCGTGAAGCCGATGCCGAAAGCCGGATGGACGCTGCGGACCGGGCGCGGGGCTTATGCGCAAGCCTACGCCTTCTATCACGGCGCCACGCTGAAGGAGGGCGTGCGCACCGTCGAATGGTCCGGCGGCGAGTTGCCGGACGACTATTACGATGAGTTCGTGCTGTCGGGATTCCTCGCACGCGAGCTCTCCCCCGGCGCAAGCCTCTACTTCAAGGTCGTGCAGCTCTGCGCCAAGGGCGAGCTGGCCTGGGTCGAGATACCGGGCGAGGGCGTCGATCCGCACGATCTCAAAGCGCCCGCCGCGAAGCTCGCGATCGCAGGCGGCAGCGCAGAGCCGGCCGCCGCTGCGGCCACGGGAGCGGCCACCGCCGGCACGCTCGCCATCGAAGGCGGCTGGATGCGGGCAACGGCGGAGGGCGCGAAGGTCGCCGCCGGCTATCTCGCGATCCGCAACACGGGGCCCAGCGCCGATCGCCTGCTCGCGATCGCGACACCGGCGGCCGAGCGCGGCGAGATCCACGACATGTCCCTCTCCGACGAGGGCGTGATGCGCATGCGTCACCTTGCGAAGGGCCTGGAAATTCCCGCAGGCGGCAATGTCGAGCTGAAGCCGGGCGGCACGCACCTGATGCTGCTCGGCCTCAAGGAGCGTCTCGTCGCGGGCGGCAAGGTTCCCGTGACGCTGACGTTCGAGAGCGGCGCGACGATCACGCTTGACCTGCCCGTCAAGCCGCTGGGCGGCGGAGGCGCACACCACCATCATTGACGGAGCCGCGACGCGTGATCTCGCGAGCGATCACCGCCAAGCAGGAAAAATGCGCTGAATAGGAAAGCGGCCAGCGATTTCGCTGGCCGCTTTACAGTCATGAAGGGGGTTGGACCCGAGCACGACGGTGGGTCTCAATCTCGCAATCTGCGCATCATCGCATCCTTGAGGCCGGTCTCGTTGCCCCTCCAGCGGGCTACGGCCCGGCGGCGGAACTCGAGCTCGTCCGTCCAAGGAAAGCGGATCGGGGTCTGGTTGTCGGCCCCCATCAGCGCACGCTCTCTCGGTGTCAGAGAGGTCCGGTTCGATGTCGGCCGATGTGATGTCAGATTGCGAAGAGCGGCTGAGTTGTCCATGAGGCGGTCACTCCGTTACGCTTCATTCTCTCAGTAGCCGGCCTACAACGCTTTGGCGTGGGTCCGGTTCCCTCTTCTCCATCTCGCCCATTGGCCCGGCCGCGCCGCCGATCGAAAAATCAGAACGGCAAAAGGGCCGGGGACGATCTTCCCGTCTCCGCCCTCTCCTACGCGCGCTCTTTGGCGAGAAAGAGATGGCAGGCGTCACGGGTTTTCACAATCGCGTCAGTCCGATACCGGCTTCGCACTGCAAACGTCCTTGATGCTGCGATGCATCTCGCTTGCACAGCGTCGAAAAAGCGCTGAGGATGAAGTCACGCCGGTGCGATGCAATAAGCCGCGACAAAAAAACGGCGGCCGCGAAGCGGTCGCCGTTCAATGCACCCCGAGGGGAGCCTGCCAGAGGCTACACCACGCCGAGCGCGCGCATCGCCTGTGCCACACGGATGAACCCGGCGACGTTCGCGCCCAGCACGTAGTTGCCCGGCGCCCCATATTCGTCCGCCATCTCCGCGCAGCGATCGTGAATGCCGTGCATGATCGTCGCAAGGCGCTTCTCGGTGGCCTCGAACGTCCAGGAATCGCGCGAGGCGTTCTGCTGCATCTCGAGCGCGCTCGTCGCAACGCCGCCCGCGTTCGCCGCCTTGCCCGGCCCGAACAGCACGCCGCCGTCCATGAAGGCGCGGACCGCATCCGGCGTGCACGGCATGTTGGCGCCTTCGCCGACGGCGATGACGCCGTTCTTGATGAGCGTGCGCGCATCCTGCCCGTTGAGCTCGTTCTGCGTCGCCGACGGCATGGCGATATCGCCCGGTACGTCCCAGATGCGCCCGCCCGGCACGTACGTGACGCGGGTGCCGCGCGTCGCCGCATAGTCGGCGATGCGCCCGCGCTTCCGCTCCTTGATATCCTTCAGAAGCTCGAGGTCGATACCGTCGTTGTCGACGACGTAGCCGTCCGAATCCGAGCAGGCGACCACGAGCCCGCCGAGCTGGCGCACCTTCTCGATCGTGTAGATGGCGACGTTGCCGGCGCCCGAGACCAGCACCTTCTTGCCCTCGAAGCCCTGCTTGCGCCGCTTCAGCATGCGCTCGACGAAGTAGACCGCACCGTATCCGGTCGCCTCTGTGCGCACCCGCGAGCCGCCCCACGCGAGGCCCTTGCCCGTGAGCACGCCCGACTCGTAGCGGTTGCTCATGCGCTTGTACTGGCCGAACATGTAGCCGATCTCGCGCTGGCCGACACCGATGTCGCCCGCCGGCACGTCGGTATGCTCGCCGAGGTGACGCCCAAGCTCTGTCATGAACGACTGGCAGAAGCGCATGATCTCGCCCTCGGTGCGGCCCTTGGGGTCGAAGTCCGACCCGCCCTTGCCGCCGCCGATCGGCATGCCGGTGAGCGCGTTCTTGAAGCTCTGCTNNCCGCCCTTGCCGCCGCCGATCGGAAGCCCCGTCAGGGCATTTTTGAAAATCTGTTCAAATCCAAGAAACTTGATGATCCCGACATTGA
>JRYH01004095.1_pt1 | contig 19263 bp, 28 predicted proteins | sample 235351 | NCBI WGS metagenome assembly JRYH01 (sample SAMN03074221, study PRJNA261480) | activated sludge metagenome | biome: Wastewater Treatment Plant; feature: Wastewater; material: Activated sludge; isolation source: activated biomass of a wastewater treatment plant treating wastewater... ... | reverse complement strand
CACAGGGCGTCAACCGCTAGCTCTTCATCCTTGAATGGATCGCGGCCCTCTCCGACCGCCTGCGCGACACGCGCATCGCCTGTGGCGACTGGTCGCGCGTGACCGGTCCAGCGGTTCTTGATGCCGGTGGCGGAACGACCGGTGTGTTTCTCGACCCGCCTTATGACCAGGAGGGCCGCGCTGATGTTTATGCGATGGAGTCTCCGGTGGCGGCGGACGTCCGCAAGTGGTGCGCCGACATGGGTGACAGCGCCAATATCCGCATTGTGCTCGCCGGGTACGACGGGGAGCACAACGAACTGGAATCCCTGGGGTGGCGCGTCGTTGAGTGGAAGGCTCGCGGCGGATACGGCTCGCAAGGCGACGGCCGGGGCCGCGCCAATGCCGCGCGCGAGCGGCTCTGGCTTTCCCCGCATTGCATGGGGGTTGCGCCTGATCTTTTCGGGGGTCTCGCAGCATGACGATCCTCTCCACCCTCAACCGCCTCATCCACCGCATCCGCTTCGCCCTCGCCCGCACTGCCCCGCTTACAATAGCTGGCCGCCGCCCTGTCGTGCTGTCCGAAGCCGATCTGGACAAGGTTCTCGCGCGTCGTCGGGAGGGGTGGAAAGCACGCTCTCTTGCCGCCCTCAAGGGCTGGGAAAAGCGGAGGGCGGGGTGAGACTCCCAAGGCGCGATCCAGACACCCTCACGCGCGGCGAGCGGGCAATCGCTGACCTGCTTATCCGCAGGGGCAAGAGATTGACCTGCAAGGATATCGCCAGCGCGCTCGACAGCACCCCGGCGTCGGTCAAGGTGATGATCTGCAGCATGCGCAAGAAAGGCGTCACCATAAGCGGCGGAGGCTGCGGGCGGGCGCTCGGTTACAGGCTGGAGGGGTTGGCGTGATGCGCCGCGGCTTCAAACCCAAGGGCAGCTTTCGCAAGCCCGGCCCCACCAAGATCGGGAAGCGGATCGCGCTCATGCAGTGCATCCTTAATCGCGAGAGCTTCACCGAATCCGAAATTGAGAGCCTCGCGCGCTGCTTCGGGCATCCCATCGAGGACGTGCGCGCCATGGTCACGGCCGAACTCGCAAAGCGGGAGGCGCGCCGTGTTTCATGAACCCAAGGGCCTTTTCCCCGAGCACGAGGATTTGCACGAACAGCCGCTGTTCTATGTCGAACCCAAGGACAAGCTCCATGACAGCGAGGAAAAGCGGCAGAAGCGAATGATCGCCGAATTGCGGCGACAGGGCGTTTCCGTCTGGCACAACGCTCAAAGCGGGCGGCGCAGCGATTATGAGCGGACGACGCTCCACCGCAATGGAGCCGTGGCCGGCGTTCCAGACCTGTCGATCACCTGGGCGGGTCGCGGCACATACTACGCCGAGGTCAAATCAGGAACAGGCTCACCGTCGCGCGCGCAAATCGAGTTTCTCAATGCGAGGACGCGCGAGGGCTTCCCCTGCGGCGTGCACCGGACATGGGAGACGCTCGAGGCCTGTCTGATCGCAGCCGGTGCGCCAATCACGCGGCCCAAGGTTGAAACGCCCGTTGGAGATGCTGCGCGCAATGTCATCCTGCGGCTCATTGAGCTCGAGCAGGATCCGAGCGAACGCAAGGCCAAGATCATGATCGCGCGCGAGGACGGGCATTTGAGCGATGCCGAAACCGAGGCGTGGATCACCCGCGATGGGTTGAGGTTTGCATGAGCACCGAGCCCGACAACATCCACCAAATGGCGCCAGCATGGAATGCGCGCAAGGTCGTCGTTTTTCACGGCCAGCACGACACCCATATTTCGACGGGCGTGCCTTACGATACCCGCACGCTTGCCAGTCTGTTTGCGCTCGAGCCCGGCAACGCGGCAAAGCTCGAGGGCCTGGCGTTCATCCCGAGCTCCTATAACGGCCACGACGCGCGCAATCACGCGACGCAGCGGGCCGAGGGGTCATTCGTCGCGCTATGCGGTGACGTCGATCACGGAAATCACCCCCAGCAGCGCATCGAGCAGCTTGTGCGTGGGTTCTCTGGCGATGCGGCGTGGCTGATATTCTCGACCGCGCACGCACGCGAGGACGATAAGCGGTGGCGCATCATCATCCCGCTCGCCAGCCCCATGTCATTCGACGACTGGCACGACGCACAGCACGCCTTTTTCAACTTCATGGAATACGGCGGCGTCGAGATGGACCGCGCCCTCGATCGCGCGGCCCAGCCTGTTTACCTCCCCAACATCCCCGATTTTCACGCCAAGACCGGCGAAATCTTGCGCGATGACGAGGGCAGGCCGCTTTTCTACCGCCGCGCTACGACCGGCACCAACGCGCCGGGGCTTGCTGTCGATGGACAACTCGAGGCCGGTATGGCCGCCATCGCCCGCAAGCGCGAGGAGGATGAGCGCGAGCGGGCCCGAATGCGCGAGGAGGCCGCGCAGCGCCGCGCCACCAGGCCGCGCAACGATGACGCGCCGATCATGGAGGATTTCAATCGGAATAACCCGATTGCGAACCTGCTTGAGCTCTACGGCTATAAGCAAAGCCCCAGAAACAAGGATGATTGGCGATCGCCGCATCAGCAGGGCGAAAGCTACGCCACGCGCATTGTCGACGGCGAGGCCTGGATAAGCCTGTCAGCTAGCGATGTTGCCGCCGGGATCGGTCAGAAATGCCGCTCAGGGTGCTTTGGCGATGCCTATGACCTTTTCGTCCACTACGAGCACAGCGGCGATCACAAGTCGGCGTTTCGGGCGCTCTACCAGGAGCGGCGCGCCAGTCAGCCGCAAAGCTATAGCGCGCCCCCGCCTCCCATTGATCCAGACGACCCGGGGCCGGAAGCGATGGACGATTACGAGCCGCTGGGCGTGGATGAGGTTGCCGAGGCGCTGGAAGGCGATGCGGCGGAAACCAGCAGCGGGCCGCGCCTGCCTTATTTCTATTTCCACGAGGCCGAGCCGACCCTGGACGCCAACGATTTTGTCGAGGGGATGCTGACCCGCGCGGCCATGTCCGTGCTCTATGGGCCCTCTAACTGCGGCAAGACCTTCTTTGTCGTCGACCTGGCGCTGCACGTCTCGCTCGGCAAGGAATGGCGGGGCAGGGCTGTTGACAAGGGTGCGGTCGTTTATCTCTCCCTTGAGGGCTCGCAGGGCATCAGGAACCGACTTTCAGCCTTACGCAAGCATCACGAACTCGACGGCGAGAAATTGCCGTTCGTGGCCATGCCCCAGCCCGTGAACCTGCTCAATGAGGATGCGGACGTTCGCGCTGTCATCGAGCTCGTCCAGCACGTCGCCGCGGAAACAGGCCTCGAGGTTGCCATGGTCATTGTCGACACGCTCAGCCGAGCGATGGCCGGCGGGAACGAAAACAGCCCCGAGGACATGACCGCGATCGTCGCCAACTGCGACAAGATCCGTGACATGACCGGCGCTCACGTCTGCATCGTTCACCATAGCGGAAAGGACGAGGCGCGCGGCGCGCGTGGCCATAGTTCGCTGCGCGCCGCGACCGACACCGAGATCGAGATCACCCGCGAGCCCGAGGCGAAATCGTCAAATGTCCGCGTGGCGAAACAGCGAGACCTCGAGGCCGCCGAACCTTTCTCATTCACCCTCAAATCGGTGGCGCTCGGCACGAATAATCGAGGCAAGGATGTGACCTCCTGCGTTGTCCTGCCAGCCGAAAAGGAGGCCAAGGACACGCTTAGCCGGGATGCCATCTCGCAGGCCTTTACGATGATGGTTGACGCCTGGGCTGCGTGCAAACCGCTCTCTCACAAGCCCCAATCGCGCGACACCGGACGGTTCGCTCCGATGATCTTCTCGCGCAAGATCGGGGGGCATCCGACCCTCTGGAAAGAGCATATCGACGAGTGGATTTACAACGGTTGCCTGTCTTTCGAGGTGCGGGATTCCAAGACGAAATTGTCCGGTTTGAGGGTGCTGAAACCCATAATTTGAGCGGCGGAGGTTTAAGGAAGTAATACACCTAAGTCATTGAAATCACTTGGCGGAACTCGGTGCGGAAGTAGCGGAATTTATATGCTTAAGTCATTGAAAAATAAGCGGAGGTCTGGGGCGGAAGTTACCCCCCAGTATAACTGGGGTTTCGCCACAGCGAAAACCCCCAGTGAACATGGCTTCTGCGCGCCGACAAATTTGGACGTTCGTTGAACCATGACCGTCCAAAAACTCCACCTCGACATAATCGATTTTCGGAAAGGCGAGATCAGCCTCGCCGAACTCCGCGCCCTGTTCCCTACCTGGCAGGTCTCGAAAGACTATGCCCGCTTCTGTGTCGAGATCGCCAAGCTCGCACCCCTCAACCAGACCGGAGACTTGTTCGGATGAACGCTTTGACGATGACCCATGAACCGGAGGCCGAAATCCCCGTCGCCCTCGCCCTGCCCGACGATCTGGGCTTCGACGACTGGGTGAACCTCGGCCGCGACCTGTTCACCCGCCACCGTCAGACGGAGTGGATGCTGGCGGACTGGCTCAAGGTGGGTGCCGAGCGCTTTCACGACGAGGAGCAATTCACCCTCTTCCTCGGCGAGATCGGCGTCGATCCGAAGCGAGCCCTCGCTGACGCCAAGGTCGCAAAGCTCATCCCGCCGGCATGGCGCACCGATCGCATCAGCTTCGAGGTCTGCAAGCATATCGCCAAGGTCGAGGACGAAGCCCTGCGTCAGCTGATGCTCAAGCAGGCGGTAGAGGAGCATTGGAACGAGCGCGCGGCCTATCACGCGGTGGTAGAGCACAAGTCCGAGACCGGCCAACTCCTGCCCGACGATGACGCCACCACCCGCCTCTCGACCGAAATCGTGCGGTGCTGGAACCGGGCAACACCTGAGGCGCGCGAATATTTCTATGCCCTCGCCGAGATGGCGGCGGCGAACGGCTTTGGCCCGATTGACGAGGATGCGGCGATATGACCCGCCCTCGCCCCTACTCCACAAAAATATTCCGCCCCCCGGCGCCAGAGTTCGAGCGGATATTCATCCAGCACGGATGGTCTAAGGTGAACCGCATGTTTGGCAAGCGTTGCTCCACCCGTTGGTACGCTATGCTCGGAGCGGAACGGTTGAAGGAGGCTCGGGCTCGGTATTTGAGGAATGAGGCATGACACCGAAGCAGCAAGCGTTCGTGCGCGAATACCTGATCGACTTGAACGCCACTCAGGCGGCAACCCGGGCTGGCTACAGCGAAGCGACGGCGAATGAGCAGGGCGCGCGCTTGTTAGCGAATGTTAGCATCGCTGCCGCCATCAACGCCGAACTCGAAAAGCGCGCCGCCCGCACCCAGATCAACGCCGATTACGTCCTCAACCGCCTTGTCGAAATCGACCAAATGGACGTGCTCGACATCATGGACGACAAGATGAACCTGAAGCCCATTTCGGAATGGCCCAAGGTGTGGCGCCAGTATCTTTCGGGCTTCGACGTCGCCGAGATGTTCGAGGGGCGCGGTGAGGAGCGCGAGATGATCGGCATCCTCAAGAAGATCAAATGGCCCGACAAGGTGAAGAACCTCGAACTGCTCGGCAAGCATGTCGGTGTGCAGGCGTTCAAGGATCGGGTCGAGCATAGCGGCGAGATGAATATCACCGTGTCGGAAGAGGATGCGGGGCTGTGAGCGAATCGTCTGCCTTCTGGCTGGTCTGGGCCTTTGGCTTCGGCGTGGGGTTCGCTTATCGCCTGTGGGGCGAGCGTCGGGCTGCCAAACACGACGCGCCTGCATGGATCACGCTCCTCGGATATTCCCTCGTCGATCAGTTCAAATCGGTCGACGAGGGGCACAAGTTCGCTGGCGACCGCGTGACGGTGATAAGCCGCAAGCATTACTCCGGCGGCGGCAGGGGCTTCGTTGTGAAGGTTGAGCGAGACGCCGCGGCCGAGGTTGAATGACCCCCGCCACCGGATTCACCAACGAGCTTACCGCCGAAGCCCCCCCGCCGAAAAACCACAACGGCGGGCCTCCGATTGCGAAGCTGACCGACAAGCAGCGCGAAGCAAACCGCCTGCTCGCCGGCCCCGCGCGCAATATCATGCTCCGCGGCGGTTCGCGCTCGGGCAAGACGTTCCTGCTCTGCCGTGCGATTATTCAGCGGGCCATTAATGCGCCTGGATCCCGGCACGCGATATTTCGCTTCCGGTTCAACCACGCAAAGACCTCCATCTGGTCTGATACGCTGCCTAAGGTCCTCAAGCTATGCTTCCCAACCCTGCGCGTTCGTTGGGACAAGACGGACCATTATGTCGAACTGCCCAATGGGTCTGAAATCTGGATTGGCGGCCTCGACGACAAGGAGCGTGTCGAGAAAATCCTCGGGCAGGAATATGCCACCCTCTATTTCAACGAGTCCTCGCAAATCCCGTGGGGCTCGATCGAAACGGCCATGTCGCGCCTCGCCCAGAAATGCGAACTGGCGCCGGCGATCGCGAAGGCTACCGGGCGCACACATCTCGCGCTCAAAGCCTATTTCGACTGCAACCCGCCATCCAAGCTGCACTGGTCCTATTCGCTGTTCCGCGCCAAGCTAAAACCCGGCACGAAAGAGCCGCTACCGAACCCCGACGATTACGCCGAGATGAAGGTCAATCCGTCGGACAATGCCGATAACCTGCCCGCCGAATATTTCGACGTGCTTGCGTCCATGTCCGCGGCTAAACGGCTGCGCTTCGAGGCGGGCGAGTGGGCGAGTGAGGTCAATGGCGCGCTGTGGTCGCTTGAGGATCGAACCGCGCCGGATGGCCGCGTTATGCCCGGCATCGATAGTCTCCGCGTCAAATCGCATCCCGATCTTCGCCGGGTCGTCGTAGCGGTCGACCCGTCCGGAACGAAGGGCGACGGCGGAGGTGATGACATAGGGATCGTAGCGGCTGGGCTCGGTGTAGACGGGCACGCCTATGTGCTGGAGGACGCTACGTGCCAATTGTCGCCCGAAGGATGGGGACGCCGTGCGGTCGATGTATTTCATCGCCGGGAAGCTGACCGTGTCGTGGGGGAATCGAACTTCGGCGGCGACATGGTTCGCTTCACGGTGCAGACGGCAGACAAGAAGGTTCCTTATTCTGCCGTCAAAGCATCTCGCGGCAAGGTGGTGCGCGCCGAGCCGGTCTCAGCCCTCTATGAACAGGGCAAGGTCCATCACGTCGGCGATTTTCCCGACCTCGAGGACCAGATGTGCAACTTCACCGCCAACGGCTACGTCGGCGATGGATCCCCCGACCGGGCCGACGCGCTGGTCTGGGCGCTCACCGAGTTGATGCTGGGCCGGACCCCCTACAACATGGCCGCGCTAACCTGACGGCGGTAACGATCTGGCCGCCTCCCCCATACCCCATAGCGCATGGCGTGGATCACCGACAGCCTTCGAAGCGCCATCGGGCGTATAAACCCCTTTCGAGGTCACGCGGCGTTCGGGGCGCCGACAGTCTTTGATCACCAACTCGCGGTGAGCGCCTATTTGTGCAGCGGCATGATGCGCAAAGTCATCGCCGTGCCCGCAGAGGACCGCGTGCGCGAGTGGCGCGACTGGCAGGCCGATCAGGACGACATCACAAAGCTCGAAGCAGAGGAGCGCCGCCTTGGTCTGCAAGCCAAGGTGCAGCACGCCGAAATCCTGCGCGGAATCGGCGGGGGCGCGCTCATTCTCGTTACCGCTGGTGACCACGCCGAGGAGCTTAGGCCCGGCACGATCGCCGAGGGCGGTCTCATTGCTGTTAACGTCGTCTCGCGCTGGCAAATCACCGGCACCGATTGGGTGGAGGATCTTGCTGATCCGCTGTACGGCACCCCGCGCATGTGGCGCCTGCAGGGCCAGAAAGGTGGCACCGACATTCACCCCTCGCGCGTCGTCGCGTTCCGGGGCGCGCCTCTGCCGATGGGTTCCGCCCTCTCCCTCGAACAAGCATATTGGGGCGACAGCCGATTGCTCCGCGTGTTCCGCGAGGTCCAGCGCAGCGACGAGACGCAGGAGTGGTTTGCCGCCCTTGTCCGCAAGGCCAAGCTGCTGCGCATCGGTATCCCCGATCTCGACCAGCAGGACGACGAGACGCTCAACAGGCGCATCGAGGTGATCGCGATGGGCGAGTCCTCGCTGAACGCCACTGTCTATCGTTCTGCTGCCGGTTCGGAGGATGCGGGCGAGAAGATCGACGACTATCAGGTAACGTGGACCGGCATCCCGGCAATGATGGACGCCTTCGACCAGCGCGTGGCGGCTGTTTCGGATATTCCGTTTACGCGGCTCACCGGGCGATCACCTGCGGGTATGAACGCGACCGGGCAGCACGACACGGACAATTGGAACCGCAGCGTGAAGGCCGGCCAGGCGCTGGAACTGCGCCCGTGCCTCGACCAGATCGACCAGGCGCTTATTCCTTCGGCGGGGGTGAAAGAAGCAACATGGGCCTTTGCGCCGCTCGATACCCCGTCCGAAAAGGAACAGGCGGACACGTTCAAGACCACGGTCGATGCGCTCGAAAAGCTCAACCTCATGGGCGTCATGCCCGAGGAGGCATTCAACGAGCTGGCGCAGAACCTGCTCGCCGAGCGCGAGTGGATGCCCGGCATCGATACGGTGCTGGCGAAATTCTCGGACGATGAGCGATTTTCGGGTGCGGAGGAAGATGATGACCCGTCGGCAATTCAGGAAGGCAACGGAAGGGAGGTTGATCCAGCATCTGCCGGGATAGGCGGGGCCCCTCCCCCCGCCGCCCGTGCTGCTAATCGAGGTGGCGCGAACCAAGGCGGCGCGTGATGCGCTTCAACCTCGCCGCCGAAGCCCGCCGAGCAAAGGCCATCCGCCGCAAATCCATCGTCCTAGGCGAGGTCGCAGCCCCGGCAATGCTTGCCACCGACCTTTACCGGTCGGTCTACGCGCCGCTCATCAAAATCTGGACCGAAGCGACGAAGCCGATCGCCGAGGAATACGCGCGCACGCTCGCCCAGCTCACCACCGACAGTCCCGCCGACCTGCAAGGTCAGATAGACGCCGCGGACAGTTTGGCGACGCGGCTGTTTCTGACTTTGACGCCATCGCTGATGGATTGGGCCCTGAAAGTCGAGCGGGCAACCAGGCTGCGCTTCGTCCGGCAAGTTTTCTCTGCAACCAGCGTTGATCTATCGACACGCTTGGGGCCGACGGACGTGCAGGAGAGCCTCGACGCCTATCTACGCTGGAACGTCGATTTAATCGCGGACGTGTCTGCGCAGATCAAAAAGCGGATTGCCGATAGCGTATTCACCGGCCTGACCCAGCGCAAGCCCGCCCGCGAAGTCGCCAAGGAGATATCGAACGCAGTGGGGATGGGCCGGAAGCGCGCGCTCAACATCGCCAGTGACCAGCTCGCAAAATTGTCGGGATCGCTGGCAGATGAGCGGCGCAGACAGGCGGGAATGACCGAATGGACGTGGCAACATGGCGGCAAAGTCCACTATCGGCCCGAGCATCTGGCGCGCAACGGGTTCATCTATACCGACAATCCTACAAACGTAGGGAAGCGGGTGGGCGGCAAGGAAGTCCGCTCGCCACCGGAGCGCGGAGACCTTCCTGCCCAGAAGCCCTACTGCTCGTGTCGATCTCGGTCATTGCTCGTTTGGGAATTTGACGCTGAGTCCTAGAAATGCTAGGAAAATGCGGCCCAACGGGTGCTGGTAACACCGCGCTGGGCCTGACCACGAACGTGAGGTGACACGACATGGCTATTCAGCCCATTACAGGCAAAATCCGTTCCTGCGAAGTGTGCGGAACCGACTATCGGCTCAACCCGAAATATTCTCGCGCCCAGCAAGCGAAGGCGCGTTTTTGCTCGCCAGCTTGTTCGTCCATCGGCACCAGAGGGCCGCGCGACAAAGTTTCGATAACCGAGTTGCTCGGCGGCGTGACCCGGTTTGGCCGCCTTACACTCATCGGTGAGGGCGAGCCCAACAGGCCGAACGGCCACCATCCGCAGCGCCGAGCCTTGATGCGGTGCGATTGTGGAAACGAGTGTCGAGTGGCACCGTCGAGTCTCAAGCGCGGCGAGACGCAAAGTTGTGGCTGTCGATCTGCGGAGATGTCGCGCGAACGTTTCACAAAGCACGGCGGCTACCGGACGCGCGAATACAAATCATGGAACGCCATGATGCAGCGGTGCGGGAATCCGAACAATACGTCTTGGCCTGATTATGGCGGGCGCGGGATAACTGTCTGCGATCGGTGGAAAGGCGCCGACGGCTACCACAACTTCGTTGCCGACATGGGGCCGAGGCCGCGCGGAATGACGCTTGAGCGCAAGGACTCGAACGGGCATTATGAGCCGAGCAATACCCGCTGGGCGACGCCCAAGGAGCAGCAAAACAATCGGCGGGTGACTGTTTTCATCACCCATGATGGGGTTACGCTGTCCCTCACTGAATGGTCAGAGCGCCTTGGTCTCTCACGGAACGGTGTTTCCGAAAGGCTGCGCAAGGGATGGTCGGAGGAGAAGGCGGTGACAACGCCAGCCCGCAACAAAGGAATTGCAGCATGACCCCGCTCGAACGCGCCGCGCCGAAAACCTCCGATCACCCCGTTGATGTTCTGAAATGGTGCGCCGAACAGATGGGTCGTGAGATCGACCCAGAAGCCGAAGCGCGGATGCGGTCTATCTGCGACGAGCCTGTTCCCGCCGTTCCGTTCGCCTTTGAGTTCGACGAATAGCGCGATATAACGCGCGCCCATGTTGTTCACCATCCTCGCCGCGACCTCGCTCGCCGCATCGCCCGTGCCCGATGGAGTTTATCGGGCGACCGTCGAGGGCAATGATTACAAGGTCAAGGTGAAGCGGGGCGACGCGAAGGTCGTCAATACCGTGACCATGACGGCGATCCGCATGGGGCGATCGGCGGAGCGACGGCGGCAGATGATCGAGGCCGTCAAGATCGCGACCGGCTGCGAGCTGGCCGATCCATACTGGAAAGACAACATCATCATGGGCTCGCTTAACTGCCCATAGGATAACCCTTCCTGACGGCGGTAACGGCTCCCCCTCGCTCGCAATAACCAAGCGGGCATGGTGTATTGCACTGACGCCCTGACCCTCGATGCACCGCGCCGGACTCGTGATGGCTACCTAGCTGTTCGAGCCAAGGCGGCAAGGGTTGGCGTCTATGATTATGCGGGATCCGAGGTCGACCCCGAGAACAAGCACGGCTTGCGCGATACGCCGATTGTCAAGGTGCTGCGCGACGACCAGACGGTTTTCGACACCGCCAGCGCGCATAGCTTCATCGGCAAGCCGATCACCGACGATCACCCCGCTGAGCCTGTCACCTCGAAAAACTGGAAAGACTTGGCGCGCGGCACCGTCATGGGCGCCATGCGCAGCGGCGACTATCTCGCTTTCGACCTCCTGCTGACCGACGCCGACGCCATCGCGAAAGTCGAGGCAGGCAAGCGCGAACTTTCGAACGGATATTCTACCGACCTGCAATTCGGTGATTTCACCGCGCCCGACGGCACCAAGTGCCAGGCGCGTCAGACCTCCATCGTGGGCAATCATGTTGCCCTCGTGGATCGGGGCCGTGCCGGTTCCGAATGTGCGATCAAGGACGGTTTTGCCGTCTGCGACGCGATACCTTCCGCCATCCTCGATTCACTAACCAAGGACACCTACATGCCGAAGATTGTTCTCGTTGACGGTCTTTCCGTCGACGTTGCGAACGCGGACACGGCTGAAGCCACGATCCGCACACTCATCACCGCCCGCGACGAAGCGAAAACCAAGGTTGCTGACCTTGAAACGCAGATCGCGACGCTCACCACCGAAAGCGCGACCAAGGACGCGAAGATCACCACGCTCGAGCAGCAGGTGAAGGACGCCAAGCCGACTGCCGCACAGCTTCGCGAGGCGGGTAAGTCACTGCTCCTCGCCGCCGACAAGGCAAAGGCGCTCGGCGTGACTGTCACCGACGAGATGGACGAGGCCCAGATCATGGCCGCTACCGTCGCCAAGAGCATGGGCGACACGGCGAAGGACTGGACCGCCGACCAGATCGCCGCCTCGTTCGCGGTGCTGACCAAGGACGCGAAAACCGACGCCCCCAAGGTGCAGCCGATCGGTGCCCCTCGGATCGCGGGGGATTCCCGCACCGGCCTCGATGCCGCCCGCCAGCAGTGGCTTGCGGACAAATCCAACGCTTACCGCGCGACCGCGAACTAAGGAGCAACAACAATGGCTGTTCTTCAGAGCAATTTCAGCGAGGACATTCCCGGCGGCTACGCGGGCATGGAGGCGGACGGCGAGCTGTCCAACATCATCTCGCGCACCCTCGAAGGCAACAACGCCTGTTCGTTCGGCGCTCCGGTCTATCGCGGCACCGACGACAAGGGCTGTGACCTCAGCGTCGCGGCCAATGAGCTTCTCGGCTTTGCCGTCGCGCAGAAGGGCCTCCCGGTCACTGCTGATCGCGCCGCCGACAAGTACGCGCCCGGCGACACCGTGGCCATCAAGGAGCGCGGCAAAATCTGGGTGACGGTCGACAGCAACGGCGCGACCGATGGCGCGCAGGTCTATGTCGTCACCGCCACCGGGGTCATCACCAGCTCGTCTTCCAGCGCGACTGCCGCGACTGGCTGGGTATTTGAGGACACGCGCGCCGGCGCGGGCCTCGTCCGCATCGTTCGCCGCTAAGGAGCATTGAATATGGAACGCATTTTCTTCGACTCCGTGGATGCGGCGGTTCGATTCATCGACGCCAACCCCGCGGAATTCCCGCATCTCGCGGGCAACATCTGGGCTGACGCCATCAAGGCGGTGGACCTGAACGACGCACAGCAGACGGCCGCCTTTCTCGCGCCCCAACTGCTCCGCGTCGAGCAGGGCGTCTACATGGTCAAGTACCCGACCGCCGATTATGCCGAGTTCATGCCGGTCGACACGGCGGGCACGGTCTGGACGGCGGGCTCGCTGTTCTATTCGGGCGATATCGCCGGCAAGCCGGAATGGTACGACGCGCTGGCCGATGACATGCCCTATGCCGATGTGAGCCGCAGCCAGTTTATCCAGGAAAACCACATGGCCGCAATCGGCTACAAGTGGAACCGCAAGGACCTGGAGCGCGGGCAGCAGCTCGGGATCAACGTCATTGCCGACAAGGCGGACGCAGCCACCAAGACGGCTGAACGCTTCATCCACAAGACCGCGATGACCGGCGACGGGCTGAAGTATACGACCGGCTTCATCGATGACGCGCTTATGACCACGACCTCGGGCGCGGCGATCACCGCGAGCTCGAGCGCGACAAGCGACGTGCAGGTCATCAACGACGCCATCGTATCTGTCGAGACCAACACGCTCGAAACCTATCGGGCGGACACGGTGGCGCTGCCGACGACGATCTTCAATATTCTCGCGACCAAGCAGATGACCGGCACCTCGGTTTCGGTGTTGAATTATCTGCGCGAGAATTCGATCATCGGCGGCGTCGAGATCAAGCGCACGCGTCACCTCGAGACCGCTGGCAACGGCGGGGCCAAGCGCATCATCGCCTACGCCAACACCCCGGAAGTTCACCGCTTCCACCTGCCCGGAGGCGGACACCAGTTCTTCCCCGCGTGGCAGAAGGGTCCGTTCTCCTGGGAGGTGCCGGGTGTCATGGCCATCGGCGGCTATGAGAACCGCATCCCCAAGGCGAAAACCGCGGTCGATCTGGCCGCAAGCTGAGGCTGAACGATGGCGATCTTTGAGAACGTTTCCCCCGGCCTCCGTGGCGTGCTTCTGCGCAATGGGGATCGCGTCTGGCTTGAGCCGGGGGAGACGCTCGAAATGGCCGCTGCCGCTATCCTCCTGAAGCCCCTCGACGTCGAGGAGAAAGGGGCGAAGGCTTCCGAGCCTCGCCCCACTCCTGCGCCTACGCCTGACCCGCTTGACCACGATGGCGACGGTAAAAAGGGCGGTTCCGAGAAGGGCGAGCAGTCCACGGCAGCGAAAGGCCGACGCCGCAAGGGCCGTGCGTGATTTCGACGAGACCGGAATAACGAACCTCGGTCCCGTTCCGGCGGGCCTGACCTTTTTAGAGGCAACCCGCGCAGTTGCCCATCGACGCAAGTTCAAGGTCGATTATTACGGCAAGGGCACGCGCCTGACGATCTGTGACACGATCCGGCACATGCGGCGCATCATCGACACTCTGCCCGCTGGACCTGAGCGCGACGCCCTCACCGAATATACCGACGCCGCGGTCGACTATGCCAAGCGCATGGACGCGCGCATGAAAGAGCTAAAGGCGATGCTCAATGCCTGACTTTGCCGAAATTCGGCGCGAGTGCGATGGGATGCTTCGGTCCGAGGTTTACGAAGCCATTTACGAGACGGCCGCGCGCACGCCAGACGGCGAATTCGTCGAGGTCGGTACCGCCCACGCCGCCGGCACGATATGCCTCGCACTCGCCATGCGCGCCGGGCATACCTTCGACCGCTTCACGCCAGGCAACCGGACCCGCTACAAAACCGATAACGAAGCCATCGCCCGGGCGAACCTCGATCGCTTTGGCGTGGCCCCGCGCGTGGCTGTCTATGCTGGCGATGTTGCCGAGACGCTTCCCCTTGTCGATTGCAAGAATATCGCGCTGCTGTTCCTCGACTGTGACGGGCGAATCGATCGCGATATCCGCGCGGTGGGCGATTGGCTTAACCAGGGGGCGGCCGTCATCATCGATGATTGCGCCGATCGCGTGCGCGTGAAGGATCGCGGGAACGGGGCCGCGCGCATCGACATGAAACATCGATCGACCTGGCTCCTGACCAATGCGCTGGTGGACGGCGGATTCCTCATCCCCGAGCGCGTCGTTAATCAAACCTGGTTCGGCACATGGGCGGGCAAATCCATCGCTGAGTGGCCCGCCGAAGCCGTCATTGGCGCTTATCGCCAGCTTGTGTTTTCGGACGGGGAGATTGCGCGGTGATCCGGATCCATACATGGCTATGGTCTCAGCCGAACGGGCGCGCGAAATATACCGCCGAGCACGTCAATATCTGGGCCGATATGGTGCGCCGTCACCTGGCAATGGACCATGAAGTCTGCTGCATCACCGACATGCCCGAAGGAATCGATGCGTCGGTAAGGATCATCGAGCCGCCGCGGACTTTCGAGGGCGTCACCCTGCCCACTTGGAATATGCACGGCGGGAAGCAGCTTCCCCAATGCCTGCGCCGCATCGCCATGTTTGCGCCGGACGCCGCCGAGACCTTCGGAGAGCGCTTTGTTTCGATGGACCTTGATTGCGTCATCGCCGAGCCCCTCGATCCGCTGTTTGATCGCCCGGACGACTTCATCATGTATCGCGGGACAGCTGGCAATCGGCCTTACAATGGATCGATGGTCATGATGACAGCCGGTTGCCGTCCTCGCGTCTATACGCAGTTCACGCCGGAACGCGCGGTCGAGGCTGGCAAGAAGTTCGTCGGCTCCGATCAGGCGTGGATAAGCTACACGCTCGGCTGGGGCGAGGCGACATGGGGGCCCGAGGATGGCGTCGTCTGGTGGGGTAGCTCGAAGAACTACATGGCGCCAGAGTGGGGGCTGATGTTTTTCCCCGGCGAGCCGAAGCCTTGGGATCTTCTCGGCGATACGTGGGTGGCTCAGCATTATCGCCGCAATGACGAATGGGATTTGCTCGAGATAGAGCACCGCATGACGGCGGTAACGGCGTGGCAGCGCGCGGCATAACGTTCAGCTTTCTCCTGGGGCGCTGGGCGGGCCGGTAAACGCCCGCCCCATTTTTAAGGAGCGTGGTCTTGGACGCCTTCATCTTCAACCAGCGGGTCAAGCATGGCCGGCTCGATTTCCATCCTACCGTGGTTTACGGGTTCGAGGCCCCCGACGCGGCGCCCTATTTCGCGGCGCTGGGCTTCGGCGAGGTGAGCAATGGCTCCCCCGCCGTCATCATCTCGGCCGAAGAACTCGACATCGATCCCGAGACCGTCCTGGCCTCGTCGAACTATGGTGAACGGCGCGGTAAGCGCGTGAGCGAGGGGGCTGAATAATGGCAAAGCTCGTAGCAGACAGCGTTCTCGACGCTGCCCTGAACACAATCAAGAACGCGACCAGCCTTACCGCTGTTCTCTGCTCGTCGCAGCCGACGAGCCGCGCCGAGGCGGTTTCGACCTATGCGCTTGCCGATGTCTCGCTGTCGTCATCCGACGTGACGGTGGGAAATGGCACTGTCTCGGGCCGTAAAGCCACCATCTCGGCCAAATCAGCGGTAACTGTGGACAACAGCGGCACCGCGACGCACCTCGCGCTCGTGGACGATTCCGAACTGCTCTACGTGACGACTACCACGAGCCAAGCTGTTGCCGCCGCAGGCACGGTCGACATTGGCTCGTGGGCGATCGAAATCGCCGACCCCACCTGATGAGCGGCCTGGGCCGCCCTGATAAGGCCTGACCCGTGGCGATTTCACGCAAGGCTCTGGGCACCGACCCCGGCACGTCCATTTCGTCAACGCTTGTTCTGGCCTATCCGTCCGGGTGGTCGGCGGGCGACTTCGCTATTGCAATCGTCGAGCTGGACAACTCTACGGTTACAATTCCCGCCGGATGGACCGAAATCGCCAACGTCGGGGTCGGCCCTGCGGATACCGATATCGACGCCACCAAGCTCGTCGTGATTTCCCGCTTTCTGGAGGCGAGCGACAGCGGCAGCATTACGATAACGTCATTCGTGGGTGCGACATCGCGCCACATACGCGGGCGGATCACGACCTACACCGGCGTTGATTCCGCCGATCCATTCACGGTCAGCTCGCCCAAGTCGCAGGCGACAGCCTCGACCTCGCTCAGCACGAATAGCATCGCATCGGCGGCAAACGACAACACCTGCCTGTTCCTCGCGATTTACGGCACTGACCTCGATGGCAGCACCCCTACCGTAGGAAGTTCGGCGTTCTCCGGGATATCGGCGACATCGACGCTGGCATATGCGATCGGAACCGGGTCAAACGGTGGCGGCGGCACGGCGCTGGTCGAGGGATCTCCAAGCGCGGCTTCTACCGGTCCTGTTTCGCATTCAGGAACGAATGCCTCGACGATCTGGAACAGCATACTGGTTCGGCTCAATCCGACCGGATGGGGCGCATCTCCCTCCATCTCACCGGACAGCGCGGTATCGGGGCACGCAGCATCGAGCCCGACCGTCGCGGCCAATTCGAGCATTGTGCCCGGCAATTCTGCCCATGCGCATACAGCCAGTGAGCCGTCGGTCACGATGGCGATCAGCGTGGAGCCGGACAATGCGGTCCACGCGCAGGCAGCGAGCGAGCCGACGATCGCCGCGGCAAGCAGCGTCTCGGTCGATGACGCAGCGCATGATCACGCGGCCAGTGGCCCGAGCCTGTCGGCGCAATCGTCGGTACAGCCTGACGACGCGGAACAGGATCACACGGCGAGCGAACCGAGCCTGTCGGTATCGTCAACGGTGGCGCCGGACGATGCTCATCACGACTCGAGCGGGAGCAGCCCGACAATCTCGTCGGGCGGCGAGGTGCATCCGGATGATGCGGCGCACGACCATGAAGCCAGCAGCCCGACGCTTTCGGGCGCGCTCGCCATTACCCCGGTCTCTGCAGTTCACGCTCATATCGCGGGGCAGCCGACGATCGCATGGCGCGGCGCGATCGCCGCCAATGACGCGGCGCATGAAACGACGGCGAGCAGTCCGAGCATTGCGGCCCGGTCCCTGATCGCGCCGGCATCGGCCGCTCATTCGCATACTGCGACCATCTCCATGCTCTCGGCCTTTGCGTCGGTCAGCGTCAATTCCGCCTATCACTATCACCGCGCATCATCGCCAGCGAATCGCATATCCCTGCCACCCTCGACCGCGCGCACAATCGTCGCTCGTTCGTTTGATCGCACCATCCTGACGGCGGCAGGGTCGCGGACGATCAAAAGCGTAGTATCGGGCCGATGACCAGCCAGTTCGCCAAAGACCCGCAGGAAGTCCTCGACTATCCTTGGCCGATCCCGCTCGATGCCGGGGACGAGGTGGCGTCTTTTACCGCCGTCAAGATTTCGGGCGACGTCGATCTGGATAGCTACGCCGAGGACGGCGGGACGGGTACGATCTGGCTTTCGGGCGGGACCGATGGGACGGCTTCAGTTTTCACCCTGACAGCCGTTACCGAGGGCGGGCGCACGTTCGAGACGACTGTTATCATCAACGTCGTCGAATCGTCCTCGGCGCTGGTGGCTGAATTCCTGATGCGCTATCCGGCCTTCGCGTCGGTCGGGGTTTCGCAGATTTCCTATTGGCTTAAGGACGCTGAGAAAACCGTTACCGACGATTGGCTGGCGGACGATATCAGTCCTGCGCGCATGGCCCTCGCCGCGCACAATCTCGCCTTGTCCGGTTACGGCTCGGCGGGCGGCGCTGTGGGCGAACTGGCGGCGATGGGGGTGACGTCGTTCAAGTCGGCGTCAATGTCGGTCAATTTCGCCGAGGGGGCGGTGCTGCGATCGGGCGCGGGCGGCTATCGATCGACCAAATACGGCATCGAGTTCCTGACCTACCTGCGGCGCAATAAGGGCGGGCCTCGCTTGGTCGGCTGTGTCTGATGCTTGACGATGCTTTTCGCCAGATCGCGGGCGCCGTCTCTGAGGCGTTCGGTGGGCCCTATCACGCGGCGACGCTGACCTATCCCGGCACGCCGGTGAAGGATGACGGCGGATCGATCATCACGCCGGGAACGCCGGTGAATGTCTCGTGCAAGGCGCAGGTCGACGTTGCCACCGAGGCGATGCGGCTCGATGCCGGTTTCATGGCCGAGGACGTGCGCTTGCTCATTATCGGGCCTGATACGCTCGACACGACGCCCACCCTCGCGATCAGCGCCGGCCCTTTCGCGGGCAAGGTTTATACGCTCTTGTCCGCCGGGCGCGATCCGCTGGGCTTTGGCTGGGAGTGCCGGGGGCGCTTTACGGATGGAGGCGCAGGTGCCCCTCAAGGGAGCTAAGGCGCACATTCGCCGATTGAACGCGCTGGCGAGCGCCGAGACCGAAAAGGAAATCGGTGCGGCACTGTTCGCGGCTGGCGAGATGATCCAGGTCGAGGCGCAGCTATCGATCACGCGAGGGGCCGTGTCAGGCAAGAATCACGTTCCATCAGCGCCGGGGGAGCCGCCGAACGCGGACACTCACACGCTGGCGAACTACATCAATGTCGAGCATAAGGCTGGATCGTTGAAGGCGACCGTTCGGAGCGACGCCGATTACTCGAAACACTTGGAATTCGGGACCGGCAAAATGGCCGCCCG
>JRYH01000625.1_pt1 | contig 19306 bp, 18 predicted proteins | sample 235351 | NCBI WGS metagenome assembly JRYH01 (sample SAMN03074221, study PRJNA261480) | activated sludge metagenome | biome: Wastewater Treatment Plant; feature: Wastewater; material: Activated sludge; isolation source: activated biomass of a wastewater treatment plant treating wastewater... ... | reverse complement strand
CGGCCTTCGCGATACCATTCCGTGCGCGCGATCTCCGCCCCGCCGAGGCGGCCCGCAACGTTGATGCGGATGCCGACGGCGCCTGCACGCAGCGCCGTCTGCACCGCGCGCTTCATGGCGCGGCGGAATGCGACGCGGCGCTCGAGCTGCTGGGCGATGTTCTCGGCGACGAGCGTCGCGTCGATATCAGGCCGCCTCACCTCAAGCAGGTTCAGATGCACTTCCGACGCCGTGAAGCGCGACAGCTCGTTGCGCAGCTTCTCGATGTCGGCGCCCTTCTTGCCGATCAGCACACCCGGCCGGGCCGTGTGCACGGTGACGCGGCACTTCTTGTGCGGGCGCTCGATGACGACCTTCGAGATGCCGGCGGCGCGCTGCATCTTCATGATGTGGGCGCGGATGGCGCGATCCTCATGAAGGAGCTTGCCGTACTCGCCCCTGCGGGCGAACCAGCGGCTATCCCAGGTCCGGTTGATGCCGACGCGCAGGCCGACGGGATTGACTTTGTGACCCATTACTCGGCCTCCTTCTCAGCCGCGGCAGGCGCAGCACCAGCACCGGCGCCCTTACCCTTGGCCCGCTTGGCCTTGGGCTCCGCAGCCACTTCCTCAGTCTCGCGGACCACCACCGTGATCTGCGAGAACGGCTTCCTGATCGAGAAGCCACGGCCGCGGCCGCGCGCCGCGAAACGCTTCATGACCAGGTTCTTGCCGACATATGCCTCGGATACGATCAGCGCATTGACGTCGAGATCGTGGTTGTTCTCGGCATTGGCGACGGCGCTCATGACGCACTTCCGCACGTCCTGAGCGATCCGCTTCCGCGAGAACTCGAGATCCGCCAGCGCGCGATCGACCTTCTTGCCACGGATCAGACCCGCAACGAGATTCAGCTTCTGCGGCGAGACGCGAAGGTTCTTCGCGACCGCACGCGCCTCCTTGTCGGAGAGGCTCCGTTCCCGGCTCGGCTTGCCCATCACTTCCTCATCGATGCTTTCTTGTCACCGCCGTGGCTCTGGAACACGCGCGTGGGCGAGAACTCGCCAAATTTGTGCCCGATCATGTCCTCGGTGACGCTCACCGGGATATGCTTCTGGCCGTTGTAGACGCCGAACGTCAGCCCGACGAACTGGGGCAATATCGTCGAGCGACGGCTCCAGGTCCTGATGACCTCATTGCGGCCCGACGCACGCACCTTCTCCGCCTTCTTGAGGAGGTAGCCGTCGATAAACGGGCCTTTCCATACTGCGCGTGTCACTCTCGTATCTCCTCGATCGTCTGCCCGGCTTACTTGCTCTTCGAGCGGCTTCTGACGATGAACTTGTCCGTCTGCTTGTTCTTGCGGGTCTTGAAGCCCTTGGTCGGCTTGCCCCAAGGCGTCGCCCAGTGCTTACCGCCCTTGGTGCGGCCGCCGTTGGGATGATCGATCGGGTTCATGGCGATCGAGCGCACGGTCGGACGGATGCCCTTCCAGCGCGAGCGCCCGGCCTTGCCGATCACCTCGTTGGTGTGATCCGGGTTCGAGACGGCGCCGACCGATGCCATGCATTCAGCCCGCACCTTGCGCGTCTCGCCCGAGTTGAGCTTCAGGATCGCCCAGCCGGAATCGCGCCCCACGAGTTGCACAAACGCCCCAGCCGAGCGGGCGATCTGACCGCCGGCACCGGGCTTCAGCTCCACGTTGTGCACGATGGTCCCGATCGGCATCGACGACAGCGGCATGGCGTTGCCGGGCTTCACGTCGACCTTCTCGCCCGAGACCACGGAGTCGCCCACGGCCAAGCGCTGCGGCGCCAGGATATAGGAGAGATGGCCGTCCGCGTATTTGATCAGCGCGATGAACGCCGTGCGGTTGGGATCATACTCGAGCCGCTCGACCGTCGCCGCGATGTCGTGCTTCCGACGACGGAAGTCGATCAGGCGGTAGGACTTCTTGTGCCCGCCGCCGATGTGGCGCGTGGTGATGCGGCCGTCGTTGTTGCGACCGCCGGTCTTGTGCCGGCCTTCGGTCAGCATCTTGATCGGCGCGCCCTTCCAGAGCTGCGCGCGGTCGACCTGAACGAGCTGCCGGAGACCCGGGGATGTCGGACGGTATGTCTTCAATGACATTGTGGATCTCCCTTAAAGGCCCGTCGTGACGTCAATCGTTTGGCCTTCCTCGAGCGTCACGATGGCCTTCTTGACATCGCTCTGGCGTCCGCGAATGCCGCGGAAGATCTTCCGCTTGCCCTTGCGCACGAGCGTGTTCACAGCCTTGACCTTGACGTCAAAGAGACTTTCGACAGCGGCCTTGATATCGGTCTTGGTGGCACCCTGGGCGACCTTGAAGATCACCTGGTTCGCCTCCGAGACCTGCGTGGCCTTCTCCGTGATGACCGGAGCGAGGATCACATCGTAGTGCTTCAGCTTGACCATCACTTCGCCTCCGCGACTTTGGCCTTCACATCGGCGAAGCGAACATCGAGCGCTTCGACAGCGGCCTTGGTCAGCACGAGCTTCTCGCGACGCAGGATGTCAAAGACGTTGATGCCGGCGATCGGCAGCACGTCGATGTGCGGAATATTGCGCGCGGCGCGAGCGAAGGCGTCGTCGAGGGCGGCGCCGTCGATGATCAGCGCGCTCTTCCAGCCAAGGGTCGCAAACTGCTTCTTCAGCGGACCGGTCTTGCCGTTTTCGGAGCGCGCCTCGGACAGCACGACGATCTCGCCGGCCTTGGCTTTTGCCGAAAGCGCATGACGCAGCGCCAGAGCGCGCACCTTCTTCGGCAGGTCGATGGCATGGCTCCGCGGCTTCGGCCCGAACGCCTTGCCGCCGCCCCGCCACTGCGGCACGGACTTGTCCCGATGGCGAGCACCGCCCGTGCCCTTCTGCTTGTACATCTTCCGGCCGGTGACCGAAACCTGTGAGCGGTCTTGCGTCGCGTGCGTGCCGGCCATGCGCTTCAGCTGCTGCCAGCGCACCATGCGATGCAGAATGTCCTTACGCGGCTCAAGCCCGAAGATGGCATCGGCGAGCTCAATCTCGCCGGCCTCTTTGGCCTCGAGCGTGGTGACGGTGGCTTTCATCACGCCTTCTCCCTATTGGCCGGCTTGAAGGCGCCGGGGGCCGGCGCATCAGCGTGAGGCTTCTTCTTCACCGCATCGCGCACGATCACCCAGCCGCCCTTGGAACCGGGAACAGCGCCGCGGATCATCAGCAGGCCGCGCTCGGCATCCGTCTTGACGATGACGAGGTTCTGCGTCGTTACGCGCTCGTCACCAAGATGGCCGGCCATCTTCTTGCCCTTGAACACCTTGCCGGGGTCCTGGCGCTGACCGGTCGAGCCGTGGGAGCGGTGGACGATCGAAACGCCGTGAGACGCGTTCATGCCGCCGAAGTTCCAGCGCTTCATGACGCCCTGGAATCCCTTGCCCTGGCTCGTGCCCGTCACGTCGACGAACTGGCCCGGGACGAAATGGTCGGCGGTGATCTCGGCGCCGACCTCGATCAGGTTGTCGGGGCTGACGCGGAACTCGGCAAGCTTGCGCTTCGGCTCGACGCTGGCGACAGCAAACGTCCCGCGCTCCGACTTGGTCAGGCGCGAGGGCTTCCTGGTGCCTGCGCCAACCTGGATCGCAGTGTAGCCATGCTTGTCGGCCGTGCGCTGCGCCAGCACCTGCAGCTTCTCCAGCTTCAGGACCGTCACAGGAATGTGCTCGCCCGCTTCGGTGAAGATGCGGGTCATGCCGACTTTCTGTGCAATCACTCCGGAACGCATGTCTCGCATTCCTTCCTTCATCATTCGCCGCCTAGGGATGAAACCGCCCGGCGCGGCATCCTCTAGAGCTTGATTTCCACATCCACGCCCGCGGCCAGGTCGAGCTTCATCAGCGCATCGACCGTTTGCGGAGTGGGATCCACGATATCCAACATGCGCTTGTGGGTGCGCATCTCGAACTGCTCGCGGCTCTTCTTATCGACGTGCGGAGAGCGGTTGACGGTGAAACGCTCGATGCGAGTCGGCAACGGGATCGGACCCCGCACCTCCGCGCCGGTGCGCTTCGCCGTGTTCACGATCTCACGCGTCGACGCATCGAGAATTCGATGATCGAACGCCTTGAGACGGATGCGGATGTTCTGGCCGTTCATTATCCTGACCCGCTAAATGAGGAGAAGCGCCCTTCGCTCGGCGTTGCCGCCGGCCTCACGAGCGCCTCTCTTCTTTCCTTGTTACTCTACGATCTTCGTGACGACGCCAGCGCCGACCGTACGGCCGCCCTCGCGGATGGCGAAGCGGACCTTCTCCTCCATGGCGATCGGCGAGACGAGCTCGACTTCGACCGCAATGTTGTCGCCCGGCATCACCATCTCAGTGCCCTCCGGCAGCGTCACGACGCCGGTGACGTCGGTCGTGCGGAAGTAGAACTGAGGACGGTAGTTGGAGAAGAACGGCGTGTGACGGCCACCTTCCTCCTTGGTGAGGATGTACGCCTCAGCCTTGAACTTCTTGTGCGGCTTCACGGAGCCTGGCTTCGCGAGCACCTGGCCGCGCTCCACCGAATCCTTATCGATGCCGCGCAGGAGGCAGCCGACGTTGTCGCCAGCCTCGCCCTGGTCGAGCAGCTTGCGGAACATCTCGACGCCGGTGACGACGCACTTCTGCGTGTCGCGGATGCCGACGATCTCCACTTCCTCGCCGACCTTCACAACGCCGCGCTCAATACGGCCGGTGACGACGGTGCCGCGGCCCGAAATCGAGAACACGTCTTCGATCGGCATCAGGAAGGGCTGATCCTTCGGACGGTCGGGGAGCGGGATGTAGGTGTCGAGAGCGTCGTAGAGACGGATGATCGCCTCGTCGGCCAGCTCGCCCTTCTCGCCGTTCAGCGCCTTGATGGCGGCGCCGCGGATGACGGGCGTGTCGTCGCCCGGGAACTGGTACTTCGAGAGAAGCTCGCGGACCTCCATCTCGACGAGGTCGAGAAGCTCGGGATCATCGACGATGTCGCACTTGTTGAGGAACACGACGATGCGCGGAACGCCGACCTGGCGGGCGAGCAGGATGTGCTCGCGGGTCTGCGGCATCGGGCCGTCAACGGCCGACACGACGAGGATCGCGCCGTCCATCTGTGCGGCGCCGGTGATCATGTTCTTCACGTAGTCGGCGTGACCCGGGCAGTCGACGTGCGCATAGTGACGGTTCTCCGTCGCGTACTCGACGTGCGAGGTGGCGATCGTGAGAATCTTCGTCGGGTCGCGGCGGCCCTGGCTCTCGGATGCCTTGGCGACGTTGTCGTAGCTGATTGCGGTCGACGTCCAGCCGCGATCGAAAGAGACCTTCGTCAGAGCTGCGGTCAGGGTGGTCTTGCCGTGGTCGACGTGACCAATGGTGCCGACGTTGCAGTGCGGCTTCGTGCGCTCGAATTTCGCTTTGGCCATCGTTGGCTCTCCTTAACTCGTTCGTTCAATTCCTGCCGGTGGAACCGGATTTTTTCGCCTCAGCCGGGGCACCCGGCTCAGGCATATTTCGCCTTCACCTCGTCCGCCACGTTGCGCGGCACTTCTGCATAGTGCGCGAACTGCATCGTGTAGGACGCACGCCCAGTCGACATCGACCGGAGCTGGCTGACATAGCCGAACATGTTGGCCAGCGGAACGAAAGCCCGGATCACGGTCGCGTTGCCGCGCATCTCCTGGGTGCGGATCTGACCGCGCCGTGAGTTGATGTCACCGATGATCGAGCCGACGAAATCGCCCGGCGTCACCACCTCGACGTCCATGATGGGCTCGAGGATCTTGATGCCACCCTTGTCGCAGCCTTCCTTCATGGCTGCGCGGGAGGCGATCTCGAAGGCGATTGCAGACGAGTCCACCTCGTGGAAGCCGCCGTCGAACAGTGTCACCTTCATGTCGACGATCGGGAAGCCGATGAGCACACCGGAATCCCACACCGACTTGACGCCCTTCTCGACGCCCGGGATGTACTCGCGCGGAACCGCGCCACCCACGATCGTGCTTTCGAAGAGGTTGCCCTTACCGATCTCGTTCGGCTCGAGCCGGAGCTTCACGCGCGCGAACTGACCGGTGCCGCCGGTCTGCTTCTTGTGCGTGTAGTCAATCTCCGCCGGACGCGCCAGCGTCTCGCGATAGGCGACCTGCGGCTGACCGACGTTGGCATCGACGTGATAAGTCCGCTTCAGGACGTCGACCTTGATGTCGAGATGAAGCTCGCCCATGCCCTTCAGGATCGTCTCGCCGCTCTCCGGATCGATGGAGACGCGGAAGGATGGGTCCTCGACCGACATCGTGTTGAGCGCGATCGCCATCTTCTCCTGGTCGGCCTTGGTCTTGGGCTCGATCTTGAGATTGATGACCGGCTCGGGGAACTCCATCCGCTCGAGGATCACGGGATGCGCCGGGTCGCACAGCGTCTCGCCGGTGCGGGTGTCCTTGAGGCCCTGCAGCGCGACGATATCGCCAGCGAAGGCTTCCTTGATCTCCTCGCGGTCGGCGGCGTGCATGAGATACATGCGCCCCGCGCGCTCCTTCTTGTCACGCGAGGTGTTCGCGAGCGCCATGCCCTGCTCGAGCTTGCCCGAGTAGATGCGGCAGAAGGTGATCGAGCCCACGTGCTCGAAGCTCATGATCTTGAAGGCGATCAGCGACAGCGGCTCGCTATCCGACGGCTTGCGCAGAAGCTCGTTGCCGGTCTTCGGATCGATGCCCTTGTAGGCTTCGCGATCGCGCGGGCTCGGCAAGAAGTCCACGACGGCATCAAGCAGCGGCTGAATGCCCTTGTTCTTGAACGCCGAGCCACACAGCATCGGGTAGAAGGCGCCGGTGATCGTTCCCTTGCGGATCAGCTTGCGGAGCGTGTCAGCGTCGGGCTCCGTACCCTCTAGGTACGCTTCCATCGCCGCGTCGTCCATCTCGACCGCGGCCTCGATCATGAGGCCGCGCGTCTCGAGAGCCTTGTCGAGAAGATCCGCCGGGATCTCCTCTTCCTTCATCGTCGAGTCCTTGCCGTCGCCGTCCCAGACGATGGCCTTCATCTTGATCAGATCGATGACGCCGCGGAAGTTGGCTTCGGCACCGATCGGAATCTGCACGGGCACCGCACGCGCGCCGAGCTTCTCCTTGAGGTCAGCGACGCACATGAAGAAGTCAGCACCGGTCTTGTCCATCTTGTTGGAGAAGATGATGCGCGGCACGTTGTACTTGTCGCCCTGGCGCCAGACGGTCTCGGTCTGCGGCTCGACGCCCTGGTTCGAGTCCAGCACGCACACAGCGCCGTCGAGCACACGCAGCGAGCGCTCGACCTCAATCGTGAAATCGACGTGACCCGGCGTATCGATGATGTTGAGGCGATGCCTCTTGTTGTTCCGATCCACCCAGAAGCAGGTCGTCGCCGCGGACGTGATCGTGATGCCGCGCTCGGCCTCCTGATCCATGAAGTCCATCGTGGCAGCGCCATCATGCGTCTCGCCCATCTTGTAGGATCGGCCAGTGAAAAAGAGGATTCGCTCGCTCGTCGTGGTCTTCCCGGCATCAATGTGAGCCATGATGCCGAAGTTGCGATAATCCTCGATGGGGTATTGGCGGGCCATGCGCGTGCCTCAGAGCTTTCCCTTTGAGCCTCGGTTGCCGTCTGGCAACCCTTCGGCTTACCAGCGGTAGTGGGAGAACGCCCGGTTGGCGTCCGCCATCTTATGTGTGTCTTCGCGCTTCTTGACGGCCGTGCCGCGATTGGCAGCAGCGTCCAACAGCTCGCCCGACAGACGCTCGACCATCGTGTTCTCGTTGCGCGAACGCGCCGCCGCGATGATCCAGCGGATCGCGAGCGCCTGGCGGCGCTCCGAGCGAACCTCGACCGGGACCTGGTAGGTCGCACCGCCGACGCGCCGCGAGCGAACCTCGACAGCCGGCATGACGTTATCGAGCGCCTGATGGAACATGGCCATCGGGTCCGACTTCGCCTTCTGCTCCATGCGCTCGAGCGCGCCATACACGATGCGCTCGGCGACGGACTTCTTGCCGTCCGACATGACAGCGTTCATGAACTTGGTCAGCACCAGATCCGCATACTTCGGATCGGGATTGACCTCGCGCTTCTCTGCACTGTGACGACGGGACATGTGTCCTGGTCCTTCGCTTCGATCTTGCCTTCCGGCTCACTCCCGGGCGAGCCGCTTTGGAACTTTAGAGATCCCGGATCCTTCCGCTCCCAAGCGGCTCGTCCGGGATACCTCTCGCGAGAGAGACCTACTTCGGCCTCTTCGCTCCGTACTTCGAACGACGCTGCTTGCGGTTCGCGACACCCTGGGTGTCGAGCACGCCGCGCAGAATATGATAACGAACGCCGGGCAAGTCCTTGACGCGGCCGCCGCGGATCAGGACCACCGAGTGCTCCTGAAGGTTATGGCCTTCGCCCGGAATGTACCCGATCACCTCGTGGCCGTTGGTCAGGCGGATCTTGGCCACCTTGCGAAGCGCCGAGTTCGGCTTCTTCGGCGTCGTGGTGTAGACGCGCGTGCAGACACCGCGCTTCTGCGGGCACCCTTCCATGTGGCGCGACTTCTCGCGGTAGACCTTCGGGCTCCGGGGTTTCCGGATGAGCTGTTGTATCGTCGGCATCAAGCGCCCCGTTTCTCGTTCGGCTCCAGACCGTGCTCTGGATCGTTCTGGCGCCGCGCGTCCGAGGGATGAGCGCATGCACCACGCGAAACCTGCCGAGCCCCGGAGACCCGGAAGCCTGGCACGGAAAAAACCAGAGGATCATCGACTTGCCCTTCGGCTCGCCGGCGATCTTGGTCCGAAAATGTCCTCTGCTTTAGGGACGGCAGCGTTTAGGCTGGAGCGCAGGAGCGCAAAGATGGCCTACCACCTACCGTGAGAGTGGCGTTCGTATAACCATTTGTGGATTCCCGGTCAACACCTTGCGGGCATACTTTTCGCGTGTCATGGCCGCGGTGGGACATAGTAGGCGATAATCGGCGGGGTCCCCGGGGAAAATACGGGTGCTTTTCGCCCGAATACCGCCGTTTATCATAGGAATGTCGCTTTTTAAGCCGAGATCGTAAAATCGCGGGGTGGCTCGGTCGGCGAGGGTGCGACCGGCCTGATGTTTTGGTGTTTTCTCCGCTGGAGGGCGCCTTGCCTTCTAACCTCGACTCGGCCGCGCCTCGAGGCCTCCTTGGTGGCGTCCCGCGTGCCAGCCTGGAGCAGGGGGCCTTCCTACTTCTCGGATTTTTCCTTCTGGCCGCCGTTCCGGGCGGCTTGCTTTTCGGAGCTTGGGGAGTTGCTGCGGCTGCTTTCCTTACGGCCGCTGCCCCGCTGGCGGCTCTCCACCTGCCGCCGGAGGCCATGACCTCCCTCTACCGAGCCAAGCGCATTCCGCCAGACGGGACTCAGCTTTCGGACCTATTCGACGTTTTGTCGAAGCGGGCGAATCTGGCTCGGCGGCCGTGCCTCCACGTCGTTCCGAGCGCGACTCTCAGCGCCTTCGCTACGGGATCGCGAAAGCGCCCGGCCGTGGCCGTCACGGAAGGGCTGCTGCGCCGTCTCTCCCTCGCCGAGACGGCCGGCATCCTGGCGCACGAAGTGGCACATATCCGTCACGACGATTTGCCGCTCCTGGGCCTCGCGGACGTCCTCAGCCGGATGGTGCAAGTTCTCGGCTATGGAGCGCTCGCCCTCGCCCTCTTCAACGTGATGCAGATCACGACGGGCGAGGATGCGGCATCCTGGTGGGCAGTGCTGGTCCTCTATCTCGCGCCCGCGCTCTTCAGCCTGCTGCTACTCGCCCTTCCTCGAACACGAGAGTTCGAGGCCGACCGAACCGCGGTGGCGCTGACGGGCGACGCGCAGGCGCTGGCCTCGGCGCTTCGGCGCGTGGACACCTACACGGGTCATCTATGGGAAGATCTCATGCTGCCCGTGCCGGCACGGCGGGTTCCCTACCCATCTCTCCTGCGCTCACACCCAGAGGCCGAGCTCCGTATCCGCCAGCTCACCACCGCACCCGAGGCATCGCCGCACGCCCGGCCAAGCGGACCTCCCGTTCACGCCCCGCTCGTCATCGTAGAGGAACCGATGCTCTCGCTCGTGGGCTATGGACCCGGCACCATGCGCCCCCGCTATCGCTGGCCGGGCCTCTGGTTCTGAGCAGGAGGCCCGTGCCTGCCGCGAAGAGGCTTCGCCGCAAGGCTCGCTTGCGGATCAGGGACGCCCACGCACGCAAACGCGGGGCATCACGGCAGGAGGACTTGCCTCCGCGGCTGCTCACGCGTATCAGCCGAACATGGACCACGCTCCGACACCGGCGCCGCCGATGCCCCGCTCGACACTGAAGATCGAGGACATCCCCGATCTCGTGCGGCGCCTGCGCGCTGGCGAGCGGCGCGCGATCGCAGCCACCGTGACCGAGCTCGAAAAGCTTTCAGCCAGCGCGCCGCCGCTGCTCGAGGCGCTGCAGCCCTATCTCGGCAACGCGCTCGTGGTCGGCTTCACGGGGCCGCCAGGCGCAGGCAAATCGACGCTCGTCAACGCCGTCATCGCGCACGTCCGCAAGCAGGGCGGCACGGTCGGCGTGATTGCCGTCGATCCGTCGAGCCCGGTATCGGGCGGCGCCATTCTCGGCGACCGCATCCGCATGACGGCGGCGCTCGACGACGACGGTGTGTTCGTGCGCTCGTTGGCAAGCCGCGGCTATCTCGGCGGCCTCTCGCCCGCCGCGGTGCGTGTCATCGATGCGCTCGATGCCGCGGGCTTCGACCTGATTCTTCTCGAGACCGTCGGCACCGGACAGAGCGAAATCGACGTGGCGGAGGTCGCGGACGTGCGCGTGGTGATCTCGGCGCCCGGCCTCGGCGACGACATCCAGGCGATGAAGTCGGGCCTCCTCGAGATTGCCGACATCCTGCTCGTCAACAAAGGCGATCGGGAGGGCGCCGAGCTTACGCTGCAACAGCTCATGGGCGCGCTCTCGATCCGATCGCTGCGCACGCCCGTGCCGGTGCTCAAGACGACAGCGACAACCGGCGAGGGTGTGGCGGAGCTCGTCGAGACCATCCGCGAGGTCGGAGCGCGGGGCGCTCCGGCAGGGCCCATGGCGCGACGCCGGCGGCGGGCTCGCTATCTCATCGCGCGCGCCGCGGCGGACGTGGTGGCCCGGCGCATCAAGGACGACAGCGGCCGCGAAATCGACGGCCTCGCCGACGAGGTGCTGTCCGGGCGCACGAGCCCCGACGCGGCCGCCCACAAGCTCCTGTCGAGCTGAACTCGCCATAGCCGCGGCAAGCGGCTCTCGGACAAAGCTCCGGTGCGTGATCGCGCTCTATTCGCGAAAGCGGTTCGTGATCGGATAGCGGCGGTCACGGCCGAAGCTGCGGCTCGAGATCTTGACGCCAGGAGCCGCTTGCCGCCGCTTGTACTCGGCCGCGTACAGCAGCCGCTCGACCTTACGCACGGTCTCGGGATCATGGCCGCGGGCGATCACGTCGGCCACTCGCATTTCCTGCTCGACGAGGCAGACGAGGATGTCGTCGAGCACCTCGTAGGGAGGCAGGCTGTCCTGATCCGTCTGATTCTCGCGCAACTCGGCGGACGGCGGGCGGGTGATGACATGCTCGGGGACGACCTCGCCCGATGGCCCCAACGCGCCCTCTGGAACGGCGGTGTTGCGCCAGCGCGAGAGCCGATAGATCTCGAGCTTGTAGAGATCCTTCACCGGATTGAAGCCGCCGTTCATGTCGCCGTAGAGCGTGGCGTAGCCGACGCTCATCTCGCTCTTGTTGCCGGTGGTCAGCACCATGGCGCCGAACTTGTTGGATATGGCCATGACGATGACGCCACGGGCGCGGCTTTGAATGTTCTCCTCCGTGATGTCGTGCGGCCGGTTCGCGAACAGGCCCGACAGTGCGTTCGAGAAGGCGTCCACCACCGGCTCGATCGGCACCGTATCAAGATGAATGCCGAGCGCATCAGCGCAAGCGATCGCGTCGGCGATGCTCTGGCTCGACGTGAAGCGATACGGCATCATGATTGCGTGCACGCGCGCGGGGCCCAGCGCGTCGACGGCCATCGCAGCGACCAGGGCGCTATCCACGCCGCCCGAAAGGCCCAGCACGACGCCGGGGAATTTATTCTTCTCGACATAGTCGCGCAGTCCGAGCACGCAGGCCTGATAGGCGGCCGCGTCGCCTTCGGGAAGACGATGCAAAGCGCCTTCGTCCCGGGCGCATACCCAGCCCGCGTCCGTCTTCTGCCATTCGGTGATGGCGACATGCTCCTCCCAGGCGGGGAGCTGGACCGCGAGGCTGTGGTCAGCATTGAGCACGAAGGACGCGCCGTCGAAGACCAACTCGTCCTGCCCCCCTATCTGGTTGACGTAGGCGAGCGGCAGCCCCGTCTCTGTGACGCGCGCCACCGCGACGTTCATGCGCAGGTCCGGCTTCTTCCAATCGAAGGGCGAGCCGTTGGGCACGACCAGAATCTCGGCCCCGCACTCGGCCAGGCACTCGGCCACCTCGTCCTTCCAGATGTCCTCGCAGATCGGCACGCCAATGCGCACGCCGCGGACCGATACCGGGCTCGCGAGATCGCCCGGCGAGAAAACGCGCTTCTCGTCGAACTCGCCGTAGTTCGGCAGATCGACCTTAAAGCGAACGGCGGCGACGCTGCCGCCATCGAGAAGCACCATGGCGTTGTACACGCTGCCGCGCTCCGGCCAGACGGTGCCGACGAGCACCGCCGGCCCGGGGCCTAAGCGCGCCGCCAACGCTTCCACATGCTCGCGCGCCGCCATCTGGAAGGCGGGCTTCAGCACCAGGTCCTCCGGCGGGTAGCCGGTGAGGAACAACTCCGGAAATACGATCAGGTCGGCGCCACGCGCTGCCGCTTCCGCGCGGGCGTCGAGCAGCTTCTGCCCGTTGCCGGCAAGGTCGCCGACGACAGGGTTCAGCTGGGCCAGGGCAATCTTCAGTGAGGTCGGCTCGACGGGAGCCTCGGGGGCGGTGCTGCTCATGAGCGACATGTACGGCCCCGTGCCGTCGCGGTCCAGCGGCAAGCGGCCGCGCGCAGTATCACGCGCAGGGGAGACGGGTTAGGATCCATCTCTCCGCCCTCCCCTCATCCGACATCCCATGCTTGCCATCCTCTCGATCATCGCACCGGTGTTTGCGCTCGTTGCAAGCGGCTACGTCGCCCGACGCGCCGGCGTCATCGGTGTTACGGCCATGTCGGAGCTCAACCGGTTCGTCGTCTATCTGGCGCTGCCTGCCCTCCTCTTCGACGTCATGGCGCATGCAAAACCGAGCGAGCTCATGCAGCCCGGCTTCATCGCCGCGTTCGGGCTCGCCTGCGGGGTGGTGTTCTACGGCGTGGTCGGCGTCCGCCTGCTGGCCGGGCGGAGCGTCGCGTCCGCGAGCATCGATGGCCTGCTAGGCTCCTACGCCAACACGGCCTACATGGGCTTTCCCGTGTTGCTGATGCTGTTTGGCAACGACAGCCTGGTGCCAGTGACCATCGCATCCATCATCACGGTCTGCGTGCTCTTCGCCTCCGCCATCGTGCTGATCGAGATCGCGAGCCATGGCGCCCACCGGCCTGCAGCGCTCGCCTCAAAGGTCGTCGCTTCGCTCGCCCGAAACCCGCTTCTGGTCGCGCCGCTGCTCGGCATGCTCTACGGGGCAACCGGCCTTGCCGTTCCGGGACCCGCGGAAACCTATCTCAAGCTCCTGGGCGGCGCCGCGAGCCCGCTCGCGCTCGTGGTCATCGGCCTCTTCCTTGCCGAGCCGCGCCGCGTGGCCTCCCAGGACGTGCACGCCTCGGCCGCACTGGCAGGCGTGAAGCTCATCGTGCAGCCGGCCCTCACGTGGGGACTCACCGTGCTATTCTCTGTGCCGCCGCGCCTCGCGGCCATGGCCATCCTGCTGGCGGCTATGCCGACCGGAACCGGCCCGTTCATGCTGGCCGAATTCTACAAGCTGCCGGCGGTCGTGACGTCGGCCGTCATCCTCGTCTCGACGCTCGGCACGCTGGTGACCTTGCCGCTTCTTCTGCTGGCGCTCGGCGTGGGGGCGCAACCTTAACAGTTGGACGCATCGCTTAACGGTGGAGCATCGCTTAAAGAACGGCTACCTAGAGCACGTTCGCAGCTATGGGAGCCGGATCGCGCTGCGTGAGCGCGCTTCAAGTCTTTGTTTGAGCGTCTGATTCACGTCTTCAATGCGAGCGTCCCCAGGCTCGCGCGCCGTCTGCAAGGCAGCTCGCATCTCAAACGATCAGGTTCTACATCCCCTCGATGCCGTTTCCCCTCGCGTAGGACGGCACCTCTAAATTCAAGTGAGACTTCCCCATGCGCATCGACGCCATCACCATTGGCAACAACCCGCCCCAGGACATCAACGTCATCATCGAAGTCCCGGTCGGGGGCGAGCCAATCAAATACGAAATGGACAAAGCGTCCGGCACGCTGATCGTCGACCGCTTCCTCTACACGCCGATGCGCTATCCGGGTAACTACGGGTTCGTGCCCCATACCCTCTCGGACGACGGCGACCCGATCGACGTGCTCGTCTGCAATACGCGCACGATCATGCCCGGAGCCGTCATCAACTGCCGCCCGGTGGGCGTGCTGGTCATGGAGGATGAGAGCGGCGGCGACGAGAAGATTCTCGCGGTGCCGTCGGGCAAGGTCTCGCGGCGCTACGAGAAGGTGCTCTCGTATTCCGACCTGCCGGCGATCTCACTGCAGCAGATTGAGCATTTCTTCACGCACTACAAGGATCTCGAGCCCGGCAAGTGGGCCAAGATCGGCCACTGGGGCGACCGCGCCGAGGCGGAGCAACGGATCGAAGAGGCGATCCGGCGCGCCCGGAGCAAAGGCTAGCTCCGGCACACAGCCCGCCGGCCCGTCCGTGAGGCCGGCGAAGCTGCTCTTGCTTAGAGCCGTTCCGTGAGGGGACTCTGGGAACGGCTCAAAGTTTTGGTTTCTTCGCGCTTCTCGTTGGAAAACCCGCTCCCACTTCTCCGGAAGCATTCTAGCCGGCCAGGGCGGCCGCCGGCTGGAGGTGTGTGCCGCGCCCCTCACGCTCGAGCTTCATTCGCTCGGCCACCAAGAAGGCTAGCTCCAGCGACTGGTCGGCGTTGAGGCGGGGATCGCACTGCGTATGGTAGCGATCCAGAAGATCGGTTTCCGAGATCGCCGTGGCGCCTCCGGTGCACTCCGTCACGTTCTGCCCCGTCATCTCGACGTGGATGCCGCCCGCGTGCGTGCCTTCCGCGCGGTGCACGTCGAAGAACGCCTCCACCTCCTTCAGGATACGGTCGAAGGGGCGCGTCTTGTAGCCGTTGACCGCGCTGATGGTGTTACCGTGCATCGGATCGCATGCCCACACCACCGTGTGGCCGGCCTTCTTCACAGCGCGGATGAGCTTCGGCAGGTGCTGGCCCACCTTCTCGTGTCCGAACCGGCAGATCAGCGTGATCCGGCCCGCCTCGTCCTTCGGATTGAGAATATCGATCAGACGCAGCAAACCGTCCGGCTCGAGGGACGGGCCGCACTTGATGCCGATCGGATTCTTCACCCCGCGGCAGAACTCGACGTGCGCATGATCGGGCTGGCGCGTGCGATCGCCGATCCACAGCATGTGGCCGGACGTGGCGTACCAGTCGCCGCTCGTCGAATCGAGACGCGTCAGGGCCTGCTCATAGTTGAGCAGCAGCGCCTCGTGGCTGGTGTAGAAGCTCGTCGTGCGGAGTTGCGGCGTGTTCGCGCTCGTGATGCCGCAGGCGCGCATGAAGCCCAGCGTCTCGGCAATGCGGTCGGCGAGCTCCTGGTAGCGGTGACCCTGGGGGCTGTCCTTGACGAAGCCCATGTTCCACTGGTGCACCCGCTCGAGGTCAGCGTAGCCGCCCGTGGCGAAGGCCCGGATGAGGTTCAGCGTCGCCGCCGACTGGCGGTAGGCCTCAAGCTGGCGCTGCGGATCGGGGATGCGCGCTTCCGGCGTGAACTCGGGTCCGTTGATAATGTCGCCGCGGTACGAGGGCAGCTCTTCCCCGTTCTTCTTCTCGGTCGGCGAGGAGCGCGGCTTGGCGAACTGGCCCGCGATGCGGCCCACCTTCACGACGGGGCTGCCGCCGGCATAGGTCAGCACGACCGCCATCTGCAGGAAGACGCGGAAGAAATCGCGAATATTGTCGGCGCGGTGCTCGAGGAAGCTCTCGGCGCAGTCGCCGCCTTGCAGCATGAAGCCCTCGCCGCGGGCCACCTCGCCGAGCGCCTTCTTCAGCTCACGCGCTTCGCCTGCAAAAACGAGAGGCGGAAACGCGGCCAAGCGTGCCTCGACGCCGTTCAGCGCCGCCTGATCCGGGTAATCGGGGACCTGGACGATCGGAAGCGAGCGCCAGCTTTCGGGTGACCAGGTTGCAGGCATGTCGTCAAATTCTCCACGTTAGGCGCCGGCAGTTGCTTCGGGCCGGCTGCCCTTCACTCTCTGCAGGATATGCAAATTTTATTGCGCCTTATAGGCCCTGATCGCTCAAATTGCGAGCGACACCGCAGACACGCCGCCAACTGAGGTGCGGTTCGACGAGGAGCAGATAGTGCCGTCATGCCCGGGCGCCAATCAGACGGCGCGAGCAAGGGCTTGCGGCAAAGCCGCACATTGGCTCCGCGCGACGAAAGCGATCGCGCCGGCCCCCAAGACGAAGGCCACCAATGCGGCGCGGCGACCCGCAGGGAGACCGTTCCAAAAAATGAGGAAAGCGGCCGGTCACCGGCCGCTTTCCGTCTGTCTTCCAAGATCAATCGAGGTTCGCCGCTACTCCGCAACGCGCCGGCGGCGGCGGGCCACCCCGCCCGCCTCGACGCCGCCGGGAGCCGCCAGCGCCCGCTCGGCCTCGCTGCGCGCCCGCTCCTTGCTGATCAGCTCGTCCCGCTTGGCCGCAATGCGGCGCAGGCCGCGGAGCATGCCGCCCGTGCCGGCCGGGATCAGACGGCCGACAATCACGTTCTCCTTGAGACCCTCGAGCGTGTCGCTCTTGCCGACAACCGCGGCATCGGTGAGCACGCGCGTGGTCTCCTGGAAGGAGGCCGCGGAGATGAACGAGCGGGTCTGCAGCGACGCCTTGGTGATGCCGAGCAGAACCGGTGTCGCGGAGGCCGGGCGCTTGCCCGCCTTCTCGACCTTGGCGTTGACCTCATCGAACTCGATGCGGTCGATCTGCTCGCCCTTAATGAAGTCGGTCTCGCCGGTGTCGGTGATCTCGACCTTCTGGAGCATCTGGCGGACGATGACCTCAATGTGCTTGTCGTTGATGGTCACGCCCTGGAGACGATAGACGTCCTGGATCTCGTTGATCAGGTAGTTGGCGAGCTCCTCGACGCCCTTGATGGCCAGAATGTCGTGCGGCGCCGGATTGCCGTCGTAGATGTAATCGCCGCGATCGACCCGGTCGCCAGGCTGGACAGCCAGGCTCTTGCCGCGCGGGATCAGATACTCGACGGGCTCCGCATTCTCGTCATCCGGCCGGATGCTGACGCGCTGCTTGTTCTTGTAGTCCTTGCCGAACTCCACCGTGCCGGAAACCTCGGCGATGATGGCGTGATCCTTCGGACGGCGCGCCTCGAAGAGTTCCGCCACGCGCGGCAGACCGCCCGTGATGTCGCTCTGCTTGGCCGTCGCCAGCGGAACGCGGGCGATGACGTCGCCGGCCTGGACCTCCTGGCCGGGCTCGACCGAGAGAATGGCGTCCACCGACAGCAGGTAGCGGGCATCGCCGCCACGGGCCACCTTCACGTGCTGGCCCTTGGCGTCCTTGATGACGATCGCCGGCTTCAACTCGGCGCCGCGCGGCGTCGCACGCCAATCGACGATGACGCGGTTGGTGGTGCCCTTCACCTCGTCCGTCTGCTCGCGCACGGAGACGCCCTCGATCAGGTCCTCGAACTCGATCTTGCCCGAGCCCTCGGTGATGATCGGGCGGGTGTAGGGATCCCATTGGGCAAGGCGCGTGCCGCGCTTCACCTCGTCGCCCTCGTCGACGTGCAGACGGGCGCCGTACTGGATCTTGTGCGTCGCAAGCTCCTTGCCCGACTGATCGACGATTCCGATCGACATGGTACGGCCCATGGCGACGAGGCGGCCCTGGCCATCCTTGACGACCGAGCGGTTCTTGATCCTTACGCTGCCGTTGAAGTTGCTTTCGATGAACGACTGATCAACGACGTTCGCCGTGCCGCCGATGTGGAACGTGCGCATGGTGAGCTGCGTGCCCGGCTCGCCGATCGACTGAGCGGCGATGACACCGACGGCTTCGCCGATGTTGACGGGCGTGCCGCGCGCGAGGTCGCGGCCGTAGCAACTGGCGCAGACGCCGGTCACGGTCTCGCACGTCAGCACCGAGCGGATCCGCACCTCCTGCACCTGCGCCTGCTCGATGGCATCGGAATGACGCTCCTCGATCAGCTCGCCCGCCTTGACCAGGACGATCTCCTCGCCGTCCGGACCCGGTGCCGTGACGTCCTCTGCCGCGGTCCGGCCAAGCACACGGGCGCCGAGCGACACGATCACCTGGCCGGCGTCGACCACCGCCTGCACCTTGATGCCGCGATCGGTGCCGCAGTCCTCCTCGGTGATGATGCTGTCCTGAGCGACGTCCACGAGACGGCGCGTCAGGTAGCCGGAGTTGGCGGTCTTGAGCGCCGTATCGGCAAGGCCCTTACGGGCGCCGTGCGTCGAGTTGAAGTACTCGAGAACCGACAGGCCTTCCTTGAAGTTGGAGATGATCGGCGTCTCGATGATCTCACCCGAGGGCTTGGTCATCAGGCCGCGCATGCCGGCGAGCTGCTTCATCTGCGCCGGCGAGCCGCGCGCACCCGAATGGCTCATCATGTAGATGGAGTTGATCTGCATCTCCCGCCCCGCAGCATCCTTCGGGTTGGTCGAAATGCGATCCATCATCTCCTTGGCGATCTGGTCGGTGCACTTCGACCAGGCGTCCACGACCTTGTTGTACTTCTCGAGCTGCGTGATGAGGCCGTCGTTGTACTGCTGCTCGAACTCGCGCACCATCTCGGTCGTTTCGTGCACGATCTTCGACTTCGTGTCGGGGATCACCATGTCGTCCTTGCCGAACGAGATGCCGGCCTTAAACGCATGGTGGAAGCCGAGCGACATGATGCGGTCGCAGAAGATCACCGTCTCCTTCTGGCCGCAGTTGCGGTAGACGGCGTCGATCATGGCCGAGATGGCCTTCTTCGTCAGAAGCTGGTTGACGAGCGCGTACTTCACACCCGGCATCTTCGGCAGCACCTCGCCCAGGAT
>JRYH01002379.1_pt1 | contig 19318 bp, 16 predicted proteins | sample 235351 | NCBI WGS metagenome assembly JRYH01 (sample SAMN03074221, study PRJNA261480) | activated sludge metagenome | biome: Wastewater Treatment Plant; feature: Wastewater; material: Activated sludge; isolation source: activated biomass of a wastewater treatment plant treating wastewater... ... | reverse complement strand
TGGTCTATCGGCCACTCGGGTCACAGCCAGCTCGCGGCTCCACTGAATGGGGCGCCCGGCAGTTCTATCGCCTGCTCGACGACGAAGAACACATGGCCGCCGAACGCGAGCGGCTTCTCGCGATGGGATGGCGACCGCGCCAGCCCGCCAGCAGGAACCCAGCACACCCTGCCTCTCGAAACGGCTTCCTGCTCGATATGGTATCCGATGCGCACGCCCGGGCAGGATCTGTTCGGCGGACCAATGCCGCTCAAGGCCATCTGTTGCCAACCACCTCGTCTTCATCACCTGTTAGGCAAGTCAGGCAGGCAGGGGACGGCTTCGACTGGTACAAGCTGTACTGTGCCCTGGACCCGCAAAGCTGTATCCTGGGGCAAGTCTTCCGAGGGGACGCTGGCAGTTCAGGCGGGTGTTGTCCGGAGCCCGACTGCGATGAAGTTCGGCAGGAGTGTCATGAGGAATGCGTCCCGCTGTCTCTTGGCAATGGGAGTGATTCACCACTAGTGTATCGCAGATGCGTTCGCGATTGCATGGTGGATCAAGGCTGTTTTGATTTCTAAGAGCCAATCGCAATAGACCTGTGCGATGTGGGAGATCAGATGAGAAGAGATCTCGCCGTTTTGATCGTCGATGCAGTCGTTTCGTTCGACAACGGGCTGGGGACTTTGGACGCCCTCATCGGTCGCATCGAGGATGAAGAAGAGAGAAAACGGTACGAGAAAACTCTCGGCGACGTACTCGGCTTAATGATGGATTTCCTGCTCCCGATCGAGAGACAGTATCCAGACCTCAATCCGGACAAGTGATCGCCCGGCCAGGAGCGACAACGGGTAAGCTTCTCTTCGTCCGACGAGGAGTCGAGCACGCGATGACCGATATCGGCCCAGCTGACGACGGTGCTCGTCACGGCCCTGGACAGCCGTTCGAGGACCGGTTCGAGGCGCTGATGCTCGCAAAGCGGTTCGCAGAAGTCGCTGAAGCTCTCCGGTCGGAGATTGCCGCCATCCGTGATCCCATGGCACGGCTCGGGCCGATGGACGACCTGGCCATGGTGCTGGAGTTGAATGGCCAACCCGCGGACGCGCTTCAGGTCATGATCGAGCGGGTCGAGCTCGCTCCTGACGAACCGATCGGCTGGTGCGCGTTGGCAAATCGCCACTTTTGCGATGGCATCTGCGGCACCGGCGACGAGGCCGCCATGGAGACGGCATTGGAAACCATCGACCGCGCCGTCATCGTCGCCGAGCGAACGGGCGGGGCATGGCTGCGGCACTGCCTCAACGATCGTGCGCGCATCGCCAGCGCCGCCGGGCGTCGGGACGTGCTCGAGGACACGATCCGGCGGATCCTCACCATCCCCGACGGCCGCGGAGTCCCCGATACGGGGATAGAGATCGACTTCCTGCGAGACCTGCCGCCCGGCACCGTCGATCCAGAACTCAGTGAGCGTTTACAAGAAAGGCATGCAGCCGCTTCGCAGAGGCGGCGCGCCCGAGAGGATTGAGAGCCGGCACCGCCCTCGTTCAGCCGGCCGGTACGCCGCGCCGACGACCGGGGCGTGTTCGTGCGGCTCGACCCGATGATGCCCTCGCGCTTGTTCGGCGGCGGGAGGCGTTAGCGCGCGGCAATCCTGGCGTTGAAGCGGCGCATCGATGCCGACGTCAAGACGCGCTTCGACACATACGCGAAGTCCAAAGGTAAGACCCGGAAGCGCTGGCGCCAGGAGATTTGCCCGCTGGTGCGAAATGCGGTCCGCGCTTTGCCTACCGGCCGGATCGTACTCTGATAGTCATCGCCGGCGGGTTCCCGGCATGCAACCCGGCGCCCGCCCGGGCGTTTTCATGCCGGCGAAGTCACGGCGGCGCATGGGAATGTCTTCAAGCGAGAAGCGGCGGCGGCGCCCGCCTGCGCGCGCCGGCCTGCGCGGCCGCGGGCTGTCCTTGTTTCGAATGCGGATTCGCGTCGCTCATCGGTTCTCCGTTCCAGGGTTTGCGCCGGCCCCCTGCTCCGCTCGCGCGGCATGCAGGCTCTCCGGCATGGCCGACATGCTGCCATGCGCGTGCGACCAGGCCTGCCGAACCGTTTCGAGATGGATCTCGACGATGTCATCGATGCGCGGGCAATAGCCGCCGCCCATCGCGACGGCAACCGGCAGGCCGGCCCGGCGGGCGAAGGCGAAGACCCGTCGGTCGCGCTCGGCGATGCCGGGCCGCGTCAGGGAGAGCCGGCCCAGGCGGTCACCCTCGTAGACGTCGGCGCCGGCGAGGTAGAGGATCAGGTCTGGGGCGAAGCGGCGGGCCAGTTCCGCCAGGGCGCGCTCGAGCGCCTCGAGGTAGGCGTCGTCGCCGGTGCCGTCGGGCAGCGCCACGTCGAGGTCGCCCACCGCCTTGCGAAACGGGTAATTCCGCTCGCCGTGGATCGACAGCGTGAAGACGCTGTCGTCGCGCGCGAGGATCTCGGCGGTGCCGTTGCCCTGGTGCACGTCCAGGTCGACGATGGCCACCCGCCGCACGCGGCGCTCGGCCTGCATCAGCCGCGCCGCCACCGCCAGGTCGTTGAAGCAGCAGAAGCCCTCGCCGCGATCGGCCGAGGCATGATGCGTGCCGCCCGCCAGGTTCGCGGCCGCGCCGTCGCGCAACGCGCCGCGCGCGGCCTCCACGCTGGCGCCGGCCGACCGGCGCGAGCGCTCGACCATCTCCGGGCTCCAGGGAAAACCGATCGCGCGGATCTCGTCGGCCCGCAGCCGGCCCTCGACCAGCCGTGCCACCCAATCGGGATGGTGGGCCAGCGCCAGAACGCCGTCGGTGGCCGCCTCAGGCTCCCGAAGGCGCACGCCGGGCAGGGCCTCACCCACCCGCTCGCGAAGCTGGCCGTACTTGGCCATCGGAAAGCGGTGGCCGGCCGGCAGCGGCAGCACGAAACGATCGCTGTAGAAGGCGTCCAGGATGCTCTCGGCCGGTCGGGGTGATGCGCCGCGGGAGATGGCACACCGCGGCGGGCGAGTCTAGCACGCAGCGTTTTCGGGAGCCGTCACGCTGCTGAAAACTTCCTTATGCATCATTGCCTTGGCTCGTTTCGACGCGCCTTGATCAGGCGTTTTGCTGCGATGCAAAAATTTTTCTTGACATCGTTCGCGAAGGGTCTAGAATTCGAATTGTTGCGATGCACAAATGCATCGGTCCCAAGGCCCAGCCCTACATCCAGCCCTATATGGAGGCTCTCATGATCTCTACTCCCGAACAGTTCGTGCAGCTGCACAAATCCGCTCTCGACTCGTTCCAGGCTGCCGCGCTGGCGTCGATGGAAGGCATCGAGAAACTGGCCGAGCTGAACATGCAGGCCGCTCGCGCCTCGATCGACGAGTCGACCGAAGTCGTCAAGTCGCTGATCGAAGCGAAAGACGTCAAGGCCTTCGCCGACCTGGCGAGCACCGGCGCCCAGCCGGCCGCCGAGAAGTTCGCGGCCTACGCCAAGCACGTCTTCGAAATCACCAGCGCCACCAACGCCGAACTGGTCAAGCTGGTCGAGAAGCAGTTCGCCGACTCGAACAAGCAGCTCTACAGCGCGATCGACGCCATGGCCAAGAACGCCCCGGCCGGCAGCGAAGGCGTCGTGAACATGGTCAAGCAGGCCGTCTCGTCCGCGAACACCGCGTTCGACCAGGTCAGCAAGGCCACCAAGCAGGTCGTGGAACTGGCCGAGGCCAACATGGCCGCGGCCGCCAAGAGCTCGCCGGTGCGCGCCGCCAAGAAGGCCGCCTGAGTGCTCTGAAGTTCCGGAGGACAATCTCCTCCTGGCGCCGCCGCTCCTCCTCCTCGGGCGGCGCCATTGGGCCCGGTCACTGACCGGGCTTTTTCTTTTCTAGCGGCCGGCCAGCGACTCGAAGCCCGGATAGCGATCGCGCACGATGCAGTACTTGCGCGCGAACGGACCCCAGGGCTCGCCGCGCGCCATCGCCGCCACGAAGCCCTCGCGGTCCACGATCGCGCTGCCGCCCAGCACGGTCACGCCGCGCGCGAACAGCGGGTCCGGCAGGCAACCGCCACCCGGGCCGACCAGCGCCAGCCAGCGGGCACCGGCGCAGGCGGCCAGCACCGAGTCCACCGTGTCGTTGAGCAGGATCGTGGTGGTCGACAGCACCTTGGCGCAGCCGGCCAGCTCCGCCGGGTCGGTGGTGACGCGCCAGCCGTCGAACTCGCCGGCCAGCTCGGGCTTGAGCTCCAGCACGGTCAGGTGTGCGCCCTTGCCGACGATCCGCTCCACCAGCCCGCGAAACAGTCCCACCATCCCGATGCGCTCGCCCGGTTGCGGATCGAGCAGGCCGATCGAGTCGGTTGTCCAGTCGACGGGGTAGCCGGCGGCTTCCAGAAAACGCTGCGAGATCGCATTGACCGCGGCGAAGCCCAGGGTGCGGCGCACCGGATCCGGGTCGGCATACCAGCCGGCCAGCTCGCGCGCCGGCATGCCCGCCAGCGCGGCTCCGGGCCGGCTGGCCAGCAGCACCTTCAGCGTGTCGCCGAGCAGCAGGTAGGACAGGCCCAGCGAGCCGTCCTCCAGCTCCACCGCGCAGAATTCGCCGTCGCGCGTGCCTTCGACGGCGGGGGTGGGCAGGTGCAAGGCCTTGACCGCCGGCAACGGGCCGAGCGCCGCCACGCGGTCGACCAGCCCCAGCAGCTCGGCGGTCAGCTTGGCCATCGCCCCGGCCTCAGGCCGCCGCCTTCATCGGCCTCGCGGCCTCGAAGGCCTGCAGCAGCTCGGCCTGTCGCGCCTTCGCCGCGGCCAGGTTGCGCGCCTTCACATGGCCGTAGCCGCGGATCTCCTCGGGAATCGAGGCGATCTTCACCGCCACCGACAGGTTGTCGCGATCGAGCCGGCCGAGCAGGCCTTCGATCGTGCGCTGGTAGGCCTCGATCAGCGCGCGCTCCTCGCGGCGCTCCTCGGTGCGCCCGAAGGGGTCGAGCGGCGTGCCGCGCAGGCCCTTGAGCTTCGCGAGGAACCCGAAGGCCTTGAACATCCACGAGCCGTACTCGGCCTTGACCAGCTCGCCCTTGGCGTTGCGCTTGGCCAGCATGGGCGGCGCGAGGTTGAAGCCGAGCGTGAAGTCGCCTTCGAACTGCTGGTTCAGCTTGTCGAGGAAACGGCCGTCGGTGTAGAGCCGCGCCACCTCGTACTCGTCCTNNTCGTCCTTGTAGGCCATCAGCTTGGAGAAGTAGCGCGCCACCGCCTCGGTGAGCTTCAGCGGCGCGCCCTCGCCCACCACCCGCTTCTCGGCCTCGCGCACCTTGTCCACGAAGCTCGTGAAGCGCTTCGCGTAGCGGCCGCTCTGGTAGCCGGTGAGGAACTCGGCGCGCTGCGCGATCAGCTCGTCGAGCGAGACCGGCGCGGGCTTGCGCACGATGCTGATCGGGGTGGCCGGCGAGGCCGCCTTCTCGACGCGGTCGAGGTCGACGGCCGCCACGCGGCCCCAGGCGAAGGCGTTCTTGTTCGCCTCGATCGCCACCTCGTTCAACTCGATGGCCCGCTCGATCGCCTTGGCCGAGACGGGCACCAGCCCGCGCTGCCAGGCATAGCCGAGCATGAACAGGTTGGTCGCGATCGCGTCGCCGAGCAGCGCCGTGGCGAGCCGCTGGCCGTCGATGAAGTCGGCCGCCTTCTCATCGCCGATCGCGGCCACGATGGCCGACTCCATCTCGCCCAGCGGGAACTTCCAGTCGGCGTTGCGGGTGAAGTCGGCGGTGGGCGTCGAGGCCACGTTGGCCACCACGCGGGTGCGGCCCGGCACCATCCGGGCCAGCGCCTCGCGGCCCGCGGTGACCACGATGTCGCAGCCCAGCACCGCATCGGCCGCGGCGGTGCCGATGCGCGGCGCGTACAGCGGCTCGCCCGCCTGGCCGAAGCGCACGTAGCTCATCACCGCGCCGTTCTTCTGCGCCAGGCCGGCCACGTCGAGCACGGTCACGTTCTTGCCTTCCAGGTGCGCGGCCATGCCGAGCAGCGCGCCGATGGTGACCACGCCAGTGCCGCCGATGCCGGTGATCAGCATCGCGTAGGAGCCGTCGAGGTTCGGCAGCGAGGCCGCCGGCAGGCCGGCCGCCAGCGACTGCGCGATCGGGGTCTTCGGCGTGGCGGGCGCCTCGGCGCCGGACTGCGCGGCGCCCTGCGCGCCAGCCGCCTGGCCTGCCCCTGCGCCAGCCGCCCGGCGCAGCTTGCCGCCGTGCACGGTCACGAAGCTCGGGCAGAAGCCGTTCACGCAGGAGTAGTCCTTGTTGCAGGCCGACTGGTTGATCTTGCGCTTGCGCCCGAACTCGGTTTCCACCGGTTCGATCGACACGCAGTTCGACTGCACGCCGCAGTCGCCGCAGCCCTCGCAGACCGCCTCGTTGATGAACACGCGCTTCTGCGGATCGGGGAACTCGCCGCGCTTGCGACGGCGGCGCTTCTCGGCGGCGCAGGTCTGGTCGTAGATCAGCACCGAGACGCCGGGGTACTCGCGCAGCTCGCGCTGCACCTCGTCGAGCTTGCTGCGGTGGTGGATCGGGATGGCCGAGTCGAAGTAGCCGGCCGGGTACTTATCGGGTTCGTCGGTGACCACGACGATCTTCTCGACGCCCTCGGCCGCCACCTGCCGCGCGATCATCCGCGGCGAGAGCTGGCCGTCGTGCTTCTGGCCGCCGGTCATCGCGACCGCATCGTTGAACAGGATCTTGTAGGTGATCGGCGTCTTCGCGGCCACCGCCTGGCGGATCGCCAGCGAACCGGAGTGGAAGTAGGTGCCGTCGCCCAGGTTCTGGAAGACGTGCTTGGTCTCGCTGAACGGGAACTGGCCGACCCAGCTGGTGCCCTCGGCGCCCATGTGGGTGAAGGTGGCGGTGCTGCGGTCCATCCACATCGACATGTAGTGGCAGCCGATGCCGGCCAGCGCGCGCGAGCCNNGTCGAGGTGTTGTGCGGGCAGCCGGAGCAGAAGTACGGGATCCGCTCGATCGACGGCGGCTGCGCGGCCAGCGCCTGCCCGCGGGCGTCGATCTGCGCCAGGCGCGCGTCGCAGCGGGCCAGCACCTCGGCCAGCGGACCGCCGCGGGCATCGGCCCCCGCCGAGGCGAATCGGCGCAGGCGGGCCACGATCGTGCGCGCGCAGATCGCCGGCGACAGCTCGCCCCACTCGGCGAGCATCGGCGCGCCGCGCTCGTCCTGCTTGCCGGTGACCAGCGGACGCTGCGCGAGCGGATACAGGATCTCCTTGAGCTGGGCCTCGATCAGCGAGCGCTTCTCCTCGATGACCAGCACCTCGTCGCAACCGGCGCAGAACTCGCGCACGCCCTCGGGCTCGAGCGGCCAGGGCATCGCCACCTTGTAGACGCGCAGGCCGATCGCCTTCGCGGTGGCATCGTCGATGCCCAGGTCGGCCAACGCCTGCATCGTGTCGAGCCAGCTCTTGCCGGTGCTCAGGATGCCCAGCCGCGCGGGCTCGCCGTCGGCGCGGCCCAGCACGTTGCGGTCGAGCTGGTTGGCGCGCGCCCAGGCCAGCGCCGCCGGGATCTTCCAGCGGGTCAGGCGCTCCTCCATCTTCAGGAAGGGCTCCTCGGGCCAGCGCAGGTTCAGACCGCCCTCGGGCATCTCGAAGCCCTCGGGGGTGACGAGCTTCAGACGGTCGGGCGAGACGTCGACGATGCCCGCCACCTCGATCGTGTCGGTGACCGCCTTGAAGCCGACCCACAGGCCCGAGAAGCGCGACATCGCGAAGCCCTGCAGGCCCATGTCGATGTAGTCCTGCACCGTGGCCGGCGCGAGCACCGGCATCGACACCGCCTTGAAGATGAAGTCGGTCTGCGCGGCCATCGTCGAGGACTTGGCGCCGTGATCGTCGCCCCCGATCGCGAGCACGCCGCCGTGCTTCGAGCTGCCTGCCTGGTTGGCGTGGCGCAGCGCGTCGCCCGAGCGGTCCACGCCCGGGCCCTTGCCGTACCAGATGCCGAACACGCCGTCGTACTTCGCGCCGGGGAACTCGTTGAGCTGCTGCGAGCCCCAGATCGCGGTGGCGGCCAGGTCCTCGTTGACCCCGGGCACGAACTTCACATGGTGCTTCTCGAGGTGCTTGCGCGCCTTCCACAGCGCCTGGTCGTAGCCGCCCAGCGGCGAGCCGCGATAGCCGGAGATGTAGCCGGCGGTGTTCAGCCCGGCGGCCAGGTCGCGCTGGCGCTGCATCAGCGGCAGGCGCACCAGCGCCTGCGTGCCGGTGATGTAGACCGCGCCTTCGCCGGCCTCGTACTTGTCTTCGAGGGTGGCCTGCCTGAGGGCGGGATCGACCGGTGCGTTCATCGTTCGGTTCTCCTTTGCGGGTGTTCTGTGTTGTCTCTGGCTCGCCCCGGAGGGCCGTCAGCGGGCGCCGTCGATGAAGCCCAGCTTGCGCGAGACCCGCAGCGCGGCGCCGCGGATCATCTCGACATAGCCGGCCTCGCCGTCGGCGAAGCGATAAGTGGGGATCGACACGCTCATCGCGGCGATCGCCTTGCCTTCCTCGTTGCGGATCGGCGCGGCCACGCAGGTCAGGCCGGGCACGATCTCCTCGCGGTCGAAGGCGAAGTCGCGCTCGCGGATCGCCGCAAGCTCGCGCTGCAGCGCCGGCAGCTCGGTGATGGTGGCGGGCGTGAAGGGCTTTAGTTCGATATTGTCGAACAACCTGGAAACCTCTTCCCAGGGGCGCAGCGCCAGCAGCATCTTGCCGCAGGCCGAGCAGTGGGCCGGCTGGCGCAGGCCCACGCGCGACATCAGGATCTGCGTGGCCAGCGAGGCCTGCACTTTCTCCACGATCACCGCGTGCTGGCGCTCGAGCACCATCAGGTGGCTGGATTCGCCGTGCCGCTCGACCAGCTCCTGCATCGCCCGCCGGCCCTCGCGCACCATGGGCGTGGCCTCGAGCAGCATCTGGTTGAGCTCGAAGAAGCGCCAGCCCAGCCGGAACCGGCCCCGGGGGGTGCGCTTGATCAGCCCCTGGCCGGCCAGGCTCGACAGGATCTCGCTGACCGTCGATTTGGGCCAGGACAGCTCGGTCGACAGCTCGGTGACGCCCAGCTCGGTGCGATCGAAGGAAAACAGGGACAGGATCGTGCCGATCTTGTCGACGATCTGCCGCATCCGCGTCGTTCCACGTCAAAGAAGGCCCGAGTATGACGCGCCCGGGCAGGCGGAACAAGGCGGATGTTCGCCATCGACGAACACAACCGAAAGAAGCCGCGCCTCAGCCGATCTCGACGCCCAGCGCCCGGGTGCCGGCCTCCAGCCGCTCGAAGGCCGGCGCCACCAGGTGCTCCGGCCCCTTGACCCCCAGTTCGATGTGCCGGCGGCTTCCGTCGTCGCCCACCGAAGGCAGGCTGAACACCCGGATGCCCGGGAAGTCGCGCTCGATCTCCTCGAGCAGCGGCGTGACCGCGGATTCGGGCAACTCGAACGCCAGGAAGGAGCGCTCGGCCCGCCGCTCGCGGTGGAACAGGTCGGCGAAACGGTTGTCGAGCACCCACTCGATCATCGGCCAGGCCATGACCGGAAAGCCTGGCACGAAGAAGTGATTGCGGATCTCGAAGCCGGGAATCCGGTTGTACGGGTTGGGAATGATCCCCGCGCCGGCCGGGAACTCGCCCATCTTCAGCCGCTGCCGGTTCTCCGGCAGGCTCATGTCGGCGCTGCCGCGCCCCTCGGCCGCCATCTCGGCGGTGCGCTGGGCGATCAGCCGGGCCGCCTCGGGGTGCAGCTCGAGCGCCAGGCCCAGCGCGATGCCGGCCGCCTGCCGCGTGTGGTCGTCGGGCGTGGCGCCGATGCCGCCGCAGGAGAACACCGCGTCTCCGGAATCAAAACTGCGCCGCAGCGTGGACACCAGGCGCTCGCGATCGTCGCCGACGTACTCGGCCCAGGACAGCTGCAGCCCCCTCGCCGCGAGCAGTTCGACCACCTTGGGAAAGTGCTTGTCCTGTCGCTTGCCCGACAGGATCTCGTCGCCGATGACGATCAGTCCGAAGTTCATGAGGGTTCCGGGTTCGAGGATGGGCCGCCCCGCGCGGCTCAGGGCCGGGCGACCGCCGGCTGCGCCGCACGCCGCTCGGCGAGCATGGCCAGCGAATAGTGACCGAAGGCCAGCGCCGACAGCACCGGCGTGACCAGAAAGAGCGGCGGCACCAGGTTGAGCGCGCTGACGAGCATTGCGAGCAACAGGTACTCCTTGCGGTAGCGCGCCTCGATCGCGCGGCGCTCCGCGGGGTCGGCGTACTCGACCAGGCTGTCCATCCGCATGACCCGGGCGGTGAGCCAGCTCCACCAGAACCAGGGCACCACCAGCGCCAGCGGCGGGATCAGCCACAGCGGCAGCGTCAGCAGGTAGCCGACCGCGAACAGCGGGATCGCGACCAGCACGTTGAGCAGGCCCGGCAGCGGCGAGCCGGTGCCGCGCCGGGCCACGCCCGGGTAGTCGCGCGCAACCAGGAAGCGCATGACCAGCGGCATCGCGAACACCGCCACGATCGCGATGGCGGTCACCCAGCTGGCCGGCACCACCAGCAGCAGCGCGATGAGCGCCGGAATCCAGTCGCGGATGCCGCCCAGGCCGATGCCCTGCGCCCAGCCGTAGAAGCTGCCCAGCCAGCCGCCCTCGAACAGGGCGGCGGCGAGCCAGTCGGTGAGCGGCGTCCAGACCAGCCAAGCGGCCAGGATCCAGAACAGCAGCGACACCACGAAGGGCAGCACCAGCAGCCCCAGCATCTTCGGATGCAGCTGGCTCGCGATCGAACGGCCGAAGGCCTTCAGCACTCTATCCATGACGGCGATGATACCGGCGCGCCCGAGCGCGCTCGATCCCGGCGCGCCCGACCCGGGCGCGCTCGACCCGAGCACGCGCGGGCGCGTCCGCTCACGGCACCCTTACGCTCTCCCGGCCCAGCGCCGCAGCGCAAGCCACTGCTGCGACCAGAAGCCGCGCCCGTAGTCCCGGCCCTCGAGCTGGTCGCGGATGCCGGTGGGCACCCAGCCGGGGCGGAAGTCGGCGGTGCCGCCGAGAATGTCCCAGATCGGAAACAGCACCGCGAAATTGCAGCCGTGCCGGCGCCCCTCGTGACCCACGCCGATCGCGTGGTGGCGGCGGTGGAACGAGGGGCTAACCAGCAGGCGCTCGCCGACGGCACCGAAGCGCCAGCGCAGGTTGGCATGCTGCACGCTCTGCAGCACGCGCGACACCACGACCAGGGCCACGAACTGGCCCGGCGCCACGCCGATCGCGATCGCCAGCAGGGCCAGCAGACCGTCGCGGATCAGGTCGTCGAGCAGGTGGTTGCGGTTGTCGCTCCAGAAGGTCATCTGGCGCTGGCTGTGGTGCACCGCGTGCAGCGCCCACCACCAGCGCCAGGTGTGCTGGGCGCGGTGGATCAGGTAGTCGGCCGCATCGAGCACGACCAGGTAGGCCAGGAAGGCCATCAGCGGGCGGCCGTCGAGCCAGGGCAGAAGCGTTTCGAGGTTCAGCCGCGAGAAGCCGGCGAGCCGAAGCGTGGCCTCCAGCGCGTCGAACACCGGCGTGATGAGGAAGAAGATCGCCACCGGCACCGCACCGAGCCGATGCAGCAGCGTGTAGAGGATGTCGGTGCGCACCGCCCTGCGGTCGGTCAGCGGCTCGGCCGGCCACAGGCGCTGCGCGCTTCCCAGCAGCAGGGCGAGCAGGCCGACCTCGAGCACGCCGATCACGAACCACTCGGTGGCGTCGAAGGCGTCTTCCTGCCAGCGCATCAGCCCCACCGCGAACAGCAGCGGTTGCACGAAACCCTCGAAGAGCCACTGCTGCAGCGTGGCCACGAACTCGATCACCCAGCCCGACACCGTCTCGAACATCCTCGCCTCACCTTGCTCCCGCCGCCCGCCAGCGCGGGTGCTCCGGGATCGTCGCGAAACACAGCCCCCTGGCCTTCAGCCCCGCGATCAGCGGGTCGAGCATCGGCGCGTAGGGCTCCTTGCGCGACCAGATGCCCAGGTGCGCGAGCAGGATGTCGCCGTCGCCGATGGCCTTCAGCTGTTGCGCGAGCAAGCGCTCGTTGGGGAACTTCTCCGAGGGCAGCTCGTCGCCCAGGAACCCCGCCGGCGTCCAGGGCACGTGCGACCAGCCGCAATCCGCCGCGAAGCGCTCGACCGGACCCGGCAGGCGCCCGCCCGGCGCGCGCCAGATCGCGTCGAGCGGCCGCCCGGCCAGCTCGCGAAAGCGCGCATCGACCCGGCCGATCTCGGCGCAGACCTCGCCGGCGCCCCAGCGCTGCTCGCGCCCGGCCCGCTCGCCGAACTGCGGCTTCGCCCGCGCCTGTCCGCCGGCCATGCCGGCGAAGTACACGTGGTCCATCGTGTGCGATCCGAAAGCGTGGCCCTCGGCCGCCCGGGCCCGCCACCAGTCGCGCCAGCCGTCGTCCAGCGCGTGGTCGCCGCGCGTGGTGCGCTCGTTGGCCAGGAAGAAGGTGGCGCGCACGCCGTGCCGCGCGAGCGTGGCGGCGATCCGCTCGGCGTCGCGCATGTTGCCGGTGTCGAAGGTCAGGTAGACGGTGCCGAGGCAGGCGGCGGCGGACGCCGACGCGCCACTCGCCGCCCAGGCAAGGGAAGCCGGCCCGCCGGCAGCCAGCACGCCCGCCAGCGCCAGCGCGGCCACCGCCCTGCCCGCACGCGAGCGGGTCTGTCGTCGCAAGACCGCGGCCATCGGAATCAGAGCAAAGGCGCCCGGTCGTGCAGGTACAGCCCGTGCGGCGAGCGCCCGACCGGAATCGTGCGCACGACCTTGCGCTGGGCCAGGTCGACCACCGCGACACGCTTCGCCCAGCGGGTGGTCACCCACAACTCGCGCCCGTCGGCGGTGACGTCCATGCAGTCGGGTCCGCCCGGCACCGGGATGACGCCGACCACCGCCAGCTGCGGCATGTCGACGATCGAGATCGTGTTGTCGACCCGGTTCGACACGAACAGGTGACGGCCATCGCCCAGCCCGCGGAAATTGTGCGCGCCCTTGCCGGTGACGATGCGGGCCACCGTCTGCCGGCTGCGCCAGTCGATGACGTGAACGTAGTCCTCGCCCATCGCACCCACCATCAGCTGGCGGTCGTCCGGCGTGACCACGATGCCGGCCGGCTGCCGGCCGGTGGGCAGCTTCCAGAGGACTTCGCCGCGCGCCACGTCGATCGCGGCAACCTCGTCGCTCTCCTGCAGCGTGACGAAGACCGTGGCGCTGTCGGCCGAGAACCAGAGGTGGCTGGGCGCCTTGGGCAAGGGAATCTGCCGCGCCGGCTGCAGCGCTCCCTGCTCGTGGCGATAAAGGTCCACCCGGTCGAGCCGCAGCGCCGCCACCGCGAACCAGCGGCTGTCCGGCGAGAAACCGATTTGGTAGGGATCCGGGATGCCGGGAACGCGCTTCTGCAGCGCGCCGGTGACCGGATCGAAGTAGTGCAGCTCGTCGCTGACCGCGTTGGCCACGATCATCGACCTGCCGTCCGGCGTGGGGTACAGGTGATGCGGCTCCTTGCCCACCGGGATGCGCTCGACTTCGGCCAGCGCCTTGCGGTCGATCCGCGAGACGTTCGCATCGCGCGAGTTCAGCACGAAGAGAGGTGGCAAGGCGGGGGGCGGCAAGGCGGGGGGCTGCAAGGCGGACGACGGGCTCGCCGGCGCCGGCCCCGCGGACGCGGCGCCGGCCGAGGCCGGATTGGCCCGGGCCGCGCGCGGCCCGAAGGCGCCGGCCAGAAGCGAGGCTGCGGGCAGAAGCGAGGCTGCGGGCAGCAGCGACGCGGCGGCTAGCGCGCGGGCGAGCGCGCGCCGGCGCCCGGCAGGGGACACGCGCTTGCGGGCGGAACGGAATCGGAGGGAACCGGAGAGCGCCATCTGGACAGACATCCGGAACGGAACGGGCCGAAGATCATGCCACACCGGCATACACTTCGGGGGCCATGCTCGCGGTCCTCGAAGTCACCCTGCCGGTGTTCGCGCTGGTCTTCTGCGGCTATGTCGCGGCGGGCCGACGGATGCTGCCCGAGAAGGCGGTCGAGGGCATCAATGCCTTCGTGTTCCGCTTCGCGCTGCCGGCGATGCTGTTCCGGGTCGTGGCGCTGCGCCCGATCGGCGAGCTGATCGACTGGCGCTACACGATCGGCTACGTGCTCGCGGCGCTCGCCGTCTACCTGCTCGTCTACCGGATGGCCCGGCGCGGCCGGCTGGGCGCACCGCCCGCCGACGGCGCCCATGCCGCGGCGCTGTCGCTGCACATCACCCACGGCAACATCGGCTACCTGGGCATCGCGCTGATCGCCGAGGTCAGCGCCAAGGCGCTGCCCACGGTGGCGCTGACGATCATCCTGGACATCGTGGTCATCGTGATCCTGTCCATGGTGCTGATGGAGCTGCAGCGTGGCCGCGAGCGCGGCGCCGGCAGCCGGTCCTCGCCCTGGGTGCCGGTGTTCGCCAGCCTGGCGCGCTCGCCGCTGGTGCTGGCCATCGCCGCCGGGCTGGTGGTCTCCGTGTTCGGCTGGTCGCTGCCTTCGGTGGTCGACAACTTCACCCGGCTGCTGGGCGGCGCAGCCGGGCCCGGCGCCCTGTTCGCGATCGGCGCCGCGCTCGGCGGCCAGCGCTTGCGGATCGACCGGGAGATCGGCGCGCTGATCGCCGCCAAGCTCGTGCTGTACCCGGTGGCGGTGGCCCTGTCGCTGTACCTGGTATTCCGCCCGGATCCCTTCGTGGCCGCCATCGGCGTGCTTTGCGCGGCCATGCCCGGCGCGAGCAACAGCTTCATCATCGCCGAGCGCTACGGCGTGCCCACCGCCGCGATCAGCGCGGCGATCGCGGCCGGCACCGCGGTCTCGGTGCTCACGATCAGCCTGACGATCTGGTTGCTGGGATTGCGCTGAGCGCCTCGATCCTCGGCATCGGGCTGCCCTCCCAGCTCAATCGCCACGAAGGCCCCTTTCTCACGTTGCCGACCAGCGCCGGCCTGAAGCAGGCCAGGTTGGTGCCACCCGCGCATCGCACGCTCGGGTACACGAGGCCCAGGGAGCCTGCCTCCAGCAGATCGGCGGCCAGCGCCTGCGAGGCCCGGTAGCTGGCGGGATCCAGGCAGTCGGCGAAGTCCGGCGCCGAGCGGATGTCGTGGAACTCGGCATTGAAGTCCGCCAGCAGCGCACGATAGTCGACGCTGTCGTCGAAGCGGTCGATCTCCTGGTACTCGACCGTCTTGTGGAAGACGACCTCGGCCAGCGCAGTCTCCACCTCGAAGGCGCAGTACCAGGCGCCGCGGCCGCCGTCGTTGAAGCGGCTGCCTTCGGGGCGCGGATAGGTGAAGGCCGCGTTGATCATCCGGAAGTTCGGCACGCCGAAGACCAGTTCGTCCACGCCGATGCCGGGCAACCCGCCCTGCTCGCCGATCAGCCGCGCGCTGGTGGCGTTGTCGAGGTCGAAGAGATCGGCCAGCTGCGCGTCGTCGGAAGCCAGCGGCGCGAGCACCGAGTCTTCGCGCTCGGCATATCGCGACGGGATCAGCCGCCAGGTGTCGAAGCGCCGCAGCTGCGTGCGCGGCGGCTCGCGCAACTCAGAGGCCCCCGCGGCGCGCGTCGAGGAGGCTGCGCACGGTCTGCATGGCGGGAATGCCGCCGGCCAGCATGAAGGCGAGCGGCGCGCGCCCCGCGAACAGCCGGTTGCGATTGGGCAGCCGCACCCATTCGTCGGCCAGCCGGTCGCCGTAGAGAATGTGCAGCGCCTTGTAGATGCCGATCAGGTAGGAGATGCGCGTGAGGCGATCGACCTCGAGCACCCGGTCGGGGTTCTTCTTCCATTCGTAGAAGGCGCTGCTCGACAGGCCGCCCAGCAGGTCGCGCGACTCTTCGTCGCGCAGCTGCCAGGCCTCGGCCAGGCGGAAGAAGCCCGCCAGCGCCGAGCGCGACAGGCGCTCGCGTTCGGCCCGGGAGTTCAGGTCGACGAGCGTGGCCGGCTCGAAGCGGCTGCTGGGGTAGGCGTAGGCGAGGCTCATGCACATCTCCGTACAAGGAGAATATTCTCTCCTGTTCCGGATGACAACCCTTGCCACGCGCCCGCCGGCACGGGGCGCCCTGCCCTCAAGCCCGCAATCCCTCCAGCGCCTTCTGCAGCCGCTTGACCGACACCGGCGTCGGCGTGCGCAGCTCCTGCGCGAACAGCGACACCCGAAGCTCCTCGAGCAGCCAGCGGAACTCCTCGAGCCGTGGGTCGGCCTGGCCGCGGCGCTGGGTCGCGATCCGCCGCCAGGCCTGCAGCAGCGGGGCCAGCTCGGCCATCTTCTGGGCGTCGCGCGCGGGGTCGGTGCGCAGCTTGTCCAGCCTGGCCGACACCGCCTTCAGGTAGCGCGGCAGGTGGCGGAATCGCTCGGGCGGCGTGGCCGACACGAAGCGCCTGGGCAGCAGATCCTCGAGCTGCTTGCCGACGTCGTCGGCGGCCTGCGCGTGGGCGCGCGCGGCCTGCAACTTGCGCAGGATGGCCTGGTGCTCGGCGAGTATCCCCGCCAGCGTGCGCGCGACCTCCTGGCCGATCAGGTTGACGCGCGGCCGCGCCTCGGCCAGCCGGGCCGCGAAGGACTCGGCGTCGTCGGGCAGCGGCTCGCCCAGGCAGGCGCGCTCGATCAGCGCCGCCACCAGCTCGCGCTTCAGGTCCTCGCCGCTGCCAAAGCTCGCGAACTGCAGCGACATCTTCTGGAACTCGGGGATGTTGCGCTCGAAGAACTTGAGCGGCTCCTTCAGCGCCAGCGCGAACAGGCGGATCGTGCCGCCGCGCTGCGCGGCCTTGGCGGCCTCGGGCTCGTCGAAGAGCTGCAGCTCGACCGCGTCGCCGACATCGACGACCGCCGGGAATCCGATCAGCGCCTGCGCGCGGGGGCCACGCCCCGGGATCTCGAGCAGTTCCGGCAGCTTGCCGAAGGACCAGTCGGCGAAGCGCTGGCCGGGCGACAGGCCGGCCGGCTCGGCCGCGGCGTCTGCCGCTGCCTGGCGGGTTGCCTCGACGCCAGCGTCGGCGCCCGAAGCCGCCCCCATCTCGCCGGCTGCCGATTCCGGCGCGGCCGCAACCCTCAGCCGGTCGCCCAGCTGCGCGAGCGCCGCCTGGAAGGCCGTCTGCGCGCGCGCGCCGTGGTCGGCCTTCAACTGCGGCAGATTGCGCGAAGCGGCGATCCGCGCGCCGTGCGCATCGACCAGCCGGAAGTTCATCGACAGGTGCGGCGGCAAGGTCTCCGGCCGGAAGTCCTCGCGCTGCAGGCGGATGCCGTGCTGCTCGCGCAGGTCGTCGATCAGCGCGTCGACCAGCGGCTTGCCGGGGATCCAGTGGCCCGACGCGGCTCCGGGATCCGCAGCCCGCGTCGCCACCCGCCCCACGAAGGCTTCCGCGCTGTCGGGCAAGGGCACCAGGTGGCGGCGATGCTTCTGCGGCAGCGACTTGTAGAGCGCCTGAACCTTGTCCTTCAGCATGCCGGGCACCAGCCACTCGCAGCGCAGCGGGTCGACCTGGTTCAGCGCGGCGATCGGCACGGTCATCGTCACGCCGTCGTCGGCCGTGCCCGGCTCGAATCGGTAGTCGAGCTCGAAGGCCACGCCTGCCATCGCGAGCCGGCGCGGAAAGGCGTCGCTGCCGATATCGCCGGCGTCCTTCTTCAGCAGCGCGTCACGCGACAGGAACAGCAGCTTCGGGTCGTCCTTCGACGCCGCCCGCCACCACTGCTCGAGCGCCTGCGCCGACCAGACTTCGGGCGGGATCTTGGCGTCGTAGAAGTCGAACAGGTAGCGGTCGTCGACCAGCAGGTCGGGCCGGCGGATCTTGTGCTCGAGCTTCTCGATCTCGGCGATCAGCTTGCGGTTGTGCACGAAGAAGGGCAGCTTGCCGTCCCAGTCGCCTTCGACCAGCGCGGCGCGGATCATCGTCTCGCGCGCGAGCGCCGGGTCGCGCGGACCGTAGTTCACCCGCCGCTGCGCATAGATCGTGAGCCCGTAGAGCATGCCGCGCTCGTGGGCGACCACCTGTCCCGAGTTCTTCGACCACACCGGATCCGACCAGCTGCGCTGGATCAGGTGGTCGGCGGCCTTCTCGATCCACTCCGGCTCGATCCTGGCCACGGTGCGGGCGTAGAGCCTGCCGGTGTCGACCAGCTCGGCCGCCATGATCCAGCGCGGCGCCTTCTTCGTCAGGTACGAGCCCGGATGGATCGTGAACTTCACCTGGTGGGTGCCGGCGTACATCGGCTCGTCGAGCGGCTTGAAGCCCAGGTTGCCGAGCAGGCCGGTCAGCAGCGCGCGATGGATCGCCTCGGGCGTGGCCGGCTTGTCGTTGGACTTCCAGTGCATCTCGCCTACCGTCTCGACCAGCTGCGAATGCACGTCGGCCCACTCGCGCAGCTTGCGGGGCGACAGGAACTCGCGCTCGAGCTGGTTCGCGAGCCGGCGGTTCGACTCCTTGCCCGCCTGCGCCGCCTGCCAGTGGTTCCAGAGCTTGAGCCAGCCGACGAAGTCGGAGCTCTCGTCGGCGAAGCGCTTGTGCGACTGGTCGGCCGCCTGTTGCGATTCGGGCGGGCGCTCGCGCGGATCCTGCGAGGACAGCGCCGCGGCGATCACCAGCACCTCGCGCAGCGCGCCCAGCTCGCGGGCGGCCAGCAGCATCCGGCCGATGCGCGGGTCGAGCGGCAGCCTGGAGAGCGTGCGGCCGACCTCGGTCAGCTCGCGGCGCTCGTCGACCGCGCCCAGCTCGTGCAACAGCGCGAAGCCGTCGGCGATCGCCTTGCGCGGCGGCGGATCCAGGAAGGGGAAAGCCTCGATGTCGGGCAGCCGCAGCGCCTTCATCCGCAGGATCACGCCGGCCAGCGAGGAGCGCAGCACCTCGGGATCGGTGAAGCGCGGCCGCTTCAGGAAGTCGGCCTCGTCGTAGAGCCGGATGCAGATGCCGTCGGACACGCGGCCGCATCGCCCCGAGCGCTGGTTGGCCGCCGCCTGCGAGATCGCCTCGATCTGCAGCTGCTCGACCTTGTTGCGGTAGCGGTAGCGCTTGACCCGGGCCAGGCCCGAGTCGACCACGTAGCGGATGCCCGGCACCGTGAGCGAGGTCTCGGCCACGTTGGTCGCCAGCACGATGCGCCGGCCGCGCGAGGGCGAGAAGACCCGCTGCTGGTCGGCGGCCGACAGTCGCGAATACAGGGGCAGGATCTCGACCGGCCCGCGCGCCCAGATGGATCCACCGAGCGAGCCACCGCCCGCCCCCCCGCGCCCGCTCTGGCGCGCGATCAGCCGGCGCAGGTGCTCCGCCACGTCGCGGATCTCGCG
>JRYH01002559.1_pt1 | contig 19382 bp, 12 predicted proteins | sample 235351 | NCBI WGS metagenome assembly JRYH01 (sample SAMN03074221, study PRJNA261480) | activated sludge metagenome | biome: Wastewater Treatment Plant; feature: Wastewater; material: Activated sludge; isolation source: activated biomass of a wastewater treatment plant treating wastewater... ... | reverse complement strand
CGCCCATTTGGCGAGGTCGGTGTAATAGCCCTTGCGCGCCACGACCAGCGCCGCCAGCAGGCCGACGTGCTCGCCGGCGGCCGACAGCGCATCGAAATGGCCGCGCGCCTCGGTCAGCAGCTCGGCGAGTTCAGGATCTGCGGAGCCGGCCGGTACGGCAGCAGTCTTCCCGGCATCGGTCGCCGCGGCACGGGCCGCCCCGGCGTCAACAGCTACGGCAGGGGCTTCCCCATCTCCCGCCGCCGCAGGCTGATCGGCCGAAGCAGCAGCACCAGATTCGGCACCAGCCGGCGCAGCGCCGGCCTTTGCCGCCGCTTCCAGCAGATGGCCGGCGAGCAGGCGGTAGGGCGGCGTCTCGGCGAGCTTGCGGAAGTCGTCGACGAACAGTTCCTTGGGGTCGTCCAGGCCGAGCTTGCCGTACAGGCGCTCGCCCAGCATCTGCATCACCGTGCTCAGGCGGTGTTCGGCCTGCGGCGCCTGACCGAAGGTGTGCAGGCCGAGCGGCTGGGCGGTCTGCGCCAGCGCGTGCAGCCAGTCGTGCAATTCGCGCTCGAAGGGCACGAAGTCGGCGCGGGCGCGCTCGGCGGTCCAGCCGATGTCCTCGATCAGGTTCAGCCGCGCGGCTTCGTCGACGATCGCGGCAATGGTGCGCTCCTTCACCGCGCCGTCGTCGAGCAGGCCGTACTCGTGCAGCAGGTCGTGCAGCGGCATCAGCTTTTCGTGCAGGCCGGCGGGGGCGAAGGACGGCGTCTGGTGGCTGATGACGGTCGCCCGCCCGCGGCGCTTGGCCTGGGTGGCCTCGCCGATGTTGTCGACGATGTAGGGGTAGACGATCGGCGTGTCGCCAAGCGTGAGATAGGGGTCGTCGTGGATCGACAGCCCGCGCTCCTTGCCCGGCGTCCATTCCTGGCTGCCGTGGGTGCCGAAGTGGATCAGCGCGTCGGCGTCGAACTGCGTGCGGGCATAGAGATAGGCGGCGAGGTAGAAGTGGGTCAGCGGCACCCGGGTGTCGTGGTAGATGGCCTTTTCCGCCGGTTCGCCGGCACGGCCGCGCGGCGGCTGCGGCAGGATGGCGAGATTGCCCAGTTGCAGGCGCGGGATGGCGAAAGCGCGCTCGCCTTCGGCGCCGATCAGCATCGGATCGTCGGCCGGCACGCCCCAGTGCGCTTCGATGCGGCTGCGCACCGGCTCCGGCAAGGCCTCGTACCAGGCGAGGTAGTCGGCCAGCGGCAGGCGCGCGGCCAGGTTGCGCGCCACCAGCTCGTCGAGGCGGCGCACCGCATCGGCACGATAGAACGGCGCCAGCATGTCGGCAGCGGCATCGACCATGCCCTGCTCCTCCAGCGGCTCGACCGCATAGCCGGCGCCGCGCAGCGTCTCCGTCAGCAGCGCCAGGCTGCGCGGCACGTTCATGAACGAGGCCGACAGGTTCTTCTCGCCTTCCGGATAGTTGTAGAACATCAGCGCGACGCGCTTGTCGGCGTTGGCCTTGGCGCGCAGGCGGATCAGCTTGAACACCTTGTCCACCAGCGCGTCGGCCTGCTCGGGGATCAACACCGCATCGCCGTCCTCGATCGCGGCGACCATCAGCGGGTCGGTGAGCCCCGCAAACTCCGGAATCGCCAGGTAGAAGGGCACGCCGCTGGTCGGCACGCCGACCGGGTCCGCGCGCCAGTCGTCGGCATCTCCGCCGCGCCAGGTCAGGGCCTGCAGCACCGGCACGCCGAGGCGCAGATAGTCCTCGCGCCGGCTGCCCTGGTACATCACCTGCAGGTTGACGATGAGATCCACCACCGGCTTGCCATCCTCGCCGTACAGCAGATCGAGCGCGCCGGCGCCCGCGGTGGTCGGGTGGAAATACACCAGCGGCAGCGCGCCGCGCGCTTCCAGCCGGCGCACCAGTTCGTCCACATGGGCCATGCCGAGGTTGCCGATGTAGGCGCGATGGATGGCGATGCCGACCGCCGGCCCGCGCCCGGCGCGCTCCGCGCCCAGCCAGGCACGGTAGGCCGCCAGGTTGGCGACCACCAGATCCGGGTGGTCCGGATGATAGAAGCCGGCTTCCGGGTAGATCGACGGCGCGGGCACCTCGACACCACGCTCGCCTGCCAGGTGATGGCGCACCCAGGCGAACAGGCCGGCGAAGTTGCGCTGGCCGCCGTTGCGGTAATAGTCGTGCAAGCTCTGGCCGTGGGCGGGGTCGAGGCCGCCGCCGGCCTGCGGCCCGCGTGCCGACGACAGCAGCCAGGGCACCCCCGCCTGTTCGAGCAGCGGCCCCATGCGCTCGAGCAGGCGGCGGCCGTCTTCCTCGCGCGGCGCGTCGATCAGCACGAGATCGGCCTCTCCCAGCGCGGCGCCGATACGGGTGTCGTCATCGCGGTCGATGTTGAGCGCATCCACGTCGACGCCGGCAGCCTTGCCGATCTCGCCCAGCGCGGTGAATTTGCCGGCGAGGACGAAATCGCTGCTCACCACCGCCACCCGCGGTGCGCCGGTGGCGGCACGCAGAGCGAACAGCGCCACGACGGCAATCAACAGCACGGCAACGAACACCAGCAACGCGCGGCGGCGGGGAGTCCCCGTGGGCGGGTTCGGCTGTTCTGCAGGAAATTGGGAGGATTCCGGAGTCATGGGCTGGCAGGAGTCGTAAACAAGGCAAAACCGGCGGACGGCTCGGCGCGCGTCCGCCGGCGGGATGGCTGGCTCAGAACGAACCGTGCAGCGACACGCGCAGCGTGCGCGGCGTCTCGGAATAGCTGAAGGCGTCGGATTTATCCACCAGGCGGACGTCGGTCAGGTTGTCCACACCGAAACTGACGCCCAGGTGCTCGTTGATGCGGTAACCGGCGCTGGCATGCAGCAGATTGTAGGACGGCGCCCGGTCGCCATCGAGATGCTGGCGGCCGATGTGCTCGGCGCGCAGCGCGGCATCCCACGGCCCTTGCTTCCAGCCCGCGCGGGCATTGAGCAGGATGCGGGAGCGGCCATTGAGCTCGTCGCCGGTCTCCTTGTCCTTGGTATCGAGCCACTGCGCGTTGCCGCCGAGGTAGAAGCCACCTCCGAGCTGCCATTTCGCTGCCGTTTCGACGCCGATGATGCGTGCTTCGTCAACGTTGTCGTACAGATAGTGGCGGCGCGGGATCGGCAGCCCGCCGGAGGGCGGCGTGATGCGCAGCAGGCGCGTGGTGATCAGGTCCTTGACGTCGTTGTGGAACACCGTGGCTTCCCATTCGACGCCGCCGTGGGCGTAGGCCACGCCGAGTTCGACCGAGCGGCTGGTCTCCGGCTTGATGTCGGCGTTGCCGTAGAAGGAGTGCGGCCCTTCGTGGCCTTCGTAGTTGGGCGAGATCTGCTTCAGCGTGGGCGCGCGGAAGCCTTCGCCGTAGCCTCCGCGCACGGTCCAGCGCTCATCGACGTGCCACACCAGGTAGGCGCGCGGGCTGGTCTCGCCGCCGAAAATGCTGTGGCGGTCGTGGCGCACGCCGAGCGTCAGCATCACCGAGTCCGACAGGCCGATCTCGTCCTGCAGGTACAGCGCCTTGTGCGTGGCATCGTCCTTGCCCCCGGCGAGGCCGGCGTTCTTCATCTCTTCCTTGCGCGCGTCGAAACCGATCGTCAGGTGCTGGGCGCTGCCGATGCCGAAGCCGACGCGGCCGTCGATGCCGCGCTCTTCCATGCTCTGCGGCCGCGTCGGCGCCACGCCGTTGGTGCGCCGGCTCTTCACCGAGAAGTCCGACTCCCATACCCGCAACTGGCTGTCGACCTCGCCCCAGTTGCCCTTCCAGGTGGCGATGGACTGGGTACGCTCGATGTCGTAGAGATCCCTGTAGTAGGTGCCGCTGCTGATCTGCTGGCGGGTGCGCTCCTCGTCGGCAACGCGGTGCTCCAGGTCGAGGGTGTGGCCGGCCAGCGGCGCCCACGACAACAGCAGATGGCCGGCATCCAGCTTGGTGCCCTCGATTTCGGACAGCCGGCGGTTTTCCTTCAGCTTCAGCGGGTCGCGGTCGAGGTGGGTCGCCGACAGGCCGATGCGCAAGCTGTCGCCGAGCGGGCCGGACAGATGGACGCCGCCGCCCACCGCATCGCCGCCGCCGGCGCCGCGGGCATCGCTGCCGGACAGGCGCACGCTGCCCTGCCAGTGGTCGGCGGGACGGCGGGTGATGGTGTTGACCACGCCGCCGAGCGCGTCCGAACCGTACAGCACCGACATCGGCCCGCGCACCACCTCGATGCGCTCGACGTCGTCGACCGGCGCCCAGTCGTACTGGTAGTCGGAGTGCCCCACCCAGTCGTCGGTGGAGATCACGCGCAGGCCGTTGACCAGGTAGAGCGTGTGCTTGCCGTCCATGCCGCGCAGCGACATGGTCTTGCGCCCGCCGACGCTGCGGCCGAGCAGGCCGACGCCGGGGGTCTCGCGGATCGCGCCGAGCACGTTGTCGGCACCGCTGACGCGGATGTCCTCGCGCGACACCACCGAGGCGGCGGCCGGCACGTCGCGGATGGCCTGCTCGCGCTGGGTGGCGGTGACCACGACCTCGCTCAGGCGCTGGCCGTCCTCGGCCGCCAGCGCGGCCGCAGGCGCCAGTCCGGCAAGGGCCAGCAGCGCGCCATACAGCGGCGCCGGTCGAAGCGGCACCTTCATTCCATCACCACGCCCGGACGCACGGGCAGACAACAGCTTCAGCATGGGTATCTCCATCGGAATCTGGCTGGCTGCCTAGCCGCACGGGCGTCGGTTGCTTGCTGAACATCGGATCGAAAGGCACGCGCATGGCCGGGAGCGGATCACGCGGCCAAGCGGCTTCCCGTGTGCCACACCGCATCTGGCAGGCATCGCACGGAACGGCAGGATTATACCAATGAATGACAATCATTCTCGTTTGATCGAGATCAATTCAGCACCGACAAAACAGGCTTCCATTGACCTGGATCAAGACCCGCGGAAGAGGCCCGCCGACGATCTGGCCTACACTGAAAGAGCTTTACGGCACACTCCAGGAGGAAGTCTCATGACGATGATGAAAGCAACCGTTTTCGTAGCCCCTGGCCGCATCGAACTGGTGGACAAGCCCATTCCCGACATCGGCCCGAACGACGCCCTGGTCCGCATCACCACCACCACGATCTGCGGCACCGACGTACACATCCTCAAGGGCGAATACCCGGTGAAGCCCGGCCTGACGATCGGCCACGAGCCGGTGGGCGTGATCGAGAAGCTCGGCAGCGCGGTGCAGGGCTATACCGAAGGCCAGCGCGTGATCGCCGGCGCGATCTGCCCCAACTTCAACAGCTATGCCGCGCAGGACGGCGCGCCGTCGCAGGATGGCAGCTACCTGATCCCGAGCGGGCAGTGCGGCGGCCACGGCTACAAGGCCACCGCCGGCTGGCGCTTCGGCAACCTGATCGACGGCACCCAGGCCGAATACGTGCTGGTGCCCGACGCCCAGGCCAACCTCGCGCCGATTCCCGACGGCCTGACCGACGAGCAGGTGCTGATGTGCCCGGACATCATGTCCACCGGCTTCAAGGGCGCCGAGAACGCCAACATCCGGCTCGGCGACACCGTGGTGGTGTTCGCCCAGGGGCCGATCGGCCTGTGCGCCACCGCCGGCGCGCGCCTGCTGGGCGCGACCACCATCATCGCAGTGGACGGCAACGACCACCGCCTGGGCATCGCCAAGGTGATGGGCGCCGACGTGACGCTGAACTTCCGCAACTGCGACGTGGTGGACGAGGTCATGAAGCTCACCGGCGGCCGCGGCGCCGACAGCTCGATCGAGGCGCTGGGCACCCAACTGACTTGGGAGCAGTCGCTGAAAGTGCTGAAGCCGGGCGGCACGCTGTCCAGCCTGGGGGTGTATTCGGAAGACCTGAAGATCCCGATGGCCCACTTCGCCGCCGGCCTCGGCGACCACACCATCCGCACCGCGCTGTGCCCCGGCGGCAAGGAGCGCATGCGCCGGCTGATGAACGTGCTCGCCGCCGACCGCCTCGACCTCGGCGTGCTCGTCACCCACCAGTACAAGCTCGACGACATCGTCGCCGCCTACGAGCTGTTCGCCAACCAGAGGGACGGCGTGCTGAAGGTCGCGATCAAGCCTTCCTGACCGCCCGTGTTGCAGTTGCAGCGGCAAGCGCCCGGCCCGACAGGGTCGGGCGTTTTTTCTGCCGGATGCGGCTCGGCCCACAGTCCGCGTTCAGACCCACACCGCCGACGGGCGGCAGACCTGTACCCACCAGCGCCTGCCGGGTCATTTCGCCCTCGATTCGAGCCAGCAGCATCCCAACTTGCGGGGTAACTTGCGGGGTCGCCGGCGTGGGTCTCGGGATCACCGCCTTGAACTCGTTGCCAGCCGCGTCATTCACCAAGCACGTCTCCGGCCAATCTTCCAGAACGCGTGGGATGCCGGTGCCGATACCACGATACGGCAGGATGTTCACAGCGTGATCGGTGAGGGTAGGATTGCGCCGATTCGATTTCCCTCGACGGATTTGCTCAGTGCTCAAGCTGTCGGGCAAATGGCCTGGGCTGATAATCTCGATGCGGTCGGAGAAGATCAACAAGCGGATCGAAGCGCTGGTGAAGTAATCGCGGTGGAGTCCCCGACGTATTTCGTCATCCTGCAGATGCTCCGCAGCCTCGGACTGCGCGCGGTGGAGATTCCCGCCTCCGGGCGCGGCATGGATCTGGCGCAGCTCGAATCCTCGCTAAAGGCCGGACAGCTTCGCGCGGTCATCAGCATTGCAAACATCAACAACCCGACGGGCATCACGTTGTCGATGGAGGACAAATCGAAGCTGGTGGCGCTGGCGGAACGATACGATGTCGCCCTGATCGAGGATGACATCTATGGCGACACGCATTTCGATGCCGTCCGTCCCCGGCCATTGCGCGCATTCAGCGACAAGGTCATCCTGTGCAGCAGCTTTTCCAAGACACTCGCCCCCGGCATCCGCGTCGGCTGGGTGGCGGGCGGGCGCTGGTCCTCGGCGATCGCGTCGATGAAATACAGCTCGACACTGGGGACGGCCATCTACCCGCAGGCGGCGATCGCCGAGTTTCTCCGCACCGGCGGGTATGACGCGCATCTGCGCAAGCTCAGGCATACCTTGCACAAGCAGATCGATTCGCTGCCCGGCCGAAGACCGGTAGTCGGAATGCCCCATCCAGTCGTCCGCCACCAGCGCGGCATCGCTCACCTCCGGTCGATGCCTGACGCACCTTCGTCCCGAAAACACCCCCGCACCACAGTCCAGGCGGCAAGGCTGCCGACGATGCAGGCGCAGCCGCCGGCCAGCAGGGCCGTGGACACGGCGAAGCGCCTGGCGACGTAGCCCATCTGCAGGCCGCCGAGCGCCGGCCCCAAGGCCGACTGCAGCAGCCAGCATGCCGAGACGCGCCCGCGCAGCGCATCCGGCGTGTGCTGCTGCAGCAGCGCGCCGCGCACGATGTCGCCGACGGTATCGGCGCTGCCGGCCAGCGCCAGACAGGCCAGCATCATCCACAGGCTGCCGGTGAGGCCGGCCGCGGCCACCGCCAGCCCCCACAGCACCGCCGTCGCTGCCAGCACGCGGCCGGGACGGCGCAGCGTGCGCGTCCAGCCGGATGACAGCGCGGCCGCCAGCGCGCCCAGCGCCGGCGCCGCATGCAGCACGCCGACCAGCGCCGCATCGCCGCCCAGCGTCTCGCTGGCAATCTGCGGCAGCAGCACGAAGGGCATCGCCAGCAGGCTGGCGGTCAGATCGAGCAGCAACATGCCGGAGATCACCGGGCTGCGGCGGATGAAGTTCAGGCCGTCGCGCCATTCCGCCAGCGCTCCCTGCCCCTGTTCCTGTCCTTTGCCGGGCGGATCATCGGCCACCCGGGTGGCATTCAGCCGCGGCAGCCGCGCGAGCAGCAGCGGCGTGAGCGCCGATGCAGCCATCACCACGGCATAGCAGCTTGCGAGCCCGCTGCCGGCGATCAGGGTTCCGGCCAGGAGCGGGCCGATCAACGCAGCAAGCTGCAGTGCAATGGCACTCAGCGCACCGGCCGCGGCAAGCTGCTCGCGCGCCACCAGCGACGGCAGCACCGCCATCAGCGCCGGCGCTCCGATGCCGCTGCAGAGGCCGCCGGCCAGGGCCGCCAGGTAGATGAGGCCGACCTGGGCCTGCGGCAACAGCGTGTTGCCGAGCAGCAGGCCGACCACGCCGACATAGGCGATCCGGCTGCCGACCATCAGCGTGCGCCGGTCGTGCCGATCGGCCAGGCGGCCGCCGAACACCAGCCCGGCGAGCTGCCCGCCGGCCAGGCAGAAGCCGACCAGGGCCACATGCAGCGAAGACTGCGTGAGCGCGTAGACCTGCCAGGCCACGGCGACGGCGTTGATGCCGTACACCATCAGCGCCACCGTCCGCGCCAGGTACAGCAAGCGGAAGCTCGGGCTGGTCCGCAGCGGGCCGATGTCCACCACGAATCGGGCCAGGCGCGGCCCGCTGGCCTGGGCCTTTGCAGTCCGGGTCCCACCCGGCAGGATCTTTGCTGGTCGGAGCTTTTCTGGCCGGGCGCTGCCACCCGGCCCGGGACAGGACTCGCCCGCCGATTCGGGACAGGCGGTACCCGCAGGCGAGGTGCGCGGCGCCCTGCCCGCGCCGAAAGAAGCCGGTTCAGTCATCGGCAGGCACGTTCTTGAACTCGGTCTCGCTGCGCCCGCGCCGCCAGTAGGCCACCACCAGATGTTCGGCCGGCGTGAGCCCGCGTTCCTTGCGCACGTACGCACGCACTGCGCGGAAGGCATCGAACTCCAGGCCTGCCCAGACGAACAGCCGCGTGCCGGCCTCCGGCCAGGCCACGGCGCGCACGGCATCCGCCAGCAGGGTGGTGGTGCCCGGCGCCTGCGAGCCGCGCAGCAGCCAGCGCAGTTCGATGCTGGCCGGCACGCGCAGCGCCAGGCGGTCGCTTGCGTCCTGGACTTCGACCAGCGCCACGCCACGTGCGTCGGCCGGCAGGTTCTCCAGAATGCGTGCAATCGCCGGCAGCGCGGTCTCATCGCCGGCGAGCAGAGTCCAGTCGGCCTCGCGTGCGCCCAAGCCGCCCGGCCCGCGCATGCCGACCAGGTCGCCGGGGCGGGCGCGCCGTGCCCAACTGCCGCCGGGACCGGCGGGCTCGTGCACCACCATGTCGATGTCCAGCGTGCCCGCCGCCGGGTCGATGCGGCGAATGGTGTAGGTGCGCATGTCCAGCCGCTTGTCGCCCGCCGGCATACGCAGCAGGCCGTTTTCCGCCAGCGTCGGCCATTCCGGCTCCACATCGCCCGGCTGCGGCAGCAGCAGCTTGCAGTGCAGGTTGTCCAGGCCGGCATAGCGTTCGAGCCGCTCGCCGGCCAGGGTGATGCGGCGCATGCGCGAGGTGAGGTCGCGCGCGGCGATCACCCGCAGCACGCGGAAGGCCGGCGGTTCGCGCAACTGGCTGCCGTCGCCATACCAGCGGATTTCGACCGCCTGGGAAGAAAACTCCAGCAGGTGGCTCGCCACCACGACCTTGAGGTCGTACAGTGCATCCATCGTCGCGGCTTCGGCGCGGATGTCGAGTTGCTCGCCGTCGACGCGGATATGGATCAGCCCGCCGTGGATGGCAAGCTTCCAGTCGGCGCCGTCACGCCGGAATCCGAAACCGTGTTCGCTCATGTGTTCGCCCAGGCGCGTCAGGGTGTGTTCGGCTTCGGCCAGGCGCAACTGCGCCTGCGCAACAAGCTGGGTCATGATGAAGACTCCTCGGTCGAGCGGGAAATGGGTTCAGGCCGGCAGCGCTTCGGCCGGGCCATCGATCAGCACCATCGTGCGTCCGCGCTCGCAGTGCTGCACGCGCGCTTCCACGCCATAGACGGTGCGCAGCATCTCCGGCGTGATCGCGGCCTGCGGCGTGCCGCAGGCGTGCAGACGGCCCCGGTGTATCACCAGGATGTGGTCGGCCCACTGTGCGGCCAGGGCGAGGTCGTGCAGCACCGCGATCACCAGGTGGCCGCCGTCGGCCAGCTTGCGCACCGTGTCCATCACCCGCCACTGGTGGCGCAGGTCGAGCGCGCTGGTGGGCTCGTCGAGCAGCAGGATGGGAGAGTCGCGCGCGATCGCCTGGGCCAGCGCGGCAACCTGGCGCTGGCCGCCGGAGAGCTGGTCCAGCCGCCGCATCGCGAGGTCGTCGATGCCCAGGCGCTCGAGCACCGCCATCGCCGCGAGTTGTTCCTCGCGCGCCGGCAGGTCGCGGGCCTGCATCGCGGTCAGGGTGACTTCCAGCACGTTCAGCGCGGCGGTTTCCGGCAGGCTCTGCGGCATGTAGCCGATGGTGCGGGCCAGCGCGGCCGCAGGCATGGCGAGCAGGTCCCGGCCGTCCCAGCGTACCTGGCCGCTGGCCGGTACCAGTTGTGCAAGCGCACGCAGCAGGGTGGATTTGCCGGTGGCATTGGGGCCGACCAGGGCCACCAGTTGGCCCGGCGGCAGCGGCGGCAGGCTCAGGTCGCCGAGCACCGGGCGGTTGCGGTAGGACACGGTGAGGTGCTGGATTTCCAGCGCCGGGGTGGTGTTGGTGGTGCTCATGGCTTCATCTGCGCCGGTGGCGCCGGGTGATCAGGACCAGGAACACCGGCAGGCCGACCAGCGAGGTGGCGATGCCCACCGGCATCAGCACGCCGGGCACCAGGGTCTTGCTGATCACCGAGGCCAGCGACATCAGCAGCGCGCCGCACACCACGCTGGCCGGCAGCAGGAAGCGGTGGTCCTCGCCGACCAGCAGGCGCGCCATGTGCGGGCCGACCAGGCCGACGAAACCTATGGTGCCCACCAGCGCCACCGCCGTCGCCGCCAGCAGGCTGGCGCGCACCAGCGCCCACAGCCGCAGGCGGTCGACGTTGACGCCGAAGCTGCGCGCGCGGTCGTCGCCCAGCCGCAGCGCAGTGAGGCGGCGCGCGGCGCGCCACGAAAACGGCATGGTCGCGGCCAGCACGGCGGCCAGCAGACCGACATTGGTCCAGTCGGCGCGCGCCAGGCTGCCCATGGTCCAGAACACCAGTTGCTGCAGCGCGTCCTCGCTGGCAACGAACTGCAGCAGCGACAGCAGCGCGCCGGCGGCAAAGCCGATGGTGATGCCGAACAACACCAGCGTTTCCGGCCCGGCCTGGTGGGTGCGCGCGAGCAGTTGCAGCAGCAGCAGGGCGCCGAGCGCGAAGACGAAGGCGTTGGCCGGCACCAGCCAGGCCAGATCGAAGCCTGGAACGCCCACGCCGAGCACGATCGCAAGCGCGGCGCCGAGTGCCGCCGAGGACGACACGCCGAGGGTGAACGGCTCGGCCAGCGGATTGCCGAGGATGGTCTGCATCTCGACTCCGGCGAGCGCCAGCGCCATGCCGACCAGCACCGCCAGCACGGCGATCGGCAGGCGCACGTCCCACAGGATCACGCGCTGGCCGCGCCCCAGCGACTCGGCATCGAACAGCCCGCGCAACGCATCCGCCACACCCAGCGAGGACGGGCCGCTGACGAAGTCGGTCAGCGCGCTGGCCAGTGCAAGAATCAGCGGCAAGGCCACCAGGCCGCGGCGGCGCCAGGTCAGCCGACGGTACTCGTCCAGCGTGTTGAGCCCGGCCGTCGACACCGCGGCCGGATGACAGGCGGCGCGCATCATTGATTGTTCCGGCCGGGAACGGCGAAACCGGCGGGCTGCCCCGGCCCGTTGGTCCAGAAGGTGCCGCGCAGCGGCGTGGCGAGGAAGCGGCTGTTGATCTCGTCCATCGTCGCCTGCGGATCGATGTCGGCATACAAGTCGGGCGACACCCACTTGGCGACGACTTCGAGCGCGACGATGCTCAGGCCGCCGGTGAGCGGAAACCAGATGCCGTGGGTGCGCCCGTCTTCGACCGCGCGCATGCCGGACATCCCCTTGCGCTGCAGCACCCGGCCCAGCGAAGCCTGCGCGGCAGCCGGCGTGGTATTCACGCCGAGCACCAGCCCGCCGCGCTCGGCGAGGTAGGCCCCGCCCGCGCCGATGTACACCTCCGGATCCTGGTCGAGCACGTACTCCAGGCTCAACTGGCCGAACATGCCGGGCAGCACTTCCTCGCCGATGTGCCGTCCGCCAGAGATGGTGACGAGGTCGCCGATGCTCTCGCCGCTCCCCACCGAAGTGCAGCAGGCGGCACTGCCCGCGTGCGGCTCGAGCAGTACCGAGGGGCGCCGCTGAACGGTCGCGGCGCGGCTGCGGATGCGGTCGAGACGCTCCTGGAAGAATGCCACGTAGGCGTCGGTCTGCTCGCTGCGGCCGATCAGCACGCCGAGTTGCTGCAAGCCGTCCAGCGGCCGCTCGCTGCGGAAACTGGGCGTCAGACGCAATACCACCACGCCGATGCCGGCCGCCTCCAGCTGGCGGATCAGACGTCCGACGGCCATGAAACGCGGATGCAGCACGACCAGGTCGGGCTTCAGCGCGATGACGCGTTCGAGCGGGAAATTGTTCGGATCGTCGACGCTGAGCTGCAGGATGTCGTCGAAGGCGGGATCGGCCTCGCGCAGCGCGCCCAGCGTGTCCGCATCCAGGCGCCAGCGGTTCCATGCCACCAGGCGCTGCGCCGGGCGGTCGTCGATGAGGGCGAGGGTGATGAAGTCCGAGGTGTCGGTCAGCACGATGCGCTGCGCGGGCTGTGCCAGCACCACGCGGCGGCCGGCCTGGTCGGTCACCGCCACTTCCGCCGCTACGGGTGCAGCCCCAAGCGACAGCGCCGACAGCAGGCCGATCAGGCCGGCGCGCAATGCCACCGAAAAACGACCTGAGTCCATCAGAAGCCCGCGTTCAGCGCGACCCACAGGCGGCGGCCCTCGTCCTGCATCCAGTTGCCGTCGAGGCCGGTGGTACGCGTGCGGTTGTCGATCGCAACCATGCGGTCGGTGACGTTGAGCAGCGCAGCCTTGAGCTTCAGCGTGGGGCTGAAGGCGTACTGCCCGCCGATGTCCAGCGTGGCCGAGGCCGGACGCTCGCGCACGTTCGTCGCACCGTTGCGGAAGCCGGCGTAGTAGGACTTGCCGTAGTAGTTGGTGCGCAGCCAGGCGGAGAAGGCATCATTGGGCGTCCAGTCGAGCTGGGCCTTCAGCATGTGCCTGGGCGTCTTGTCCAGCGGCTTGCCGTCGAGGGAGCTGTTGTCGTAGGAGAACTCGCCGCCGCCCTCGCGCTCGGACTTCACGTAGGTGTAGTTGCCGTCGAAGCCCAGCGTGCGGGTGAGCGGAAAGTTCAGCGCCACTTCCAGGCCGCGGATGGTGACGTTGTCGATGTTGTCGTAGACGTAGATGCTGCGCGAGGGCATGCGCGGATCGTCCACGCCGGTGTCGTAGCTGGCGACCTTGTTCTTGAAGTCGTTGTTGAACACCGTCGCGCTGAGGCTGGAACTCGGCGCCCACTGCCAGGCCACGCCGAACTCCTGCGTCAGGCTGGTTTCCGGGTCGAGGTTCGGATTGCCGCACAGGTTGCCGCGCTTGGGCGTGTTGCCGCCGGTGGTCATGCAGTAGCCCGCCACGCTCTGGCGCAGCGTCGGCGCCTTGAAGCCGCTGGCGATGCCGCCGCGCAGGGTCCAGGCCTCGTCGAGCTGATACACCCCGTACAGCCGCGGCGACCAGTGCGAGCCGTAGAGTTCATGGTGGTCGAGGCGCACGCCGGCCGTCAGCGTGAAGCGATCGCTGAAGAAGAAATCGTCTTCCGCCGACAAGGCCCACGAATCGATGTCCACCTTGTCCACGTTCGGCGCCGGGAAGCCCGGAATGGAATCCTGCTGGCTGATGCCTTCGACGCTGCTGAGCTGGTACTGGGCGCCGAGGCGCAGCAGGTGGCGGCTGAAGGGCAGCGACAGCTGGCCGTCGAACACGCGGTTGGTCACTTCCGGCCGGGCGACGTTGCGCGCGCCATTGGTGTAGTCGTTCTGCTTGCCCACTTCCTGGCTGAGCACCACGCGGGACGTGCCGAAGGACCAGCGCCCTTCGTGCGTCAGCGAGATGTGGTCGCGGCTGTGGCGGGTCTCGGTGGCATCCGCGGTGGCGGCGATGGAGTGGCCCGGCTCGCGCAGGTAGCTGAAGTCCTCGGTGCCCACGTCCAGGGTCAGGTCCTGCTTGTCGCTCAGCTTTGCGCTGAGCTTGGCGCCGATCGAGCGGTCGCGGCTGCCGTGGGCGCCGCTGACGAAAGGCAGGGGGTAGTAGATGTCGTCCTCGTAGCGGCGCACGTACTGGCCGTAGACCTGCAGGCCGAGCGCATCGGCCTTGATCGGCCCACCCACCCAGAAGTCGGCCTGGCGGCTGTCGCCGAGATCGGAATGTTCCTGCTTGGTCGCCGACAGCGTGACCGAGCCGCGCCACGCGGCCGGCACCTTGCGGGTGATGATGTTGATCACGCCGCCCATCGCGTCGGCGCCGTACAGGGTGCCCATCGGGCCGCGCACCACCTCGATGCGCTCGATCGCATCGAGCGGCGGCAGGAAGTTGGCCTGTACACCGCCGGTGCCGCGGTTCATGGTCTCGCGCGTGCCCTGCCGCTTGCCGTCCACCAGGATCAGGGTGTATTCGCCGGGCATGCCGCGGATCGAGATGTCGCTGGAATTGGGGCTGTCGCCATTGACGTTGACGCCTTCCAGGCGGTTGATGGCCTCGACCGCGCTGCCGACCGGCAGCTTGTCGAGCTCCTCGCGGGTGATCACGGAAATCGACGCCGGCGCGTCCTTGACCATTTGCTGCTTGCCGGCGGCGGAGACGACGACCGCGCTCAGCATGCTCTCTTCCTGGGCATGGACGGAAGCGCTGGCCGCCATTGCCGCAATGGCGGCCAGGATGCAGCGGGCAAGCGGCAGGACGGAACGATGGGAATGGATGTCGGCGGTGGGTTTCATGGGCGTGGGCAGCTTCGGCTTCGGTAGGATCTGGAGTCGCGCACTGCGCGAGCGACAGGCACGCACGGAACCCGAGCGTGCTTCGGCAGGCATTTCAGCATTCCATCGCCTTGCCGTGGTTTGCCGGACACGCACGAATGTTTGCCGGATGCGCTTTGAGGCCACAGCGCCGTTCAGATGCGTGCCCGCACCATCTTGGGCGACAGTCCGAAGCGGCGCTTGAAGGCCGTGGCGAAATTGGCGGCGCTGTTGTAGCCCGCCACATGGGCGGCCTGGGCCACGCTCAAGCCGCGCTGTTCCAGGTCGATGCGCGCCTTGTGCAGGCGCGCATCGCGCCGGAATTCGATGATCGACGTTCCATAGGCAGCGCGGAAATGGCGTTGCAGCGCGCTGGCACTGAGCCCCGCCCAGCGGGCGATCCCGTCCAGGCTCAGCTCCAGCGCCGCATCGCTGGCGAGGAAATCGCGCAATCGGGCCAGGCGCTCGTGCTGGCACGGGCGCAGTCCGGCATTGCCGGCCTGCGCCGTCAGGCTGCCCAGCGCCTCATGGGCCAGTTCGACCGCCCGGCTGTTGATCAGCAAGCGCCCCAGCGGTGCCGGGCCGGCCGTCAACTGCATCAGCTGCTCGGCCAGCGCCACGGCGCGCGGCGACGGCCGCCAGGGCTGTGTCGCCAGATTGCGATCGAGAAAGCTGCGCACGCGCGGGTCCGTCCCGGCATCGGCAAGCCCTTGCTGCTGCAGCCATTCGGACGACATGAACAGGCTCACCTTGCGCTCGAGCTTGCCCCGCTGCCAGCGGCGCTCGAAAGTCTCCTGCCGCGTGGTGCCGACCATCATGCCGCATGCTGCGGCTTGCCGCTGCCCCGCCGACAGATCGACGCGCTGCGCGCCGAAGGACACATCGACATTGCCGGCCAGCAATACCGTGATACGCAGCCCCGGGGCCAGCGAGACCCGCGAGCGCAGGTCGCGAAGATCGCAGACCTGGGTGCAATGCACGTCGAGCCCGTGCCCGCCGCCCAGGCGGAACATGCTGCCGGCGAGCACCGGTTCGTCCGACGCCATCCGCGCACCGACGAAATGGTAGTCGCCCGCGCAGAACTCGCCGGCGCGCATCGTGCCGGGCGGCAGCAAAAGATCACGGGCGATTCCCGCGCCCATCGTTTGATTCAAGGCCATCCATGCTTCCAGTCAGATGAGCCAGACTCGCGGAAAGCCCGGAGATCAGCTCCCGAAACAAGTAATGATGACCATTATCATTTACTTTCGTGACTGCCTGCGCAAGCTTTTCGTGCATTGCAGCCGGCGCAGGCCTCCTTGTCGCACGCAACGCGACATGGCACCTTGCTACGAAAAGCGCAGTGGGATTTTGCCGCTCAACGCATGTCGCCGCGCCAGGCTTCGGCGACGGCTTCCATCGCGGCGACGATCGGCGGCTCCTTGACCCTGTCCTTGCGGCAGATGAAGCCCAGCGCCGCCGGCACCATGACGGCGTCGGCGATCACCACGCCGTCGGCGTGGGCAGCGTGCAGAGCCAAGCTGTCGCGCGCCAGCGAAAGCGCGACGCCCGACCTGACCAGGTCCATCATCGAAGGCTCCAGGTCGACCTGGGCCACGACCTTGAACTCGACATTCTCCGCCGCGGCGATACGGTTCAACAGGCGGTGATGCACCGACTCCGGCGGCGTCCAGATCCAGGGCAGCTGGGCCAGCGCCCGCCAGCCCTTGCCCCGCACCTGCCCGCCCCAGCTCGGCGGCGCGACGACGCGGTAGATGAAACCCGTCAGCACGAGGACGTGGAAGCGGTCCCGCAAGTCTTCCAGGCCCGGCGCGCCCATCGCGAAGGCGGCATCCAGGCTGCCCGCCTCCACCTCCCGCGCCATCGCGCCCGACATGCCGTGGCTCAGCATGAAGGACACGCCGGGATGGCGCTCCGCAAGCAGGCGCAGGCACACCCCCAGGCGCAGGAACTCCGGATCGACGATGGTGCCCAGGCGCAGCGTGCCCATCAGGCTGCCCTTGAGGTCGGCCGCCGCGGCACGGAACTCGGAAGCCGCCGCCAGCGCCCGCTCGGCCGCCGGCAACAGCTGGCGGCCTGCCTGGGTCAGGCGGACGCCGCGCGGCAAGCGTTCGAACAGGCTCAGGCCGAGGGATCCCTGCAGCTTCTTGAGCTGCAGGCTCAGGGCCGGCTGGGTGATGCACAGCCGGTCGGCCGCCCGCGTCAGGTTCCCCTCCTGGGCAGTCATCACGAAAGCCCGTAGGCCCGAATAGTCCATTTGATATTAGCAATCGAAATAACTAATCCAATGATAACTCATTGGACCGGATGGTTTTCGGCGGTTTTAAATCCCTCGCGCTGCACCCTTGCGCCCTTTCGCAATGAAGGGGGGATTTTCTTTCGTCATAACCAGAAGAGGAGATATCGTGAGCCTGCTGATCGTCATCGCGGCACTTGCCTTCCTGATGTTCGTGGCCTACCGCGGCCACAGCGTCATCCTGTTCGCGCCGGTGGCAGCGCTGGGTGCGGTGCTGCTGACCGATCCGTCGCTGGTGGCGCCGATGTTCACCGGCCTGTTCATGGACAAGATGGTGGGCTTCGTCAAGCTCTACTTCCCGGTCTTCCTGCTGGGCGCCATTTTCGGCAAGGTCATCGAGTTGTCGGGCTTTTCCAAATCGATCGTCTCCACGGTGATCGGACTCGTCGGCCAGAAGCGGGCGATCCTCTCCATCGTGCTGGTCTGCGCGCTGCTGACCTACGGCGGCGTGTCGATGTTCGTCGTCGTCTTCGCCGTCTATCCCTTCGCCGCCGAGATGTTCCGCCAGAGCAACATCCCCAAGCGCCTGATTCCGGGCACGATCGCGCTGGGCGGCTTCACCTTCACGATGGACGCGCTGCCCGGCTCGCCGCAGATACAGAACATCATTCCCAGCACCTTCTTCAAGACCGACACCTGGTCCGCGCCCTGGCTGGGCGTCACCGGCGCGGTGTTCATCCTGATCACCGGCCTGATCTATCTGGAAGTGCAGCGCCGCCGCGCCGCGGCCGCCAGCGAAGGCTACGGCAGCAGCCTGATGAACGAGCCCGAGCCCTTCGACCACGACAACATGCCCCACCCCGCGATCGCGCTGCTGCCGCTGGTGCTGGTCGGCGTGATGAACAAGGTCTTCACCAGCCTGATCCCGCGCTTCTACGGCGACATGCACGAAATGACCCTGGCGGGCGCCACCACATCGATAACGACCGACGTTTCCAAGGTTGTCGCCATCTGGGCGGTGGAGGCGGCCCTGCTGGCGGGCATCCTGACGGTGATGGTGTTCGCCTTCAAGACGGTGGCCAGACGCTTCGCCAAAGGCACCCAGTTGGCGATCGGCGGCTCGCTGCTGGCGACGATGAATACCGCCTCGGAATACGGTTTCGGCGCTGTCATCGCCGGACTGCCCGGCTTCCTGGTGGTGGCCGAAGGCCTCAAGGCGATTCCCGATCCCTTGATCAACCAGGCGGTGACGATCACCTCGCTGGCCGGCATCACCGGCTCCGCCTCCGGCGGCATGAGCATTGCGCTCGCCGCCATGGCCGACACCTTCATCCAGAACGCGACGGCGGCGGGCATTCCGATGGAAGTGCTGCACCGGGTATCCGCCATGGCTTCCGGCGGCATGGACACCCTGCCGCACAACGGTGCCGTCATCACGCTGCTCGCGGTGACGGGCCTGACCCACCGCCAGTCCTACAAGGACATTTTCGCCATCACCATCATCAAGACGATAGCGGCCTTCTTGGTCATCGCCGTGTACTACACATTCGGCATCGTCTGAGGCGCCCCCCGCGCAGCTGCGCCGGGGGCTGGCTCCAAAGGCCCGGGATATTAGCAATCAAAATATCAAATCTAATAATAAGTCATTGGACCAGTCCCCCCGCAGTCGTTTTAATGCAAAGCACCAAGCCCCCACACACCACAGAAGGAGAAATCGATATGAGCTTTACCTACGCCTCGCCCCAAAGCCGCGTCGGCCACTGGATCGACAACGAATTCCGCCCCGGTGAAGGCGGCGAGACCGCGGTTTACGATCCCGCCCTGGGCAAGGTTTCGCGCCAGGTCGCGCTTGCAACCCGGGCCGAAGTCGATGCCGCCGTCGCCTCCGCTGCCGCCGCCCAGCCCGAGTGGGGCGCGCTGGCCGTCCAGCGCCGCGCCCGCGTGCTGTTCCGGATGAAGGAACTGGTCGAGCGCCACACCGGCGACCTCGCCCGTCTGGTCACCCGCGAGCACGGCAAGACCTTCCCCGACGCCAGGGGCGAAGTGCAGCGCGGCCTGGAAATCATCGAGTTCGCCTGCGGCATTCCGCAGCTTCTGAAGGGCCAGTACTCCGACAACGTGGGCGGCGGCATCGCCAACTGGAACCAGCGCATGCCGCTGGGCGTCACCGCCGGCATCACCCCGTTCAATTTCCCCGTCATGGTGCCGATGTGGATGGCGCCGGTGTCGCTCGCCTG
>JRYH01007078.1_pt1 | contig 19404 bp, 13 predicted proteins | sample 235351 | NCBI WGS metagenome assembly JRYH01 (sample SAMN03074221, study PRJNA261480) | activated sludge metagenome | biome: Wastewater Treatment Plant; feature: Wastewater; material: Activated sludge; isolation source: activated biomass of a wastewater treatment plant treating wastewater... ... | reverse complement strand
CTACCGCAAAACAGTCTCAAAGTCCACGCTCCTCGTAACTCCTTGATAATAAACGCCGAAATCATCTCGCACAACCACTTCCCGACAACCCGACCAGAGAAACGATTTTCTCCCCTGATTTCCCGACACCGGACGAGGGTGACGGGTTTGCAGTAAAAACGGATACCTGGCGTCGAGCCGCAACAACTTCGAATCCGGTTTTCGGACGCCGGTTCGGTTCCCAAAACGGGAATCGAATTGACCTATGCCTGCCCGCCGAAAACCGTGCTGATCAGGTAGGCCGTATAGCCCACGTAACAGACCAGCAGCACCGCGCCCTCGATGCGGTTGATACGTCCCGGTCCCCGGAACCCATAGCCGATGACGAATAGCGACAGGGTCAGCACGGCCATCACCAGTATGTCCCGATTGAATACCTCCGGCCCCACCGCCAACGGATGAATCGCTCCAGCGATGCCCACCACGGCCAGGGTGTTAAACAGGTTGGAGCCCAGGATATTGCCGAGAGCGATATCGTGTTCACCCTTCCTGGCTGCAATGATTGATGAGGCCAGTTCCGGCAGCGAGGTGCCGACCGCGACGATGGTCAGGCCGATGATCAGATCGCTGACCCCAAACCCATGAGCGATCTCCACCGCGCCCCAGACCAGAATGCGGGAACTGACAATCAAAAGAGCCAGCCCGACCACCAACCAGAAGACCGCACGGCGAATGGGCATGGCGCGAACGTCCATCTCCTGCTCCATCTCGCTTCCCAACGCATCCTCTTTTTTCCGCAGCCCTTGCCAGATCGTCCAGGCCATCAGGCCGCCGAACACGGCAAGCAGCACGATGGCATCAAGCCGGGTGATCTCGCCATCCCAGAGTTGCCATGCCGCCAGCGCCGTGACCACCGCGAGGATGGGCAGTTCCTTGCGCAGCACCTGCGAATGTACGGCGATGGGGCTGATCAGGGCCGTGATCCCCAGGATCAGGGCGATGTTGGTGATGTTCGAGCCGTAGGCGTTCCCCAGCGCGATGCCCGGGTTGCCCTGCGAAGCGGCCAGGGCCGACACCACCATCTCCGGCGCGGAGGTACCGAAGCCGACAATCACCATGCCAATCAGCAGCGGCGGCATGCCGAAATGGCGTGCGGTGGATGCCGATCCATCCACAAAACGGTCGGCGCTCCAAACGAGGAGCGCCAAGCCAAAAATTACAGCGATGAAGGCCAGTGTCATACGAAATATTAGCCCCTCAAGCGAGTTCCCAGCGATCAATCAGAACTTCAAGCAGGTCCTTTTGCCGTTGATCGACAACAGATGGTGTCCATTCAGCGGTTTTAAGAACCTGCGTCGTCAGAACGTATGACGACACTCCTCGCTTCCCGCCAAAGTACGCTGTCTTCTTGGTGTCGAAATCGAAGTTTTGTGCTTTCGAGTTCCGCTTCTGTGTAAGGGGCACAAGATTCGCTATGCGATGAACCCAGCTCTTCCGTCCGTCTGGATCGGGCCATAACCTCTCCCATTCGCTCCCGTCGCTGACGGTTTGCGGAAGAACGTGCTCGATAGTCAGTAGGGTTGGATCATAGGTTGCGGCCCCATCTGACAGGAATGAATCCAAGCGCAGGATAAGGTAATTTCGGCGGCGAGCCGTCAACTCATAGATCTTGCCATCAAGGGCTTCTTTCATCTCATCGATTTCAGCCTTGGTCAGTTCGACGCTGACGGCAGGTGCATCCTTTGAATGCGGCGCTTGCAGGGAAGCAATAACCTCTGCATAACGTTCGATGCGTTGATTCACGTTTTTTGCGCAAATATGCAGATAGGCCGCCAGGCGCTCCAACTTTGTAAAGAACCACAGAACGTATTCCGGGTGATCTTTCTTCTGTGAAAGGAAGAGGATCGCTGGCGGCAGCCAATCGGAGTTATCGATGCGATTCAGCCATTTCAGAAGACGATTCACGTCCTCAGCATTTTTCGTGGACACATATTGCTGTGATTTTGCGATGAGGTATGAATCGGCGTAGGGCTCCAGGACTTTTTCAATCAGGTCTTCCGGGGTGGCTACCACGCTCAGCACATGCTCCTTGAACTCCTCAAGTAGCGCACGCTTGGCCTTTTCCCGAGCATAAATCATCCGGATGTGTCCAAACAGGTCATTGAAACCATTCCTGCCGGTTTGAACTTCGAGTTCCTCCCATTTTTCAGTGAACTCATCCTGACGCGCCGGGGCAATTCGCCCAATAACATCAGCCTTAACAATATCGGAAGGGAGCAAATCTAGGCCTCGGTTGTTCAGCACTGAGAACACCCTGAAGGCGGATTGCTGGCTTGGCGTTGACACCGCCACCAAAAAGCACCGTTGAACCAGAAACGCGCCAAAAGCACATAGCTTGTCGGCGTCACTGCCGAAGGTATTTTTAAGTCTGTCCAGCAACAGGCGACTGTTCGACTGAATATTCTTCTGAGATTCGTTGTCGAGACCAGCAGGATCAAGGCCGAGCAGGGTATCAAAATCAAGAGACTGAACGTGTTTCGTAAAAAACTCACGGTCTCTTTCTCGGAGAGAAAGCCTCGGTTTAGGCTTCAGTCCCTGGGAGGCACGTCCTGGCTCCCTTATGTAGTTCTCGAAGTCACTCCTCAGATCGCCCGAAAGATTTGACGTTATCGATGAGAGGAGAATCGTCAGCGTCGTTAATCTCTGCTGACCATCAATGACCTCAGAGTATGGCTTTCCTTCTTCTTTGATCAGAACAATGCTGCCGAGGAAATAAGTGTCTTCCTTCTCGCGGACGTAAAAATCATATAGGTCGTCAAACAGCTCGGACGCCTGGTCCACTGTCCACGCATACGGCCTCTGATACGACGGTATGACATAATCAAAGTCGGAGCTGAATATTTTCGAGAGAGGATATTCGGCACCACTGATTTTTTTGCTCATCTTGTCTCCTTGTTATTAACCATCTTCTCGAAATTCCAGCTCCGCTAAACTGGGACGACGCTGCCGCATCCAGGCCCGGATATCTGGCTTCTGCCACCGGTTTGAGGCGATACCTGGATCTGCGTGCTGATCCGCTCCTTTAAGGCGGGCACGTGTGAAATGACGCCGATCAGCTTGCCGTCCTGCTGCAGGCCCGCGAGGGTTTCCAGGGCGGTGTCGAGGGCTTCCTCGTCCAGGGTGCCGAAGCCTTCATCCAGAAACAGCGAATCCACCCGGACATTCTTGCTGGCCATATGGGACAACCCAAGCGCCAGGGACAGGCTGACGATGAAGCTCTCGCCGCCGGAAAGATTCTTCGTGGACCGAATCTCTCCAGCCTGATAGTTGTCGACCACGTTGAGCTCAAGGGGCTGAGCATCGTCTCGGGCCAGCAAGTAGCGGTCGGTCATTTTCTGCAATTGCCGGTTGGCGTGACCAATCATCATTTCGAAGGTCAGCCCCTGGGCAAAATTGCGGTACTTCTTTCCGTCTGCGGAGCCGATCAATTCGTGCAGGTTTTCCCACCTGCGGCACTCTTTTTTCTGGGCCTCGATAGCTGCCTGCTTTTCCTTTATCCGCTCTTTAGCGGCCGCATTTTCACTCAACTTGTGCTTGAGACCGGCAATGATGTCCCGTAGCTCTTTCAGGGCCTCCTCTTGCTTTTTGAATTGGGGCTCGAGCTCTTCCAATGATTTGTCGGTGATCTTGCTGGCCACTTCCTTAGCCAAGCGCGTTTCCCGATCCTTCTGCCTGGCTTTCAGATCTGTTTGACGCTCATCAAGATCCTTGGCCGTGGCTGTCAGCTCCGCCCGAGCTTCAGAGGGCAGTATGGCCGCCAGGAACTGTTCTTCATTTGAAAAGCCAACAGGCGCGAGCGCTGCGGAGAATTCTGTTTCAAGCCTTCTCAGTTCCGGTTCTCGTAGGTCGATGCGTTTCTTCAGAGATTCGACATGGGCCTTCGCGGTATTCCATTTTTGTTGGAGCTCATTGTGCCGGTCTCTGACCTGCTTTTCGGCACCTTCGGCATCCGAAATCGCCTTGTTTAAACGGCGCTCCTCATCGTCGGGATTCTTGTCGCCGTACAGTGCATTGCGCTCATCACTTCCGGTGGCGAGATCCTTTTTCAAGGTCTCCAGGCGTTCCAGCTTTTCATTCAGGGCGGTGCTTTGAGTTTCGATAACCGCATCCAGCCGCTTCACCTCGCTGTCGATGTCGGCAATCTGTTTCTCGATGTCCGCCTTTTTCTTGACCTGGGCCTGCCACGCCTTCAGCCGCGCCGTGAGGGTTTCGATCAGTGATGAAATGTCCGTTTCGGAGATGTCCGCAATACCAAGCGGCTGGAGCTTGGTAGCAACAGCCTGCCTGTGTTCGGCAAAATCGGCACGGAGTTTCACCAGGCCGTCCTTCACCTCGGCGAGGGCTTTCTCGGCAGCCTTCTTGTCATTAGCCGCTGCTGACTCCAGCTTTTCACCATCCGTAAGGTTTGTGCGGGCCAGTCGTTCAGCGTCTTCGAGTTTCTTGATGGCGGCTTCCTGGTCCTCGGCTTTGCTGATCAGGCTGGCCAGGGAATCGATCTTCCGTTCGGTTTCATCGGGGACAGGGACATTCCCTTCCGCGAAGGGGTGTTCGGTCGCGCCGCAGAGCGGACAGGGCTTGCCGTCTTCCAGTTTTGCCCGGTGATCTTCAAGTTCCGCAATTTTGGTCAGGAAGGCCATTTCACGCAGCAGGGTTTCCTTCTCGGTGCGGTATTCCCGCAACAAGCGGTCTCCCAGCAACTGGCTCAATGCATCTTTGCCCTGCTGAAGCTGTTTTAAGGCGTCCTCCAGTTCCTGCTTCCGAATGCCGGATTGCTTTTGACAGTCGTCGAGTGACTTTGTCGCCAGTTCCAGAGTCGTATTGGCCGCTTCTTGAGCAGCCTCTTTTTGAACGATTTCTTTTTGTTTGGAGAGCAGGCCGCCGATCTGTTCTTCAACGCCAGCCAGACCACTTATCAGCCATTCATCCTGTGCATGCTCCTTGAGATAGCCGTCCACAAGATCCAGCGTCTCATGAGCCTTGGATCGTTTGTCCTGCTCTTCGAGCCGTGTCTTTTTGTCTGCATCAATTTTTGCCGTAGCCTTCTTGCAGCCCTCATCCTCTTCCGATACAGCTTTTTTCTGATCGGCATGTTTCTGATCAAGGGAGCGAACCTTCTGCAATGTAGGCGTGGCCGCTTTCAGCTCTTCTTTGGCCTGAGCAGTTTGTTGCTCAGCTGATTTCAGTGCCTCGGCCTGTTCCTTGGCGGAGGATTCCAGTCCAGGAAGCGCCTCTTCCTCGGCTTTCAAGCCTGCACTGTCATCCGCCTGCTGTTTGCGGGTGGCGGTGAGCGTTGCGTATGCGCCGTCCAGCGAGGCGGCACTCAAAGCCCGGCCCAGCTTTTCACGATCCGGTTTGAACGCCTCGATATCGCCCTGCAGCTTGCTCGCTTCATCGGCCAGGTTGACGATTTCCTTCTTCAGCCCATCGATGGTGGTGAGCCAGGCTATGGCCTTCCCGGTTTCAGCCGTCCTGGCGGCAAGGTCTGTCTCATCCTTCTGCTTTGCATCGAGTGCCTGCCCAATCTCTTGTTCCTGCTCCGGCTCAAGAATCACGATGCCTGCCGTTTCAGCCTGGAGCAGGTTCAGTTTTTCCCTCTCTTCGCGCTGGCGTTCATGGACACGGATGGATATCTGACTGTAGATCTCTGTACCCGTTATCTGCTCCAGGATAGGAGCCCGATCATCCGGTGCCGCTTGGAGGAACGCGGCAAAGCCGCCCTGGGCCAGCAACATGGAGCGGGTAAAACGGTCAAAGTCCATGCCGGTAGCGGACTCGATCTGGTCGGCTACACCTCTGATCTTGGATTCGAAAATTTCACCGGAATCGGCATTGGCAATTTCGTGCTTCGGGGCCTGGAGTTCACCATCCGGCTTCTTGCGTGCCCGGTGTTGGCTCCAGTGACAGCGGTAACGCCCGGTCTGGGTTTCGAAGGTCACCTCGGCAAAGCACTCGCCGGTCTGGCGGGACATGATTTCGTTTCCACTCTTGGTGACCTTGTTCAGACGAGGCGTCCGCCCGTAAAGAGCGAGGCAAATGGCATCGAGGATGGTGGTCTTCCCCGCGCCGGTGGGACCGGTGATGGCGAAGATGCCGTCAGACGCGAAGGCCGGATGCATCAGATCGATTTGCCATTCGCCGACCAGTGAGTTCAGATTCTTGAAGCGTACCTGCAGTATTCTCATCGACAGCCCCGCTATTCCGCCTGCACATCGTCTTCATAGAGAGACGAGACCGTTTCCTGATAGGCCCTAAGCAGCTCAGGCCGCTGCTCTTCGGGCACGTCATGGACAGCGAGGCATCGTTCGAACACGTCGTTCACGTTCAAATCGTCGAGTGTTTCCTCTTCATGGATTTGTCCCAGCACGCGCTCGATGATGCGGTTGTTCTTTATCCGGAGAATTTCCATTTGAGTGCCGGAAATCGCTGCCTCCAGGCGCTCACGCAGGTCCCCAATAACCTCAGTGCCGTCGTAGATGACTTCGAGCCAGGCCCTTGATCGATTGGGGTCGTCCGTTGCCGTCAATTCAATGATGCGGTTTGAGATGCCTTCCCAGTCTCCCTTGACGCGCTCAAGTTTCTGAAAAATTGGCACATCGATCAGCTGTACGGATGCAGCCGTGCTGTGGAACTCAACCTGGCAAACGCTCTTCTGCTGTTTTGCCTCTCCGAACCCCATGGGCAGAGGAGAGCCGCTGTACCGAATGGTTTCGGAGCCGTTCACCTTTTGCGGGACGTGGAGGTGCCCCAGCGCCAGATAGTTGAAGCAGGCAGGAAAAATCCCGGCAGTCACGTGAGCCAAGGAGCCGACATAGAGTTCGCGCACGCCATCACCATCGACGGTTTGTCCACCTGCGGTGAACAGATGTCCCGTGCCAACGATGGGAATATCGACCCCGAGTTCCTCGCGCTTCTGCTCGGCCAAGGCGGCGACGGCGGCGTAATGGGTGCGAATGCCTTCGATCAGTTTCCGCTCCTTGTCCTCAACGCTCTCACCAGCTTCCGCCACGCGGATATCCCTGTCGCGAAGGTAGGGCACGGCGCAGACAATCAATTCCGGAGCGTCCTGCTCATTACATAGCACCAGCACTTCGTCTTCCGGGGATGCGGTGCTACTACCGACCACGTGGACATCAAGGGCCTTCAGCAGCTCCTTGGGAGCATTGAGAAAGGACGGCGAATCGTGGTTGCCCGCGACGACAACAACATGCCGACAGGATGAGGCGGCCACCCGGCATAAAAAGCGGTAATAGAGCTCCTGGGCACGATTGCTCGGAGCGCTGGTGTCAAAGACATCACCTGCCACCAGCAGGGCATCAATTTCATTTTGCTGAATCGTCTCCGCCAGCCAGCTCAGAAAGGCCTCGAACTCCTCGTAGCGCTTTCTGCCGTAAAGGGTGCGGCCGATATGCCAATCGGATGTGTGGAGCAATTTGAGCGGCGGCAATTTCTGATTCATTGGGAATCCCCGCCTTCCTGCGGAGAATCGTCATCAGCTTCCGCTTCCGATCCTGCCCAATCGCTGGTGATTTTATCCCAATCGATTGGGCGAGGTTCTTCGTTGGTCCAGACCTTCCAGAAATCCGGGTCGTCAGATTCCGGTCTTTGACCGTCCTCAAGATGTTTCACCTCAACGAGCGCGGGTACCTTTGAGGCAATGCCCAGGAGAATGCAATGGCGTGTGGGCAGGCTGGGCAGTTCCCGAAGCAGTCCGCGTGCATTATCAGGAACCAAACGGGAGATCAGCTCTTGATCCCGATCATTCGTAATCCGGTGAAGAAGGAAGGAATTACATTGAGACAGCACGGTTTCGGATAGCTCGGAAGGCCTCTGTGACGACAGTACAAGCCCCAATCCGAACTTGCGCCCCTCTCTCGCGACTCGTTCAAAAATCCCTCGACACATATCAGCAGGGCTTGGGATTTCATCTCCGCGAGGGAGCCGCTTCGCTACGAACGTGTGTGCCTCTTCCAGAACAAGTACGGTGGGTAGGTTCTGGTTATTGAGTTTCCGGTAACGCTGCAGTGATTCCAGTATCAGCCGTGATGAAACGGCGATCACAAGATGGAGAATTTCATAAGGAACAAGGGACAGGTCTATTACGGCAACAGGACCGTTTCCACCACCGTCGGAGCCGACATGAAGATCAAGCCAATCTTTCAAAGATACAGAGGAATCGGGGTTAATGACGCCATTCATTCTCGGATCTGACATGATCCCTTTGATCCGCATCGTCAGAGTAGAGATGAATTGGGACGCCGAGCCACCTTCTTGCATTGCCAAGGATTCAAGATGTTCAGCCAAAATCTGAGGATCAAAAGGCAATGGGCTGTCTTCGTTTACCGATCCAGCATTTTCGCCTTGAGGAAATCCCTGGAATATATTCTGAAGCCATTGGCCGACCGAAGATAAATCGGTATCACCAAAGTCATTGAAACCGGTCCTTCCATCCCGACCTGTCCACATTCTGTTGTCGATGATTTGCTTGATTGCGGCGGCAGCTCTTTCAGTACGAGTTTTAATATCTCCCGAAAGTTCCTGGGCATAGGTTGAAACATCTTCCCAAAAACGAGTAAGCTGCTGGCCGCAATTATTGCTGCTCTGAAAACCAATAGCGCCGGTTCCGGCGTATTGAAGAAGAAAAGAATCCAGCGATTTGCATCTTGCAAATAACCGGTTTTCTATGGTGAGCGTTATTTGCTTATTCGATCTTAGATTTCGCAATGCTTCTTGCAACAACGGCCTTTGAGCGCGTGGTGCCGCCTGGGCAACTGCTGCCCACTCCGAGCTATTCCACATCCAGGCAGGTAGAGTGAATTCTGCGGCATCGGAGTTGGTAAGCGGTGGAACCTGAAATACCCTACAGCCCGCTCCCAAATCCTGAAAACATTTCGAATACTCACCATTAGGATCAAGGATTATGAACCGAGCGTTTGGATTGGCTTGTCCGTTTTGAGCTTCCTCGGCTCCCTCAGGAATCTCGGGTTTCTTTAAAGATTTCTGAGCCGATTCAACGGCAGACCGCACCAAGGCTGCCAAGGTGCAAGACTTACCGCTACCGGTGTTACCCAAAACGGCAAGATGGCGGCCAAACAGCTTGTCAGGGTCAACCGCGATTGGAGCATCATGTGCGATAGGACAGGTTCCCAGAGGAACTCGGCTATCCTTTCCTTGGCCGGTAACTATGGCAATGGTTTGCTCCCTTGTTGGCAGAATTACTGGATCACCAACTGAGGGGAAACTCTGGACACCTCTCTCGAGCCGCCATTTATTCTTTTCCGAAAGCAGGGTTCCAATCGGACACACCGCCATTTTTCGCAGCGGGAATGGCAGGTCGATCAGGCCGAAATCCTTGAGCCCTTGTCGTTTGGGATAGGCCGATCTTTCCACGCCCAGCCACACGACGATCCCGACGACCGCCCCGGATTCGTTGGGCAGCAGAACGAAACTGTTTATTCTCGGAAAGGGTGTCGGGACGCCGGTGTTGAGGGCGGTATTTCTGGGAGAATCGATATCCAGCAACACCTTGATTTCATCTGGGGCAACGCTCTCCACCGTCCCGATTGTCAGGGATGAAATCTTGGAGATCGGTGAGGTCATGCCTCGTCCTCCTCGTCTTTATGGGAGGAAGGTTCCCAACCCCGGTTTCGAAGCAATTCGGTCTGCCGGATGGTGATGCGGTCTATCGCTGGCTTCGGAAGGTAGTTTTCGACCAAGGTCGGCATGTTCCCAAAGTGCGGTCCGATCAATAACGATATCTGCGCTTTTCTGCCGACGTGCTTGCAGAAGGAGCTAATCCGCCCCCCTTCATCACCGAAGGAAATAATGACCAAATGCGTCGATGGAATCGTCAGCATGTCGGCGATGGTGCGGTTGATGTGCTCGTCACCAAAGCCATACCCATAGGTGACAAGCACCGAGTTCGGGCGGCAGACCGCAGCCGCATAATCGCGGAACAACTCGACGTATGGGTATTCGGATGTCTCCCGGTCCTTGGCCGAGTTCGGGTAGATCATCACGGAATCGCTTGGCTGGTCGTTGATCGCTGGATGGTCATCCTGCGGGCCGAATGGCAGACCAACCTTTCTTACAAAGCTATTTCGGTAAACCCAGTCCAATGACCCGTGCAGCTTGGTAAGACGAACTACGCCCTCCAGGTAACGTGGCTCACCACGTATGCCAGGTGGGTTGTAGTGCATATCGATGTCCAAGCGCGAAGACCTGAAAATCGGTTCAAGGCAGCCGACAAAGCGATCAAGCAAATGCAGCCCCGCTAGATCTGCACCATATTCGATCAACCGGTCGTAATTGGTCGTGAAGATATGGAGGCGCTCCCTTGTCGCTGTCCGGCTAGAAAAGCTGAGCAAAAAGGAAACGAGCATGACAAGCGGATCGAGCGTCTCCGACGCTTCTTCCCCGGCTTTTTCTTCGGCCGCAGGGTCGGCATCTGCTGGTTCAGCTGCTGCGCATTTTTCGACCGCTGATTTCAGCTCTCGTTCGGTTTTGGATATACCGTTCAGAAACTTTTTGAACAAAGAATCAAGCGCGGTGATGACCTCGGTATGGCGATCATCTCCCAGAATTTTCAAGCCTTGGGCCAGCGCGTTGGCAGCCCGGATCTGATCCTCAATATTTGCCTCGCCGCGTCCCATGGCCACAGCGGCTTGCTGGGCGGCCTCCTTCAGTTTGTCGTCCAGTGGGAAACCACCATAGTCACAAGCCATGTCGGCTGCGCTCGTTCCGGCCTGATATGCAACTGCCTTTGTGAAACCGCTGCCAAGCAAGAGAGCAAGATGCTCACTCTGAAAAACAGCCGCCAGCCAGGGTTCGATATGCTTTTTCTGGAATTCGATACTTTTGCTGTCATCGGGGTCTTGGACGTCAAGATTCTCCTCGTTCCCGATGCGATAGACATGCTTTCCCCATGGCTTCATGGCTGTTCTCCGATATCTGAGGACTTTTTTCCGTTCTTTAATCTTTGAGCGCTACGAATCTGAAGGGCAAGCCTATCTAATGATGCGTTATTACAAAGCTGACACTCCCATATCACAGCAACATTCCACCCGAGATCCTGTAATAGCCTGATATTTTTATCATCTCGTTGTCGGTTTGCCCGTATTTTGTCTTTCCAAAATTTGACATTCGATTTAGGGATTCTGGCTAATTTGCATTGCTCGTCTGGATGGCCGTGCCAAAAGCAGCCATGGATAAATAGAACCGTCCGAAACCTTGGGAAAACAAGGTCTGGTTTTCCTGGCAGCTTGTTGTCGTGAAGCCGATATCGCAGCCCATGTTTGTGCAAGAAAGAACGCACCTTCATTTCTGGCTTGGTGTCCTTTTGCTTTACAGCAGCCATCACTCGGCTTCGTTCTTCTTTGCTGATGTTATCCAATCATCCTTCTCCATAGATGTACGGTTTAGCGTTGCACATCGAAAGCGCCTTTTCCAAATGGCGTAAATCGGAAGGAGACACCTTTTGGTGTCTGGCGAACAACGTCAGAACGATCTTTATAGATGCATCGGAGTTATCGGAAAATGGTTTTGAGGCAACGTAAAGTAACGCTTTACGCAATGCGGTTTCCCATTTTAGAACTGTGCCATCCGCCACAACCACAAAGCAGGCGTCGGCTGGGGACTTGAATAATGAAATCTGACTTTTTGCCTCATGTTCCACAAAGAGTGCTTGAATCCCTACCTTTTCCAAAATTATTGACTCAAGGTCGTCTGGGCGTTCCTCCTGTGTTTTATCTTTTGAATACCGGTTGAGAATCGCGTCTTTTATATATGTGCGGACCTCGGCTTTTTTCATGTACTGGGACAATCTTCCTCCGACATTGGGCATGGTAACCAGTTGCGCGAGGAAATTGCCGTTGTCTGTCCTAGAACGTGCGAGATAATTAACTCGGTCAGCCTCTTGAAAGACGCATTCTTTTATCTCTTTAGCGATATCATCAGGAACCTTTTTGCTCATGACCAAGCCTCCGTGTCAGGAAAAGCCAGACGTTCAGCGTCGTCTTGGTCCTGCAGACTGGCCACATCATCAAGCCATGCATCCACGAACTTCTGCGCTTTTTCATTGCTAAAAGTCACCACCCCGTTCCGCAGGAAAACCGTTTCAACTTCACCTGGCTTGGGGTCGGCCTTGGCCTCCTTGTCAAGCTCCTTGACCGCAGCCAATCGTCTTATGTCCGTGACAAAGTCCAGTACAATGACTTTTTCTTTTCCTGGTGAGATCCTGAGCCCTCTACCGAGTTGTTGCACGAATATCCTTCTGGAGTGGGTAGCCCTTAAGAACACAAGGATATTCACGTCAGGCACGTCAATACCTTCATTCAGGACATCGACCGCCGTAACCGCTTTGATTTTTCCAGATGAGAAATTCAACAGAACCTGTCGCCGTTTAACCTTGTCATCAACAGACATGTTGGCTGCTGGAATGCCCGAGGACACCAGTTTCCCTGCGAATGTGTCCGCATGGTTTTTTGATGGTGAAAATATCGCGATCCGTGGACGTTCCATGGATGCGGTCAACTCAAGAAGCTTGGCGATAACAGCGTCATCCCTCTGTGGCAGGAAAAGTCGCTTGTTAAGGTCTCGGATGGACAACGAGGTGCGAGCCAGTTTCGGAACTTGTTCCCAGTCGATGTTGTCACACATCATCCGATAATCGACTTTTGCAAGGAACCCCATCCTCATGCCATCGACCAGCGATACTTTTTCAATCGGCTCACCAAAAATAGACTCAATCGATGTACCGTCGCCACGCCAGGGAGTGGCCGTCATGCCAATAAGAAGTTTTGGGGAAAGATGCTCAATGCATGACGAAAAAGCGTTTGCCAAAGCGTGGTGGGCCTCATCTACGATAATGAGATCAAAAGCGGTCGGCTCGATTCCTCCGAGATACCCAAACAGCGTCTGATACAGCCCGAAATTGATTCCGTCGGATGGAACAGGGGGCTCTCCATCCATGAATATTCTCGTTGGTATGTTCTTGGAAATCTGCGCCCAGAAAGATCGTTGGAGTTGGAAGGCTAAGTCTGTAGCATGACATAGGACTAGTATCTTTTTTAGGCCAGTCGAATAAAGAAGGTCGGCGACCGATGAAGCGATGACGGTTTTTCCGAGCCCGGTCGCGACAACGAATAGGGCCTTTCTACGGCCACTGTGAAAGCCCTTTACAACCGAGTCGACTATCTTTGACTGATATTCACGAGGCGACCTCTTTTCTTCACTGTATTCAGGCCATTTTGCAACAAGATCTGTCAGAAATTTTCCGTTCCAGAGCCTAACATCATACCCCTGTCTGTTGAGGTCATCTCTTCTATCATACGCTGATTTTGTAAAGTCCCCATTGGTGGCAACGACTACCACTTTGGCTTTGTAGTAGGCTTGACCCTTGACGGCTTGATCGACAGCGGACTTGCCAACATAGGAGTTTGAATTGACCGCCTTGACCTGTATGAGGTATGAATCGTCAATCCCTTTCGAGGGGTTCGCTCTCACTGCTAAGACATCAGCCCCTTTGTCTCCACTCTCACCAACATATTGGATATTTTTCCAACCGCAGTGCAGCAATAACCTAGAGACTGCGAGCTCAAGAGCTCTCCAGTCACCTCCCGCCATTACAGCCTCAGTCAGGAAAGTCGCATTCTGTGGTTCACTCATTCCAGGAGTCCTTCCAGCAGAGACAGTGTGTTCGCGTGCCTCAATAGTTCTTGTTTGCTCTGTGCTCTTCCGCCCTGAAGAAGCAAAATAACATCGGAAAAATAGGACAGGACCCGTTCAAGGGAGTTTTTCCGCAACCGTTCACGCATCGCCTCATTACCAATCTTTAGGTTGGCAAAAGGCTGCGCGAAAAGCTTGTTGTCCATAAACTCTTCAGGAAATTCGGCTATCAGCCGTTTTATAGTCGTGTCGCAAACAAACGCCAGAGACTGAATCGATTCTTCACTGGAGTCTTGATAGGCACCGAGCAGATTTGGAGCCTCATCAAGCAGGCGTTTTGCCAGTTCTTCCTCTTCAGCTTCAACAGACTGGATAACTTCTTTTACCTTGGCAAATCGATGCCCGAGCAAAGAAGGTAGTTTTTCGCGTATTGACGAAACAATCGAATGCGCCCGTTCTTGTAGAGCTTGGGGATTGATCCGTTCTTCAAGCAAATGATTGTCAACGAGCCCAATAAACGCCGCTTGAATAGACACGCCAGGATCACGGAGCGCAAATTTTTCTGCCAAGCCCTGCAGCAACAATTGTTTAGGGGAAAGTGGGTACTCGGATAGAATTGGATGAGTCGGGTCGAAAAAGAAATCAACCTCGATTCCATCCTGATAAAGGTGACATGGCACTCTGCTTCCTTGGATTTTGATTTGGCTGTCACGCACTCTCCAAGCGGTTATTTCCATTCCGGGAGTTGTGTCGTAAGAGTATTTTCCTGACAGTGATTCCTCTTTGTCAGAATGTTGAATCAAGAGATCTCTGTCAGAAGTCGCCGGAACGGGAGCCACAGTAGGTGTTGGAGTACTGACAGGAGAGGAGGTATGAGAGCCAGCCCCAGATTGAGCGCCGGGCAAATAGCTGGAAATGTCATCTGACGGAGACTCTCCAGAATTTACCGGAGTCAAGCCTTTACCGCCATCCCCCCGTTCTCTGTCTGATTCCTGAGCGACCTTGTACCACTTATCATCGGTTTCGTACTCTAGCAGGATGTTGAAAAACTATTACAGCTAAGTCGTTGATTTCTCTCGATCCAGCGAGTTCGCTTTGCTATAATTTCGCGCATAACTAATCGACTTTGCAGGAGAATTGTTATGCGCGGCGAAGACCAGAATCAGCAGGCCATGTTCAGCTATGTCTCCCCGGATGCGCGGGTTCCCAAAGATCACCCGCTGCGCCCGATCCGATGCATGGTCGACAACGTGCTTAACGATCTGGCGCCGCTGTTCCGGGAGATGTATTCGCACACCGGCCGCCCCTCGATTCCTCCGGAACAACTGCTGCGTGCGTCTTTGCTGCAAGTGCTCTACTCCATCCGCAGCGAGCGGATGCTGGTCGAGCAGTTGGATTACAACCTGTTGTTTCGCTGGTTCGTCGGTCTCTCCATGGACGACAAGGTCTGGAATCATTCCACCTTTTCCAAGAACCGGAATCGCCTGATGCAGTTTGAAGTGGCCAGCGCCTTTTTCCAGGCAACCAAGGAACTTGCCGAACGCGCCGGGCTGATGTCGAAAGAGCACTTCACCGTGGATGGGACTCTGATCGAAGCCTGGGCCTCGATGAAGAGCTTTCGCCCCAAGGATGATCAGGATCAGGACCCGCCGGCAACCGGTGGCCGCAATCCCGAAGTCGACTTCAAAGGGCAGCAGCGTAAAAACGATACCCATCAGTCCACCACCGACCCCGACGCCCGCCTGCTCAAGAAGGGCAAAGGCAAGGAATCGAAGCTCTGCTTCATGGGGCACGCCCTGATGGAGAACCGCAACGGCTTGGTGGTCAACAGTCGCTTGACCTTGGCCAACGGCACCGCGGAATGGACTGCGGCCCTGGAGATGATCGAGGAACTTCCCGGCACTCATCGGATCACGGTCGGGGGCGACAAGGGTTACGATGTTCCGGCATTTGTCGAGGGGCTGAAAAGGCTGCTGGCAACACCGCATGTGGCCCAGAAAGAAAAGGGGTCGGCCATCGATCAGCGGACCACCCGACATGAGGGCTACCGAGTCAGCCAGCGAGTGCGCAAACGCGTCGAGGAGATCTTCGGCTGGCTGAAGACCACAGGCTGCCTGCGCAAGACGCGCCACCGGGGGCTGGACCGGGTTGGCTGGATGTTTGAGTTCTCCATGACCGCCTACAACCTGGTGCGGATGCGCAACTTGATCTGGTCAATGTGAGACAGGGGGCAGGGGGAACCTTTTCCCAGGGGAGAAATCGGCAGAAAAATGGCCTCAGGATGAGGCCGAATAGCCGAAACCAACGAAACAGAGATTGTCAAAGATCGAAAAAAAGCGTTCAAGGGAGCGGAAGGTCGACTCCCGGTAAGTTTTTCAACGGCCTGCTAGGTCTCCGGAAAAGAAACGCTTGGCGAATTCCCTCGCCAGTGAATTAGGAACCGCGAGATTTTTTGTGCCAGGGTCTGTTCTTCTGTATGCATTGACCAATCTACCTAGAGGAGACTCGTTATCCCCATCGTATCCCAAAGCTTGCCTTTTCTTGGGAAGAATCGGTCCAGCGCCTCGAACGGCTTCCAGTGTGAGTCGCCATGCTCTGTCTGTGATATCAAACCCATTCTTTTGATACGTCGGGATCAGGTAATCAACATGGAGCTCGCCAACGATTCTCCCGCCAACCGTCGATCCAAGTTCGACTGGGTATTCAGACGTGTAAGTTCCAGTATCCGGATTTTCGTAGCCGAAAAGGGATTTGTCAGAAACCAGTATTTTCCGTCCGTTGCGAACAAAATCCACACCAAAATCAGATGGGTCGGCATACCGCTGGATACCAATCCAACCTTTAAGCCGACGAGCACGTTTGACTATGTGTGTCGGAGAAACACTACCTTTACTAATCGAGACATCGAGATCAGCGGTTTCGTCTTCGGTCAGGTAGCGGTTTTTCAGAGAGTCGAAGTATGTCTCTCCGAGGTCTCGGTTTATTCTTTGGATCGCCTCTACTCGAACCCCTTTACGGACCACAAACCTTGAATCGCTCCAAACGCAATGTGGACGAGGCGAAAGCTGCTTTCCCTGTACAAAGATTGAAACCTTTTTTCTGCTGAGAATCGGCGTGTAAATTATCTCCAACTGCCTTCTTATCGCGCTTTCCTTTTTCCTAATTTCCGCGAAAACACCGTCCTTCAAGCTCTTGACAATTATTTTAGTTCCGGATTCGTCCGGAGTTTTTTTTGGTTCCCTAACAACAGGAGCGGAAAAGGTTTGCTCCTTTATCAATTGTTCAAAACTGATTTTAATCCCAACCCATTCAGTTCCATCTGGAGTCGCCGAAAGGAAAAGAGTTTCATCTCCAAGTCGGGCAGTGGCGATATTGAAACCCATTCCAAATAGTCCAAGGTTGTGAATAGGATCGTTGCTTGAATATCCCGCCTTAGCAGCTTTCTGGAGGACTTCGAGTTCCATGCCGAGCCCGTTGTCCTGAACGACAATTTCTCTATCATAAGCGGCGACAGAATCACTGGACCAATGGATATCGACCCTGGGGCCATTTATAACTTTCCCTTTGTTTTCAGCCTCAGAAAATGCGTCCAGCGAATTGTCGGTCAGTTCCGCCAAGCATTGCCAAGCGGCAAACGGAATGTCCCCCAACGTTCTAAGTATTCTCGGGGTGGGTGTGATGTCGACGACTTGCGTTATTAGCGACTCTGATTTCATTTCACGCCCTCCAGATATTTGGCGATAGCTCTTGCAACTTTATTTCCCAGAATCGGCGGTACGGCGTTGCCAATTTGCATGATGTTAGACGTGGCCGAATGGGGAAAATCAAAATTGTCGGGAAACGTCTGCAACCTGGCACACTCGCGGACAGTCAACCGTCTATCAAGAGAGTAGTGAAACTGCACACGGGACTTCGCGTTCGCTCTGATTGTGTATGAAGGCGAATCGGCTGGCGTGGTCTCGTCTCCTTGGCCATTTCCTTTTTTGGCTCTTGACGCTCTGAAATATTGCGACTGGTTTGGAATTGAATCGTCAGATATCCCTTCAAGATCTTCTATCGCCCAGCGAGTCGTCCTGTAGTGTTCTTCGGTGTGAGTTCTCTTAGGCATGACCGGAAACCCCTGCAAATCGTCTCTGACCGCCACAATGAAAAGTCTCGTCCTTCTCTGAGGAACGCCATAATCTGGAGCAAAAAGAGTCCAAACCTCGACCCTGTATCCGGCCGAAGCGATGTCCTGTTTTATCGTGTTTAACACATCTCCTTGTTTCATATTGGCGAGACCTGGAACATTTTCACCAATGACGACAAGGGGTCTGTGAACCTCCATGTATTGAATCAGTGCTTGGTACAACCTTCCACGGGTGGACTTCAGCCCATGACGTGGCCCGCACGTGGCGAAATCCTGGCAAGGGAATCCCCCTATCAAAACTTCGGCGGCCGGAACTTCGATAGGGTTATAGCTGGATAGGTCCCGAACTTCTGCGTGATCAGAAATATTCTTGAGGTATGTCTGAACGCACTTGTCATCATGGTCATAAGCGGCGAGAAGTTTGAATGGAAGCTTGGGGACTTTGGTGCCCTTGTACGAAAAGCCCCCGAGAAATCCCAGGTCAAGCCCTCCGCATCCGCAAAAAAACGAAACCACGGATCTTTCTCGCATAGACGAGAGCGTTTCTTTCCCTGGTTGAGGTATGGAAGGGCTTCTTTTCTTATCTAACAGCATCACTGGTTCCTGTTCATATAAATCAACTGTTTCCATTTGTTTTATCCGCCGCGCCGCCAGCCTTCACCCACTCGTCGACTTCGTCTTTCTTGAACTTCCAAAGACGGCCCATGCGATGGGCGGGCATCGCATGCTTGTCGATCCAGCGGTAAACGGTGTCACTGCTGACACCGAGGTACTTGCCTATTTCGTCTACTGATAACCAGCGGTCTTCTATCTCGGCCATTTCTATAGCTCCTCAAGGGCGATTGGTTTTCTTGCCACGCCAGAGGCGGTAACGGGGATGCTGGGCGCACTTCCCCAACTTAAAACGCCCTGTAATATACTTTAGGCATGGGCCGATTGTCAAACGCTTTTGTCCGGTTAAGGCCGCAAAGGTCTGCTCACGGGCGTAACCACTGGCCGCTGGCGACCCTCTCCGCATAAGACGGGCATGGCATCCAGTAGGTCCAGGCGGGAATAAAGGTGCGCTTGCAAAGCACCGCCACCATCACCCGCTGGTACATGCTGTGCCCGCCGGGCCGGAATCCCTCCAGCCGGTCGATGGGCGGTAGGTTCTGTTGCGGGTCGGTGAAGGTCACCAGTTCCCCATGGATCAGATCCCAATCGCCGGTCGGTCGGCCGAAGCGTGGTGTGCCGATCTCCTCCTGCCTGCGGGCGTCGGCCAGCGGATCGTCGGTGCCTCGGGCCAGGATCAGACCTTCCGGCACCTCAAGCGCCGGGAACCCGGCATGGAGGTGGTAGAGCCTGCCCCAGACCACGGCCGGTTCGATGCTGCGGGCCTGGGCGCAGAAACGTTGATGGTTCCAGTAGCCCCGTTTCAGGGTGCCGTAGACGAAGAGCCGGAGGATGGTCTCGGGACTGTCTCCCGGGTTTGTGTTCAGCTTCGCGGTGTCTCCAATGTTCATGCATTCACTCCTTCGGGCAGTGTCCCTTTGCGCTCCTGGGGGATGAAGCGGAATTCGCTGTTTTCGATGGCC
>JRYH01007676.1_pt1 | contig 19437 bp, 23 predicted proteins | sample 235351 | NCBI WGS metagenome assembly JRYH01 (sample SAMN03074221, study PRJNA261480) | activated sludge metagenome | biome: Wastewater Treatment Plant; feature: Wastewater; material: Activated sludge; isolation source: activated biomass of a wastewater treatment plant treating wastewater... ... | reverse complement strand
TGAGCGCCTCGCTGCGCTCGACGGCCTTTTCGTCGTACTCCTTGCCCTCGTTCGCGAGCTTGAAGGCGAGCTTGTAGGGCGTGTAGTTCTTCAGCACGTCGAGGATGAAGCCTTCCTCGATCGCCTGGCGCATGCTGTAGACGTGAAAGGGGGCGGGCAGGTTGCCTGGGCCGGCGGGCTGGCTCGGGTCCGGTCGGCGGCCGAACAGCTCCAGCGTCTTCGCCTTCGGCGTGGCGGTGAAGGCTACGTAGGTGATGCCGGGAGCGGCGGCGCGTGCGGCCATCTGTGCGGCCAGCAGGTCCTCGGCGGCAACCTCGCCGCCATCCTCCAGCTCCTTCAGCTCGTCGGCCGACAGGACTTCCTTCAGCTTGGCGGCGGCAGCGCCGGTCTGCGAGCTGTGCGCCTCGTCGGCGATCACCGCGAAGCGCTTGCCCTGGGTGGCGGCGAGCTCCTGCACTGCCTGGATCGCGAAGGGGAAGGTCTGGATCGTGCAGACGACGATCTTCTTGTCGCCCGATAGCGCCTTCGCCAGCTCCGCGCTCTTGCTGCCGGAATCGCCCGAGATGACCGCCACCACGCCGACTGTGCGCTGGAAGTCGAAGATCGCCTCCTGAAGCTGTGCGTCGAGCACGGTGCGGTCGCTGATGACCAGCACCGAGTCGAAGAGCTTCTTGTTCTCGGCGTCGTGCAGCTCGGAGAGGAAGTGCGCAGTCCAGGCGATCGAGTTGGTCTTGCCGGAGCCGGCCGAGTGCTGGATCAGGTACTTCTCGCCCGGCCCTTCGGCGAGCACGGTGGCGACCAGTTTCCGGGCGCAGTCGAGCTGGTGGTAGCGGGGGAAGACGATCGAGGCGATCTGCTTTTTGCTGTCGCGACGGCCGACGAGGTAGCGGCCGAGGATCTCCAGCCAGCTGTCGCGCGCCCAGACGCTCTCCCACAGGTAGGCAGTGCGGTGGCCCTTCGGGTTCACTGGATTGCCGGCTCCGCCGTGGTCGCCCTGGTCGAAGGGCAGGAACTGGGTGGCCGGGCCGGCGAGCCGGGTGGTCATCCGGACCGCCTCGTTGCTGACCGCGAAGTGCACCAGCGCGCCGCGAGGGAAGTCGAGCAGCGGCTCGGCCGAGGCCTGGCCCTTCGGGCGCGGGTTGCGGTCGAAGCGGTACTGGTCGACCGCATCGTCGACCGACTGCGTGAACTGGCTCTTGAGCTCTGCGGTGGCGACCGGAATGCCGTTCACGAACAGCACCAGGTCGAGGGCGTTCTCGTTGTGCTGGGAGTAGTGGACCTGACGCACCACCCGCAGCCGGTTGGCAGCGTAGCGGGCCTGGAGGTCCGGGTTCATCGCCATGGCCGGCTTGAACTGCGCGAGGGCGAGCGGCTGGCGCAGGCCGATCAGGTCCACGCCGTGGCGCAGCACGTCGAGGGTGCCGCGGTCGTCGAGCTGCTTGCGCACGCGGTCGAGCAGCGTGGCCTCGGCGGAGGCGCCGTGGTTCTTGGCAAGAGCCTCCCAGGCCTTCGGCTGGGTCTGCCGGACCCAGGCGATCAGGTCGGCGGGGAACAGGGCGCGGGGGCGGTCGTAAGCGGTCGCGTCGCCCTCGGCGTACAACCAGCCGTTCGCGGCCAGGTGGGCGCAGATTTCGGCTTCGAAGTGGTGTTCCTGGTGCAGGTTCATTGGCTCATGGCTTTCAGGCGGTCCAGGACGAGGGTGGCGCGCACGGCGTCTGCCAGCGGGTCGGTCACAAGCAGTCCGGCCACGGCGCCGCCAACAAACACCACCTGCTCGCGCAGTTCACCTAGCGCCTCGGCGATGCGGCGCAGATGGGTCAGGTTCGGGTCATCTGCTCGCATCTGTCATCCCGTTGCTGCCCGAATCGAAGCGCATCAGCTCGGCTTCCATCAGCTTTGCGGCGAGCGTGCGCTCTCGTGCGCGCCCGACCCGCAACGCATCCAGTAGGGCCAGCAGGCGATGCAGTGCTGGGTCGGCCAACGCGGCCTGCGGTGCAGTCCGGTAAATTGGGGAGAGCGTTGGCCCCTTGGCGCTGCCGGTGGGGTGTGCCCAGACGGGCGCCTCCCCCGGGGCGGCTGTCAGCTGGCTGGACAGGGGCTCTGCGCCAAAGGCCGTCGGCACGCCGCGCTTCACCGGCCCGGGCGCGGCCGGCCAGATGTAGCGCACGCCGTGCAGCATGAACTCCAGCATGTTGGGCTTGACCGGCGACCATTGGCCACGCCCGTGAGCCACCGCCAGGCCGGACGCCAGCGCACGTTTCACACTCGCGTGCGCCTCCGAAGCGCTGATGGCCAGAGCCTCGCCCAGCGCGGCATAGGTCCAGCGCTGCGGCGGGTGAGCCGCCACCTTAAGCAGTACCAGCAGGTCTTGGGGCTTGAGTTCCATGGCAGAGCGATATTCGCTATTCGCGAATTACGAATGTCGCTGATGCACCCTCTTTGCGCAAGCGGCCCGTGGCGATGCAATGCTCCAGCGTTGGTGGCCGACTACATCTTCCTGGCTACGCCGGCCATGTCATTCAGGCGGGTGGCAATCCAGCTCGGCACTTCCTGTTGGTACTTCTCACGAACGTAGGTCTGCAGGTCCGCGCCCAGCCCGTGAAGCCGGTGATGTGTGCTGGTGCCGCGCAGCAGCACCTTCAGGACCCGTTCCAGCGCATGCCGATAGAGGAACAGTCCCGGATTCGCGTGGCCTCGGCGGATGCGCCGTTGTTCTTGGTAAGAGCCTCCCAGCCGTGCGCGGCCAGGTGGGCGCAGATGTCGTTCTCGAACTGGATTTCCTTGTGCAGAGAGGGTTGCATGCGCCGTCGAGATTCCTTTCCGGATTGGGGGAGCGCTACGCTTGCGCCGCCGCCGGTCAGAGCAGGTCGGGCCGTTGACGCTCGAGCCAGGCCTGCATGTGCGCGAGCAGATCTCGAGCACTGTCCAGGCACTCGGTCGCCACGGTCTCGGAGATCGGGTCGCCCGAGTAATCGGACAGGTTTCGCTGCTTGCGCAGGGCATCCAGCAGGATCACCTTGTTCTGGGGCAAGCCGACCGTGAGCGCCAGGGTCTGGATTGCCGTCTGGTGATGGCCGGGCTTGCTGGTCAGCGTGCGGTAGCCATTCGCGTTCAGCGCGACCATGGCTGTCTGCATGATCGCCTTATAGGCTGCATCGAAGCGGTTCTCGCTGCTGAGCGCCGGGAGCTGGGCGTCCGCGATGTTGCGACGAGCGGCCGACAGCAGCTTTGCGATCAGCGTCCGGTCGGGTGCGACCTCATCGAGACTGATGCCGAGCAAGTTCCTCAAGGTCATGTGCGTTGCCGACGACGAACAACTTGGGCTTGCTAATCACGTCGACCAGGAAAGGTTCCGAGCGCAGCTTGCCGGAGAACTCGTCGATTGCGAAGACCTTGGGGTTCACTTCCCGGCCGATCGCGGTTTGCGCGGGGTGCAGCAGCGCCACGGCCTCCCGGAAGCTCAGATCCCCGATCAGCATGAGGTCGACGTCGCTGCCTGCGGTCTCGCGGCCCTGTGCCACCGAACCGAACACGAAGGCGACCCGCAGCTTCGCGGCCACCGGGGCCAGTGCGTGGGCGAGCACGTCGACCAGGCCGGAGGTCTTGCGCAGGATGCTGGCCAGTTCGGCGTAGATCGGCGATCCGGGGTTCGCGCGGTAGACCTGCTGGTTGCCTCGCCGCTCGCGTTGGAGAAGGCCTGCCTCGGCCAGCCGCACCAGTTCGCGGGCGACGCTGCCCGAGGACAGACCGGTACGGCGCGCGATCTCGCGACCGTGCAGCGCTTCGTCGGGGCGAAGGAGCAGCAGCCCGAGAATGCGGCGGCGGTAATCCGGGAGGATCAGTGATGCGATAGATTGCTGCATAATAAGCAGCAATCGTCTCTTAAATTGCAGCGATAAGTCAAACCCTGGGACTGGTCGAAGCTTGCCGCACTACCCGCCGCCCTGGTGCAAGTTGGCTTGGGCGATCGCTACAAACGCGCTGGCGCGCACGCGACCAAGGTCGGCGTCCGTGTTGAGCATGTAGGCGAAGTACCTCGGGGAGATCGCTTGACGCATCTTGTATCGTCTCCTGCCGTCCGCTATAGTCCGAAACAAATGGGTTGCGACTACGCGGCCGGCGCTGGGCTCCTGGTACTACAGGGGCCCTTCTGCTTTTTGGGCGCAGATCTCGCTCACGGAAATACTTTCAGCCCCGTACCGCGCTTGTTTCCCGCGCTATCCCGGTAAAACTTCGCCTCCAGTATCTGTGCGGCGCGATTCTCTTGCTCCGGACGCAACACCGACAGTCCAATCGGCCGGGCGGTCAGGTCCGCCAGTTGCAGGCCCTCGGAGTTCACTCTCTTGTCCGCGATGATCAAGTCGAACGGCAAGGCACCCCGGAAATAGTTCTCGCCGTCCCGAATTCGCCGGAACGCCAACTCCAGTTCGGTGTCTTCCCGCGCGCCACGCGCTTCGCAGACCACGTAGGTGAGCGCGTCGTCCTGCTGGGCAGACCGCAGCAGCCGGTAGATGCGCTCCAGGCCGAATTCGAGGGCCAGGTGATAGGGATGCGTCGGGCGCGCGTATCGATCCTTCAGCTTGCGCTTGTCGATGACCACCGCCACCAGCTGGAAGTCCGCCTTGGCGATGATATCTGTCAAGTCGTTCAGAAAATCCTCGCGATGCTCGCGCCCAAGCCGGGAGAACGCACCTTTCTTGCGCCTGATGTCGGATTCGTGAAGCACGACCATGTCGTGGCCGAAGGTTCGGAACTTCAAGTCCCGGATTGCCGGCGTCACGCGGTTCACATACTCGCTTTTGCGGAAGACGCAGAACGACAGAACGAAGACCGGGTAATCGGGGTCGATCGAATCGAGGCTGTGGTCGCCGCTCTCGTCGACATAGACGATGAAGTCGCTGTGCCCGGCGTCGGGCGACAGTGAAAGTCCTGGCGCACTCATCGCGTGGGCGCGGCATCGCGCACATCGATCTGGCCGGTGACGGCGGCGGAGATCAGGGAGGCGCGGCGCTCCTGAAAGAGGGCAATCGCCAACCTGGCCGCCTCGACGAGTTCGTCACATTTGGTCGTCTCGCTGCGCGCGTATGCAGCGATCAGTTCCTGTTCGTGCGCGGGTGGCAACAACAGAGGAAGCTCCATGATGTTCGTCGACGAGATCGAGGCCAGATTGGTGCTCTGCTTCGACCGGCTCATGAAGTAGAACTGCGCGTACGCGGATCCCGTCAGGAGGTTCAGCCAATCGGAAGGCACGCCGTTCGGCCGTACTGCGAAGACATGGTTCTGATGGATACAGGGGGCGATCTCGCCATCCCAAACATGCCCGCGCCCCAGCTTGTCGAAATCGCCTCCCTCATTCATCAGAACGTCACCGGCAAGGAGCCTATAGCGATTCACTTCGTCTTCGGGTATCTCGATGGTCGCGACGTCATCAAGATCCAGGTAACCGTCTTGGACGTTGGCGACCCGAAGATAAGGAACAGACCTCGTGGCTCGCCCGGAGTAGTCCTTGCCTTTGGCGACTCCGGTCTGGACGGTAGCCATGAACTTGAGGCGCACTACGTCCCAGTGCGCCGGCACCTCCCCCAGCCACTCCACCCCCGAGTCCTTCATCGGCACATCCGGATCGAGCCCCTTCGTCACCGCATGCGAGATGACGGCCTGGCGCTTCTCCGTTAGCAGCTCGATCAGCCGCTCCTGCTCGGCGAGCAGCGCGTCGATCTTGGCGGTTTCGCGGTCGAGGAAGTCACAGATCGCAGCCTGCTCCGGCAGAGGAGGAAACGCAGTCGCAAAGTTCCGCACGAACTCGTCAGGAACGCGCTTCTGCCCGCCGGCACCGTACATCGTCGCCTCGCCGAACATTCGAAATGGTCGTGAGGTGAACAGCCTGTGCAACCAGGCACTGGTCGTTTCCGACTCGGTCGGTCGCGCGACGATCAGCTCGGTAGTTCCAAAACCGATGCCGCCCACCAGGCCGCGCATTACCGCGCCTTTACCGTTCTCGAAGCAGGGAGTGATCTTTGCGATCGTTACGTCGCCGTCACGGAAGTAGGTGTACCCGGTTTCAACATCGGCAATCGGTCGTGTTCGCTCAGCGTCAAGCGACCCGTCGTCTCCGACCGCCTCCATAGGCACGAAGGACACTTCCGTTTCGCGGGGCAGGTGCGCGACCTCGCTCTTCGAGGGGTTCAGCCTAGCGATATAGCGCAGACGCTTGACTTCCCAATGCGCCGGCACCTCCCCGAGCCACTCGACCCCGCTGTCCTTGTACGCCGGATACCGCGGAAAGCTCATGCCGACAGCCCCCGAATCATCTCCACGATCCGGTCGGTGACCTGCTTCAGCTCCGCGTCGATCTCGGCCAGCGGTCGTGGCGGCTTGAACACGTAGAAGTGCCGGTTGAACGGGATCTCGTAGCCGACCTTCGTCTTCTCGTGGTCGATCCAGGCGTCGGGCGCGTGCGGCAGCACCTCGCGCCGGAAGTAGGCCGCGACGTCGTCCTTCAGCGGCACGTTCTCGGTGTCGCGCAGCGACGAATCCGGCTGCGGCTTGCCCTTCTGCTTGCCGCGCTCGCCGAGCACGATCTTGCCGGCCTCGTCGCGCAGCGGCCGCTCGACGGTGATCGTTCGGTAGCCGAAGTCTGCGTTGTCGAAGATCCGCGAGATCGGCTTGCCGTCCTGCTCGGCCTCGACGAACTGGCCGAAGATCCGGGTGATCTCGTCGATGTGCGCGTCGGCCAGCTCCTTGCGCTTGGAGCCCAGGCTCTTGCGCATCTTCTGCCACATGCCGCTCGCGTCGATCAGCTGCACCTTGCCCTTGCGGTGCGCCGGCTTGCGGTTGCTGACGACCCACACGTAGGTGGCGATGCCGGTGTTGTAGAACATGTCGGTGGGCAGCCCGACGATCGCCTCCAGCAGGTCGTTCTCCAGCACGTAGCGGCGGATCTCGCTCTCACCCGAGCCGGCCCCGCCGGTGAAGAGTGGCGAGCCGTTCAGCACGATGCCGAAGCGGCTGCCGCCCTCGGCGGCGGGGCGCATCTTGGCGAGCAGGTGCAGCAGGAACAGCATCGAGCCGTCGGACACGCGCGGCAGGCCCGGCCCGAAGCGGCCGTTGTAGCCGAGCTTCTCGTGCTCGTCGCGCACCGCCTTCTCGACCTTCTTCCACTCCACGCCGAAGGGCGGGTTCGACAGCATGTAGTCGAACTTGGCGTGCGGGTGACCGTCCTCGGACAGGGTGTTGCCGAACGCGATGTTGGCCACGTCCTGGCCCTTGATCAGCATGTCGGCCTTGCAGATCGCAAAGGACTCCGGGTTCAGCTCCTGGCCGAACACGGTGAGCCGGGCCCGCGGGTTGTGCTCGGCCAGGTACTCGCCAGCGATCGACAACATGCCGCCCGTCCCGGCGGTCGGGTCGTAGATGGTCCGGACGACGCCGGGCTTCGATAGGACCTCGTCGTCCTCGATGAAGATCAGGTTGACCATCAGCCGGATGACTTCGCGCGGGGTGAAGTGCTCGCCGGCGGTCTCGTTCGAGATCTCGGCGAAGCGCCGGATCAGCTCCTCGAACACCAGACCCATCTGGTGGTTGTCGACCACCGCGGCGTGCAGGTCGATCTGCGCGAAGCGCTCGGTGACCTGGTAAAGCAGCTTGGCCTTCTCCAGCCGGTCGACCTGGGCGTGGAACTCGAAGCGCTCGAAGATGTCGCGGGCAGCCGGCGAGAAGCCCTGCACGTAGCTGAAGAGGTTCTCGCGGATGTGGTCCGGGTCGCCGACCAGCTTCTTCAGGTCGAGCGGGGAGGTGTTATAGAAGCCGCGATCGGTGATCCGCAGCAGGAAGGGCTCGGGGTTCAGCCCGGCCTTCTCGCGTTCGGCCAGTTCGGTGAGCACGGCCGGCTTCGTGGCTTCGAGCACGCAGTCCAGCCGGCGCAGCACGGTGAAGGGAAGGATCACGCGTCCGTATTCGGACTGCTTGAAGTCGCCGCGAAGCAGGTCGGCGACCGACCAGATGAAGGCGGAAAGGGCGGATTGGTTCACTGTCTCGGGCGTTCCTGTCGGCGGGGCGCCGGAGGCGGCGCCGTGCCGATGATAGAGCCGGGGAGGCTCAGCGGACGACCCCGAGCCCGCGATCGGAACGCATTCTCGTACGCAAACAAAAAGGCCAACCCCGAGGAGTTGGCCTTGATGCTTGATGACTGTGGTAGGCCGTGCTGGGCTCGAACCAGCGACCAACGGATTAAAAGTCCGCTGCTCTACCAACTGAGCTAACGACCCACACTTCCGGGAGACAATGGTTGCCCGCTGCATCCCGAAGAGACAGAGATTATAGCCAGCGACACGGGCGCCGTCAAACCGCCTCGTTCGGACCGGGCCTCGACGTCAGCCCATCCGCTCGATGCGCCACATCTGGTACTTGAGCGCGGCCACCGCGCCGGCCACGATGGCGGCCACCGCCACGAAGGAGCCCAGCGCCAGCGTGGACAGGCCGGTGATGCCCTGGCCGATGGTGCAGCCCAGCGCGGTCACGCCGCCCATGCCCATCAGCAGGCCGCCCACCAGGTGGTTGGCGGTGTCCTCGGTGCCGCGAAAGCCTTCCCAGCGGAACTGCCGGGTGACCAGGGCCCACAGGAAGGAGCCCGCGATCATGCCCAGCACCGCCGCGATGCCCACCGTCACGATCCGGCTGGTGTCGCTCCAGAAGAGCAGCAGTTCCAGTGTGTAGGCGATGGGCGCCACGAAGGTGAAGGACTCGGCGCGGCCGGTGTTGGTGGCCACGAAGGCCTCTTCGAGCGTGTCGGGATGCTCGGCCACGTAGCCCAGGTGGCCGGACACGTACCACAGGCCCACGATCGCGAGGCCGGTGGCGAAGCCGCCGAGCAGGTTGTTCGCCTCGCGGAACTCGCGGCCGGCCAGGCTCCAGGCGAGCAGCGCGCCGCCGATCACCAGCGCGAGCGCGATCCGCCAGGTGTCGAGCAGGGCGCCGTCGCTGCCGGCCAGCAGCCGGGGAAGGTCCTGGCCGGGGTGCATGGCGGCCGAGACCGGGTCGAGCGCGGCCACGCGCCACACGCCGGTGAGACCGCGCAGCGTCATGTAGGCGCCCAGCCCGAGCATGACGAAGACAACGAGAGACTTCAGCGAGCCGCCGCCGATCCGCACCAGCGTCTTGCTGCCGCAGCCCGAGGCCAGCACCATGCCGAAGCCGAACAGGAAGCCGCCCACCAGGTACGAAAGCCAGGTGAAGTTCGCGCCGGTGTAGATCGACTTGGCAGGGTCCACCAGGCCGGCGGCCGCCAGCAGCTGCGTGCCGATCATGGCAACGCCGATCGCGCTGGCCCACATCCGCATCCGGGTCCAGTCGCCCATGTTGACGATGTCGGCCACCGCCCCCATCGTGCAGAAGTTGGTGCGGTTCATGATCGCGCCCAGGACGAGCCCCAGCGCGAAGGTGGCCCAGACCACGGTGCTCTGCACGGCGGCGATGTCGATCTCGGGCATGGCGGTATGGCCGGACTCAGCCGGTCTGGTAGCGGGTGGAATCGGGAAGGCCGGCGGCGGCGAATCCTTCACGCCGGATCCGGCAGGAATCGCAGCGGCCGCAGGCGCGGCCCGCGGCATCGGCCTGGTAGCAGGAAACGGTCAGCGAGAAGTCCACGCCGAGCCGCGCGCCTTCGCGGATGATCTGCGCCTTCGACAGGTCGATGATCGGCGCGTTGATCCGCATGGGCCGGCCTTCGACCGCGGACTTCGTGGCCAGGTTGGCCATGCGCTCGAACGCCTGCACGTATTCGGGCCGGCAGTCGGGATAACCGGAGTAGTCGACCGCGTTGGCGCCGAAGAAGATGTCGTCGGCTTCCAGCACTTCGGCCCAGCCCAGCGCGATCGACAGCATGATCGTGTTGCGGGCCGGCACGTAGGTGATGGGGATCGATTTCGCGGCAGCCGGGGGAGCGGCGTCGCCGGCTTCGGGCACCGCGATCGACGTGTCGGTGAGGGCCGAGCCGCCGAAGCGCGACAGGTCGACGTCGGCGATCACGTGGCGCGAGGCGCCGAGCGCGCCGGCCACCCGGACCGCGGCATCGAGCTCGGCGCGATGCCGCTGGCCGTAGTCCACCGACAGCGCGTAGCAGTCGAAGCCGCGCGAGCGGGCGATCGCGAGCACGGTGGCCGAGTCCAGCCCGCCGGACAGCAGCACGACCGCCCGGGCGCCGCCGGGAGCCCGCTCGTGGCTCATCAGCGCCCCAGGCTGGCGATCCGGTCGCGGGCCAACTGCGCCGCGGGGCTCTGCGGGTGCTTGTCGACGATCGACTGCAGGGTGCGGCGGGCACCCGCGCGGTCGCCGCTCTCGGCCTGCGCGTAGCCCATGTTCAGCAGCGCGTCGGGCACCCTGGGGTTCTGCGGGAACCGGCTGACCAGCGCCTGGTGACTGGCGATCGCCGCCTTGTAGTCCTTCAGCGCGAACTGGCTGCTGCCGATCCAGAAGTAGACCGCGGGCGCGTAGGCGCTGTCGGGATACTGGCTCTGGAACTGGTTGAACGCGACGAGCGCCGACTTGAAGTCGCCGCCGCGGAACAGCGCGAGCGCCGCCTCGAAGGCCTTCTTCTCGCTCTGGTCGACCGTGGCCTTGTTCCCGTCGATCTCGACGTCGACCGGCTCGAAGCGCTTGATCCGGTTGTCCACCGTGGCGAGCTGGTCGCGCAGCTGCCGCTGGGTGACCGCCAGCTCGTGCGCCTGCACTTCGACCTGGCCGCGCAGCTTGCTGATCTCCTGCCGGAGTTGGTCGACCTGGGCCTGGTAGTCCAGCTGCGTGTTCGACAGCCGGCTGGTCAGTTCGGCGAGCTGGGCTTCGATCTTCGCGAGGCGCTGCTCGGTCGTGTCCTGGTGCTCCTGCACGCGACCGCGCAGGTCGAGGATCGCCTTGCGGGCTTCGTCGTCGCCGAACAGCGCGTGCGCCGGCGAGGCGCCGGCGACGAGCGCCAGCGCCAGCGCGCCCTGGACGAGCGCGGCGCGCATCACTGGTACACCAGGTCGGCGCGGCGGTTCTCGGCCCACGAGGCTTCGTCGGAACCGGTGGCGCGCGGCCGCTCTTCGCCGAGGCTGACCGCCTCCATCTGGCTCTCGGGCACGCCCAGCGCGCCCAGCGCGCGACGGACGGCCTCGGCCCGCTTCTGGCCCAGGGCCAGGTTGTACTCGCGGCTGCCGCGCTCGTCGGTGTTGCCCTGGATCAGCACGCGGCGGCCCTGGGTCGAGATCAGGTAGCGGGCGTGGGCGTCGATCGTGCCGCGGTACTCGTCGCGGATCGCGAAGCTGTCGAAGTCGAAGTAGATGCTGCGGCGGGCCAGCGGGCTGGCGGGATCGTTCAGCGGATCCTTGTCGCCCAGCGTGACCTGCTGCACGCCGCGCGAGCCGGCGCCCGAGGCGTCGGCGCCGCCGGCCTGGCCGTCGGTGGTGCGGCTCTCGACCGGCGCGGCGGTCTGCTGGGTGTCCTCCAGCTTGACGTTCGAGCCGCAGGCGGACAGCAGCGCGGCGGTCAGGCCCGCGAGCAGGAGCTTGGTGGTTCGGTTCATCTTTTCCTCGGCGTTTCGGTTATCGGTTGTCGGAGAGAGAGCTGTCGTCAGTTCGAGTCATCAGTTCGAAAAAGGGCCCCAGGTCGGCTCGCGGATGTCGCCCGCGTTCGACGTGAGGCGCTGGCGCACCCGGCCGTCGACGCTCGCGGCCACCAGCGAATCGCGGCCGCCTGCCTGCGTGGCGTACATGATCCACCGGCCGTTCGGCGCGAAGCTGGGCGATTCCTCCCGGCCCCCGTCGGACAGCACCTGCTCGGCGCTGGAAGTCAGGTCCCGGACCACGACCAGGAACCTGCCGTCGCGCCGCGAGACGTAGGCCAGCGAGCGGCCGTCGGGGCTCACGCGCGGGCTCACGTTGTAGGTGCCGGTGAAGGTAACGCGCGTGGCATCGCCGCCGCTGACAGGAATCCGGTAGATCTGCGGCGAGCCGCCGCGATCGGAGGTGAAGTAGAGCGAACGGCCGTCCGGCGTGAAGACCGGCTCGGTGTCGATGCTGGTGGAGCTGGTCAGGCGCCTGGGCTGCCCGCCGCCCTCGGCCGGGATCAGGTAGATCTGCGACAGGCCGTCGATGGTGAGCGCCACCGCGAGCGTGCTGCCGTCGGGCGACCAGGCGGGCGCGCTGTTGCTGCCCTTGAAGTTGGCCACCGCCTTGCGCTGGCCGCTGGCCAGCGTGTGGACGTAGACGACCGGCTTCTTGCTCTCGAAGGACACGTAGGCCAGCCGCGAGCCGTCTTTCGACCAGCTCGGCGAGATGATCGGCTCGGGCGAGTTGAGCGGGGTGACCACGTTCTCGCCGTCCCAGTCGGCGATGTTCAGCTTGTAGCGATTGCCCTGCCTGGAGACGAAGGCGATCCGGGTGGAGAAGATACCCTTCTCGCCGGTGAGCTTCTCGTAGACCCAGTCGGCGATCCGGTGGGCCCCGTAGCGCAGGTCGGCCTCGGACACCACCAGCGATTCGCCGCCCAGCGTGGTCTGGCGGACCGCGTCGCTGAGCCGGTAGCGGATGTCGTAGCGGCCGTCGGCCAGGCGCGAGACCGAACCGGTGAGCACCGCATCGGCGCCGCGCCGGCGCATGTCGACGAAGTCGATGGAGGCCGTGTCGGACAGGGTGCCGGCCTGCTCGATGATGCGGAAGGCGCCGCTTCGGGACAGGTCGCCGCGCACGACGGCGGCCACGTCCTGCGGGGCGCGTCCGTCGCTCGCGAATTGCGCGATGGCGATCGGGTATTGGGTGGCCCCCACGCCGGAGACGTCGATGCGCATCTGCGCGGACGCCGCGAAGGGAAGGAACAGTGCGCCGAGCAGCGCGAGGACGAGATGCCTCATGGAACTCCTCGTGAAGGGCGAATCCAAATTCTAACCGGTCAGCGTTCGTCCCGCGGCCCGCGAGCGATTTCGAGCTCGCGCGGGCAGGTCCCGTCGGCCTGCGCCGGCAGCGGACTGGTCCGCTCGATGCCACGCTGCGCTGCCGCATCCCAGGCCGGCACGCCACTCGATCGGCGCAGCTTGACCGCGAGGATCTTGCAGTCGGCGCCCACCGTCACCACGAACACCGCCTTCGGATTGCCCTGAAGGTCGCCGGGGATCTGGTAGGTCGTGTTCGAGCGCAGCATCGACGACAGCTTGGCGATGTAGCCGGCGTCGTTGCCGCCGCCGCCCGCTCCCGCGCCCGCCGCGCTGCCCGACGCCGACCCGCCGTTGGCGCTGCCCGCCTTGGCCATCAGGCTGTTCAGGTACTCCTGGCGGCGCTTCTCGGCGGCCTCCTGGCGGGCCTTCTCCTCGGCCGCGGCCTTGGCCTTGGCGGCGGCTTCGCGTTTCGCCTTCTCTTCGGCCTCGCGTTTCGCCTTTTCCTCGGCTTCGCGTTTCGCCTTCGCTTCGGCCTCGCGCCTGGCTTTGTCCTCCGCCTCGCGCCTGGCTTTCGCCTCGGCTTCGCGCTTTGCCTTCTCCTCGGCGGCGCGCTTCTCTTCCGCGCGGCGCTTCTCCTCGGCTTCGCGTTTCGCCTTCTCTTCGGCCGCGCGCTTTTCCTCCGCGAGCCGCTTCTGCTCGGCTTCGCCGCCTTCTCCTCGGCCTCGCGCTTCGCCTTCTGCTCGGCCAGCCGCGCTTCCTCGGCGAGCCGCTCCTGCTCGCGCTTGCGCTCTTCCTCGCGCTTCTTCTCGAGGGCGATCTCGGGGTCGGGCTGCTCGGGCGCCTTGACCGGCGGTGGCGGCGGAGGAGGGGGCGGAGGCGGCGGCTCCGGCTTCGGCTCGGGCTGCGAGACGAGCTTGGGCTCAGGCTTGGGTTCCGGCTTCGGCTCGGCCTTGGCCACCTGCTGCGGGGGAGGCGGCACCCAGAGCTCGGCCGACACCGCCGGCGGCGGCTGGGTCTGCCAGCGGATGCCGACGAACAGCATCGCGACCAGCAGCAGATGCATCGCCAGCGCGAGCGCGAACGCGCGCAGGCGGCCGCGGGGACGCGGCGGCGTGCGCGACGCGAGGCCCTCGGGGCGGCTCACCGGCTTGCGGCCCAGCTTCATTGCGATCGACCCTGCGGCGGGACCCGCATCAGTTGCCCGGCTTGACCATCAGCGCCACCCGCGCGATGTTCATCTGCTGCAAGTCGCCGAGCACCTCGATCACGCGCTCGTAGCGCACCGCGCGATCGCCGCTGATCACCACCGGCATCGCGTCGCCGTGCTCGGCCAGCAGGGCCCGAACCGAGCCCTCCAGGTCGGCCCGCGCCACCCGCCGTTCGGACGGATCGCCGGTGTTGCCGGTGCGCAGCCGCATCGTGCCGTCGGCGAAGACCTGCACCTCGATGTACTTGTCGGTCTTGGCCGTGCTGCGGCCCGCGCGCGGCAGGTCGATCGCGCCAGGGGGCACCAGCGGCGCGGTGACCATGAAGATCACCAGCAGCACCAGCATGACGTCGATGTAGGGCACGACGTTGATGTCGTTCACCATCCGGCGGGACCGGCCGCCGCGCGAGCGGGAAGCGAGTGCGGGCATCGTTACTTCGCCTGGCGTTGCAGGATGTTGGAGAACTCCTCGATGAAGCTGTCGAAGCGGCTCGACAGCCGGTCGAGGTCGTGCGCGAAGCGGTTGTAGGCCACCACCGCCGGAATCGCGGCGAACAGGCCGATCGCGGTCGCCACCAGCGCCTCGGCGATGCCCGGCGCCACTGCGGCCAAGGTGGCCTGCTGCACGTTGGCCAGCCCGCGGAAGGAGTTCATGATCCCCCAGACGGTTCCGAACAGGCCGATGTAGGGGCTGACCGAGCCGGCCGACGCGAGGAAGGCCAGGCTGGACTCGAGCGCGTCCATCTCGCGCTGGAAGGTCGCGCGCATCGCGCGTCGCGAACCGTCGAGCATGGCCTGCACGTCGCCCGGCTTCTGCTGGCGGGTCTTCAGGAACTCGCTCATGCCGGCCTCGAAGATCCGGGCCATGGCGCCCCGGTCGGCCGAGTCGTGGCGCACCTGCTGGTACAGCGCGCCGAGGTCGCGGTCGTTCCAGAAGTCGTCCTCGAAGGCGTCGGTCGCCCGGCGGGCCGCGCGGATCGTGAATCCCTTGCGGAAGATGATCGTCCAGGAGCCGATCGAGATGGCCAGCAGGCCGGCCATCACCAGCTGCACCAGGACGCTGGCTTGCAGGACCAGCGACAGGATCGAGAGTTCGGAGTTCATGCGGAGTCGGGCAAGGGGTTGATGGCGGCGCCGCGCGCCAGCGCGCGTTCGGCGAGATCCTTCGGGATGGCGGTGGGCCGGCCGCTGGCCAGGTGCACGGCCGCGATGCGCAGCGTGGCGCTCACCAGCGGTTCGGTCTCGCCGGGCCGGCGCGCCTGCTGCGCCAGGGTCCAGCTCGCGCGGCGCGCTTCGGCGAGCCGCACGTCGACCAGCAACTCTTCGTCGAGCCGGGCCGGGCGCCGGTAGTCGATGCTCATGTCGCGCACGACGAAGCCCACGCCGGTTTCCGCCAGCATGCGGGAGTGCTCGACACCGAGCGCGCGCAGCCAGTCGGTGCGGGCCCGCTCGAACCAGCGCAGCCAGTTCGCGTGGTAGACGATGCCCCCGGCGTCGGTGTCCTCGTAGTAGACGCGGACTCGCAAGCTGAAGTCGGGGGCGTCCGTCGAGACATGGGCAGCGGCAGTCACAGGGCGAGATTCTACCAATCCGCGCCGGCCGGAATCCCGAGCGCGGCGCGGATCTCCTCGCGCCGCGGCAGCGGGTCGATCGCGCCGTAGCCGGTGGTGGACAGCGCGGCCGCGGCGCAGCCCGCGCGGGCCGCGGCGGCCAGCGAATCGCCGGCCAGCAGCCGGGCGACGGTCACGCCGCCGAAGCAGTCGCCGGCGCCGGTGGCGTCGACCGGCTCGACCCGCATCGCGGCCACCTCGTGGATCGCCTCGCCGTCGGAGACCATCGCGCCGCGCGCGCCGAGCTTGACCGCGACCGCGCGGGCGCCGAGATCGTGAGCGAAGGCGATCAGGCGGTGCGGATCCTCGATGCCGAACAGCATCGCGGCCTCGTCGATCGAGGGCAGGAACAGGTCGCAGGCGGCGATCGTGGCGCGGGCGATCGCGGCGGCGCGCGCCCTGGACCAGAGCCGCGGCCGGAAGTTCAGGTCGTAGCTCACCCGCGTGCCGTGGCCGCGGGCGTGGTCGATGGCCGCGAACACCGCGTCGCAGGCCTGCGGCCCGATCGCCTGCGAGATCCCCGACGCGTGCAGCCATTTCGCCGCCGCGACCCGTTCGGCGAAGGCCTCGGTGAAGCGCATCCGGCTGGCCGCCGAGCCGCTGCGGCGATAGGTGAACTCGTGGCCGGCCGGCCCGTGGCTGACGAAGTAGATGCCGGTGGGCGCCTCCGGATCGAGGGTGACCGCCGAACGGTCGACGCCCTCGCGGTCCCACAGGTCGAGGAACTGGCGGCCGAAGGCCTCGTCGCCCAGGCTGGTCAGGTAGGCGACCGAGGCGCCCGCGCGCGCCGCGGCGACCGCGAAATTGGCGGTGTCCCCGCCGAAGCCCTGGCGGTAGAGCGTCTGACCGGGAAGCTGGTTGAACTCGAAGAGCGGTTCGCCGATCGCGACGATGTCGGCCATGGTTCGTTCGGGGTTGCGGGAGATCGCGGCAGGTTTGCCGCCTGGATCGATGCCATCTATTGTGCCGGTTTCGGCGCAGGCCCCGTGCCGGCGCGTTCCCGGTTCCGGAGTCCGCCATGAATCGCCCCGATGTTCGCCATGATCCCGTCCTGTCCCCGGCCCGAAGTGCGGGGTCGGTCCAGCCGGCCGAGCCTGACGCTTCGGCGCTGCCGCTGGCCGATCGGCTTTCCTCGCCGGTGATCCCCGTCATCGTCGTGGCCGATGCCGCCGATGCGGTGCCGCTCGCCCGCGCCCTGCTGGCCGGCGGCGTGCAGGCCCTGGAGGTCACGCTGCGCACGCCGGCCGGACTCGAGGCGATCCGCCGGATCGCCGCCGAGGTGCCCGAGGCGCTGGTCGGCGCCGGCACGGTCACCCGGCCGGCCGAGATGCGCGCGGTGCGGCAGGCCGGCGCGGCCTTCGCGTTCTCGCCAGGCTGGGCGCCCGAGCTGTCCGATGCGGCGCGCGACGAGGGCATCGAGTTCGTGCCCGGCGTGATGACTCCTTCGGAGGCGATGGCCGCCGCCAACCGCGGTCACCGGGCGTTGAAGCTCTTCCCGGCCTCGGTGGCGGGCGGCGTGCCGATGCTCAAGGCGATGGCCGGGCCCTTCGCCGAGCTGCGCTTCTGCCCGACCGGCGGCGTCACGCAGGAGAACATGGCCCAGTACCTGGCGCTGCCCAACGTGTTCGCGGTGGGCGGTTCCTGGCTCACGCCTGCGGATGCGATCGCCGGCCGCGACTGGCCGCGGATCACAGCGCTGGCCGAGCGGGCAGCATCTGCCAGAGGATGAAGGCGGCGGCGATCGCCGCGCCCACGGCCACCAGCGCGCGCGAGACCGCGTTGCGCCGGTAGTCGGCCCAGTCGAACTTCTCGGCCATGATCCAGGCCAGCGCGAAGCCCGAGACCAGCCCGCCCACGTGGGCCGCGTTGTCGACCACACCCGAGGTGAAGCCCAGGAACAGCGAGTAGCCGACGAACATGAACAGCGACGAGCGCATCGACGCCACCAGCGGCGCGGGCAGCTTGTCGCGCTTGAGCAGGATGGCCGCGAGCAGGGCGCCGGTGATGCCGAAGATCGCGCCCGAGGCGCCCACCGACACCGCGGTGCGGGCCGCGAAGAACAGGCTGGCCAGCGAGCCGAACAGCCCCGAGAGCAGATAGATCAGAGCGAACTGCGTGTTGCCGTAGAAGCGCTCGGCGATGCTGCCCACGTTCCACAGCGCCCACATGTTGAAGGCCAGGTGGATGATGCCGGCGTGCAGGAACATCGCGCTCAGCAGCCGCCAGGGCTCGCGCTGGGTGAGCGGCAGCAGGTTGCCGCCCCAGGCGAGCAGCTCGCCGGCCTCGGGCAGGAAGGGGCTCAGGCCCCCGGCCAGGTTGGCCAGCCAGACGAGCAGGTTCAGCGCGATCAGCGTGCCGGTCACGGTCGCGTGCGGCGTGGCCGCCTCGAGCCGGTGGAGGAAGTCCTCGATCATCGGGTTCGAGGACCGGGCCTCAGCCCGCCCCGGAATCCTCGGACCAAAGGTCGGGCCCGGCCTGGCCGGGCGCGGCCAGGCCGAGGTGGCGCCAGGCCGCGGCGCTGGCCACGCGGCCGCGCGGCGTGCGCTGCAGGTAGCCCTGCTGGATCAGGTAGGGCTCGAGCACGTCCTCGATGGTGTCGCGCTCTTCGCCGATCGCCGCGGCGAGGTTGTCCAGCCCCACCGGTCCGCCGGCGAAGCGATGCACGATGGCCTCGAGCAGCTTGCGGTCCATCAGGTCGAAGCCGGCGGCGTCGACCTCGAGCATGGCCAGCGCGGCGTCGGCGACCTTCGCGTCGATCCGCCCGCTGGCCTTGACCTCGGCGTAGTCGCGCACCCGGCGCAGCAGGCGATTGGCGATGCGCGGCGTGCCGCGCGAGCGCCGGGCGATCTCCAGCGCGCCATCCGGCGTGACCTGGGCGCCGAGCAGGTCGGCCGAGCGCGCCACGATCTTCGCGAGATCGGGCACGTCGTAGAACTCGAGCCGCGCGATGATGCCGAAGCGGTCGCGCAGCGGATTGGTGAGCATGCCGGCGCGGGTGGTCGCGCCGACCAGCGTGAAGGGCTGCAGGTCGAGCTTGATCGAGCGCGCGGCCGGGCCCTCGCCGATCATGATGTCGATCTGGTAGTCCTCGAGCGCCGGGTACAGGATCTCCTCGACGATCGGGCTGAGCCGGTGGATCTCGTCGATGAACAGGACGTCGTTCTTCTCGAGGTTGGTGAGCAGCGCGGCCAGGTCGCCCGGCTTCTCGAGCACCGGGCCCGAGGTCTGGCGCAGGCCCACGCCCATCTCGGCGGCGATGATGTGCGCCAGCGTGGTCTTGCCCAGGCCCGGCGGGCCGAACAGCAGCACGTGGTCGAGCGGCTCGCTGCGGCCGCGCGCCGCGCTGATGAAGATCTCGAGCTGCTCGCGGATGCGGGGCTGGCCCACGTATTCGGCGAGCCGCTTGGGGCGCAGCGCGCGCTCCACTGCCTCTTCGGCGGGCGTGGCCGCGGCCGGCGCGATCAGGCGGTCGTGTTCGATCATGGCTTGGCCAGGTGCCGCAGCGCCTGCCGGATGCCGTCGGAGACCGCTACATCGGCCGGCAATTGCTTGACCGCCACGGCGGCCTCGCGCTCGGAGTAGCCCAGTGCCAGCAGGGCGCGCAGCACGTCGGCGCCGGAGTCGTCGACCGCGCCGCGGCCGGCCACGCCGGGCAGCTCGGGCGCGAGCCGGCCCTTGAGCTCGAGGAGCAGCCGCTCGGCGGTCTTCTTGCCGAT
>JRYH01007867.1_pt1 | contig 19513 bp, 18 predicted proteins | sample 235351 | NCBI WGS metagenome assembly JRYH01 (sample SAMN03074221, study PRJNA261480) | activated sludge metagenome | biome: Wastewater Treatment Plant; feature: Wastewater; material: Activated sludge; isolation source: activated biomass of a wastewater treatment plant treating wastewater... ... | reverse complement strand
CAACGGCAGCGGCAAGTCGACGCTGTTCAAGGCGATCATGGGCTTCGTGCCGCTGGCCGCCGGCAGCGTGCGTATCCTCGGGCAACCCGCCGCGGCCGCGCTGCGCCGCAACCTCGTCGCCTATGTGCCGCAGGCCGAGGAGGTGGACTGGAACTTTCCGGTGCTGGTCGAGGACGTGGTGATGATGGGGCGCTACGGGCATATGGGCTTTCTGCGTCGCCCCTCGGCAGCCGACCGGGCGGCGGTGGATGCGGCGCTGTCCCGGGTGAACATGCAGGACTATCGCCACCGCCAGATCGGCGAGCTTTCGGGGGGTCAGAAGAAGCGCGTCTTCCTCGCCCGCGCGCTCGCGCAGGAGAGCCGCGTCATCCTGCTCGACGAGCCCTTCACCGGCGTCGACGTCAAGACCGAGGAGCAGATCGTCGCCCTTTTGCGCGAGTTGCGCGACGAGGGCAGGGTGATGCTGGTCTCCACCCACAATCTCGGCTCGGTGCCGGAATTCTGCGACCGCACCGTGCTCATCAAGGGCACGATTCTGGCCTATGGCCTGACGCGGGACGTGTTCACCCAAGGTAATCTGGAGCGCGCCTTCGGCGGCGTGCTGCGCCATTTCGTGCTCGGCGGGGCCGGCCTGCACGAGGACGACGACCGCCGCCGGCTCTCCGTCATCACCGACGACGAGCGGCCGCTGGTCTTCTATGGCGAGAAGGACAGCATGGAGCACAAGCTCAGCGGGGGGCGCAAATGAGCCTGCTGCTGGAGCCCTTCTCCTATCACTACATGGTCAACGCCATGTGGGTGTCGGCGCTGGTCGGCGGCGTCTGCGCCTTCCTGTCCGCCTTTCTGATGCTCAAGGGCTGGTCGCTGATCGGCGATGCGCTTTCGCATTCGGTGGTGCCGGGAGTGGCGGGCGCCTATATGCTGGGGCTGCCCTTTGCGCTTGGCGCCTTCATCTCGGGCGGGCTTGCGGCGGTGGCCATGCTGTTCCTGTCGAACCGGTCCGGGCTCAAGACCGACGTGGTGATCGGGCTGATCTTTTCCGCCTTCTTCGGGCTCGGCCTGTTCATGGTGTCGATCTCGCCGACCTCGGTGTCCATCCAGACCATCGTGCTCGGCAACATCCTCGGCATCTCCGATGACGATGCCACCCAGGTCGTCGTCATCGCCGCGGTCTCGCTCGCGATCCTGGGCCTCAAGTGGAAGGACCTGATGGTCGTGTTCTTCGACGAGCAGCACGCGCGCACCACCGGGCTCAACCCGACCGCGCTCAAGGTGCTGTTCTTCACGCTGCTCAGCGCCTGCACCGTGGCCGCCTTGCAGACCGTGGGCGCCTGCCTCGTGATCGCCATGGTGGTGACGCCCGGCGCCACCGCCTACCTGTTGACGGACCGCTTCGGCCGCCTCCTCGTTCTGAGCGTCGCCATCGGCGCCGCCACCAGCGTCGCCGGCGCCTATCTCAGCTATTTCCTCGACGGCGCGACGGGCGGCGTGATCGTGACGCTGCAGACCCTGGTGTTCCTCGCCGCCTTCGTGCTCGCACCCCGGCATGGGATCCTCGCGGCCCGGCGCGCCGCAGCAAGGAGTGCGCGATGACCGGCTCCCTGCTCGACCTCGTGACAGAGCCTCTCGGCTTTCCCTTCATGCAGCGCGCACTGATCGCGGCCGTCCTGATCGGCGCCGTCTGCGCCGTGCTCTCGTGCTACCTCGTGCTCAAGGGCTGGTCGCTCATGGGCGACGCCATCTCGCACGCCGTCCTCCCGGGCATCGTCATCGCCTATGTCGCGGGCCTGCCGCTCGCCGTCGGCGCCTTCGCGGCCGGCCTCTCGTCGGCCGTCCTGACGGGCTACCTCAAGGAGAACAGCCGCCTCAAGGAGGACACCGTGATGGGTATCGTGTTCTCCGGCCTGTTCGGGCTGGGCCTCGTGCTCATGACCAAGGTCGAGACCGATCAGCACCTGATGCACATCCTGTTCGGCAACATGCTGGGCGTGACCTGGCGCGACGTGATCGAGATCGCGCTCATCGCAGGCTTCGTTCTGATCGCCGTGCTCGCCCGCCACCGCGATCTCCTGCTCGTCTGCTTCGATCCCCAGCACGCCCGCGCCATCGGCCTGCCGGTGCGGGGAATGCACTACGGGCTGCTGGCCCTTCTCGCTCTCGCCATCGTCGCCTCGATCAAGGCCGTCGGCGTCATCCTCGTCGTCGCCATGCTCGTCACGCCCGGCGCCACGGCCTATCTCGTGGCGCGCCGGTTCGAGGAAATGCTCGCCGTCTCGGCGGCCGTCGCCATCGGATCGAGCGTGCTCGGCACGCTCGTGAGCTTCCACATCGACGGCGCCACGGGCCCCTGCATCGTGCTGATCCAGGCCGCGGTCTTCCTCGCCGCCTTCCTGCTCGCGCCCCGCGCCGGTCTCCTGCGCAGCGCCCGCCCATCGACGCCGCACCCGAAGGCTATCGGGCCGTCCCGGTCAGAAAGATGAACCCCGAATAGCCGCTGCGGATCTCGCGCTCGACGATGCCGATCTGCTCGGCGCGCACCGCCCCGGCATGATGCTTGAACACCCGCTCGATCGTCTCGGGCGAGAGCTTGAGCACCGGAAACGGCCGGTCGGCCACGACATAGCCTTCGGAGCGCACGAGGAAGGCCGCCGCGAGCAGCCCGCCCGGACGCACACACCGGGCATAAGCCGCACACGCCGCCTCGAACTCGTCCATGCGGCCCGTGATCGACTCGGCGCAGAAGAACATCGTTGCCGCATCCCACGTGCGCGCCGGCAGATCGAAAATCGAGCCCTGGCGCACCTCGCAGCGCGCCCGCAGCGTCGGAATGGGATTGTCCGGAAGCGTCTCGCCGGGCCCGTAGGCCTCCCGCGTGACGCTCCAGAAGTGCTGCCACTGGGATCGGAGATCGTCGCGGGCAAGCTCGGCCTCGAGCCAGGCGACATTGGTCTCGGCATAGTCCCATGCCGTGAGCCGGCGCGCGCGCGGCAGCGCGCAGAAGAAGGGAATGAGATTGGGCCCCGTTCCCACATCCACGACATCGAGGCCGGCTCCCACGGGCGCCGCGCGTTTCAACGCCTCCACGGCGACACGGATGACGAGATCGTCGTCCGGGTGCGGCGCGCCGTAATAGTGCTGGAAATAGGCTTCGGAATCGAATTTCGACCACTGAAAGTCGGCGTTGCCCTGCCCGCCGCGCGCGCCGTCCGTTCCGCTCATGCCCACCGCCTGCCTTCTCGTTGCGGAGAAATAATAAGCCCCCGCGGCCGCCTGACCCTCAAGCGCTGGCCGCCGCGACCGGCACGCCATTGGCGCCCGCATCTCCCGCCTCGGAAACGCACGGGACGAAGGTCTCGATCAGGTCCGTCAGCTCGTCCGCCGCGATGGGCTTCGAGAAGTGGAAGCCCTGCATCTCCGTGCAGCCGAGATGCGTCATCATGAAGGCGTCGTACTCGGTTTCGACCCCTTCCGCCACGATGCTCATCCCGAGCCCGCGTCCGAGCGAGACCACCGACTGCACGATCGTGCGGGACGTGGGTGCGGTCGAGGCGTTGCTCACGAACGAGCGGTCGATCTTGATCTTGTCGAATTTGAAGTTGCAGAGATACGAGAGGCTCGAATAGCCGGTGCCGAAATCGTCGAGCGCCGTCTTGAAGCCCAATGCCTGGATCTGCTGCAGCATGGACTTGGTCTCCTCCGTCGCCTCGAGGAGAACGCCTTCGGTGATCTCGAGCACGAACCGCTCGGGCGCGACGCCATGCTCCCGCGTGAGGCGGGCGAGAAGCGCAGGAAGCTCCTCCTGGCCGAACTGGGCCGGCGAGAGGTTGACGGCGATCTGAAGGTCGGGCCAGCGCTCGGCATCCAGCATGGCGCGCTCCAGGATCCAGTTTCCGAGCGCCGGCATCAGACCCGCGACCTCGGCGATCGGGATGAACGTGGCGGGGGAGATAACCCCGCGCACCGGATGCGTCCACCGCAACAGGGCCTCCGCCCCGACGATCCTGCCGGTCCGGCACGAGACGGTCGGCTGGTAATGCAGCTTCAGCTCGCCGCGCGCCACGGCGTGGCGCAGATCCAGCTCGATCGCGCGCCGCGTCTCGACCTCCTGCGCCATCTCGGCGCTGAACGCGATGGCCCGGTGACGGCCCTGCCGCTTGGCCTCGTAAAGGGCGATATCGGCGTGGCGCAGAAGCTGGTCGGCCGTGCGTCCCTGCTCCGGCGCGATGGCGAGACCGACGGACGCCGAGACGCTGATGTGTTGGCCGTCGATCGCAAACGGATCGTCGAACGCTTCGCCGATCCGGGCCGCAAGCCGCGCCGCACCGGATTCCGCATCCTGCGAGAGGCTGAGCACCGCGAACTCGTCGCCACCGAAGCGGGCGAGGAAATCGCGGCCCCCGAGACGCGTCGTCAGCCGTCGCGCGACGGCCTTGAGCAGCTTGTCTCCGATCTCGTGACCGAGCGTGTCGTTGATATCCTTGAAGCGGTCGATGTCCAGATAAGCGGCGATCGCATGCTCCCGGACGCCGTCGGCGGACTCCTGGCTCAGCCACGCGTCGACCTTCTCGATCAGGGATTGGCGGTTGGGAAGCCCCGACAGCGCGTCGTGCTTGGCAGCGTGCCGCGCCCGCGCCTCGCGCATGGCCAGCTCTTCCGACGCGCGCCTCAGGCGCTCGAACATATGATCGCAGAGGAACACCGTCGCAAACACGCCGCAGGCGAGCAGCGGCAGAATGACGGCCAGCAGCACCGCACCCGGAGCGCTGGTTTCCCAAGAGAGATAGCCGGCGCGCCGGCCGTCGTCTCCGATCAGCTCGTCGGAGACCGAGCGCCCGGACAAAACGCGTGTCGGCGTCAGCCGGAGCGTCGGCAGCAGAAGTGAGCCCCCAATTTTCGCGACGAACGCATCGTCGATATGTACGACGCTGATCAGAAGGTTCGGCACGCCCTTGAGGAGGCTGAGATCGACGTTCGGAACGATCGTGAGCGCGGTGACGACCGCCGGACGCCCATCGACCGAAATGATGTGGCCCGCCCAACGCGCACTCCCGACCGCGCCAGCGAGAATACGATAGTTGGTTTGTGCCGCCCCGAACTGATCGGGGCGCGCCGTCAGCACGTCGGTCTGCTTGCCGCGCGCTTCGAGGATGATGGAATTGAGGGCCTGCCGGCGGACCTCGAATGCGGACGGCTCCTGGCGCTCCGCGTCACGGAACGCGTAGAGCGGCCGGTCGTCGCCATCGAGGATGTAAACCTCGTCGTGTCCGTACGTCTCGGTGAGGAAGATGCCGAAATTGCTGTCGGTGAAATCGAGATCGACGGCTCCGGGCTGGATTTTCGTGACGGCGTCATCCCACCACGCCACGCTTTTCTGCCCATCCAGGACGGACGCGACGCTCTGGTTGAGCGCATTCTCGATCAAGGCGCGCTCGGTCTCGGTCGCGGCCTTGTTGGCGGCCCATCCTGCGAAGGCCACGGTTGCGAGCAGAACCAGTCCGAAGACGGAGACCACCGTACGCGCAGCCCGCATCACGCGGCGAATGTCGCCTTCATAGAGACGGTTTGGATCTCCGAGCATCATGACAACCGACCGGACGGGTTTCTGATCCGGCCAGCTTATCGGCGCAAAATATAATCGGGGGTTGCGACAGTGAACATCTTCGCTTCTCTTTTATTTCATGGTGAAGAAAAGGTTTCCTGCTGTCGTTCGCAGCGTTTCTGAAAGCTGTTAAATATTTTTCCGTTGCGAGCAATGGGTTAACGCATTATTAAAGAAAAACAGGCGATCGGCGCCAAGTCCTCGCGATTATTCAGTTTTCGAGCATTTTGCGTCATGGATGCAGCACTGATTATTCGTACACGCGCCGAGAGCGAGGAACTGCGAAAGGCGTCGCTCTCTATAGAGCAAGCCGCCTGGAGCGAACTCGGTTACTTGAACTATACTCGTGCTCACTATGAACTTTACGCCTCTCTACTAGAGAATTTCGCAGACTATCAACTCTGCCTCGTCGATGAGGCGACCAATTACCCTGTCGCCGTCGCCAATTGTGTTCCCGTCGATTGCTCGGAGCCTGACGATCTGCCCCCTGAAGGATGGGACTGGCTCGTCGAAACCGCCGCCACGCCGTCGAAAGGCGGCCGCCAGATGCTGGGCGCGCTGGCCATCTCCGTGCCCGTCATCCATCGCTCGAAGGGCTATGCGCGCAGGATGATCCGTGCCCTGCTCGATCTCGCGGAGGCGAAAGGGTTGCATGGGCTCGTCGCTCCCGTGCGGCCCTCGGCGAAAGCGGGGCATCCATGGATCTCCATCGACGACTACATCACCTGGACGGATCCGCGCGGCCGCGTCTTCGATCCGTGGCTGCGCAGCCATCTTTCGGCCGGCGGCCGGCTGGTGGGCCCGTGCGAGCGATCCATGGTGGTCGACGAGCCTCTGGCCTTCTGGGAAACCTGGAGCCGTCAGACTTACGATCGATCCGGCGCCTACGCGCTCGACGGCGCCCTGGTGCCCATCGCGATCGACATCGAGCGCAAGAGCGGCCGCTACGAGGAGCCCAACGTCTGGGTGGCCTACGCCTGCTGACCGCAGTTCGCCCCATCGCAGCGCCGAATTGGCTGGGCACGCGCCCGAATCCGGGCGTCTCCTCGCGCGAGCCCGCAGGGGCCGCCTCCCCACGCGGCCCGTCGTCAAGCCGTGTTGCGCATTGCCCATAATCAGTGTCTCTTGTGCAAATGGCGGGGAGCCGGGCCCCTGTCAGCATCCAGTCTGAGGGACCTCTATGACGCCGACGCCTCAACGCAGCCATTCGACGCGCCGGAGCCTGATCGCGCTCGCGGCAACGCCGGTCATGCTGATCGGCCTCACCCAGCCCGGTGCCGCCGCGCCGACCTTCGCCCCGCTCCTGGGCTCATGGGCCGGCACAGGCACCTACAGGCTCCAGGACGGCACCACCGAGCGCATCAGGTGCGCCGCTTATTATACCGGCAGCGGCTCCCAGCTCGGCATTGCTGTTCGCTGCTCCGGCAAGAACAACAAGATCGAGATGCGCTCGAAGCTCAGCGCCAGCGGCTCGGCCCTCAGCGGCAACTGGGAGGAGCGCACGTACAACGCCGGCGGCGATGTCAAAGGCACACTGACCGACACGAAGCTCATGCTGTCCATCGTCGGCGGCGTGACAGGGACGATGACGATCACCTATGATCGCACGAGACAGAGTGTCTCCATTTCAACGCAAGGTACCCCGCTGAAGAGCGTCACCGTGACCCTCTCGCGGAAGTAGCGTCGGAACCACCAAGGAAGCGAAGCACAGATGGGTTCGCCGCCCTCCCTATCGGCTCGGCCCGGAACGGACGAAACCGTGCTTGCGGCCGAAGGCTCCTGGACCGTCGATCACGCCCACGAGCTGGACGGGCTGATCGACCGTACGCTGCAGGCGACTCCGCCCGACCGGCCCCTCGTCGTCGCCCTGGAGCGCATCACCGCCCTCGATACCTATGGCGCCTGGCTGGTCGAGCGGCTCGTCCGCGCCCGCGAGGGCCTCGCCAGCCCGACCCGCCTCGTCGGCCTGCCCGATCGCTATCACGCGCTCTACGCCATGATCGAGCGCGCCGAGCGCGAGCCGGCCGCACCCGCGCCCCGCAACGGCCTCGCCACCCGCCTCGCCTGGCTCGGGCGCGCCACCGTCTCCTTCGGCCGCGAGCTGGCGGACTACGCCGCGATGCTCGGTGCCCTCGTGGCCGCCCTCGTCCGCGTCCTCACGGGCCGCAGCACCTTCCGCTTCACCTCCACCCTGCACCATCTCGACCGGGTCGGCTGGCAGGCGGTTCCGATCATGGTCCTGATCACGTTCCTGATCGGCTGCATCATCGCCCAGCAGGGCTTCTTCCATTTCCGCAAGTTCGGAGCGGACGCCTACGTCGTCGACATGGTCGGCATCCTCATCCTGCGCGAGATCGGCGTCCTCATCGTCGCCATCATGATGGCCGGCCGCTCGGGCAGCGCCTACACCGCCGAGCTCGGCTCCATGAAGATGCGCGAGGAGATCGACGCGCTGCGCACCATGGGCCGCGATCCTGTCGAGGTCCTGATCCTGCCGCGCATTGTGGCCCTCATCGTCGCCCTTCCGATCCTGACGTTTCTGGGCGCGATGGCGGCGCTCTACGGCGGCGGCCTGGTCGCCTGGCTCTACGGCGGCATGAGCCCCGCCATCTATGTGGAGCGCCTGCGCCAGGCTATCTCGCTCACGCACTTCGAGGTCGGCATGCTGAAGGCGCCCTTTATGGCGCTGGTGATCGGCATCGTCGCCTGCGCGCGCGGGCTCGCGGTCAAGGGCAGCGCCGAATCGCTCGGCGCCGAGACGACGGCCTCGGTGGTGAAGGCGATCTTCCTCGTCATCGTCCTCGATGGCCTCTTCGCGATCTTCTTTGCATCGGTCGACATGTAGCCATGGGACGCGACAACGTCATCGAGGTGCGGGATCTGGTGGTGGGCTTCGGCAGCCGCACCGTGCTCAACGGCGTCTCCTTCGACGTGCGCCGCGGCGAAGTGTTCGGCTTCGTCGGCGGCTCCGGCAGCGGCAAATCGGTGCTGCTGCGCACGATCATCGGCCTCATCCCGCCCCGCTCCGGCACGATCGAGGTCATGGGCACCCGCCTCGACACCGCAACCGGCGAGGAGCGGCGCGCCGTCGAGCGCCATTGGGGCATCCTGTTCCAGCAGGGCGCGCTCTTCTCCTCGCTCACCGTGCTGCAGAACGTGCAGTTCCCGATGGTCGAATACCTGGACCTCTCCCAGCGCCTCATGGACGAGATGGCGGCCGCCAAGCTCGAGATGGTGGGCATCCGGCGCGCCGACCACGGCAAGATGCCCTCCGAGCTTTCCGGCGGCATGACGAAGCGTGTCGCGCTTGCTCGCGCGCTCGCCCTCGACCCCGAGCTCGTCTTCCTCGACGAGCCGACCTCGGGACTCGATCCGATCGCTGCCGGCGATTTCGATGCCCTGATCCGCACGCTGCAGGAGACGCTGGGCCTCACGGTCTTCATGATCACGCACGACCTCGAGAGCCTGCACACGATCTGCGACCGCGTCGGCGCGCTTGCCGATGGCCGCGTCGTCAATACGGGCTCGATCGACTCGATGCTCGCCTGTGATCATCCCTGGGTGCAGGCCTATTTCCGCGGCCGCCGCGCCGCCGCCCTGCGCACCCGTTCCGCAAACCCGGAGGCTTGAGGCCCGACCCATGGAAACTTCGGCCCGCTACACGTTGATCGGATCGTTCGTCCTGGCCTTCATCCTGGCCATGTTCGCGTTCGTCTACTGGCTCGCCAACACCGGCGGCCTCGCGGACCGGCAGCACTACCGCATCCGGTTCGACAGCTCCGTCTCGGGCCTCCTGCAAGGCTCGAGCGTGCTGTTCAACGGCATCCGCGTCGGCGAGGTGACGGACATCGCCTTGAATGCCGAGGCGCCCAAGGAGGTCATGGTCACGATCGCCGTCGATCGCTCTGCGCCGGTCCGGGACGACACCGCCGTCACGGTCGACTTCCAGGGCCTCACCGGCGCGCCNNGCCACGCTCGGCCGCCTCGACAAGGTGATCGACGACAACCGCGACGCGCTGCACGACACCATTCAGGGCTTCAGCACCTTCGCCGGCGTGCTCTCGCGCAACTCCGAGCGCATCGACGGCATCCTGGCCGGGCTCGAGCGCTTCGCGGGCGGCACCAAGAGCAAGCCCGGCATCTACGGGCTCTCCGCGCTCGCGGGCAAACCCACCTGCGAGACGGCCCGGCTGCCGCAGTTCGTCGTGCCCGAGCCCGCAGCCCCGATGGCCTTCAACTCCGACAAGGTCGTCGTGCTCGGCGATCCGCCCGAGGGCACGCCCTTCGACAAGGCGCAGTTCACCGACAATATTCCCTCGATCGTACAATCGAAGATGCTCGAAAGCTTCGAGCACTCGGGCTGCTTCGAGGCCATCTCGCGCCCGCTGGACAACCTCGAGCAGACGGACCAGATCCAGGCCGAGATCCGCGACTTCTCGATCGCCATGACGCCGGAGCCCCGCGCGCATGTGGAGATCGCGGTCAAAGTGGTGAGCGCGGGCGGCAAGATCACCGGCTCGCGCGTCTTCTCGGAGACGACGCCGCTCGCCGCAACCGATTCCCCCTCGGCCGTGCGCGCGCTCGACGCGAGCTTCGGCAAGGTCCTGGGGACCGCCATTCCCTGGGTCGCCGAGCTGCCGCCCCCGGCCGAGCCCGCCCACGAGGACGGCGCCAAAGGCGCCCAGCCGAAAGACGACGGAGCGGACGTGCCGGAGCCGCCGGCACCCTAAGCCACCATCATCCTGTGCAACCGCGCATCCGGTGGCGGCAGCAGCATCAGAGGCGCGTGCGGCGGATATCGATCTTGAGAAGCCCCGTCGCATAACCGACGGCCGCGAGCACGATCGCGAGCGGGACGGCGACGACCAGCACCATCGCGAACGTCATGGCGAGGCCGAGCAGCGCCGCGAGCCCGACGAGAACGACGAGCGCGAACACGAGATAGCTCGCGCCCACCGCGAGCCAGCGCCGCCACCCGGCGATCTCGGTCTCTTTTTCGAGCCCGTGCCGGTCGATGACGATCACAGTCTCTTCACGCTTGGGCTTCATCGGCCTCTCCGTTGCGGTACGGATTAAGCGGCACCCTCCGGACATTGTATAGGAATGACGTCTGGAAGGGTCCGCCTCTCACATATAGGCCGCGGCGGCAGCCTTTTCGAGCCGTCGCATCGCCCGACGGACAGGGCCGAATTGCGGAAACCCTCGTTTCCACGCTATATCTAAAAAGGAATAACACTCGGGAGGATCCTCAACCACCCAGGAAAGGCCCGATGTTCATTCGCCAAATGACGTACCTCCTGGCCAACGATCCCACGCACAGCCAGTCGATCGGCCTCGTCACGCGCGATCGCGATCCGCAATCGCCGCTCGCCTATGCCCTCGTCAAATGCGCAGCCGGTCTCGATCTCGAGTCCATGCTGAGCGGCCTCGCACCGCAATTGGTCCGCTAGCAATCGCCGACACACAAAAGCCGCGCGCCGCGCGGGACACTTCGGCAAGTGTCGCAGTTTGATCGACGGCATCGATCAGGCGTCTCAGCTCATTCGTTTGAAAATTCCGCCTCGCCGACAGACTGTCCCGCAGCCGCAAGGGTCTCGATGCCACGAAGAATGGCTGCGGGCCGATACGGCGAGGAAGCGCGAGGAGCGGCATACGAGCGACCGGAAAAGGAACCCGCTCGCGTATCCATCCTTATCCAATTGATCGAACCGCTCGGCCGGCACCCTCCGGTCGAAACGCTCCCTCTCGGCCAAACGTCACGAAGGAGAACAGCAATGGCTAAAATCGTATGTGTGCTTTACGACGATCCCGTCGACGGCTACCCGAAGAGCTACGCGCGCGACGACATTCCGAAGATCACCAGCTATCCCGACGGCCAGACGGCACCGACTCCGTCCGCCATCGACTTCCAGCCGGGCGCGCTGCTCGGCAGCGTCTCGGGCGAGCTCGGCTTGCGCAAGTTCCTCGAAGCCGCCGGCCACACGCTGGTCGTCACATCGGACAAGGACGGCGCCAACTCCAAGCTCGACCAGGAGCTGGCCGACGCCGAGATCGTGATCTCGCAGCCGTTCTGGCCCGCCTACATGACGGCCGAGCGCATCGCCAAGGCGCCGAAGCTCAAGATGATCGTAACGGCCGGCATCGGCTCCGATCACACGGACCTGCAGGCGGCCATGGAGCGCGGCATCACCGTGGCCGAGGTGACGTACTGCAATTCGAACAGCGTGGCCGAGCACGTCGTGATGCAGATGCTCTCGCTCGTGCGCAATTACATCCCGTCCTACAACTGGGTCGTCAAGGGCGGCTGGAACATTGCCGACTGCGTCACCCGCTCCTATGACATCGAGGGCATGCACGTCGGCACCGTCGCCGCCGGCCGCATCGGCCAGCGCGTGCTGCGGCTCCTGAAGCCGTTCGGCGTGCACCTCCACTATCTCGATCGTTACCGCCTGCCGGAAGCCGTCGAGAAGGAGCTGGACCTCACGCACCACACGAGCCTCGAAAGCCTGACGAAGGCGTGCGACGTCGTCACCTTGAACTGCCCGCTCCACCCCGAGACGGAGCACATGATCAACGACACCACGCTCAAGAGCTTCAAGCGCGGCGCTTATCTCGTCAACACGGCCCGCGGCAAGCTGTGCGACCGCGACGCCATCGTGCGCGCACTCGAAAGCGGCCAGCTCGCGGGCTACGCGGGCGACGTATGGTTCCCGCAGCCCGCGCCGCAGGATCATCCCTGGCGCACGATGCCCCATCACGGCATGACGCCGCACATCTCGGGCACTTCGCTCTCCGCCCAGACGCGCTATGCGGCCGGCACCCGCGAGATCCTCGAGTGCTACTTCGCCGGCAAGCCCATCCGCGACGAATACCTGATCGTCCAGGGCGGCAAGCTCGCCGGCGTCGGCGCGCATTCCTATAGCGCCGGCAACGCCACCGGCGGCTCGGAAGAGGCAGAGAAGTTCAAGCGCTGATCGCGACAAGAGACACGGCCGGCATGCACGCCGGCCGTGTCTCCCCGATCCGTTGTCCTATTCCTCGGAGGCGCGCCCACCATGAGCGACCGACGCAGCCGTGCCCTGCTCGACGGCACACTCATTCCCGGACTGCGCGAGGTGAGGGAGCATCCGTGGATGACCGCGGCGCTGGCCGGAGTGGGTGGCGCCCTCACCATCGCGCTCCTCGCCGCTCTGACCTTCGAAGGCGGATTGGCGCTCCTCATTCCGCCGTTCGGCGCCTCGTGCGTCCTCGTCTTCACGCTTCCGGCGAGCCCGCTCGCCCAACCGCGCAACGTCATCGGCGGCCATGCGGTCGCCGCCGCCGCGGGGCTTCTCGCCGTGCTCCTGTTCGGCAGCGGCGTGGCGGCGGCCTCCCTCGGCGTCGGCCTCGCCATCGCCGCCATGATCGTGACGCGCACCGTGCATCCGCCGGCGGGAGCCAATCCGCTCGTCGTGATCGCAGCCCTTCCGGCCTTGGATTTCCTCCTCATGCCGGTGCTGGTCGGCAGCGTTGCTATCGTCGCCTGCGCGGTCCTCTATCACCGGCTGATCACGGGACACGCTTATCCGGCACGCGCTTGAAGGCTTGAGATCGCGCCGGCACCGCCAACGCGGTCAACCGCGCGACTGCACGAGCCTGTGCCACCACCAGCCGTCGAGATCGGATCTCGCTTCGAAGAACGGACGCCAGTCCTCGACCCAGTCTTCCGGGTCGCACGGCTGGCCGTAGACATAGGGGCGGTGACGGTCGGTGACGCTGCTTCCGCCGGAGCGCCCCGGAATATGCGGCTCGCCGGGACCGGGAACCGTGAAGGTTGCCCCGTCCGCGCCGGGGATCACCGTCTTCTCTTCGAGAAACCAGACTGTTTCTCCGTCCGTCGCGTAGCCGTGCCCGAGAACGCGGAAATCCTTCGGCTTTGCACCCTTCAGGCGCGCGCCATAGACATACACGGCTTCCTGATCGCGGGCGATGACACTGACGTCATGCAAGGGATCGCGCGTGCCGTCGCGATAGTTCAGCCGCAGCTCCGGCACGATCTCGAAGGCCTCCGGGCTCTTCGTGCGGATCGTCTTGCCCGTGATGTAGTAAGCCCGGCTCCTGTCGCGCGCATAGCGCAGGTTCAGAGCCTCGAACGTCGCGGCATCCGCGTCGTCCACGACATACCAGTAGAAGATCTGGTTCGCGCCATATCGGCCCTGACCGTAGACATGATGCCGGTCGCGCAGCCAGCGCCCGCCGATCGCCTTGAAACTCGGGGCGTCGACATCGATCCGCTCGCCCTTGCGGTCCGTGAGCGGTCGTCCGTCGAAATAGACTGTCTCCTGGTCATGCGTGTAGCAGCAGAGCGTCGCCTCCGGATGCGCCGCGATGAACGCGTAAGGCCAGCCGCAATCCTCGAAGGGGCCGATATACGGATTGCGCCGCACAGCTTCTCGGATAGGCCATGTCGCGCGCAGGTCGGGCGCATCGCCCTCCTTCAGCCGCCATCGCGGCGGCAGCACGAGCCGGCAGATCCCAGCGTCGTCGAACCCGGCGAAATAGTCTCGTCTGCAACGATCGCCCAACGCCGTGGGAAACCATCGATAGGTTTCCCGCAGCCTCTCCCATTCGGCAGGGCTGAGGCCGATCAGCGCCAGCACCTCCTCCGCCGTTCGCCCTGTCGCAAGAAACAGATGGGCCGCTTCGAACGTGTCATAGGGGATGACAGACACGAGCTTGTCGCCCGCCTGATAGTCAAATCGCTCGGTCATGCCCCATCCCGTGTCTCACGCTCAGGCCGTTGCTGCTCGACACGAAACCCCTACCGTCATCGTCGCATCAGCGCACACCGACAGCATGGAGCTTACGCGCGCCAGGAGCCGTTATTGCGTCGCAAATCTCCGAACCTTTGACCACGGGCAGACGAGCCTAAGGTCGCCAGGTCCCCTGTTGCAATGTTCTTATTTTGTTCTATACTGAGACCCTCTCGATCAAGGCGTTGGAGATCAGAGGTTCGCCGCCGATGTTGCCGTCCCGTGTCCCTTTGCCGGCCTCTCTCCGCGCCGAAGCGGTGGGCGCCTTGCGCCGCATGCTGGCGCGTGTCGAGGGGCTCGAGGCGGCCGAGCCGGCACGGCTGTCGTTCGGCCTTCCGGCCCTCGACGATCATCTCCCACACCGGGGGCTGGCTCTTGGGGCGCTGCACGAGATCGCTCCCGAGAGAGAGGACGATCTGCCGGCCGCCCTGGGGTTTCTGATCGCGCTCCTAGCGCGCGCGCCCACCTCCGCGCCGCTGCTCCTGATCCAGACGGCGCGCGCCCTCGCCCGCAACGGAGGTCTCTCAGGCCACGGTCTCAACACGCTCGGGCTCGACCCCGCACGCCTGATCCTCGTCGAGGCCGCAAACGAGACGGAGGCGCTTTGGGCCACCGAGGAGGCGCTGCGGTCGCAGGCGCTCGCCGCCGTCGCCTGCACGCTCGGCCCGAAGCTCGATCTCAAGATCAGCCAGCGCCTTCAGATCGCCGCCCGCGAGACCGGGCGCCCTCTGCTCGTTCTGCGCCCGCCGGCAGCAGACGAGGCCGCCACCGCAACGACGCGCTGGCGCATCGCCGCGACGGAAGCCGCCCGCGACCGCTTCGGCCTCATGAGCCGTTGGCGATGGCACACGCGGCTGACCCGCTGCCGCAACGGCCGGCCGGGAGACTGGGTTCTGGAGTACGACCATGCCACGCATCGTTTCCGTCTGGCTGCCCCGCTGGCCCATCGTGCGCTTCCTGAACGCGGAAGCCCGCGAGCCTCGGAGCGCGCCGGTTGATCCGCAGCGGCCGTTCGCGCTGGCGGATGCGCGCGACGCGGCGAGCATTTTTGCGACCAACCGCGCCGCCGAGGCGGAAGGCGTCACCGCCGGCATGCGTCTCGCCGATGCGCGGGCGCGGATCGGCTTCCTGCAGGTGCGCCGCCACGATCCCGCAGCCGACGCCGAAGCCCTCGCCCGCCTGGCTCTCTGGGCCACGCGCTACACGCCCTCCGTCGCACCCTTCGACGCGGAGGCCGGCAGCGACGGCCTGTTCCTCGACATCACGGGCGCGGCCCATCTCCTGGGCGGAGAGGAGCAACTCCTCGCCGACCTCGCCAGACGCCTCGCCACCTTCGGCCTCGAAGCCCGCCTCGCCGGCGCCGAAACGCCGGGCACCGCATGGGCAATGGCGCATTTCGCGCGCACGCGGCGGACGATCGTCGCGGCCGGACAGGAGACCGAAGCTCTGAGCTCTCTCCCCGTCGAAGCTCTACGGCTCGACGAGGAGACCGTCCGCACTCTGCGCCGCCTGGGCCTCAAGCACATCGGCGCCCTGATGGAGCGTCACCGCGCGCCCTTCGCCGCCCGCTTCGAACGCCGTCTGCTCCGCCGTCTCGATCAGTCGCTCGCCCGCGCGCCCGAGCCGCTCCGGCTGCTCGCGCCGCCCCCCGTCTACATCGCTCGCCGCTCGCTCCTGGAGCCGGTCTTCACCGCCGATGCGGTCGTTGCTCTCACCCACACCCTGATGCGCGAGATCGCCACCGATCTCGAACGTGAGGGCGCCGGCGCACGCATGATGCGCCTGTCGCTCTACCGCGTCGATGGCCATGTCACGGAGATGGACCTCGCGCTCGCGCGGCCGACACGGAGCCCCGACCACGTCGCCCGCCTCCTGCGCCTGCGGCTCGAGCGCATCGCCAACGCGGTCGAAGCCGGATACGGCTTCGAGACATTCGTCCTCGCCGTCACCGTCACCAACCCCATGGCCGCCACGCAAGAGGAGATGGCCGGTGATCCGCATGGCAGTCAAACGGAAGCCCGCCTCGTCGGCCTGATCGATGCGCTCCGCCATCGGCTGGGCCCCGAGAGCGTCCGCCGCCTCGAAGCCCACGCCCGCCATATCCCCGAGAAGAGCGAAGCCGCGATCCCTGCGGCGCCGGACGCGCCGCAATGGCCAGCCCCGCACCGTCCGCGCCCGCTTCTGATGCTGCCGCGCCCCGAGCCCGCCGCCGTCATCGCCGCGATGCCGGACGGCCCGCCCCAGCGCCTGCGCTGGCGCGGAGAGTTGCACGTCATCACACACGCCGAAGGACCCGAGCGTATCGCCGCCGAATGGTGGCAGACGTTTTCCGGCGCACCGACGCGCGACTATTACCTCGCCGAGGAGGAGAGCGGCCGCCGCCTCTGGCTCTATCGCGAAGGCCTCCCCGGCCGCGAAACCGCGAGCCCCCGCTGGTTCGTCCACGGCTTCTTCGCGTGAGAGATGAAGGTGAGAACCGTAACGTCAGACGCCGATCTTTTCGCGCGCCGCCTGAGCGAGAAAGGCCGAGCGCGTGAGCCCACGCGCAGAAGCCGCAGCGTCGATCCGATCGACCAACGCTTTATCGAGCGAGATATTGATCCGCACCGTCCGTCCGGCATCGGCAAGCAGAGGCACCGCAAACAGAACGGCCCCGCCAGCTATGGAGCTGACGACCTCCTCCTCGCTCAGGATCTCGTCGACGGAACGGGCCGCCGGCACCCGATGGCCTGCACGTTCGACCGCCTCGACATGTTGACGAAGAGCGACGGCCGCATTGGCAACGGCCTCCTCGACGCTCTCGCCCGCCGAAAAGCATCCTTCGATATCGGGAAACCAGACCCCGAAAGCGCTGTCCTGATCTTTTTCGATGACGGCCACGTAATGCATCGTGCCGAAGCTCCTCGCTTTTCAGGCTCGCCAGCCTGCCAGCTTGTAGATTTTTCGCACAAGCCCGACCGGCAGATCGCGTCTCGGATGTGTCACCGTGATGATCCGGCTCGTTTGGGGATGCTTGAACGTGTGATGGTCGCCGCTCACTCGATCTTTTATCCAGCCGTCCTTCTCCAGCATCCGGATGAGCTTACGGCTGTTCTTTTCCATGAGACGCGCCTCCCAAAGCATCGCCGAGGAAGAGATCCTCGGCCCTGGTCATGCTCTCGGGCGCACCTGGAACGTGCTTCCCTGGCGTCTCCTGCAGACAGCGTGTGTATAAAAATAAGTATAGACACTCTCATGGTCAAGCCATGACCCGCTACGCCGAGCTCTCCGTCACCACCAACTTCTCGTTCCTGCGCGGGGCGTCGCATCCGGCCGAGATGGTGGCGGCCGCCGAGGCGCTCGGTCTCGACGCCATCGCCATCACCGACCGCAACAGCTTCGCCGGCATCGTGCGCGCCTTCGACGCATGGAGGACGCGAAAGGCGCTGAAGCTGATCATCGGCGTGCGCCTCGTCACCGTCGACGGTTTCGAAACGCTCGCCTTTCCGAAAGACCGCGAAGCCTATGCGCGCCTCTGCCGCCTTCTGACCGATGCGCGGCGCAAGGTTCCGAACGAGATCCACACCGAGTGCCACCTCACCTTCGAGGACATCCTGACCGCCCGCGAGGATCAGATCTTCGTCGCGCTGCCGCCGGAAAATCCGACGCCCCTGTTCGCCGATCGTCTCGCGACGCTCGCCCGCACTCACCCGCGCGCCGTCTATCTCGCCGCCGTCCATCGCTATCATGGCGACGAGCCGCGCCGCCTCGGCGAGCTGGCGGAGCTGGCCGCCCGAGCCGGCACGCCGCTCGTCGCCACCAACGACGTGCACTATCACACACCGGAGCGCCGCCCGCTCGCGGACGTCGTCACATGCATCCGCGAAAAATGCACCATCCACGACGCAGGCTTCCGCCTCGACGCAAACGCCGAGCGTCACTTGAAGCTGCCAGCCGAAATGGCGCGCCTGTTCGCCGCTTATCCCGACGCGATCCGGCGCACGATCGAGATCGCGGACGCCTGCATTTTCGATCTCGACGACCTCAAGAATGAATACCCGGACGAGCCCGTCCCGCCGGGCAACACCCCTCAAGGTCACCTCGAGGATTTGACCTGGGCGGGCGCGCGCGAACGCTATCCGCGCAGCATCAGCGACAAAGTGAGAGACCAGATCCAAGACGAGCTGCGCCTCATCGCCAAGCTCGACTACGCGCGTTACTTTCTCACAGTTCACGATGTCGTACGGTTCGCCCGCAGCAAGGGCATCCTCTGTCAGGGGCGCGGCTCGGCGGCGAACAGCGCCGTCTGCTTCTGTCTCGGCGTCACGGAAATCGACCCCGCGACGAGCAACCTGCTCTTTGCCCGCTTCATCTCGGAGGAGCGGCGCGAGCCGCCCGACATCGACGTCGATTTCGAGCACGGGCGCCGCGAGGAAGTCATCCAGTACGTCTATGAGCGCTACGGCCGCGAATACGCCGCCATCTGCGCCACCGTCATCCATTATCGCTCGCGCCGCGCCATCCGCGAGGTCGGCGCCGTCATGGGTCTCACACCGGACGTCACCGCCGCGCTCGCCAGGACGGTCTGGGGCAGCCATGCCGACGGCCTGCCCGACAAACACATCCGCGAGGCCGGATTCGATCCGGAAAACCCGAAGATTCGCCAATCCGTGCTGCTGGCCCGCGAGCTGATGGGCTTTCCGCGCCACCTCTCCCAGCACGTCGGCGGCTTCATTCTGACGCGCCGTCGCCTCGACGAGACCGTCCCCATTGCCAACGCGGCGATGAACGAGCGCACCTTCATCGAGTGGGACAAGGACGATATCGACGCGCTCGGCCTCATGAAGGTCGACGTGCTCGCGCTCGGCATGCTGAGCATGCTGCGCCGCGGGCTCGATCTCCTGCGCACCCATTACGAGAAGGATGTCACGCTCGCCACGATCCCGCAGGACGAAAGCACCGACGAAACCAAGAAAGTCTACGAGATGCTGAGCCATGCCGACTCCATCGGCGTCTTCCAGGTCGAGAGCCGCGCGCAGATGTCGATGCTGCCGCGTCTGCAGCCGCGCAACTTCTACGATCTCGTCATCGAGGTTGCCATCGTGCGGCCGGGGCCGATCCAGGGCGATATGGTCCATCCCTA
>JRYH01003413.1_pt1 | contig 19527 bp, 18 predicted proteins | sample 235351 | NCBI WGS metagenome assembly JRYH01 (sample SAMN03074221, study PRJNA261480) | activated sludge metagenome | biome: Wastewater Treatment Plant; feature: Wastewater; material: Activated sludge; isolation source: activated biomass of a wastewater treatment plant treating wastewater... ... | reverse complement strand
CGGTCTTCGAGCCGCCCGCGCTGGCCGCCACCACGGCGGGTTCCGATCGCGTCAGCACGGCCGGCCGGATGCCGGCCTCGCCAGCGCGCACGATTTGCCGGGCGCCGCTGGCCGTCGTGAGCACGGTCTGTGTTGCGCCGTCGCCGACCTTGAGCGTGCGTCCGGCCTGCAGGACGGGGCCGAGGCGGTTCCACGCGCGCAACTGTGTCACCGAGGTGCCGAACCGGCTGGCGATCGACGTCAGGGTGTCGCCGCGCCGGACGCGATACTGGCGGGCCGGACCATGGACGAGTTCGACAATGCGCGGACCATCGAAGTCCTCGAGCAGGGATTCGTCGTCGACGTCGGTCTGCGGCACCAGAATGCGGGTGCCGGCCAGCATCCTGCGGCCCGGACGCAGATCATTGGCGGCGAGCAGTCTGGCTTCGGTCGTGCCGGCTGCACGCGCCACCGACGCCAGGGTTTCGCCGGCCTGCAGCGTGTACGGCTGCCAGGTGGCAAAGGTGCGATTGGCCTTGCGATGTCGTTCCATCGCATCGAGAAAGCGCTCGAGCCGATCCGCCGGCAACTTGATCCGGTGCTTGCCGGCGGCGCCGATGACCGGCCGGTTGTGCGCCGGGTTGAGGGCCACGAATTCGTCGACGCTCATGCCGGCAAAACGCGCCGCCAGCGCCAGATCCATCGGGGGCGTGTCGTCCACGGTCACGAAATACGGTTCGTCGGGCAGCGGCGGCAGCACGATGCCGGCACGGTCGGCGTTCAGGATGATGTTTTTCAGTGCCAGCAGTTTCGGCACGTAGTGGCGCGTCTCCGCCGGCATGTTCAACGACAGATAGTCGGTCGGCAGCCCGCGTGTCTGATTGCGCCGGATCGCCCGGGCAACGGCGTTTTCTCCCCAGTTGTAGGAGGCCAGCGCGAGGAACCAGTCGTTGCCTGCCAGCGCATGGATTTTCTCCAGGTAGTCCAGCGCCGCCTCGGTCGACTTGACGATGTCGCGCCGGTCATCCACCCACCAGTTCTGGCGCAGGTTGTATGCGCGCCCGGTCGACGGAATGAATTGCCAGAGGCCGGCCGCCCGGGCACTGGACAGCGCTTCCGGATTCATGGCGCTTTCGACGAACGGCAGCAGTGCCAGTTCGGTCGGCAGGCCACGTTCCTCGACCTGCTCGACGATGTGGAACAGATAGCGGCCGCCGCGCGCAAACATGCGTTGCAGCGCTTCCGGGTGATTCAGATAGAAGCGCTCCTTTTCCTTGACCAGCGGCGTGGCCAGGGGCGGCAGTGCAAAACCGGCGCGGATGCGTTGCCAGAGATCGGCGTGAACGGGTGCCGGATCCGCCGCGGAGCTTCCGCCAGGGTCCGCGATGCCCGGCGCAGCCGTTGCGGCCGCTGCGACGGCGGGCTGCGGGGTCTGCACCGTGGCCGGGTTGGCGTTCGCCGTGCGGTCTTCCTGCGCCGCGGTGCCATGTCGCTCGCCGGGCGTCATGGTCGAGCAGGCAGTGGCGAGCAGGATTGTGCAGATGCCGGCGACGCGGCCGATGACCATGCGAAGCCGGTGTCGGCGGCGCCGGGAAGGGAGACAGTCGACCATGGCGGATGCGGTTGGCCCGGAACGCAAAAGCGGGAATGCCCGAAGCACGCCGGCACGAGCGGAATCGCGGGCGATCGTACGGGTGCGGCCGGAGATCGTCAAGGCGCAGATCGCGTGCGGGCACTACAATCCGGTCATGCAGACGACCGATCCCTGGCAGGAGTGGCTGGAATCGCCGCCGGGCGAATACGTGCGCGAATGGGAACAGGCGCGTTTCGATGCGGCAGTGGCCGATCTGTTCGGATTTCATGCGCTGCAACTGGGCGACGCGGGCGTCGATGCCCTGCGCAACAACCGGATGCCGCATCGCGTTCGCGCCACCCGACCGTCTGATCGCGCCAGCACGATGCCCGTCGATCTGCTCGTGGATCGCTATTCCGACCTGCCGATCGCCACGGAATCGCTCGATCTCGTCGTGCTGCCGCACGTGCTCGAATTTGCGGCCGATCCGCACCGGGTGCTGCGGGAAGTCGACCGGGTGCTGCGCCCGGAAGGCCGTGTCGTCCTTTCGGGTTTCAACCCGGTGAGCCTGTGGGGCATGCGCCAGTGGTGGGCGCGTGCGTTCGCCGCCGGTCCGTTCGTGCCGCGCGATGGAACGTTCATTGCCCTGCCGCGCCTGCGTGACTGGTTCAAGTTGCTGGGCTTCGAATTCGATCGTGGCCGTTACGGCTGTTACCGGCCGCCGTGCCATACCCGGAAATGGCTCGACCGCAGCCGTTTCATCGAGCAGGCCGGCGACCGATGGTGGCCGATCTGCGGCGCCGTCTACGTCGTCTCGGCGATCAAGCGCGTGCCGGCGATCCGGCTGATCGGCCCGGTGCGACGTGTGCCGCGTCCGCGGCACGTTCCGGCGCCGGTCGCAGCGTCGGGGCGCAGTTCCTGGTTCAGCGATACATCCAGGCGCGCGACATCGGCAGCGACAGATGCGCACCATTCTCGTCCTGACGAGTCCGGGCGACCAGCAACTGATAGATGTTGATCCAGCCGTGCGCGAAACCGCGTGCACTGCCGGCCAGATAGACACGCCAGATCCGGCTGCGCCGCTCGCCGGCCATCGACTTCAGCCGATCGAGCTGACGCTCGAAATTCGCCGACCACAGCGACAGCGTCCGCGCGTAATGCCGGCGCAGGGATTCGGCGTCGACCAGTTCGAGCCCGGCGGCGGACAGTTCGCGGATGGCGAGCGATACGTGCGGCAGTTCTCCGTCGGGAAAGACGTAGTGGTCGATGAAGTCGCCCGCACCGAGACCGACCGAACGATTATCGATGTCGGACGACGTGATGCCGTGGTTCAGCGCGATGCCGCCCGGCTGGAGCAGCTTGTGGATGCTGTCGAAGTAGCTGCGCANNCGCCCCCCAGCCGCAGCCGATGTCGAGCATCCGCTGACCCGGGGAGAGCAGCAGCTTGCGGCAGATGTGGTCGAGCTTGAGCCGCTGCGCGGTGGCCAGGTCCTCGTCGCCTTCCGGAAAATAGGCGCAGGAATAGACCATGCGCGGATCGAGCCAGCTGGCGTAGAACTCGTTGGAGACATCGTAGTGGTATTCGATCGCCTTGCGGTCGGTCCTGCGCGAATGGCGCGCCAGCCAGGAGGGGAGCCGACCGAGACTTTTCTGCTGGTCGCTGGCCAGCGTCAGGCGCTCGGCGACCGAAATGATCTCGTTGACATCGCCGTCGACATCGATATGACCTTCGACGTAGGCTTCGCCCAGCGAGGACAGTGAAGGGTCGCGCAGGTAGCGGGCGGCGGCGGCATTGCGGATGTGCAGGGTGACGGTGGGCGTTTCGCCCAGTGCCACGCCCGAGCCGTCCCAGAGGCGCACCTGCAGCGGCAGCGGGTGGGTTTCACGGAGGGATTCGAGATATTTCGTGATCTGTTTTTCCAGCATCTGAGCCTCGTCCGCAGGGGACATTACAATTCTTCCACCACCGTCCGGCCAGCCCGGCACCGTCCGGCGCGCAGCCATCGATCCATGCCCGCACGACCCGACGGGGCTTGCGGATGGCGGGCCCGGCGATCACGGATGACCGGACGTGACGTCCCGGGTCCGCATGCTCCCTGGCGAGCTTTCCAGGCGCAGTCGATGACTTCACCCGTTCCGGGATGCCATCCGGAAGGAAAATGACCGAAACAGTTCAGATTTACACCGATGGAGCGTGCAAGGGCAACCCCGGGCCGGGTGGCTGGGGGGCATTGTTGCGCTGGGGACAACACGAACAGGAACTGTCGGGCGGCGAGCCGCACACGACCAACAACCGGATGGAGCTGACCGCCGTCATCCGGGCGCTTTCGGCCATCCGTCGCGCAGTTCCGGTAGACGTCTTCACCGATTCGCAATACGTCCAGAAAGGGATCACCGAATGGTTGCCGGGCTGGAAGCGGCGCGGCTGGAAGACGGCCGGCCGCAAGCCGGTGCGCAACGAAGACCTGTGGCGGGAACTCGACGCACTGGTGGCGGGCATGGACATACGCTGGCACTGGGTGCGCGGGCACGCCGGGCACCCTGACAACGAGCGTGCCGATGCACTGGCCAACCGTGGCGTCCCGAACCGGGCTGCGTGATCCGCGATCCGGGCGGATCCGCCGGCGTGGCGGCCTCATTCCCCTGTGTCATGTCCCTGTGCTCTCCTGAATATCCGAGGAACCTGCAGTCATGCGCCAGATCGTGCTCGATACCGAGACCACGGGCCTGTCGGTGGAAGACGGCCACCGCATCATCGAGATCGGCTGCGTCGAGATCATCGACCGGCGGCTGACGAGAAACACCCTGCATCTGTATCTCGACCCCGAGCGTGATATCGATGAGGGCGCGTTTGCCGTGCATGGCCTGAGCCGTGAGCGGCTCGCCGGCGAGCCGCGTTTTGCCGAGGTGGCCGAACGCTTCCTGGATTTCGTCCGCGATGCCGAACTCCTGATCCACAATGCGCCGTTCGATCTGGCCTTTCTCGACGCCGAACTGGCGCGCATGAATCACGCTTCGCTGCGAAACGTGGTCGCCGATGTCACCGACACGCTGGCGCTGGCGCGCGAGCTGTTTCCCGGGCGGCGCAATTCGCTCGACGCCCTGTGTGAGCGCTGCGGGGTGTCGAATGCGCATCGGACGCTGCATGGTGCGCTGCTCGATGCCGGTCTGCTGGCTGATGTCTATCTTGCGATGACGCGCGGCCAGGACAGCCTGATGATCGCTCCGGCAGCCGTGGGCGGTCTGGACGGGATGGCCGACGGTGCGGGTGAATGGCCACCGGAAGGACTGGTCGTGCTGGCGGCCGGTGATGAAGAAGTGCGTGCGCATCGCGCGCTCCTTGACGGCATCGAGGCGGAGAGCGGCCGGCCGGCACTCTGGTCCACCTGACAGCGCAGGCGGATGTACCCGGGCGTACGCGGGCGCGTCGGGCGAATTCGACTACACTCCCGCCTGTATGACCAAAGCCAGCATGAAAGAACATCGTCCCGCACGCTCGCGTGAGCGCAAGAGCCATCTGTCGCCGGACGCCGAACGGCTCGTCTCGGCGGCGCTCGGCCTGGCGAATTCGGGCAGCCGCATCGAAGATCGCTTCTGGGAGGCGCAACTGGCCGGGTACCTGGAGCGCATGTTCGACGGCGGGCACGTGCAGGGTGCGCACGAGGCTCTGGAGCGGCTCAACCAGACGGATGGCGAAGCCTACGGCGCGCTCCTGGAAGCGGTCGAGGAAGCAGCCGAATCCGTGGCGATCGACGTTGATGGCCAGCGCTGGGATGCGCTGCTGGTCGTTGCCCCATTTGTCGTCTGGACGCGGTTTCGCATTCCGTCGGGGCCGATTCCCGATGCGTCGGCCGATACCCTGGCCATGCACTGGCGGGCACACACGCTGGCACGCGCGGCACGTTTCCGCATGTTGCCGTATCTGTTCAGCATCGATCAGTTGCCCGATGATTACGCCGGATTGCGCCGCCTGGCGCGGCGCACCGGCCAGGCGGCGGTGCATGATCAGGGGGCACGCGTGGACCTCAAGTCGCTGCCCGAATCGGCGGACATGCTGGCCGATGCCCGCTTTCTGCTCGGCGTGGTAGCCGCACCGCACGGCGAACCGCTGTTTCGCTGGCAGGAAAGCGGCGCCGCCGATCATGCCGGTCGCATTCCCTGTCTCGAAGCCTGGATCGCGCAGGCGCGACCGACGATCGAGCCGCTGCTGCCGGGGTGCGGCTTTGAGTGCCTGCTGCCGGACGCCTATCACATCAATCTGCGCGAGTCCGACCGCCGTACGCGTCCGTATTCGATCCGCGCTGCCGTGCACTATCTGACGCACGCACTCGATCTGGAGCCGGGGGATCTCAAGGCGACAGTGGCCGGCTTCGGCCACGACCGGCTCGACGAATACCGGATCGGCCTGAGCGTCCGGGACGCCGACGAAGTGGCCCATGGCGTCGTCTGGCCACTGTTCGGTGCGGAATCGGAACAGGATGATCCGCTGCCGACCGACACGATCCGCGAGGTGCTGCGCGAGGTCGGAGTGTCCGAAGTACGCCTGTGGCGCGATCTGGGCGAGCCCGAGTACTGCGATGATTGCGGCTCGCCGCTCTACCCGAACGGCAAGGGCGAGATCGTGCACGCCGAAATGCCGGGTGACGTCGAACCGGAATCAGTACATTTTCACTGAAGACGGGTCCGTCGGGGAACGTCCGGCTCCGAACCGGTGCGGAAAAGGGAAGTCGTGTTCAACCGTACAAGGGGTTGACAAAGAGTTGACCAGGGGTTGACCGGAACGCCAGTCGGCGGACCCGCACGCAGGCACGGGCCGGGAAGCGCCAGGGTCAGGCGCGACACTCGTTGGCCAGCTGTTTCCCGTGCCGGGTATCGAGCAGCATCGATTTGCCGGTGATGACCAGCCAGACGACGCCCGCCTGCGGGTCTTCGTAGCGCAGCGCACCGGTGCGGGCGCGGACGGCCTTGAGCCGGTATTCCTTGTTGTTGAAGTGCAGCGTGGCGCTGGTCAGATCCGGCGAGACTTCACGCACATCCACGTTGCGATTCAGCTCGCAGTGATACACCCCGGCCGGAAAGGCGAAGTTGTAGGGGTTGAAGTCCGTTGCCGTGAGCGATTCGTTCGCCAGTGCAGGAAGGCTGCCTGCCGCGAACCCGATGATGCCGGAGAGGATCGGCAGGACCGCGACCCGGAAAGTGGACAGACGCATGATCGGACTCCCTTGCTCGGGGTACTCTGGCGCGCGTCCAGAGTATTTCTGGGGTTCGGATGAAACCGCGTGAAGCAGGTTGCCCGGTCCGTCCCGGACAATCGGGCCGGCACAGTATACGTCGCCCGGGCGCCGCCCGGAATGCCGTGAAGCCTGCCGATCGACGTTTGTTCACACGTGTTGTTTCATTGGCAAATTTCCGGCGGGTACACCGGTGGTCGAATCGAGGTGGACATGATCGGCGAGCCGTCGGCCGCGCCGGTTTCCACGACGTGATCGAATCGTGATGCCACTTTGCCGGCGGCTGCGTGACGGATCCGTGCACCGGAACCCGGTCAGATCCCGCCGGCATGAGTGCGACCGGACTCTCCGGGTTGCAGTTCCCGGTGCCTGCGCCGGACATCGGCCGTTTCGTCGAGCAGACCCGAGTCGCGCACGCCGTCCGGATACAGTTGCTCCAGGACGTCGAGCAGGGCAGCGCCCAGGGCCGCCCGCAGCGCGTCGACGAACGCCCCTGATGTCTCCGTCCGGACGCCGTTTCCCTGCGTGCGGCTGCCGGCGGCTTCCAGGAGGTCCACGAAGCCTGCCGGGCCATCGTCTTCGTGCCTGTCGATGTGCACGTCCTTCCCGTCGCGCAATGACCAGACGTGCCGGAAATCCTCGTGTCGGCGTTCCAGCGTCGCCTGAACCAGTGTGCGCCAGTGCGGCGGCGATTCGGCCTCGACCCAGTCACCACGACCGCGGCCGTAGTGCGCGACCGCCAGATACGACAGGATGACGGCGACCGTCGACGCCTGCAGCGCCTCTTCGCTCCAGCGCACCGCCGGCGAGGTCGTGCCGCGTACCAGGTTGTAGCCGCGGGCCAGTCCGAAGGCACCCAGCGCACCGAGTAGCCCGCCGCCCAGCATTCCGGCGCCGAGACTCAGGCCGCCGGTGGCGAGATCCGCTTTCAGACCGGCCACGGCGCCGGTGACGATGCTGCCGAGCACGGCTGCACGGCCTTCCGGCATGCCGGCGTCGACATGGTAATGCGTGGCCAGCCGCTCGAAGATCACGGCCTGGGCGCGCCCGTCGAGATCATGCAGGCGGATGACGCGGTCCGTCGCCGCGCGCAGGTCTTCGTCCAGACGTCGCGCGAGCGCGTCCATTGCGCGCCGTCGTATCGCCGAAGTTCCTGGTTCATCGCCTTTCCGGTCGCGGACCAGCAATTGCGTCGCATCGCGCAGGCGGTCGACGAGACCGGCCTCCGGTACCGCTTCGCGATCAGTGGCCGTTCGTGCCAGGGCACGCGCAAGAATGTCGACGGATTCGTCGAACACGATGCGCCGCCGCTGCAGCCAGCAGGCAAAAAGCCGCTGCCAGGCGGCAGCGGACTGCGCCGGCAGCGCCGTGGCGATGGTGCGCAGCAGCGTCGCCTCCTGGACCCAGCAGCGGGCAAATGCATCGAGCGTGAGCACTGCGCGTACCGTGTGCGCGTGCGCCAGGCGGTTGCGCCACTGCGCCAGCTCGGCGGAATCCGCGTCGCCGCTGCGCGGGGCTCCCAACTGGTTGAGCAGAACGATGACCGGCTTGCCGATCCAGTCGAGTATGCGCATTTCGTCGTCGATGTACGGCGCCTGTCCGGTCGGCTCGGCGGCATTGACGAGATAGAGGACGACGTCGGCCTGTTCGCGCACGTTGCGCACGGCCTGCTGGCTGGCCCACAGGGCGCGATCGCGCAGACGGTCCCAGACCTGCGTGACGAACCACCCGATCGGTTCGCCGGCCGCCGCGAGCCGGCGCGCCAGGCGGGCACTGTCGCCGAAGCCGGGAGTGTCCCAGAGGATCAGCCGATCTCCGACGGGCGTTTCGACGAGGGTGTGCGCTTCGGCGACCTCGGTGACGTGGGCCTCGTCGCGCACGACGCCGATGTCACGCCCGAGCAGGGTACGGGCCAGGCTCGTCTTGCCCACGTTCGTGTGCGAGATGAGGCTGAGCGAAATGATCTGGCCGGCGCTCATGCGGAAACCGGAGGGGCGGTGTCACTGCGCGCGCGCTCACCCGGAGGCGCCGTCACGCTGGCGGCGCTCGAGGCATTCACACGCTGGATCAGCGGACGGATTTCCGTCGCGATGGCCGCCGCCTCGTCACGATCGGCATCGATGAAGGCGAAGGAGTGGATCGTGGCGGCGAACAGTTGCCGCCATGCCTGCCGACGCTCCGTCCGTCGTCGCTGCGAACTGCCGTCGGCGCCGCCGAAACGGGCGACAAACGAAGATTCGTCCACCAGCGCGATCGGGTCGAGTCCTGGTGGACATCCGGCACCGAGGTGCTCGAGCAGGACGCCATGGGTTTCCGTCTCCGGTGTTGCGCTGGCGGAAAACCAGACGAACACCGCTGCTGGATCCGGCACCGGTGCCAGTGCCTGTGCCGCGTTTTCTTCCGCGCCGTATGCGACGGTCGGCGTGATGACCAGTTCCCATCCTCCTGCGGACATGAGATCGAGTGCGGCCTGCAGCCTGTCGGTCTGCGCCGGTGTTGGTGTGAAGTGACAGGGCACGATCGCCATGCGGGTGCGTTCACCCGAATATTCGCGCAGTTGGGCCGCGTACCAGGGGTCGGAGGCCGTCAGAGGCAGATCGAATCCCCGGGCGAGTCGCCGCGCGCGTACGTGCTCGTACCCGGCCAGCAGCAGGCGCGGCACGATCACCAGCAGAACAAGCGTGACCGCATGGAGATGGATCCACGCCGCCGCGGGCTCGCCGCTGCCTGTCGGCAGACGCATCGCCTGGAGCCTGATCGGGTCCGGCAGGCCGATGCCGGTGAGCAGCGAGGCCGGAGTCAGCCACACGGACAGCAGGCGGCGCACCATGCCGGCGTCGAGGAAAGTGCTCTCCCAGACGGCACGATATTCGAGCGCCAGCCCCCGGATATAGAGACCCGCCAGCATGCCTGCCGCCATGGCCAGCGCCGACAGGTGCAGCGTCCGTGCCACGCGCCGGCCGGTCAACGGCGCGCTGGCCTGCAGCCAGTCGGTCAGGAACCCGGTCAGCGCCTGGGCGGGCCAGCGGGCTGCGGTTTCCGTGCGCCGGCCGGAATGTCGCTGGCGGTACCGGAAGCGTTGTTTCGCGAACCGCCGCAGCCAGGAGGAGAGCACCGGGATCGGCGTCCGTGCCTGCCGCAAAAAGGGCAGGGGCAGGCGGCGTCCGACGATCCAGAGATAGACGAGCAGGTTCCACGCGATGATGGCCAGCAGCGGTGGTGCGAGCACGTTGATCTGGTGCGATGGTCCGATCGCATCGGCCGCGATGCCGGCGGCGAATGCGATCCCCGGCACGATCCAGCCGGCGCGGCGCGGCCACGGTCCGATCGTGCGCGCGATGCGTATGGCCGGCTCGCGCACCGCGAGCCGATCAGCGGCCAGGCGCGCACGCTCGGCGACGAACCGTTCACCGTCGGCTCCGGTGCCGACGGCACGGGCGGCCGCACTGCTGGCCCACGACCGGTCGTCGTCCGTCCAGCGCGACGCGGCGTCCGGGCTCTGTTCGAATGCGCGCAGCAGCAGAATGTCGCGGGCCTCGGATTCGGTCACGGCAAAATGGTTGCGACGGGTCACGACAGGTTACGGTGAGCTTGCTGCCCCGTCCTGCAATACGGGCAGCGAGACGCGGAAGCGCGCGCCGTGTCCGGCATCGGGCATCAGGGTCAGGCTGCCGCCGAGGCGGCGCATGATCTGCCAGCTGATGGCCAGGCCGAGACCGGCGCCGACCACGGAGGTCTGCGTGTGCGCCCAGCCGCGGGCGAACTTGGAGAAGATCAGTTCGCGTTCTTCGGCCCGGATGCCCGGACCGTTGTCTTCGACGAAGACCTCGTAGCATCCATCCAGAATCCGGCTGTTCACCTGCACCCAGGGTTCTTCGCTCGTGTTGTACTTGATCGCGTTGGAGATCAGGTTGATGAACACCTGGCTGAGTCGATCGGCGTTGGCGTATACACAGGCGCCCGCGATGCGTTCGCCGTCGAGCAGCCGCACCCGGGTCTTGGCGGCCAGTCCGTGGCAGATGCGCAGCGAACGCGCCAGGGTCGCTTCCGGGTCGATGCGCTCGGGCACCCACGGCGCTTCACCGCTTTCAAGCAGGCTCAGATCGAGCGTGCTGTCGAGCAGACGGGTCAGGCGCACACTCTCCTCATGGATGATGGCAAGGAAATGCCGTGTCTGCGCCGCGTCCAGATCCGGCGTGTCGAGCAGGATCTCGGAAAAGGAACGGATCGACGTCATCGGCGTGCGCACTTCGTGGCTGACCTGGCTCAGGAAATCGTCCTTCTGGGCATCGAGCTGCTGCAGGCGCTCGTTGGCCTGGCTCAACTGGCGAGCGGCGATCTCCAGTTCGTGCGACTTGCGCTCCAGACGTTCGCTGTATTCGCGGATGCGCTGCGTTTCGTCGGCAATGCGCATCAGTTCGTCCAGGCTGATCGTTTCACCGGTGACCACCTGCGAGATCATCGCGCGCGCCGAGGCGGTCAACCCGAAGATCAACGCGTTCACCTTCACCTTCTACGACCGGGCGCTCGATCAGGCGAGGAAGGCGGAAGCGAAATACATGAAGACCGACGGCCGGGTGCGGCCGCTCGAAGGCATTCCGGTCGTCATCAAGGACGAGACCACGATCAAGGGCGAGCGCACGACGCACGGCTCGCTGATCTACAAGGACAACGTCGACACCTACACGGCGCCGCCGGCCGAGCGCATCTTCAAGGCCGGGGCGATCATGCATGCGCGCTCGACCGCGCCGGAGTTCTCCTGCTGCGCCGTCACCCGCTCCAGGCTGTACGGCGCCACCTCGACACCGTGGAATCTCGCCTATACCAGCGGCGGGTCGTCGGGCGGCGCGGCCGCGTCGCTCGCCGCGGGCACGACGACGCTCGCCAACGGCTCCGACATCGGCGGCTCGATCCGGATTCCCGCCTCCGCCTGCGGCATCGTCGGCTTCAAGCCGCCCTATGGCCGCAACCCCGACGCCTCGCCCTTCAATCTCGACTGGTACAACCATTCGGGACCGATGGCGCGCACGGTGGCGGACGCCGCACTGCTGCAGAACGTGCTGGTCGGGCCGCATCCCGCCGATATCGCGACGCTCAGGCAGAAGCTAAAGATCCCGGCCAGGCTCGGCGACATCAAGGGCTGGAAGATCGCCTATTCCATCGATCTCGGCCACATTCCGGTCGATCCGGAGGTCCGGAAGAACACGCTCGACGCGGTGGAAACTTTCCGATCGCTCGGCTGCACCGTCGAGGAGGTGGACATCGGCTGGGACGCGAGCGCGAAAAAGGCCGCCTGGGTGCATCTGTCCGCGCTGTTCGGCGCCTGGGTCGGGCAGCTGCTGCCGGAGCATGCGGACAAGATGACGGACTACGCGCTGGAGTTCGCGCGCCGCGCCGAGCACGTCACGCTCAGGGACTTCGTCGACGGCATGGCGATCGAAGGCGAGATGTACAAGTCCCTCGGCACGATCCTGCAGAGGTACAACCTGCTGCTCTGCCCGACGCTGGCCGTGCCGTCGGTCCGGACGGACATCGATTTCGCCGACAAGAACTTCCAGGTGAACGGCGTCACCGTCGATCCCTATCTGGACTGGTGCATGACCTATCCGTTCAACTCGATGAGCCGCTGCCCGGTCATGTCGGTGCCCTCGGGCTTCGCCGCAAACGGCGTGCCGACAGGTCTGCAGATCGTCGGCCGCACCTTCGACGACGTCAGCGTCTTCCGCGCCGCCGCGGCCTTCGAGACGGCGCGGCCGTGGCTCGACACGCCGGCCCGCCGCCCGAAGCTGTAGTGTCGGAGTCATATGCGCGTCACCTGCCGCCGGCCCTCATGGTTCGACGAACTCACCATGAGGGCCTCATCCTGAGCCCGTCGAAGGATGGGGCCCGCCTCCGGCTTCTGTGATAGCCGGCACTGAGAGGGATAGAACGATGGTCGACTCCGCAATCGCCACCAAGATCCTCGACGCCGTCGACCGGCGCTTCGACGAGCAGGTGCAGTTCACCTCGGCGCTGGTCGCCCTGCCGTCCCTCCGCGGGCAGGAGGCGACGGCGCAGGACTTCATGGCGCGCGCCTATCGCGAGCGCGGGCTGGTCGTCGACCGCTGGAAGATCGAGGTGGACGACATCAGGCATCTGCCCGGCTTCTCGCCGGTCGCGGTCTCCTATGACGACGCCTGGAACGTGGTCGGCGCGCACCGTCCGGCGAAGCCCAAGGGCAAGTCGCTGATCCTCAACGGCCATATCGACGTGGTGCCGACCGGGCCGCTCGACATGTGGACCACCCCGCCCTTCAGCCCGCGCGTCGAGGACGGCTGGCTGTACGGGCGCGGCGGCGGCGACATGAAGGCGGGGCTGGTCGCCGCGCTCTATGCCTTCGACGCCGTGCGCGACGGCGGGGTTCAGCCCCGCGGCCGAGGTCTACCTGCAATCGGTCGTCGAGGAGGAATGCACGGGCAATGGCGCGCTGGCCTGCCTGCAGCGCGGCTATCGCGCCGACGCGGCGATCATTCCCGAGCCGTCGAACGACCGGCTGGGCAGCGCCCAGGTCGGGGTCATGTGGTTCCAGGTGAAGGTCAAGGGACGTCCGGCCCATGTCGCCTATGCCGGCAGCGGCAGCAACGCGATCGAGGCCTGCTTCCCGCTGATCCGCGCGCTGCACGAGCTGGAGCATGCATGGAACGAGAGCAAGCACCCGGCCTTCAAGGACGAGGCGCACCCGATCAATTTCGTGGTGAGCAAGATCGAGGGCGGCGACTGGACCTCGAGCGTGCCGAGCTGGTGCACCTTCGACATGCGCATCGGCATCTATCCCGGCCAGGATCTGGCCGACGTGCGGCGCCAGGTGGAGGAGACCGTCGCCGAGGCGGCGCGCGGCGATCGCTTCCTGTCCAACAACCCGCCGCAGATCGTCTATCACGGCTTCCAGGCCGAGGGGTACGTGTTCGAGAACGGCGAGAGGCCGGCCGGCGTGCTCGAATCCTGCCACCGGCAGGTCTACGGCCATGGGCTGGAGCGGCGCGTGTTCACCGGGACGACCGACGCCCGGTTCTTCGGCCTCTATGCCGGGATTCCGGCGATGGTCTACGGCCCGAAGGCGGAGGACATCCACGCCTTCGACGAGCGGGTGGAGCTCGACTCCGTGCGCAAGGTGACGCAGGCGATCGCCCTGTTCATCGCCGACTGGTGCGGGCTGGAGGCGGCGTAGCCGAGACGCGCTTTCTTTCCCTCGCCCCGGAGGGGAGAGGGAGGGACCCGCCGCGCAAGCGGCGGCAGGGTGAGGGCTGGCGCAAGCTGCTCGATAGATCCCCGGGTCAAGCCCAGCGATCAAACTTCCTATATCTTTGCTAATTCTTCTTGGCCATTGAGAAATCCGGCTGCTGCTCCGGCCGCGCGCGGTGGAAAGCGTCCAGCTCGTTGCAGCGGGACTCGATCTCGGTCAGGCGCGGATAGCCCGTGAGATCACAGTCGAATCGCCGCGCATTCCGAAGTTGTGGGATCAGATGGAGGTCGGCCCAGCCCGGCGCATCACCAAAGCAGAATGGCCATGGCTCTTCGCGCCGCGCCAGTGCCGCTTCGAGAGCTTCGAATCCGATGGCGATCCAGTGGCGGTACCAGGCCAGGACCTGTGGCTCCTCGGCGCCTAGCCGTTCCTGGAGATAGACCCGAACCCGATGATTGTTCAGCGGATGAATTTCGCAGGCGATGTGTTGCGAGAATGCCCGCACTTGCGCACGCAGCACAGGGTCCGCCGGCAGCAGTCGAGGCGCCGGATATCGCTCCTCCAGAAATTCGAGAATCGCTGTGGATTGCGCGATGATCCGGCCATCAATCTCCAACGCAGGCATCAATCCCTGCGGATTGACGGCCAGGTAGGCGGCGTGGCCGAGCGCCGGTGCCGAGACGTAGTCGTAAGCCACGGCTTTCAGATTGAGCGCGATCCGCACCCGCTCCCTTGCCGAGTTACGATGGTACGTATAGAGCTTCATGGCGGCAGATTGGGACATGACTCGGCGTTTTCGCGCAATCCGCGGGCCCGACGATGGCAATCTCCTATATCCCGCTACCTCGTTCATCGACCCCATGGGCCGCAGTCTATCCGGGAATTGCGCTTGCGTACAGATTTCTGTACAATGACTGAGTATCCCTGTCGGAAACCATGCTCGATGAAAACGGTCACCTATACTGCCGCGCGCGCCACCCTGGCCCGGACCATGGACGAGGTCACGGAAGACCGGGCACCCGTCCTCATTACCCGGCAAAAGGGCGAACCGGTGGTGATGATGTCACTCGCCGACTACGAGGCGTTGGAAGAGACAGCATACCTACTCAAGAGCCCTGCCAACGCGGAGCGGTTGCTCCGATCGATGAAGGATGTCCGCGCCAAGAAGGCGGTCGTTCGATCGCTCGTCCGCGATGACGAAGCAGAAGGCTGAGCTTGCCGTCAGTTTCACCGCCGACGGATGGGAGGATTACATTTACTGGAGCGAAGCCGATCGCGCGATGCTCCGCCGCATCAATCGGTTAATTCGAGAAATTCGCAGGGAGCCATTCGCCGGTATCGGCAAGCCGGAACCGCTGAAGCATGCCCTGGCCGGCAGTTGGTCGCGGCGCATCGACCAGGGGCACCGGCTCGTCTACGTCTATGAGGACGGCAACCTCTTGATCCTTCAGTGCCGCTATCACTATTGAATAATCTTCCCTCATCCGGAGCTTGTCGAGGAGTCTCGGCGATCCATTCCACGGTTCGCTTCAACGGATGAATGGATGCGCGGGTCGCCCCTTCGACAAGCTCAGGATGAGGCCCGCGCATGACAGCGTTCCTATATGGACACCGAGCTGGCCCGTTCAATAATCCTTCCCGTTGAACGGGGTCAGGGTCAGCGCGGCGATGTCGACGTCGTCGAGGCAGCGGGCGTTCACCGCCACCATCTCCGACCCGTCCGGTCCCTGGCCGGTGGCGAAGGATTCGATGCCGCAGCTCCGGCAGAACAGGTGGGCGATCTTGCCCGTGTTGAACCGGTAGGTGGCGAGCGCGTCCTCGCCCGAGCGCAGCGTGAACCGGTCGGCCGGCACGAAGCTCGGCAGCATACCGCGCTTGCTGCAGTGGGAGCAGTTGCAGGAGACGACCTTGTCCAGATCGGTCGTCACCTCGTAACGAACCTTCCCGCAATGGCAGCCGCCGATGTATGTCTTCGTCTCTGGCATGTTTCCTCCTGGCAGATCGCGCCCCATTGTCATCGAAATCGGGCTGAAGCGGAACACGGCATGGATTGGCTTCTCGCGGTTCTCGGCTTCGCCGTCACCATGTCGATCACCCCGGGGCCGAACAACGTGATGATCATCGCCTCGGCGACGAATTTCGGCGTGGCGCGCACAGTGCCGCACATGCTCGGCATCTCGATCGGCTTTCCCGCCATGCTGGTCGCGCTGGGGCTCGGCCCCCGGCATGGCGCTCGTCGCCTACCCCTTGGCGCACCAGCTGCTGAAGATCGCCGGCGCGCTCTATCTCGTGTTCCTAGCCTGGAAGATCGCCACGGCCAGCGGCATCGGTTCAGCCGATGCGCCGGGCCGCCCTCTCACCTTCCTCCAGGCGGCCTTCTTCCAGTGGCTCAACCCGAAGGCGTGGGTGATCGCGCTCGGCGCCCTCACCGCCTATACCACCGTGGGCGGCGCCATGGTGACGGAGACCCTCCTCATCAGCGCGATCTTCGTGCCGATCTGCGTCATCGCCTGCGCCACCTGGGCGGCGGGGGGCGTGGCGCTGCGGCGCGCCTTGCAGTCGCCCGCCGCGCTCCGCATGTTCAACTGGACGATGGCGCTGCTTCTCCTCGCCTCGCTGGTGCCGATGCTCGTCTGATCGCCCGGCCGGCCGGAACCACATCCCCGACCTGCCGTTTCCCTCAGAGTCCGGCGCGGGGAGACGCATGTCGCTCGTCATCGGCATCATCGGGAGCTATGGCGGCCTCAATGTCGGGGACGAGGCGATCCTCGCCTCCTCGATCGAGCAGCTGCGCGCCGCCGTGCCGGCGGCGGAGATCGTCGCGTTCTCGCGCAATGCCGAGCACACCCGCCGCCATCACAACGTCGACCGGGCGGTGAATTCCCGCACCGCGCTGCGCGACCAGGTGCTGCCGGAGGTGCGGCGGCTCGACATGCTGCTGCTCGGCGGCGGCGGCATCCTCTACGACCGGGAGGCCAAGTCCTATCTGCGCGAGGTCGCCCTGGCGCACGACCTCGGCGTTCCGACCTTCGCCTTCGCGGTCGGCATCGGCCCGCTGGAGGACCATCACGAACGCGTCGCCGTGCGCGACGGGCTCAACCGCATGGCCGGGATCACCGTGCGCGAGGTCTCGGCCAAGCGCCTGTGCGAGGAGATCGGCGTGACCGTGCCGGTCGAGGTGACGGCGGACCCGGCCGTGCTGCTCGATCCCCTGCCCTTCACCGACGAGATGCTCGTGGGCGAGAGCATTCCCGTGGACCGGCCGCTGATCGGCTTCAGCGTGCGCGAGCGCGGCGGCGCGGCGCCGGCGCTCGACAAGGTCGCCTATCACGAGCTCGTCGCCGACGTCGCCGATTACTGCACCCGGCGCTTCGAGGCGGACGCGGTGTTCGTGCCGATGGAGCGCGCCGACCGCAGCGAGATGCATCGCGTGATCTCCCGGATGGAGAATTCCGAGCGCGCCCACGTGCTGCGGCGGGACTATCACCCGCGGGAGATCGCGGGGCTCGTCGGGCGCTTCTCCCTCGCCGCCGGGCTCCGCTTGCACTTCCTGATCTTCGCCGCGATCACCGGGACGCCGCTGGTCGCCCTGCCCTATGCGTCCAAGGTGAAGGACCTGATCTCGAGCCTCGGGATCGCGGAGCATGCGGACATCGACGTGGCCAGGAGCGGGAGCTTCCTGGCGGCGCTCGACCGTCTGTGGGACGACCGCGCCGCGCAGCAGCAGCGCGTCGCGGAACGGCTGCCCCAGGTCCGGCAGCTGGCGCGGCGCACGGCGCCGCTCGCCCTGTCGGTCATCGGCCGGGGGCCGGGGCCGGAGTCGGTGCCCCATGCCGGAGAAGACCTTGCCAGCCCTCCGGCCGTCATCTGAGCCCGCCGCCGTCGATCTGCCGGTGCGCGAGGCGCTGGTCGTCGCCAGCTGCGACGTGCTGGTGGTGGGCGGCGGGCCGGCCGGCATGGGCGCGGCGCTGGGCGCCGCCGCGGCCGGGGCGGACGTCGTTCTCGCGGAGCGCTTCGGCTTTCTCGGCGGCAATCCGACCGTCGCCCTCGTCAACCCGCTGATGTCCTGGCACACCCAGGCGGCGCCGCCGCTCAGCGCCGATCAGCTGGCGCTGCTGCCGCAGGACCACGGGCCAGGCGATCCCGTCGTCGCCGGCGCGCTGCAGCGCTTCCTGAACGAGCTCCTGAGCGCGGGCGGCGCGCTGGCGCCGACCCAGACCACCGGCTACACCGTCCCCTTCGATCCCGAGACCTACAAGCTCGTCGCCCTCGAGGCCATGGAGACGGCCGGGGTGCGGGTCCTGCTGCATGCCTTCGCCAGCGACGTCTGGGGAGAGCCGCAGAGCCCGTCCGGCGTGATCTTCGACGGCAAGTCGGGCCCGTTCGTGATCGAGGCGCGCAACCTGGTCGACGCGACCGGCGACGGCGACGTGGCGGCCCGCGCCGGAGCGCTGTTCCATGTCGGGCGCGAGGCGGACGGGCGGGTCCAGCCCATGACGCTGATGTTCCGCATCGCCGATTTCGACCGCAGCGCCTTCGCCGCCTATGTCGAGGCGCACCCGGACCAGTGGCAGGGCGTGCACGGCCTGACCGAGCTCGTGCGCGAGGCGACGGAGGCCGGCGACCTCGACCTGCCGCGCGAGGACATCCTGTTCTTCGCCACGCCGCATCCCAAGGAGCTGTCGGTCAACTGCACGCGCGTCACCGGCGTTCTCGGCACCGACGTGTTCGACCTGACCCGGGCCGAGATCGAGGCGCGCCGGCAGATGCAGCAGATCATGCGGTTCCTGCGGAAATACGTGCCGGGCTTCGCCACTGCCTATGTGGTGCAGAGCGGCACCCATATCGGCGTGCGGGAGACGCGGCGCGTGGTGGGCGATTACACGCTCGACGTGAGCGACGTGCTCGGGGGGCGCAAGTTCGAGGATGCGATCGCCCGCGCGAGCTATCCCGTCGACATCCACAACCCGGAAGGACCGGGCACGGTGATGCGCCGTCTTCCCGCCGGGGAGTGGTACGAGGTGCCGCTGCGCTGCCTGCTGCCGAAGGGCGTCGAGAACCTGCTGGTCGCGGGGCGCTGCATCAGCGGCACGCACGAGGCGCATAGCAGCTATCGGGTGACGCCGACCGCCATGGCGACCGGGCAGGCGGCGGGAGTCTGCGCGGCCATGGCCGGCAGCACCGGGCGCCAGCCGCGGGAGGTGCCGGCCGCCGAGGTGCAGCGGGAGCTCCGCCGCCAGGGCGCGATCGTGTAGCGCGCCTGGCGACCGTCGTCATCAGCTTCGATCGTCATCCCCGGATCTACGCGGCTTCGCCGCTTCGTCCGGGGATCCATTCATCGGCCAGCGCGTGACCATCCATGGATTCTCGGGTCTGCGGCGCTCACGCGCCTTCGCCCGAGAATGACAATCTTAAGATGGGCGATGCCGAGGCTACTTCCTGAGCAGGAATTCGCGGCCGACCTTCACGCGCGGCACGCCGTCATATTCGATGATGTCGGCGGTGGCGTAGGTCTCGGTCCA
>JRYH01000193.1_pt1 | contig 19538 bp, 18 predicted proteins | sample 235351 | NCBI WGS metagenome assembly JRYH01 (sample SAMN03074221, study PRJNA261480) | activated sludge metagenome | biome: Wastewater Treatment Plant; feature: Wastewater; material: Activated sludge; isolation source: activated biomass of a wastewater treatment plant treating wastewater... ... | reverse complement strand
AGCTTGTCCGATTCCCCGAAGAACCGTAGTAATTCTACGGTTCGAGGGGAAGCGGACAAGATGTGCCGCCAGCTTGGGCGAGAAACCGGGCGCGTCACCTTAGGTGAATTCGATTTTCCTGCTAATAGCGACATAACTATATGATTTCACTGTGAATTTGATGATGTCGAGCAAAATTTATGCAACGATTGGGTTAATGATAAACGCGGCGGGACACAGACCGCGACGGTCGGCGGCGGCGAGCAGAGCGGCAACCGAGCCGCAACCGGGCAACATGAGGTCCGGCGCCAGGTCGGCGAGCGGCGCCAAGGCGAATGCGCGCGAGGCCAGTTGCGGGTGCGGGACGTGCAGCCGGGGATGGCGGATGCAGCGCGTGCCGTAGGCCAGGATATCGATATCGAGGGTTCTCGGCCCCCAGCGCGTCCCGTCACGGACCCGGCCGGCGCGCCGCTCGATGGCCAGCAGGCGGTCGAGCAGCGGCAACGGCGCCAGTCCGGTCATGATCCGGACCGCCAGATTGAGGAATGGCGGTTGTTCGGCAAAACCCCACGGCGGCGTGTGCCACGGGCGCGAGACGGCGGCAACACTGGTCCACGGCAAGGCGGCCAACTCGGCAATAGCGGAACGCAGGCACGCTTCCACGTCGCCCAAATTGCCGCCGAGGCCGAGGTAACAGGCAACAGGCCACGGAGGTCTCGTCCCGGGCATCGCGTTTCTGCGGTTCAATCCGGGTCATTCCGCGGCCGGCCGTATCCCGCCACCGCGCCGCCGCCGCCGGCCGCCGCGCCGCCTTGCCCGCCGCGGGGGAGGGCCGCTGTCCTGCCGCTGCGCTCCCTCGCCGATCTCGGCGGCCGCCTCACCGGGGGCCAGGCCGGCCATTTGTTCCTGCACCTCCAGCGGCGCTTCCTGGATCTTCGTCCACCACTCGGCGATCGGTTGCAGATCGGGCTCGAGCAACACCCGGAGCAAAAGAAAATCGTAAGCGGCGCGGAACCGCCGTTCGCCGATAAAACGCAGCACGCGCCGGCCGCGCATCCGGCGGAAGCGGGGCTGCATCAGCCAGATGTCGCGGGAAATCATCGTGTAGCGGCGCGGCACCGCCACCCGCGTCACTTGTTCCGCCAGTACCGCCTCCATTGCTTCATAGACCGCGTCCATGCCGTGCAGACCTTCGCTGTTCAACTGGTCGACGTGCCGCTGCAGCGGCTGCCAGAGCAAAGCGGCGAAAAGAAAGCCCGGAGTGACCGGTTTGCCGGTCCGTACTCGATGGTCGGTATTGGCGAAAGCGGTATCGAGAATCGGGTTGGTGCACCACCGCCCATTTTCGCGCTGCACCGCCGTCAGTGGGAACAACTGCTGAAACAGACCATATTCGGCCATCAGTTCGAAAGCGCGCTGCCCGTAGCCGCTCAAAAACACCTTGCACACCTCGTCGAACAGGCGGGCCGGCGCGACATCGATGATCAGCGGCGCCAGCGAGGCGAGTGGCGCGCGGCCGGCGGCATCGAGTTCGAGCCCGCGCGCCGCGATAAAGCGGATGGCCCGGATCATCCGCACCGGATCTTCGCGGTAACGGGTTTCGGGATCGCCGATCAGCCTGAGTTGGCGGGCCTGCACATCGGCGAAACCGCCGACGTGATCGCGAATCGTCTCGTCGAGCGGGTCGTACATCAGCGCATTGACCGTAAAATCGCGGCGCCACGCATCCTCGACCTCGGTCCCGAAAACGTTATCGCGCACGATGCGGCCGTTTTCGACGTGGCGGTCACCCTGTTGGCGTTCCGTCCCATTACTGTCGCCGGCGAGATCGCTGGCGGCATCGGCGGGCGGCGCCGTCGCGGCGCGAAACGTCGCGACTTCGATGAATTCGCGGCCGAAATAAACATGGGCGATCCGGAAGCGCCGGCCGACCAGACGGCAGCGGCGAAACAAGCCGATGATGTCGTCGGGGTGGGCGTCGGTCGCAATGTCGAAATCCTTGGGCGGATGTCCGAGCAGCAGGTCACGCACCCCACCGCCGACCAGGTAAGCGACGAAGCCGGCCTGCTTGAGGCGTTGGATCACCTCGATGGCCCGCGGGCAGATGCGCCCCGGATCGATCCGGTGGACGTCGCGGGGAATGACCAGGAGTTCGTTGTGCAATGTGCCGTTCCATGGGCCCACCGGGACCGATCGACGGAGTGAGCGGGCGGCGGCGTGTTGTTGTTGCGTCGCGCAAACCGGGCTCGGCCGGCCCGGTCATGTAAAATATCGAACGTTAGCCGAGACCCGGTACTTGGCTGAGTAAATAAGAAATTATATCATATACGGCCCGCTCCCTTCGTCTAGTGGCCCAGGACGTCGCCCTCTCAAGGCGAAAACACGAGTTCGAGTCTCGTAGGGAGCGCCAGTTTGCGCCTTTCGCAAGCGACGTTGAAAAACGCCAGGATGGCGTTTTTCAACAACCTGTTAAATCGCGATCCGTCTCCGGCCAGCCCATGACTTTTGTTGTCACCGAAAACTGCATCAAGTGCAAATACACCGATTGCGTCGAGGTCTGTCCGGTGGATTGTTTTCACGAAGGGCCGAATTTCCTGGTCATCGACCCCGAAGAGTGCATCGATTGCACTTTGTGCGAGCCGGAATGCCCGGCGAAAGCGATTTTCCCGGAAGACGACGTCCCCGACGGCCAACAGGAGTTCCTGCCGCTCAACGCCGAACTCAGCCGGCTGTGGCCGGTGATCACCCGCCGCAAGGATCCGCCCCCCGACGCCACCGAATGGGACGGCAAGCCGGACAAGCTGAAATATCTCGAGCGTTAGCAGGCTGTTGAAAAACGCCAGGATGACGTTTTTCAACAACCCGTTAGCGCTCGGCGGGCGGCTATTCGTTCTTCGTTACTTTCGCGGGAACGGTCGATGGCAGGCGGCCGCGGGAATCCAGTCAAAAACATGGATACCACGCCGGCGCCAAGCGGTGTACCGCGGGCTAACCGAGCCGTTTTTGAATCACGCCCGTGATATGGTCGGCGGCTTCGGCGTCGGCCGGCCGGCCGTCGCCACGGTAAAGATAAACCCGGGTGGCGCCGGGATTTTTGTCATCGGGGCGCAACTCGACCTGGTATTCGCCTGAAAAATCGACCACGTTACTGCCGCGCCAGAAAAAAATCGTATCCCAGAAGCCGCCTTCGGTGTCGGGCGGCGGCTGGGTGTAGACAAAGCGATAGCGCTGCTGTTGTGGATCGGTATCGACAAGGCGCATCGTCGCGCGGTTCAACGTGAAGCTAAGACGCCGCCAGACGCTGGCCGGTTCGTCCTCGACCAAAAGATAGAGCGCCCCGGCCCCGTAGCGCACCGTGGTATTGCTGACCGCCGCTTCTTCGCTGCTCAGCACGACGGGCGGGCTGGCCTCGGCGCGGCCGGCGAGTTCGGCGGCCGGGGTGCCGGGGATCGTCAACGCCGAGCGCTGGTCCGGCTGATCGAGATCCTCGGGGACGACCAGCGGCGCCAGTTCCTCGCTTTCGATGTACAGCTTTTTGCCCGAACCGCAGGCGGCGAGCAGCAGGGCGGCAAGCAGCAGGGCCGGGGACGCCGAGAGGGCGCGCCGCGACGCGGGTCCGATCGGGATATATTTCATTTTTCTAAATTCTCTTCCACACATCGACCACTCTTAGAATCCAGCGTCAACAGTCCGCCGAGCGCGACGAACAGCTCCTCAGCCCGCTCCGCCTCCGGACCGGCGAGCGGCACGAGCGGCAGGCGCAACGCCGGCCCGATCTGCCCCATCCGGTGCAGGCACCACTTGATCCCCGCCGGATTGCCGCCGAGCATCGACAATGCCGTCAGTGTTTGCAACGGCCGGTCGAGTTCCAGCGCCCGGCCGCGATCGCCGCCCATCGCCCCCCGGCGCGCCGCCTGCGCCCAGTCGGCGCAACGGCCCGGGGCGGCATTGGCGATGACCGAGATCACGCCGTCGGCGCCGGCCAGCAGGCTCGCGGCGGCGGTCGCATCGTCGCCGCTCAGGACGGCAAACGACGGCCGTTGCGCCTTGATGGCCAGCAACGCGGCGAGGCGTCCTGGCTCGGTATTGGCTTCCTTGATACCGGCGAGGTTGGGCAGGTCGAGCAGGCTTTCGACGGTCTTCGGCTGGAGATCCACACCGCATCGACCCGGCACATTGTAAAGCACGAGCGGTAAATCGCAGGCCGCGGCCAACGCCCGGTAGTGCGCCGCCAGCCCGGCCTGCGACGGGCGGTTGTAATACGGCGTGACGGCGAGAATCCCATCGGCGCCCTGGGCCTTGGCGCGCTGCGCCAGGTCGATCGCCTTGGCGGTCGAAGGCGAACCGGCGCCGGCCAGCAGGGGGACGCGGCCTTTGACTTCCGATGCCGCAACCGCCAACAGCCGTTCGAATTCAGCGGGTTCCAGCGTCGCCGATTCGCCGGTCGTGCCGGCGACGACGATGCCATCGGTGCCGGTTGCGAGGTGCCAGCCGATGAGCCGACGCCAGGCGTCGAGGTCGAGTTCGCCGGCCGCCGTAAACGGCGTGACGAGCGCCACGATGCTGCCGGTCAATGGGTTAAGGGGCACTGGAAGATCCCGGTCGTCATGCTGCGGGAATACTACTTGCCACGGTCATGCGGGGCAAGTATGCTGCGCACAACAACCGTCTCGCCGCATCGCTTTATCTGCCCCGTTCATGCCTGTGAACTTGAATCGACCCGCTCCCGCCTTCGATCTGCCGGCCACCGGCGGCCGCCGCGTCCGCCGCCGCGACCTCGCCGGCCGCCCGGTGGTACTGTATTTCTATCCGCGCGACGACACCCCGGGGTGCACCCGCGAGGCCCTCGATTTCCGCGCCCTATATCCCAAGTTCCAGCGTCGGGGGGCGGTCGTACTCGGCATTTCGCGCGACTCACCCGCCCGCCACGAAAAATTCAAAAGCAAATACGACCTGCCTTTCGACCTGCTCAGCGACGAGGACGAAGCCGCCTGCCGGGCGTTCGACGTGATGCGTGAGAAAACGATGTACGGCCGTAAGGTTCGCGGCATCGAGCGCAGCACCTTTCTGCTCGACGCCACAGGCACCGTCCGCCGCGTCTGGCGCAAAGTCAAGGTCGAAGGCCACGCCGCCGAAGTGCTGGCCGCCCTCGCCGCGCTGTGATCCGCTGCGCCGCTGCCGGATCGGTGACGACCCCACCCCGCCGCGCCCACCGGGCCTGAAACAACGAAGCCGATGACCCACCATTGCCTTTACGTTCTCGATACCAACGTGCTGATGCACGACCCGACCGCTCTGTACCGCTTCGAGGAACATGACGTCTATCTCCCGATGATCGTCCTCGAGGAATTGGACCACGCCAAGCTGGGCCTGACCGAAGTCGCCCGTAACACGCGCCAGGTCAGCCGCTTCATCAACCAGATGATGCACGAGGACGCCTCGCTCGCCGCCGGCCTCGAACTGACCCAGCCGGAAGGCCTCAAACTCGGCAACGCCCGCGGCCGGCTGTATTTCCAGACCGAACCGCTCAAAGACGAGGATCCGTTGATCGCCAACGGCTCGTTCGCCGACAGCCAATTGCTGCGCGCCGTGCGCGATATCGCGCGGCGTATGCCGGACCACCGCGTCATTCTGGTGTCCAAGGACATCAACCTGCGCATCAAGGCGGCGATCTACGGTATTCCGGCCGAGGATTACCACAACGACCGGGCGCTCGACGACCTCAATCTGCTCTATCAGGGACAGGTGCTCGCCGGCGCCGATTTCTGGGAGCGCTACCCGCAAATCGAATCGTGGAACGCCAGCGGCCGCACCTGGTACCGCTGCCGCCGCCAACCCGGCGACGAGTGGTACCCCAACCAATGTCTGGCGATCCAGGGCGCCGCGGGCGATCAAACCGGCGATAGCAGTGTCGAGGCGCTGGTCAAGGTCGTCGACGAGGCCACTTTCGCCTTCGTCATCGCCGACGACTACCGGACGGCGGCCCATGCCGTGTGGGGCATCCAAGCGCGTAACCGCGAACAGAACTTCGCCTTCAATCTGCTGCTCGACCCTGAAGTCGAGTTCGTCTCGCTGCTGGGCACGGCCGGCACCGGCAAGACGCTGCTGACGCTGGCCGCCGGCCTGGCCCAGACGCTCGACGATAAACGTTACCGCGAGATCATCATGACCCGCGCCGCGGTGCCGGTCGGCGAGGAAATCGGCTACCTGCCGGGCAGCGAAGAAGAAAAAATGACACCGTGGATGGGGGCGCTGACCGACAACCTCGAAGTGCTGACCAACCCCGAAGACGACAGCGAATGGGCGCGCGCCGTGACCAACGATCTTTTGACCAGCAAGATCAAGATCCGGGCGATGAATTTTATGCGCGGCCGGACTTTTCTGAACCGCTACGTGATCATCGACGAAACTCAGAACCTGACGCCCAAACAAATGAAAACCCTGATCACCCGCGCCGGGCCGGGCACCAAGATCGTCTGTCTCGGCAACGTCGAACAGATCGACACGCCCTACCTCACCGAAACCACTTCGGGGCTGACTTTCGCCGTCGATCGTTTCAAGACCTGGTTGCACAGCGGTCATATCACGCTGCGTCGCGGCGAACGTTCGCGGCTTGCCGATTTCGCCTCGCAAAATCTTTAGTTTCTCCAATATAATGACAGTCACCGTGACTTCAGCGGCCGGGCGCGAGGCCCGTGATCAGGATCTCGCCGCCTGGCTGCAGCGGATACCGCGGCTGAAAAACCGGCGCTGGCGCCTCACCGCCGCTTCGGCCGACGCCAGTTTCCGGCGCTACCTGCGCCTGCACCACCCCGGCGGCACACTGGTCGTCATGGATGCGCCGCCCGACCGCGAAGCGCTTGGCCCCTGGCTCGATATCCGCGACCGGCTCGCCGCCGCCGAGGTGAAAGTCCCCGAAGTCTATGCCGCCGATGAGATGCTGGGATTCGCCCTCATCGAAGATTTCGGCGCGCACACGCTGCACGCCGCGTTGCACGCCGGAGGCGACCGCGACAAGCTGTACGCCGCGGCTTGCGATACGCTGCTCGCAATGCAACAGGCCACGGCGACGGCCGGCCTTGCGCCTTACGACGAAAGCCGGCTCGGCGCCGAGCTGGACCTGTTCCCCACTTGGTTCCTCCACCGCCACCTTGGCATCGAACCCGGTTGCGACACCTGGGATCAGATCGAACAGGCTTTCCGCCTGCTGCTCAACGCCGCCCTCGGCCAGCGCAAAACATTCGTCCACCGCGATTACCACAGCCGCAACCTGATGGTGCTCGGCGAGACGACCGGCGCTGTGCGCCTCGGCGTCATCGATTTTCAAGACGCCGTACTCGGGCCGGTGACCTATGACCTGGTCTCGCTGCTCAAGGATTGTTACGTACCCCACGACAACGACTGGCGGCAGCGCCAGCGGACGCGGCACTGGCAGCGGCTCGACGCCGCCGGTCTGGTCGCCTGTCGTGTCGATGAATTCGCCCGCGGCCACGAGTTGATGGGCGTGCAGCGCCATCTCAAGGTGCTCGGTATCTTCTGCCGGCTGTGCTACCGTGACGGTAAAACCGATTACCTCCAATACCTGCCGCACGTGCTCGACATGACCTTGGACGGCGCGGCGCAGGAACCGGCATTGGCCGAGTTCGCGCGCTGGCTCAAGGCTCTGTGCCGGGGCCGGGATCTGACCGCGCAGCGCCTCGCCGGCGGTACGGAGGGCGGCCGGTGAAAGCGATGCTGCTCGCCGCCGGCCGCGGCGAGCGCCTCGGCGCGCTGACCGAACAGCAGCCCAAACCGCTGCTCGAAGTCGGCGGCCGGCCGCTGATCGAACATCACGTCACGGCGCTCAAACGCGCCGGCTTCACCGACCTCGTGATCAACCTCGGCTGGCGCGGCAGCGCGATCCGCGAGCACCTCGGCGACGGCGCGGCATTCGGCGTAACGATCGCCTACAGCGCAGAACCCGAGAATGAACCGCTGGAAACCGGCGGCGGCATCCACCACGCCCTGCCGCTGCTCGGCGCCGGGCCGTTCGCCGTCGTCAACAGCGATCTGTGGTGCGACTATCCCCTGCATCACCTGCGCTGGATCAAAACCGCGCTCGCCCATCTGATCCTGGTCGCCAACCCGGCGCACCATCCAGCCGGCGATTTCGTACTGCGCGAGGGCTATGTGGCGATGCCCGAAGACCCCGGCCCGACGCTGACTTACGCCGGCATCGCGGTGTTGCACCCGGAACTGTTCGCCGGCCGCGCCCCCGGCCGCTATCGTCTCGCCCCCCTGCTCGCCGCCGCCGCCCGCCGCCGCCAAGTCACCGGCAGCGAACACCACGGCCTGTGGATCGACATCGGCACCCCCGAACGCCTCGCCGCGGCCCGCCAGGCGGCGGGGTGATCGAGCGGAATGGGCCGGTGGCCCGGCATGCGCCGGGCCACCCTGGCTGGCATTACTTGACAACCACCGCCCGCGCTTGCCGTTGCAAGAGCGCCAGGCGCGACTGATCAGACAGCCGTAAATCGCGTAGTTCGAAGGGTGGATTGATACCCTTCTGGGCTAGAACAGCAGCGTCGAACGCCATCTCGATGCGGCCGGTGCCCGGGTTCAACCAGGCGGCGCTGTGTGCCGCGCCGAGCGGCTTGAAGCCGCCATTTTCGACGGTACCATATAAAACACCGGAGACTTGATAACGTCCGGGAACGCTGTTTTGTACACCCAGTCCAAATACCAATCCGGAGGACGTTCGGCTGATGTCCACCGCGCCGGTCAAGCGCGCCGTCGGCAGTGCAACCTGAAGCGCGGTTTTCACATCGCGCCGGACGCGCAGACCGTGCGCCCGGCCATCGAACAGCGCATGGATCTCCCACAAGCCGGTAGCCGCCGCGGCCTGGGCCGGCAGAATCGCGCGGTAACGGTCGCCGGCTCCGATGAAGGTCAGCGGTGCGACCGTTTTGCCGTCCGGCGAAACGGCAAACCCCGAAACGTCGCCGGCGGCATGGGCGACGGCAAAATCGATCGTGACCGTCTCGCCGGCCAGGTAGGCGCTGCGCCCGGTACCGACGGTGGCCACGACGTCGCTGGCCGGCTCGTGGACGTGCACGACGAACCGATCATCCGGCCGCCCGGTATTGGCCAGGCTGAGGCGCAATGTGCCGGGTTCGACCTCGGGGCGCAGGCGAAAAGCCAGTGTCCCTTCCGGGAAATCGGCACCCGCGGCGCGCAACTGTTCGGCGCTGACCAGCGACGCCACGGCACTCGTCTGGTCGAGCGCCCGGCCGCGGCTTTCGAGGTGCAGATCGGGAGCCCGAAGTGACACGCCGGGATCGTCGAGCGGGCTGATCCGGATGACCGCGCTGCGGCTGACCGTATCGATCTCCACGCCCTCGGCCAACTCGCGGCCGCTGACATCCAGCCAGTATTGGCGGCTTTCGCCGATATGTCCCGCATCGGCAGCGGCCAGCGCAGTATCGGCCGGCAGCGACCAACTGTACGCCATCGGCGTCCGGTTGGTATTGAGCGACGCCGGCAGGGTGCTTGCCGGAGCGGCGAGCGCCGCGGGCGCCATATCCCCCGCCTGGGCGGGCAACCATGTCGCCTGTCCAGCCGCTGGTAGCGGGCGGGCGGCGGTGTTGAGTTGCGCCACGGCCGCCGCGGGCGCGCCGAGCGTGAACAGCAGCGCGCCATAAAACATCGACTTGCTTTTCATTTCCTCTCTCCCTGGCTCAAAGATCGTTGCGCAATATCACATCGAGGCCGAAACACTTGCGCCGGCTTTGATTGTGGCTCAGCGGTTCCTGGCCGATCGTCCGCTGGGTGTCGAAGAACCAAACGACACCGGCGCCGGCCTGACTGGAGCAATCGAGAAAACCGTCGGAACAACTGCTGAGCCAAGCCTGCGTGATCTCCAGGCCCAGGTTCTCAGCGTAACCGCCGCAATAACTGTCGCTGTCGAAGATCGACGTTTCGACATCGGTGCCGACGATGGCGTAAAAGCTTCTGGGCAACGCCGGCCGGCCGGCTGTGCCAAGCAGCCAATTGGCGTTGTAAAAAGCCATCCAACTCGGCTGCTGCTGGCGCACCGCGTCGTTCTTGAAGCCGAGCAACCAGCCCAGGGCTTGTTCGAACACGTTGCCCTGGGTCACCGCTTCGGCGAGCGGCGTGCCGAGGCTGGAAGCGGCAATGGCGTTGATCCAGCGGGTGTTGTTGATGATGGTCGGATAGCGGCTGTCCCACGTCGGATTGGAAAAAATCCAGCGCACGACGTTACCGCCGTTGGAGTGGGTGATGATGACCAGGTCGTTGATGCCCCGGGTGGTGATGAAATTGTGAAGCTGTCCGGCGAGACAGCCGGCGGCGTCCGCTTCCCACATGAACTGCGTGAAGTTGCAATTGACCACCAGGAAATTGGCCGAGTTGGGCAATCCCTGACGGATGGAATTGACCATTGCGGCCGTCCAGTAATCGTTCAGCGCATCGCTCTGGTTGCTGGTGCCGTGCACGAAGGCAACCCCGGTGACAGCCGAGGCCGATCCGGCCCCCACGCCGAGCGCCGCCGACAACAGCAAGCCGGGCAACACCCCGGCCGGCACTTTGGAGATGGCATGTTTAAGGCAAGAATAAAGACATCGTTCCATGATTTTCCCCCTGATTCAGGTTCAAAAACGCGCCCAAAACCCAGGCGCACTGCGATGATAGCAGGAGAAACAGTGCGCCCGCTACCGCCTGACTGCGGGCGTACCCGCACAGGCCGGCGGCACGCCCGGAATGACGCGCGCATGCCCGTTCCCTCGCCCCCCCGCTGGCGGGAACCCGCCTTGTTTCCCCCGCTGGCAGGAACCCGCCTTGTTCCCCCGCTTGCGGGGGAAGGTTAGGAACCTGCCTGGTCCCCGCTTGCGGGGGAAGGTTAGGAACCTGCCTGGTCCCTTCCCCCGCTTGCGGGGGAAGGTTAGGAAGGGGGTGTGATTACCGAATTCGATTCCCCCTCCCCGGCCCTCCCCCGCAAGCGGGGGAGGGTGAAATAAAAGTACTCCCCCGCAAACGGAGGGTGAAATAAAAGTACTCCCCCGCAAACGGAGGGTGAAATGAAAGTACTCCCCCGCAAACGGAGGGTGAAATGAAAGTACTTCCCCGCAAACGAGGGGTGAAACGCGAAACGAGCAACGAACAACGTTTTTAACGACTACCCGATCGAGTCGGGCATGATGATCTGGACTTCCGGTATGAGCGGACGATGGCGTTCAGTGCAGGGCGTGGTCGAGGTCGGCGATCAGATCGGCGGCATCTTCGACACCGACCGACAGCCGGATCAGGCTGTCGCTGATGCCGAGTGCGGCGCGGCGTTCGACCGGTACCGAAGCGTGGGTCATGATCGCCGGGTGGTTGACCAGGCTCTCGACGCCGCCCAGGCTTTCGGCCAGCGCGAACACTTCGAACCGTTCGAGCACGCGGCGCGTTGCGGCCAGATCGCCGGCCAGTTCGAAACTGACGATGCCGCCGCCTTGCCCGCCCATCTGCGTCCGGCACAGCGCGTGTTGCGGGTGATCGGCCGCCGCCGGATAGATGACGCGCTTGACGCGCGCGTGGCCGGCGAGATATGCGGCGATCCGCGCGGCATTGTCGTTGTGCGCCCGCATCCGCAATGCGAGCGTTTTCAGACCACGCAAAGCGAGAAAGCTGTCGAATGGGCCGAGCACGGCGCCGGCGGAGTTCTGGATAAATGCCAAACGCTCGGCCACGGCGGGATCGGCGACCACGGCGACGCCGCCGACCATATCGGAATGGCCGTTCAGATACTTGGTCGCCGAATGGACGACGATATCGGCGCCGAATTTCAACGGCTGTTGGATCAGCGGCGTAGCGAAGGTATTATCGACCACCAACAGCGCGCCCGCCTGCCGGGCACGCGTCGCGAGGGCGGCGATATCGGCTAAATTGAGCATGGGGTTGGTCGGCGTTTCCAGCCACACCATCTGGGTATTGTTTTTGAGATGGCGGTCGATCTCGCCCGCCCGGTGCAGCGGTGCGAAAGTGAAATCGAGGCCGCTGGAGCGGCGCCGGACCCGTTCGAATAAGCGATAGGTCCCACCGTATAAATCGTCCATGGCCAGCACATGGCTGCCGCTGTCGAGCAGTTCGAGCACGCTGGCGATCGCCGCCATCCCGGAGGCGAACGCAAACCCGGCAACGCCTTCTTCGAGGTCGGCGACGCAGCGCTCGAAAGCGAAACGTGTCGGGTTCTGGGTGCGCGAATATTCGAAACCCTGGTGGACGCCGGGGCTTTGTTGGACATAAGTCGAGGTCGCATAGATCGGCGTCATCACGGCGCCGGTCGCCGGATCGGGGTCCTGTCCGGCGTGGATCGCGCGGGTCGCCAGGGAGCGCCTCGGAGCGGTGGTCATTGTCTTCTCCGCGAAAGGAAACAAACAAAGAAACAAAAATGGGGGCTTAGCAGGCTGTTGAAAAACGCCAGGATGACGTTTTTCAACAACCTGTTAGAGGACCGAGCGCGGGCCATCGCTGATGGCATGAAATTATACTCGATGCCATTTCCCCCTTCCTAACCTTCCCCCGCCAGCGGGGGAAGGGACAGATTACTTAATCTTCCCCTGCTGGCGGGGAAAGGGACAGATTAACTCACCCCCGCCAGCGGGGAAAGGGACGGATTAACTAACCCTCCCCGCTGAGGGGAAGGGGCGGGTTAATCGGCGCTTGCTTAAACTATTCATGAATTCCCGCACCCGGATTGACCTCTTTCATGGAATCTTTCGAGGCATTATGGCAACGCCTGGCCGGGCCGATCCGGGCGGCGGTGGCTCGGGTTCGCTCGCCGGATGCCGCCCTGGACGCCGATGATCTGCTGCAAGAGGTCCGGATCCGGCTGTGGGAGGTGTACCGCGGTGACAACAATTCGGGCTTTCGCCCGTCTTATTATCTGCGGGTCGTCAACAGTGCGATCATCGACAGCCTGCGCCGGCACCGGGCCCGGGCCCCTGGTTGCGACGATGACGCGGCGCTGGACAGTCTGCCCGACGACGCCCCCGGCCCCGAGGGCCGGCTGGCCGCCGAGATGCAGGCCGGGCGGCTCAAGGCGGCGATCGACGACCTGCCGCCGGCCTACGGCCAGGCTGTCGCCTTGTACTTACAAGGCTACACCGTCGCCGAGATCGCCGGGCTTTTGAAGTGCAATCCGGATCGCGCCCACAACCTGACGTACCGGGCGATCCGCGAGCTGAAGAAACGAATGAGCGAATGCGATGAGTGAACTCGACCCACGCTGGCGCACCCTGTACCGCCGCCATACCGCGCCTGAGGACACCTGCCCGTCCGGTGAGCGGCTTGCCGATCTCGCCGCCGGCCGCGTCTGGCCGTGGTCACGCCGGCGCCTTACGGCGCACCTGGCCGCCTGCACCGATTGCGCCGGCGATTTTCGGGTGTTGTTGGAGGCCCGCAGCGGCCTCGAATCGGCGCTCGCTGCCCACCGGTCTGCGTCGCAACCCGCCACCGAACCCCGGCCCGCCCCACGGTGGCGACCTCTGCTGCGCCCGCTGCCACTGGCCGCCGCCGCGGCCGCGATGGCGCTCGCCATCGTCTTTGCGCCGCGCCCGGAACCCCAACCGGCCCGGCAACTTGCCGGCGACGATCTGATTATGGCCAACGATTTCGAACAACGCTTCGCCCAGAACGAACCCGATCTCCTTTTCCAGAGCGGCTTCGATACCGCGCCTGACCTGCAACCGGCGCTGTTCAAAGACCATTTCGGCGGCTGACCGCTCCTTCTTCATCATTCCCTGCCGCCCAACGGCCGCCCAACGACCACTTACCGGCAGTCGTTGCGGCGGCGCAGGTGGTTGAGCAAATCGACGCGGGTGATCAGGCCGAGAAAATGCTCGCCGTCCATCACGATGGCGACATGATCGCGGTCGAAGATCGGTGGCAGGTCGTCGAGCGGGGCGTGGACGTCGATCAATTGCAGCTCGGTGACCATGGCACTGTGCACCGGCTCGCGGAAGCGGCCGCTATCGCGATAGACGGCGCGCAAGATATCCGATTCGTCGATAATGCCGAGCAGCTTACCGTTCTGCATCACCGGCAGTTGCGAGACGTCGTAGAGTTTCATCCGCTGGTAGGCGTTGGCCAGCGGCTCATCGGGGGTGACGAGGATCGTTTCGTGTTCATCGATCGGGCGGGCGATCAGGTCGCGCAAGGTGCCGGTCGTAGCGCGTTCGACGAAACCGAAATCGCGCAACCACTGGTCGTTATACATTTTGGATAAATATTTGTTGCCGGTATCGCAGACAAAGCTCAACACCCGTTTCGGTGCCGTCTGTTCGCGGCAATAGCGCAGGGCGGCGGCGACCAGGGTGCCGGTCGAGGAACCGCCCAGGATGCCTTCGCTTTTCAAAAGCTCGCGCGCCGTCAGAAAACTCTCCCGGTCGTCGATGCTGTACGCCTTGCCGACGCGGCTGAAATCGCTGATCGTCGGCAGGAAATCCTCGCCGATCCCCTCGACCATCCAACTCGCGCTCTTGGTACTCAACGTCCCTTCATTGATGTATTCGGCGAGAATCGAGCCGGCCGGGTCGGCGAGTATCAGCTCGACCTCGGGCGCGGTTTCGGCGAAATAGCGCGACAGCCCGGTGATCGTGCCGCTCGACCCGACGCCGAGGACGATGGCGTCGAGCCGCCCGTCCATCTGCCGCCAGATTTCCGGCCCGGTACCTTCCTGGTGGGCACGCGGGTTCGACGGGTTGCCGAACTGGTTGATGAAATACGCCTCCGGCGTGTCGGCGGCGATACGAGCGGCGAGATCCTGGTAGTACTCGGGGTGGCCCTTGGCGACATCGGAACGCGTCAAGACCACCTCGGCGCCCATGGCCTTGAGATTGGAAATTTTCTCGCGGCTCATTTTGTCGGGGACGACGAGAATCAGGCGATACCCTTTCTGCGCCGCGACCAGCGCCAGCGCCAGGCCGGTATTGCCGGCCGTCCCTTCGACGATGACTCCACCGGGCTTGAGATGGCCGGCACGCTCGGCGTCCTCGATCATCCTCAATCCGATGCGATCCTTGATCGAGCCGCCGGGGTTTTGGTTCTCGAGCTTGAGATACAGCTCGCACGGCCCGCTATCGAGATGGTTGACGCGGACGATCGGCGTCTCGCCAATCAGTTGCAGGATGTTCTGGTGGAGGGTCATGACGGCGCCGGCGGCAAAGGGTGTACCAGTTTAACTCGGCGGCCCCGGATTGACCGCCCTCGTTCCCCCCTTCGCTTGCGATGGACGGGGAGGGGGGAATCGACTTCGACGATCGCACCCCCTTCCTAACCTTCCCCCGCAAGCGAGGGAAGGGACAAGGCGGGTTCCCGCCAGCGGGGCGAGTCCGATTATTTCACCCACCCTCGCTTGCGTGGGAGGTCCCATTATTTCCCCCTCCCTCGCTTGCGGGGGGGCCGGGGAGGGGGTGTATTCCAACTTCAGTAATTGCACCCCCTTCCTAACCTTCCCCCGCAAGCGGGGGAAGGGATGAGGAGGGTTCTCGCTTGCGGGGGCCGGGGAGGGGGTGTATTCCGACTTCGACAGTTGTGCCCCCTTCCGCGGGAATTCCGGGAGGAGAACGGCACCTTGACCCCTGGCCAATGCCGTCTTTTGACCCCCGGGGCCATTTGGGGTATAGTTCCGAGCCAGATCGGCTGCCCCAGTTGGGGGCGCAAAAGGAGAGGCGCTAAGTGCGGTTTTTGGGGCGTTCGATGGACGGATGCGGGTGGCGACCGGACGCGGCCACGCCGGGATCGGCCGCCGGTGACAATTATTTGCCGCCGTTTACGTTATATTACCGTGCAACTCCCAGGTTCCGCCGCCCTGGCGGATCGTTTTTCTGTCTCTGACGAGGGCTAAGTCCATGATTTCACAGAAAAAACTCGTATTTTCGACCACCGTGGCGCTGGTCGCCGCCGGTGGTATCCAGGTCGCCGCGGCCTGCTCGCTGGCCAACTGGTCGGACATGGCCGGCACCGTGATCGCCAGCCAACCGGACGGCAACGGCAGCACCGGCGCGCCGACGGCCGTCGCCCGCTACGACGGCTTGTGCGGCTTCCAGGCCGACGGCGCCGGCAGCCTTGTCCAGGACAACCGGCCGAACGGGATCAGCCGCATCGTCGCCCGTTTCTATGTCAAGGCCAATGGCAATGCCGGCGAAATCTATCGCGGCTTCGGCGACGAAGTCGGTGGCACGCCGCGCTTCGTGGTCTCGGTCGATGCGTCCAATAACTACACGTTGACCGACAGCGCTACGGGTCAATTCGTCAGCCAGGCGGGTACCGGTGGCTGGGACTCGGTTGAAATTGACTGGACCGGAGATGCTGGCGCTGGTTCTGCTAAACTCACCGTTAATGGTGATCCCGACGTTGATGGTATCGAGGTGTCGAACCTGACGAATCCCGGCACGCTCGATTCGGTCCGCCTCGGCGTGCTCACCGGTAGCGGTCTGAAACAATTCGACGCGTACGAATCCCGCCGCAGCACCTCGGTTAAACGGCTATGCAATTGCAATGCCAATGGTAGTGCGGATAATGTGGTGAATATCCAAGATGTCATCGTCAGCGTTAACGAAGTGTCGGGTACTGGATTGACAACGGGCACACCGGATTGTAACGAGGATGGTGCAGTAGCAATTCAAGACATAATCACAGCTGTCAACATTATCAGCAACACCGGTTTGTGCGTTTTTTAACCGTCTAATTGATCGAGAGGCAAAGCAATGAATACCAGGAATTTGATGATGATCGGTGCGGCCGTTGCGATCATTGGCGGCAGCGCCGATGCGGCGGAGTTGAGCAAATCTTCCGGCGCCGATCTTTGGGTGCAAAGCCAGAAAGGCGGCTATACCGTGGAATATGTGTCTGACGGGACGACCGTTGGCTTGCAATTCGATGTTCACGATAAGAACATCAAGGAAGGCAGTTTTCAATGCGGCCCCAGCCTGGCTGCGAGCCATATCGCCAGTTGCACCCTGCACGCCGATGAGGGCTTTTTGCGCGTGGTGGTCTTTTCGATGACCAATGCGCTGGTGCCGGACGGCAGTCTGCTCCAGGTGAGTACGACATCGGGCGCCCAGAAACTACGCACCGCGGCAAAAGCCAGTGCGACATTGGGCAATGTAGTCTTTTCCGATATCCAAGGCCAGGATGTCACGCCGGCGCATTTGAAAGACAGCAAGTAAGCAACCGATTGGAAGACTCCGGCCCAGGCCGGGGTTTTCCTTGTCAATGAACAAGACCACAAACCGAGGACTTCAAAAACTCGTTTTTTTTAATTGGGAGTAAAGACCAATGATTGTGTATAAGAAAGCCTTGTCTGCCTGGGCGGCTATGTTGGGTATGGCGCTTGCCGTTTCAGGCCATGCGGCGATTACCGTTAACGTCAACAGTGCCGCAGGCGCGGTCGGTGGAAATGTCGTTGTGACTCACGACTATGCGGCCCTGGATGCCGATAATGTTGGTGGCTATCAGTTTGATATTCTCTACAATCCGTCGGATTTGACGACGGTTGATGTGACTACTTGCGCCAATAATGCCCCGGCTACGCACGCCGGTTCGTTCTGCGCTGAACCGGGTGGCGCCGGCAATGGCACGGTGCGTAGCGTGATTGCCGATTTGAATCCACCCACAGACGAAATCATGCCGACCAATATCGCACCGATTGGTCAGTGGACCTTTAGCTGTTTGCAGCCGGGAGTCCACACGTTGACTTTCAACAATCCTGCTGCCGGTGATGTCACAGGCGCAAACGTCCCCATCTCCGGCAACAACGCCACCATCACCTGTGCCATTGTCGGCAACCCCGGCTACGACTCGGTTCCCACGTCCGGCACGGCGCTCAATCTGGGTAGCGCGGTGGTCGGTACGACCACGGCGTCGCAGAACGTGACGGTTTCGGAAATCGGCGATCAGCAGCTCGATGTCAACGGCTCGGTGGGCGGCACTAATCCCGGCGATTTCAGCGCCGCGCCGCTGGTGTTTTCGATTGCTGATGGCGGTGCGCCAGTCGATGTGGTCGTCGATTGCACGCCTTCGGCGCGCGGCAACCTGAGCGCCACGCTTAATTTGAGTAATAACTCGATCAATACGCCGAATGCGACGCATGATTTGAACTGCATCGGCTTGTCGCCGAACGTCGGCGTGGCGCCGTTGACGATCAATCTGAACGGCGTGATCACCGGCCCGGCGCCGAGCGGTTCGTTCGATGTCACCAACACCCAGGATGGCTTTGCCAGCGATGCGGGTAACGCCAGTCTGACCGAAGGCACCCTGGGCGGTACGATCACGATCACCGACGGTCTGACCGACGCGACGATTTCGGTCAACGAAACCGATGGCGTGACCGTCTCGTGCAGCACCGCCGCGGCGGGGATGTTCTCCGATACGGTGACGGTGCAGTGGAATGATCCGTTGGCGCCCGGCGGTGTCAATTCCGCCGTGGTGACCGTCAACTGCGATATCTCCAATGCCGTCCCGTCGTTTACCTCGACGCCGGCCGCGCCCGGCCCGCTGGCCTTCGGCAACGTGACCAACGGCACGACCTCGGCGCCGATCGGTATCAACGTCGGTAACGACGGCATCGGTCCTTCGCCGCAGTCCGATCTGGATATCTCCGGTGTGGTCAGCAGCAATCCGGCGGTGTTCGCCGCAACGCTGGTCAACGCCGGTCCGTTCCCGATCGGTGCGCCGTCCGGTGGCGATGACATCACCGTGACCTGCTCGCCGCCGCCCGGCAGCGTGGCGCAGATCGCCGGTACCTTGACCGTCAACCACGACGGCGACGACAACCCGACGGTGTTCAACCTGACCTGCGATCCGGTTTCGGATGCCCAGTTCGGCTCGACGCCGCCCGCCGGCAACGTCGCGATCGGCACCGTCTTCCCGGGCAACACCGGTACGACGACCATCATCCTCGAAAACAATGGCGCGACGGACGATCTCAGCAACGTCGATTGCGCGATCACCGCCGGCGATCCGGAAATCGCCATCGATTCGCCGACTTTCCCGGTTGGAACCCTGCCCGCCGGCGGTACGATCAACATGGTCGTTAGCTGCACCGTGCAGACTCCGGGCCTGTTCAGCGCCGATATCGCGTGCTCCGCCCAGGATCCGGCCGGCGCCCCGCAGACACTGAACTTTACCGTCACCTGCACCGGCCAGCCGCTGGTCGTCCCGACCCTGAGCTACTGGGGCCTGATCGCCCTGGCCCTGCTCCTGGTCTTCGGCGGTCTCGCGGCCTACCGCTTCCGGGCCACCGCATAACATAACAACAAACGTCTCCTTCACTGCTCTTCCCGGCCGCCGCAAGGCGGCCGGTTTTTTTCCAGGGATCGTACACGCCCCACTTCGTCATTCCGGACGCGCCCGCCTGCCTGTGCGTCTACGCACGCAGACAGGCGGCAGCGGTGAGCCGGAATCCATGATTTTGACCGGACTCCCGCCTATTCTCATTGTCATTCCGGAAACGGCGCAGCCGCGATCCGTAGATATCGGCAGCCAGCGCGCGGCGTATTAACCCAATAGTTGCATAA
>JRYH01000461.1_pt1 | contig 19554 bp, 17 predicted proteins | sample 235351 | NCBI WGS metagenome assembly JRYH01 (sample SAMN03074221, study PRJNA261480) | activated sludge metagenome | biome: Wastewater Treatment Plant; feature: Wastewater; material: Activated sludge; isolation source: activated biomass of a wastewater treatment plant treating wastewater... ... | reverse complement strand
TCGATCATCGAATCGCCCTTAACCTCGAGTGCGAAGTGCTCGCCGTTGGTGAGGAGATCCGGCGGGCAGGCGATATCGTGCGTGTGGTTCTGGATGGCCGAGATCGGAACGCCCGCCGCGATCCGGCCCATCACCGGCACCGACACGGTGCGGCTGTCGAGCATGTGCGAGGGGGGCGCAATGATGTTGCGCGCCTTCGCGCCCTCGATGACGCTTGGCTGAAACCCGATGCGCCGCTGGGGCTCGCCGCCGCTGGTCGCCGCGGCCGCCGAAACGGTGGCGCTTTCGGGCAACTTCAGGACCTCGATCGCGCGCGCCCGATGGGGCAGCCGGCGGATGAAACCCCGCTCGACGAGTGCCGTGATCAGCCTGTGAATGCCTGACTTGCTCTTCAGGCTGAGCGCATCCTTCATTTCGTCGAAGGATGGCGGCACGCCGTCAGCCTGCATGCGCTCATGGATAAAAAGCAGCAGCTCTTTCTGCTTCGAAGTGAGCATTTTGCCTCCGTGCCTGCACCGGTCGTCGGGGCGCCGGATGAATGGATTTTGGTACCCTCGAACAGCGCGGCCGCGCACAGGGCCGCTATTCGGTTGAGTCTCACGCAGATGGCGGACGATCAGCAATCTGCTGATGACGCTGTTCCCAGGAACGAGCGAGACTCACCAAAACAAATCGTGAATGTACCCTAATCGTTCCCTCAAGGTTCCGCAAGTCCGAATGGCCGATCACCAAACGGACTTGCGCGCGCACGCAGCGTTTCGCGGAGGCAGGTGCAATCGCGCTGCGTGCAGGATGGGGGTGTGCGCCGTAGCAGCGCCCGTCGTCGCCGCGTCAGGGGCTAAGCTGATAGCTGTGCGGGAGCCACCGATAGCTGCCCGCACCTGCCCGCTCAACATAGCCGACCGACGGAAACGGCATGTGATACCCGATGACCGGGAGGCGGTCGGTGGCGACCTTGTCGTAGATGCGTTTTCGCGTCACGGCGCTTTGCTCGGGGTCGATGTCGAACACGCAGTGCCAGTCTGGCCGCGCCAGCGAGGCGACCTGATGGTGGGCGCAATCGCCCCAGAAGTAGATGGCCGCGCCATCGCTCTCGATCAGGAAGTTGAGATGGCCGGGCGTGTGCCCGTAGGCCTCGATGGCGCGAATGCCGGGCACAACCTCGTCGCCGGGCTTGACGAACGTGAATCGCTCCAGCACCGGCTTCGTGTTGGCGTGGAACACCGCGGCCATGCCTGCGAGATCGCCGCTGTGCTTATCCTCCGGGGCCCAGAAATCGTATTCGATCTGGCCCATGATATAACGAGCGTTGGGGAAGAGCGGCTTGCCGCCCTCCATGATGCCGCCGACGTGATCGGGGTGCCCGTGGCTGAGCACCACGACGTCAATGTCCTCGGGCTTGAAGCCGGCTGGTGCGAGATTGGCGGCGAGCCACCCGCCATCAGGGCGCTTCACGAAGCCGTTCTCGCCGTTGCCAGTGTCGAACAGCACGATCTCGCGCCCGGTGTTGACCAGCGTCGGCGAGAAGCCCGGCTGATAGCGCCCCTCCGGCAGCAAGTTGTCGCGCATTAGCCGCCGCACATCCTCCTCCGCGGCGTTGCCGCCGATGAGCGGGAAGGGACCATCGATGAACGCCTCCGAATCCGCAATCGTCGTCACTTCGAAGCTGCCGACCCTGTAGCGCCAGTGTCGCGGCTGCCAGCTGCCGAGCAGCGGCGCGGCCGCATGGGCCGGTAAGGCGAGACCGGGCACGAGCGGAGCGGCTGCGGCTGCCGCCGCGGCAGCGAGAACGGAGCGGCGGCTCGGCCGAAGATCGTGGATGGACATTGAGATGATGGCTCCCCGTTTGCTATGCGTAAGGGCTGACGTTAGCGGTTGGAGGCGGTTCGCGCTTGTACGAACGTGTTGCCAGATGCGCCGGGGCGCGTGCGGATCCCTCCGCTTCCGACCCCGCGGCCGGGCCGCTTCCCGTCTGGCATCTCGATGCTGGCCGGTCGCTGTTCGCCGGGCCGCTCGGCTACAACGCCCCGCATGCCCACAGCGTGCCCGTCTATCTCGCCGGCCTCTACGCACCGTTCCGGCTCCGGATCGCGGGCGGCGCGTGGCGACCCTGCCGGACGGCCGTCATCCCGGCAGGCCGTGCCTACGAATTCGACGCTGCTGACGAGCCGCTGGCGGTGCTCTATCTCGAGCCGGATGAAGCCGGCGTTCACGCGCTCGCCCCGCTCGTTGCGGGCTCCGAGGAGTGCGATGGAGCGCTGATTGGCGGCAAGGGCGAGATCGCGCCGATCCGCGAGATCTACGAGGCGCGGGACAGCGCCGGTTGGACGAGCGCCGCCATCGACAGCCTTCTGACGTTTGCGAAGACGGGAAGAGAACACGCCCTTGATCCGCGCATCGCATGCGCGGTGGCATCGTTGGCGTCCGCCTCGGAGGACGAGGCTGGCGTGATGCACATGGCGGGCAAGGCGGGCCTATCGCCATCGCGTTTCCAGCACCTCTTCACGCGCGAGATCGGCGTTCCTTTCCGCCGCTTCCGCACGTGGCAGCGCCTCCGGACGGCCATCGGATGGATCGTCGCCGGCCATAGCTTTACGGACGCCGCCCATCGCGCCGGATTTTTCGATCAGGCGCATTTCGCGCGGGCCTTCCGGCAGGCCTTCGGCGCACCGCCGTCGCCGAGCCTGCGCCGCGTGCGGCGCGCACCGTTGAGCCCCGCGCTCTCCGGCGAGGCTACGCCGCGTTGAGGCCGGCTGCTTCGAGCGCGGCAGCGACGCGCAGGCAATGATCCTCACGCCACGGAGCCGCGATCACCTGCACGCCATAGGGCATCGCGCCTGGAGCGCGCACTGGGACGGCCGCAACTGGCAGGCCGACAAACGAGATCGGCTGAGTGTAGATGCCCATGTGCGCGCGCAGCGGCACGTCCTTGCCGCCGATAGAGATCGTCTTCTGGCCGATCCGCGGCGCGCTCGTCGGCGCGGCCGGGGCGAGGATGACGTCCCAGCTCGCGAACAGGTCGGCCATCGCCGCCTCGAATACGCGCCGGAAGCGCTGTGCCGCGACATACCAGGATGCGGGCAGCATGGCGCCGGCGAGGAAGCGGTCACGCGTATCGGGATCGAAATCGGCCGGGCATGCGCGCAGCCTTTCGAGATGAAGCGCGCTGCCTTCCGCGTTGGTGATCAGGAATGCGGCGGCGCGGGCCTCGGCGGCGCGCGGGATATCCACCTCGTCATCGGCGTCGAGGGCTTTCGCCGCGCGATCGAGCGCCGCCAGGGCGCCCGGCTCTGCGTCGGCGCGGAAGTAGCCGCCCGCCACCGCGATGCGCAGGCCATCCCGTCCCTTGGCGATCTCGGATCCCAGCATTTCGATCGGGCGCCGCGCGCATACGGGATCCGAAGCATCGTGACCCTGAAGGACGTCGTAGACGAGCGCGAGGTCGGCGACGGAGCGTGCGAAGGGCCCGAGATGGTCGAGGCTGTCACAGAACGGAAAGGTGCCGGTGCGTGGCAGGCGGCCGTAGGTCGGTTTCAGGCCATAGAGGCCGCAGAAGGCCGCCGGCACCCGGATCGAGCCGTTGGTGTCCGAGCCGAGCGAAATTGGCACGAAGCCCGCTGCCACCGCTGCTGCCGAGCCGCCCGAGGAGCCGCCCGCCATGCGCGATGGGTCGAGCGGATTGCGTGACGGGCCATAGTGCGCGTTCTCGCCCGTGAAGTCGTAGGCATATTCGCCCATGTTGAGCGCGCCGAGCAGCACGGCTCCCGCGGCCCGCATTCGCTGGACGAGGAGCGCGTCCTCGATGGCAGGCGGATAGGTGGCATTGATCTTCGATCCGGCCCGGGTCGGAAGGCCGGTGACACCGAAGAGGTTCTTCACCGCATAGGGCACGCCCAGGAGCGGACCGAGCGGCTCGCCCGCGTCCCGCGCGCGATCGACGGCATCCGCTTCGGAAAGCGCCCGCTCACGCGTGATGTCGGTGAAGGCGCCGATCTCGCCGTCGCGGGCGTCTATGGCCGCGAGCGCGGCCTGTGCAACGTCTTTGGCTGACGCATCCCCGCGCGTCACAGCCTGGGCGATCTCGCGCGCCCCTCTTAGCGCGGCAGGGGTCATTCGGTGCAACGGGGCGTGAAGATCGGCGCGGCCTCTGAGATGGTTGCCGCTCCAGTGCCTTCGACGAGGCCGGCCATGGTACGCGCAACCTGAAGAAACGCTGCCACGTTCGGCTTCCACTCGGGTGCGATATCGAGGCCGAGGTTGGCGGCCGCACTATCGATCCAAGCGGTCAAATCTTCATTCGTCATGTCGTCTTGTGGTCTCCGCATCAGGGTCCTATCTGTCGCCACGGTAGCCTGGGGCGGGGGTCAGGCAAGAGGGAACATTGGCGCGCCCGGAGGAGCATCCCCATGAGCTGGCAGCCTTGTGACGATCCGAAGCCCGGCGACGCGGCCGCGTGCGATGCGATCGAGCAGATCATCGTGCCGCGTGCGCGCGACATCGGCGGTTTCGCTGTGCGCCGCGCCCTGCCTGCCGCGGGCAAGCAGATGGTCGGTCCGTTCATTTTCTTCGATCAGATGGGACCGGCGGAATTCCTGATCCGCAACGGCATCGATGTGCGCCCGCATCCCCACATCGGCCTTGCGACCGTCACTTACCTTTTTGCCGGCGAGCTGATGCATCGTGATAGTCTCGGCACCGAGCGCGCAATCAAGCCTGGCGAGCTAAATCTCATGTCGGCCGGCAGCGGCATCGTCCATTCCGAGCGTTCGACCATGGAGGCACGCGCTGCGCTCTCGAGCCTCTACGGCATCCAGGCTTGGGCGGCGCTTCCCAAGTCGCATGAGGAGGGCGCGCCCGCGTTCACCCATTACGACGCGGCGGCTCTTCCCCGTATAACAGGGGAGGGCAAGAGGGTTCGCCTCGTCATGGGCTCCCTTTATGGAGCCCGCTCGCCCGCCGAATTTCCGCACGATTGCTTCTATGCCGAGGCGGTCCTGGCCCCTGGCGCCGTGTTGCCGCTCGATCCCGAGTATGACGAGCGGGCCGTCTATATCGCATCGGGAGAGATCGACATCGCCGGCGATGTGTTCGGTGCAGGCCGCCTTCTGGTCTTCCGCCCCGGCGATCGCATCTCGATCCTCGCCACATCCGCGGCCCGTCTGATGCTGCTTGGCGGCGAACCGATGGACGGACCGCGCCACATCTGGTGGAACTTCGTTTCCTCATCGAAAGACCGCATCAGGGCGGCCAAGGCCGACTGGAAGGCGCGCCGATTCTCTCCGGTTCCAACCGATGCAGAGGAATTCATCCCGCTTCCCGAGTGACCTAGTCCATGACGCCTGAGCCGGCCTCTGAAGAAGCCGGTATGCGCGGGGGCCATTAGGCGTTACCAATAAGAGGTCCCCCCGACGTGGAGCCAAAGCCGGAGAAGCTCATGTCCCAGAATCCATTCGAAATTCCCCAGCAGGTGCGCGATCTCGCCGAGAAGAACGTCGACCAGGCCCGGGCGGCCTATGGCCAGTTCATGGATGCGATGACGCAGGCGATGAGCTTTTGGACCAAGTCTCTGCCGGCCAACGACATGTCGGCGGGCTTCAGGGCGGTGCAGGATCGCGCCACCAAGTTCGCGAAGCAGAATGCGGAGGCGGCCTTCGCGTTGGCGAGCGATCTCGCGAGCGCCAAGGACATCCCCGAAATCCTGGCCCACCAGAGCCGCTTTGCGCAGCAGCAGATGCAAGCCTATGCCCTGCAGGCCCAGGAGCTTGGCCGACTGGTTGGGGAAGCGATGCAGACCATGCAGAAGAAGTAGGGGTGCTGTTGACCTGATCCGCGCGGGCTGCAAAGCCCGCGCCGCCACGGAATTAAGTCTCCCGCGGTCTGCGTGCCAAATTGTCGGCTGATACGTTCCGTGCCGATTGAGGACATTGGTCGGAGCGGGGAGATTCGAACTCCCGACCCCTTGCTCCCGAAGCAAGTGCGCTACCAGGCTGCGCTACGCTCCGCCCGACTGAATGTCCTCGACGGCTTAAAGAAGCCCCCGGCTGCTGAGTGGGGCCGGGGGACGAGGCGGACTTATAGCGACCGCGCCGGGAGAGGGCAAGCGACCGTTGCGCTTTTTCTTTGCCGTCGTCCGGCGTCAAGCGGAGAACACCCGTGACGCAGCCGAGCCGACTTGCGAGCCCGCGCGACAGCGTGTAGGACGGCCCTTTCCATTGGGGCGTAGCCAAGTGGTAAGGCAGCGGATTTTGATTCCGCCATGCGGAGGTTCGAACCCTCCCGCCCCAGCCAGCCATTGCAGGGACCGAGGCCAAAAGGCCACCATCCCCCCACCTGGCGGCCTTCTGTTCCTACTTTCGCTTCATCATTGCAGCGGCGAGACCCCGTGCGGCGCCCGCCAACCTCATTCACGCAGCGGCGGCTTACTCCGCGGGTTCGGTCCGGGGTGGTTCAAAGCGGGCGTCGGCGCAATAGTCGCCGTTCCAGTATTTGAACGTGCCGCAGTCGTCCGGTCTGGTTTCCGTCCAACCATAAACCCGAGTTCCGACAGCAAGATCAGGATCCGGATCTGCATAAAGATCGGGGGAGTCCACGTACGTGTCATCCTCATCCACGATGTAGGCGTCCTGGGCGAAGGCCAAGGTGGATGTGGCGCTCATGGCCACGAGGGCGATTGCTACGGCTTTCATGATCATCGCTTCCCTGTAAGGCGGATAACGCCCCGACCTCGGTCGCACAACGTATGCCGGCGACGAGCGTTCCACATGCCGCCGGAGCGAAGGAGCCGCCTCGCGTGCGTCTGGAAACGAACATGGAACCCGCCTGGCTCTCGCCCGCTTAGGGAACAATCCCGTTGTGCCGGCCAGCGGATGAAGTGCGGATAAAAAAGGAGCTCGATGATGAAGCTGCAATCATTCGGCCTCGTGGCCGCTTGGCTGCTGGCCGGAACGCTCTGCGTATCGGCGCAGGACATGAACGATAAACAAAAATCCGGATCGCAAGACCTTGAGCGCGCGCCCGCTAGCGACGCGGCGCCGACGGAACACTCCCGCGATGGTGCCCGCGGGGAACGCGAAGGAATGCCCACTGATGCGAGCGAACGCAAAGCCCAAGAGAAATCAGACCAGGGAAATCGACGAGTCGACTCCGAAAAATCCGATCGGACGAGACGTCACGAACCTGGCCAGAAACATAGTGACGAACGGCCGGATCGTGCGGCCGAGCGCAGCAATGACAAGTCTGATGCGAAGTCTACGCGCGACGCTGAAACACGAGATCGCAAGAATGCTGACCGTTCCGACCGCGATGGTAAGAACGACGCCCAGCGGAAGGACGAGCGGCGCACAGGCGAATCAAAGAACGAAGCCGAATCCAAAGGTGAGGCGCGAAAGCGGGCTTCGGAGAAGGGCGACGCGGGCGAGAGAAAGGGTGAGGCCAAGAATGTCCAGCTCTCGGGCGAGAAACGCGACCGTGTGCAATCGGCATTCCGCTCCGATCACGATCTGAAGCATGAGACAAAGGTCGACATCGACATCCGTGTTGGCGCTCATGCGCCGCGCGGATGGGCGTTTGCGCCCATTCCCGCTGCCGTGATCGCGATTGTGCCGGAGTATCGCGGCTATCTGGTCGCCTATGTCGAGGACGACTATGTGATCTGCGATCCGGATACGTATGAGATCGTTGCTGTTCTTCCGGCGTCGGGCGGCAGGACCCACGCTAGCGACACGCGTGGTGGCGGCGCTTGCGCCGCGGATCTCACACTGAGCGACGGAGATCGAACCGCCATTCTCCAGTCCGTCCGGATCATGGATGAGGTGGACGTCTCTGGCGTGGCGGTCGGCTGGGATGTGCCCCACGATATCAAGCTGCAGGCGTTCCCCAATCCTGTGGTCGAGCGTGTGGGTAAGCTCGGCGCCTGCCGCTATTTCGTTGTTGAGGATCAGATCGCGATCGTTGATCCTGACGACGACAAGGTCGTTCTCCTGCTTGAGCAGGATTGAACAATAGAAAGGTCCCATAAAGCGTGGGGCCTTTCTTTATGCCTTATGGTTGGGGCGATGGCCCGGATGGCCCGGCGTGTTTCTGTGGCCGGTCGCGCCGGAGGATGATAAAGGTCGCTCAAGCGCTGAAGCGGTGCGGGCGCGGCCTTTGATCGCCGGTTCAAAGAGGTGTGCACGACGATTGAGACCCCGCTCCCTTGATGGGCATCATGTCACCACCGGATCAGGCTCACCTGCTCGATAAGTGCGACCCAGCCCCATGCGATTCAGAAGCCCGCTCACCTCCACCCTGTCGCTCGTCCTTCCTCGCCAGTCCGTAGCCCAAAAGGGTGTTTTGCATGTCGGCTTTCTTGCCCCCCTCTCGGGGCCACTGAAATCCTGGGGCGAGCCGGGCTATCATGGCTGCATCATATGGAAGGAATGGCTCAACGCCCGCGGCGGCCTCAAGGTCGGCGACCGGCACTACGCGGTGGACATCATTCCGTTCGATACGGAATTCAACCACGAGAAGGCGCTCGAGGGCGCTCGCCGTCTTTACGTAGACCACGACATCCAGTTGCTCATCATGCTCGGGGCGCGGGATTTCTCGCGTCCGCTCCGGGATTTCATCAACGAGCGCAAATCGCTCGTGACGACGCTTTTTCCGAGCGATCTTTCGCCCGATGCGCGCACGCTTCTGGCGCCCTGCGAGGTTCATCCGATCTACAACGTAACGGGTGTCTCCTGGCTTGCTCGCAGCGACCCTTCGCTCCAGACCTATGCGTTGTGCACCCAGAACGATGCGCAGACCCTGCCGTCCATCGCGACCTACCGCGCGGCGTTCGAGGCTGAAGGGATCCGCTGTGTTGGAGAGCGGTTCTTCCCCGTCGAGACCACGGATTTCTCATCCATCGTCGCCGATCTTCTCGCGCGGAAGCCGGACATCCTCTGCCTGGACACTGCCTATACGCCCTTCGTCCACGCCATCACGATCGAGGCCTTCCGCCACGGTTTTACAGGGCGTATCATCTCCTGCACCTGCGACGACTACCCGGAGCTCGTAAGAAAAACGAGCCCGGAATTCATGAGCAGGTTCGTCTTCCAGTTCCCAGATTTCGACGATCCGCTGCTCGCTGCGCCGAGAATAAATTTCGCCGATCCCCGGAGGTTTTACGAGGAGTTCTGCAGGCGCTTTCCTGGAACGTGGAGCGCCGTGTCGTGGGAATACGCATCCATCCTCGAAATGTGGAAATCGGCGGTCGTGCGTGCGCGCACGTGCGACCCGCAAACGGTCCTGGCCATGATGAAGGTCGGAGGCAGGGGCAAGCATGTGTTCGGCGAGGCGCATTGGTGGGGGCGCGAGCTGTTCGGCGTCGACAATGCTCTCGTCGGCGACTGGCCGGTCGTCGTAATCCGGGATGGCCGGGCCCGCATCGTGGAGTTCGGGTCGACGCTCGACTGGTGGGAGCGGAACGGCCCGATACTCATTCGGCACATGCGCGCCCTCGGCCTCATGTGGGACCAGCGCGAGCAGAGGCTCGTGTCGAGCCGCTAGAGTGCTTACGCCCTGCGATCACGAGCTCAGTAGGTCGTCCTGGTAGCTCACGATGATGAGCTTCATGAATTCCACCGCACTTTCGATGTCGCGATTGGCCAGAGCCTGGTAGATCGACCGGAACCTCGCTTGGCACTCGGCAATTCGCTCCGGCGTCAGCGTCTGGACGCGCGTCATGCACCATTGCGGCTGGCGCCTCACCATCGTGATGATCCGGTAGATGGTGATCATGAGGCGGTTATGCGTTCCTTCCGCAATCGCCGTCATGAACAGCTTCTCCTTCTCGGCAAACAGCTCGGCGTCCGTCACGATGCTCTCGATCTCCTCCAAAATGGAATGGAGATCCTCGAGGTCGCGGACCGACATGTAGAGGGCGGCGAGCCTGACCATCTCGGGCTCGAGAATCGAGCACATCACGTTCATTTCAAATGGCGAGGCCGACTTGATGATCGAGTTGACGTCGGCCACGTAGCTTGACTGCGCGTGCATGCCGTTTCGAACCTCGGGCCTCTGCGGGGAGGCGCGATAGGTGACGAAGGTGCCGCTGTTGGGGCGTCTTTTCACGACGTCGTACGTTTCGAGAAAATCGATCGCCTGGCGAATGACCAGCCGCGAGACCTTGAGCTCGTTGGCGAGTTCGCGCTCCGCGGAGAGGCGCGTGCCGTAGGAGTATTGGCCGGCCAGGATCTGATTGAATATCTCGCACGCGGCAACCTTCACGCGCCCCTTGATCAGCGGATGATTGTGGGTGTCCTGCTCCCACGGGGGAGCATCGTTCGCGCTGTCGTGAGCCATGTTTGTCATCCCTCCCTGACTTCGATGACGGTTGCGCGCCGGCTCTCTGACGGAGTCTGACGCGGAAAACGACGGCCCTTTGCTCTCACGTGTGTGGGGCCGTCATTGTGCTCCTCCTCCGAACTTGGTCCAGCTTTCGGCGTGGGCTCCCTTGCACCTGGCTTGCCCGTGCCGCTGAGCGGAGACGGATGCAGTGTCCGTTCTCTTGCACGTCAATCCCCACGCCTCGGCGGTTGCTGGCCGGCGCTGGGTCCGCCGGTTTCCATCCTCGCTGCACTGCCAAAATAAATCAGCCAATGTACAAATCAATACCATAATGAACCATATTAGACCCATTATAAGCCGCTGATACTGCGAGGAGGCTTGCGCCGATTTGGGTGCCATATGTATCGAAGATACTGATCTTGCGCCGCAAAATCACATCATTTTCCTCCTAAAAAGTTTTGCCAGTATAAAAAAGAAGGTTGCGCAAGCCAATTCCTTAGAACTATAAAATAAAAAATAACACAATAATGGACCAAAATGGTTCGCAATGGTCCATTTTGCGCAAAAACATAATTCCATAGCAGTCGGGAGGATTCTAAATGGCGAGAAACCCAAAACACGACATTCTCTTTGAGCCGATCCAGATCGGCCCTAAGACAATGAAAAATCGCTTTTATCAGGTGCCCCATTGCATCGGCGCTGGGTCCGAGAAGCCGGGTACGCAGGCCGGCCACCGCGGCATGAAAGCCGAGGGCGGCTGGGGCGCGGTGTGCACCGAATACTGCTCCATTTCACCGGAATCAGATGACTGCCACCGCGTCTCGGCCCGCATCTGGGACGAGGGCGACGTCATCAATCTCCGGCATATGACCGACAGCCTGCATAAGCATGGCGCGCTCGCCGGCATCGAGCTTTGGTACGGCGGTGCCCACGCGCCGTGCATGGAATCGCGCGCCGTTCCCTACGGTCCCTCGGCCCAGGCCTCCGAGTTCGAATACCTGAGCTACTGCCATGAGGCCGATGTCGACGACATCAACCACCTGCAGAACCTCTACGTCGAAGCAGCCAAGCGCGCCGTGCGGGCCGGATTCGACATCGTCTACGTCTATGGCGCACACAGCTACCTGCCGCTGCAGTTCCTCTCCAAATTCTACAACAAGCGCACGGATGGCTACGGCGGCTCGTTCGAGAACCGCGCCCGCTTCTGGATCGAGACCCTGGGTAAGGTGAAGGCCGCCGTCGGCCACGAGGCGGCGATCGCCGCGCGCTTTGCTGTCGACACGCTGTATGGCGTCGATGGCGTCGAAGCTCTCGACGAGGGCGTGAAGTTCGTCGAGTTGGCGGGCCGCGAGGGTGTCGTAGATCTTTGGGATCTCAACGTCGGCGATATCGCAGAATGGGGCGAGGACGCCGGTCCCTCTCGCTTCTACAAGGCGGGCCACCAGCGCAATTGGACGGACGGCGCCAAGAAGGCGGCCAAGGTGCCGGTTCTCGGCGTCAGCCGTGAGACGAGCCCGGACGACATGGCGGCCCGCATCCACGAGGGCCGGCTCGACATTCTCGGTTTCGCCCGGCCGTCGATCGCCGATCCCTTCATTCCAAGCAAGATTGAGCAAGGCCGTTACGAGGACATCCGCGAGTGCATCGGCTGCAACGTGTGCATCTCCCGCTGGGAGATCGGCGGCCCGCCGATGATCTGCACGCAAAACGCCACTGCCAACGAAGAGTATCGCCGCGGCTGGCATCCCGAAAAGTTTACGAAGACCCCATCCAAGAGCTCGGTCCTCGTTGTCGGCGCGGGTCCGGCCGGTATGGAGTGCGCGCGCGTGCTCGGTGAGCGCGGCTACGACGTGCACCTGCGCGAGGCGGAGGGTGAAATCGGCGGGCGTATCCGCAAGGTCGTGAAGTATCCGGGCCTTGCCGAGTGGGGTCGCGTCGTAACCTACCGTCAGGTGCAGCTCGACAAGCTTAAGAACGTGGACGTGCATGTCGGTGTCGGCAAGATGACCGCCGACCAGATCCTCGATTACGGTGCCGACAAGGTGGTGCTGGCGACGGGGTCTCATTGGGCAACCAACGGCAACAACTTCGTCAATCACTCGCCGGTTGCGGGCATCGATGCGTCGCTGCCATACGTCTGCACGCCCGAGCAACTCCTGATGGAGAACAAGCCGGTCGGCGACAACGTCCTCGTCATCGACGGAGACGGCTACTTCACCGGCGTCTCGCTCGCCGAGTACCTTGCCGACCGAGGCAAGAAGGTGAAGATCCTGACGGCTCTTGGCGGTATCGCTCCCTACACGCACTTCACGCTCGAGGCCCCGAACCTGCATCGCATGATGTACGAGAAGGGAATTCACGAGATCACGAGCCACTGGCTGGAGAAAGTGGAGCCGGGCAAGGCGACCGCCTACTATCTCTACCGCGATGGCTACAAGCGCAACGCAGGGCCGAAGACTGGCGATCTGCCGCGTCGCGCCGGGACGGATGTGGTCGAGTTGCCGTTCGACACCATCGTCGTGGCGACGGGCCGCATCTGCAACGACAGCCTCTGGCGCGAGCTCTCCGCTCGCCGGTCCGAGTGGGAGAAGAAGGAAGTGCAGGCGATCTATCAGGCCGGCGACTGCTACGCGCCGGGGCTGATCGCACAGGCCATCTTCGAAGGTCACCGCATTGCCCGGGAATTCGAATCCAAGAACCCGCAGCGGGCGCAGCCGTGGATCCGCGAGCGTCAGGTCTGGGGTCACGAGACCTTCCCCAAGATCACGGATCGCGAAGTCATCGGCTAAATATTCGTGCCGCGGAGTCCTTGGGCACCTGCCTGAGGCCTCCCCCTCCTTCTCCTTCCGGTACGAACTGGAGCACGGTCGCACATGCGGCCGTGCTCTTTCTTTTTTGCGAGCCTGAGCAGGAAGGGGTGCGGGATCAAAAGGCGCGTTGCTCGCGCCGGTCGCAACTTGGCTTGGGCTGTTAGAGTACGTCCGGAAAAGTGGGATCCGGTCATGGCGGAGCCATGCAAGCTAGGTGTCCGATAAGAAGCACGAAGAAGCAAAAAACTTAGAGCCGTTCCCCGATTCCACCTAAAGCGGAACGGCTCTGGAGCGGCCGCCACTCTTCCGGCGGCCGATGTGCAAACGGGCCAGCGCGCTATGAAAGAAACCTGCTCGCAGGCGACATCGGGAAATGCCCAACGAATGCAAAAGCGCGGCCCGTCGTAACGATCCGCGTTCGATGTCTGGGAGCATGCGATCCTCTCGGATCGAGAGGCGCTGGAGAGAGCGCCAGAGCCATTCCATCCGGCTTACGAGCCAGGGAGGAATGGCTCTGGTTTGGCTATGAGCGCGGTTCCGTCGCCGAGGCGGCCGGCGCGACCCCATTCTCGCTTGCGCTCCGCCCGCGCCAGGCCTCTTGAGCCCTGATGACAAGGCTCTCGAGCCCCTGCGGCAGGAACAGGATGGAGAGAATCAGGATACCGCCGTAGAGGAGCGGCCGGATCTGATCGGCACCGAGCGAGCGCAGGATGATCTCGTCGATGAAGGTCAGGATGACCACACCGAGGATCGGCCCATACCAGCGTGTCGTGCCCCCGACGATGGCCCAGATCAGCACGTAGACCATGGTGTCGACGTTGAACTGGTTGGGGTTCACGGTGACGAGGTAGTGCGCATAGAGCGCGCCCGCGAGTCCGGCGAAGAAGGACGCAATGACAAAGGCCAGCATCCGGTAACGGAAGGTATCGACGCCCACCGATTCCGCCAGCTTGTCCTGCCAGTGGATCGCATGGAACGTGAGCCCGATGCGCGATCTCTCGACCCGGTAGAGCACCCATAGCGAGACGAGTACGACGATGAGTGCCAAATAATAGTAGTTCGCGGGATCGAAGAAATCGATGCGCACGAACCCGAGATCGATTTCCGGAAAGCCCGGAATGCGCTGGATGCCCTTGGGCCCGCCGAAGGGGTCGGTGAAACGCTTCCACATGAGCCGGATCACTTCGCCGGCGGCGAACGAGCCGATCAGGAAGTAGAAGCCCTTCATGCGGAAGAGCGGGAAGCTCAGGAGGCCGGCCGTCGCGCCGGCCACCAGGGCGCCCGCGATCATGGCGATGGGCACCGGAAAGCCGAGGCTCTTCGCGCAAAGCGCGCTGCCGTAGGCGCCCACGCCCATCATCACCACGTGCGCGAGGGACCATTCGCCGGTGAGCGTCAAAAGCCTGTAACTCGCCACCACAAGAACGTTGATGGTGAGAAGAACCAGCAGCTCCTGTTGCGAGAAACTCAGGAGATGCGGCGCCGCGATGATGAGGGCCCCGAGCACGAGGATGGCAAGAAGGCCCATGGGGCCGATCGAGTTCTTCTCAAGCACGTTCCCGTACTCCGAAAAGGCCCTGCGGCTTGACGACGAGAACCGCGAGCATGAGCAAAAGACCGACGATGTTGGCGATGACGCCGTCGTAGAACGTCGTGACGAAGGTATGGACGAAGGCGTAGAGGATGGCGGCGACCACCGCACCCTCGAGACTTCCGATCCCGCCGACGATGATGATGATGAAGGCGGTGACGATCACGGTGTGCCCCATGTAGGGAGAGGGCGGCACGAGCGGCGCCGTTAGTGCACCCGCCACGCCGGCGAGGCCTGCGCCGATGAACATCGCGTAGCGCGCCGTCTGGTTGATCGAGATGCCTTGCAGCGTTGCGGCCTCCCGATCCTGTGCGCAGGCGCGGAGCGCCCAGCCGAACTTGCTGCGCCTGAGGAAGATCCAAAGCGATCCGAGGAGACCGATGGCGGCAACGATCACGAAAAGCCGCTCATAAGTGAGGAACGCGTCTCCCAAAGTTATGCCGCCCTGGGACACCGGCGGGATGTGCTGGTTGCGAAGCCCGAAACCCAGGACGGCGAGCGACTGCATCATCAGCAGGAAGCCGATTGAAGCGATCAGCCCACCTAGCGGGTTTGTTCGCAGAGGCTGGAAGAGGGTGAGCTCCATCAGAATGCCGAGGCACCCGACGAAGACGAGGCCCGCCGCGATGGCGACGAGAAATGGCCAGCCGAAGCCCGCATAGAGGAAGACGACGGTATAGGCGCCTGCCATGTAGAGCTCGCCATGGGCGAAATTGATGACGCCCATGACGCCGAAAATCAGCACGAGGCCGACGGCGATCAGCGCCATGTAGCTTGCGGCGTAGGACGCATTGAAGACAGTTTGAAGTAGGAAACCTGACATCGGCGCTTCTTATCGCTCCCCGTTTGCAGCCATGGATCAGGAGAGGCCGGATACGCGTACCCGGCCCCGGGCGCCGCTCAGGTGCGCTGGCTCCACATCTGGCCGAGATCGGTCATGTGCTTCACCATCAGCTCGCTGTTCTTGTCCCACCAGTCCGTGATGGAGCGGAACTCGGCAATGGTCGCCTTGCCGTCGCGGATCACCACCACGGGCCATTCGCCGACGAGCGCGTTGTCGATGCCGAACAGTTCCTTGCCCCACCAGCGCGCTTCGCCGAAGGCGTGTTTGCCCTTGCCGCCCTCCTTCATGGCGGCGAGGACGGCGGCCGGCTCGACGCTGCCGGCCCGTTGTGCCGCGTCCGCCCACAGGTCGAGGATCGACGAGTATTCCCACGACACGGCCGACCATTCGGTGGCGCCATAGCGCTTCACGTATTCGGCGTAGAACTTGTTCGGTTCGCGGAAGTTGATGCGCGGATCGTTGAGAGCTGGATCGTCGAAGTCGGGGAACTGGAAGATCACGCCTTCCATGAACTCCTTCGACGTCCGCTCGACGAGCCGCTGGTAGAAGTCGAGCGTGCAGGAGATGATCTGCCCCTTGTAGCCCTGCTGAAAGGCCTGCTCGATGAGCGGGTGCACGTAGTCGGCATAGCAGGTGTCGAGACACAGAATGTCCGGCTTGTTGGCCAGGAGCTGCGTCATCACCGGGGCGAAGTCCTTCGTGTCGGGATCGAAGAACAGCGGCGGGCTCGCCATCTTGATGCCGGCAGCCTCGAAGGCCGCGAGATAGGTGGCGACCGACGGCTTGCCGAGCGCGTCGTCCTGCGCGCAGACGACGGCTGTCTTGAGCTCCGGCTTGTTGGCGGCGAGCCAGTCGACGCCGGTGACGTTATAGATCGGATGCACCTCGCAGGGCGCGATAAGGGACTTGGTGTCCGGAGAAAGATCGCTCGGGAGCAGCGTCGAGAACAGCATGCCCTGGCGTGCGGAGATCTCCTCGACGCCGGGCCAGGAGTTGCCGCCGAGCATCATGATGAACTTGACATCGTTCTCGCGGATGAGCTTGGTGGCGCCGACGCGTGCCTTGCCCGCGTCGTCCTCGTCGTCGTAGGAGACCATCTCGACCTTGTAGGCTTTGCCGCCGATCTCGAGGCCGCCCGCGGCGTTCACCCAGTCGGCCCAGATGTGGCAGCCGTCGAGGCCCGGTTTGCCCCATGCCGCGACAGGGCCGGTGAGGGGGGCGAGAAAGCCGATTTTGACGACGTCTTGCGCCGCCAGCGACACCCGTGGAAAGCCGACCACCGGCAGCAGCGCCGAGACGGCGGTGCTGGCAAGCAGCGACCTTCTGCTTATTTGGAACTTGGTTTCAGTCGTCATCGCAGTTTCCTCCGCTAGTGCGCGGGTCTTGCGTATGGAGATGTTCGTCTCCGGCGTTCCCGCTGCTTTATGATTGTCGTTTTCAGAACAAGGCCTGCACGCGCGTTCGTCTTTCCTCCCCGTCTCAGCGCAGGCCTGCGTTGTCTTCCGGACGTGGAGCACCGTGAGCTGGCCTTGCGGCCAGGAGGACGAATGCGGCGAGCAGCCGTCCCCCGTCGTCGAGGTTTGTCGGGCGCTCGCGCGTCCAATGCGCGATGCGCTCGCGCGCCTCGGCCCGTTCGATCACCACCGGCGTCTCCACCCTTGCGAGGCATGTGCGCAGCTCGGAAAGCTGCCTTCGGTTCTCGTCGCGCCAGCGTTCGGCGTAGGTCGCGCGGTGGCGATATTCCATGCGCAGATGAAAGAGCGAGGAGCGCGCTCGTTGCGGCGGGCTCATTTTCTCGAGAGCGTCTTCGCAGTCCTGCCAGGCTTGCTTGGCGGCCCCTACGACGACATCGACGGCCGCGCTCGGGTCCGCGGCGGCCAGTGCGGCCGCCTGGCTGGTCAGGCTTGCGGCGAGCCGGGGATCGCCGGAGGCGAAGTAGGTGCGGGCCAGATAGAGCGCTTCGCGTATGGCCGCGAACGCGTCCTGCTCGCGGCCTTCGCCGAGATCTGAAAGCGCCTGCAGGCTCAGGCGCTCCCATTCGAGATCGGCGTCGCTCCAGCCGCCGGCGATCAATTCGCGGACGATCCGTGCCTCATCCTCCAAGGTAGGCCCTCCGCACATGATCGTTGGACCTGAGCTCCGCCGCCGCGCCCTCGAGCGCGATGCTGCCGATCTCGAGCACATAGGCGTAGGAGGCGAGCTTGAGCGCGAGGCCCGCGTTCTGCTCCACGAGGATGACCGGCACGCCGGCGGCGGAGATGTCGGAGATGATGCGCGCCATCTCCTGCACCATGACGGGCGAGAGGCCCATCGACGGCTCGTCGAGCAGGAGCAGCTTCGGCCCGGACATCATCGCGCGTCCGATGGCGACCATCTGCTGCTCGCCGCCCGACATGCTGCGCGCCCATTGGGTCCGCCGCTCTCTCAGGCGAGGGAAGCGCTCGAAGATGTTTTCGAGATCGCGCTCGATCCCGTCCGTGTCGGTGCGCAGGAACGCCCCGATGCGCAGGTTCTCCTCGACGGTGAGGTCGGGGAAGATGCGCCGCCCCTCGGGCACGTGCGCGATGCCGCGTGCGACGATCTTTTCGGGCGGCAGTTGATCGATGCGCTCGCCATTGAAGCGGATCTCGCCCTTGGACGGGCGCACGAGGCCGGAGATGCAGCGCAGCGTCGTGCTCTTGCCGGCCCCGTTGGCGCCGACGATGGTAACGATGCCGCCGGCCGGAACCGATATGCTCACGCCCTTGAGCGCCGCGACCTTCTGGTAGTGGACGTGGATGTCGTGGAACTCAAGCAGCATCGTCTTCACGTCCCAGATAGGCCTCGATCACGCGCTTGTCGGTCCGCACCTCGTCGGGGCACCCTTCCGTCAGGCGCTGTCCGAAGTTCATGACCGTGATCTGCTCGCACAATCCCATCACGGCCTGCATGTCGTGCTCGACCAGCATGACGGTGATGCCGTGCTCGTCGCGCACGCGCCGCACGTGCTGCATCATGCGGCGCGTCTCTTCGGGGTTCATGCCGGTGAACGGCTCGTCGAGCAGGATCAGCGTGGGCGCGGCCGCGAACGCCACAGCCATGCCGAGCGCACGCTGGTGCCCGTGTGGAAGCCGCGATGTGGGCTCGTCGGCGTAGGGCCCGAGATCGAACAGCTCGAGCGCTTCCTGAGCCCGCCGATTGGCCTCGCGCTCGAGAGCCGCATCGGAGCCTGTAATGCGCGAAAGGAGCCCGGACCGCGCGGCGCGATGGCACCCGATCCGGACGTTCTCGAAGACGCTAAACTCGTGAAAGAGCGTGGTGCCCTGGAAGGTGCGGACGAGGCCGCGCTGCGCGAGGTGGCTCGTTTTGACGCCCGAGACGTCCGCGCCCTCGTAGAAGATGCTTCCGCTTGTTGGTTTGTAATAGCCGCTGATCAGGCTGAACGTGGTTGTCTTGCCCGCCCCGTTCGGCCCGATCAGGCCATGGATGCTGTTGCGCCGAACGGAAAAGGAGAGATCGTCGACCGCAGTCAGGCCGCCGAATTTCCTCGTGACGTTGCGGAGCTCGAGAATGGGTGCCTCAGACAGTTTTTCCTCCCTTGCCGTATATTGAGCGATTGAGTTCGCTCTATTTCATTCGACGTATCGGGTGCCGCGCTCCTGGCTGCGGCCGTTATTTTTGTTGTGAAGGAGGGCGTTCGGCGAGCGCGAACGGCTGCGTCATGGTGCTTGGCGCGGCGTATGCGGAACGTGCGCCCAGTGCGTGCGAGCGCGCAGAGTGTCGGCCGGTCTTTCGGCCATCGGCACAGCTGAGAGCCATGACGCCGTCTCCCTCCCTAGAAACGCAGCTGCGTCCGGGCAAAGAGGACCTTGGCGGAAATGAGAAACCGCTCGGCCCACTTTTTATTGTTTCCGGAGAACCGTTTGGTTTTCCGGTGAAAGGCGGCAATGAAAATAATCGGATGAATAAAGAGACCAAATTCAACCGAAATGAACCATTGCGCTCCCTAACCTTTAATA
>JRYH01003760.1_pt1 | contig 19587 bp, 25 predicted proteins | sample 235351 | NCBI WGS metagenome assembly JRYH01 (sample SAMN03074221, study PRJNA261480) | activated sludge metagenome | biome: Wastewater Treatment Plant; feature: Wastewater; material: Activated sludge; isolation source: activated biomass of a wastewater treatment plant treating wastewater... ... | reverse complement strand
GGCGGCTCGATCGGCCTGAGCGCGCTCACGCTGAGCGGCCTCGGTGGCAGCGCGGCGATCGTCAATTCGCTTCTGGCCGGCCTGTCGATTCCGCTCTTCGATGGCGGCGCGCTGCAGGCGCAAGTGCGCGCGCAGCAGGCCGCGCTCGAGCAGGCGCGCGTCGGCTACCAGGCCACCGTGCTGAACGCCTTGAAGGAGGTCGAGGACGCACTGGTCGCGCTGCGCGGCGATCGCGAGCGGCTCGCCCGGCTGCAGAACGCGGCCGAGGCCGCCGCCAACGCCTCACTGCTCGCGCAGAACCGCTACGCCAGCGGCCTGATCGACTTCCAGGTCGTGCTCGACACGCAGCGCACGCTGCTCAACACCCAGGAAGGCGTGGCCATCACGCACGCCAACGTCAGCGCCGATCACGTGCGCCTCTACAAGGCGCTCGGCGGAGGATGGAAATGAACACGAAGGTGGACGAGCTTCTCGAAGGCGCGAGCCCGCGCTGGTGGAAGCGGCCCGCGCTGTGGATCGCGCTGCTGCTGCTGGCCTCGGCCGCCGGCGGCGCCTGGTGGTGGATGGGCCGCCAGCAGACCGCTGCGGCGCCGCGCTTCGTGACCGAGGAAGCGCGCCTGGGCGACCTGACCCTCACCGTGACCGCCAACGGCAAGCTGCAGGCCACGCGCACGGTGAACATCGGCAGCGAGCTGTCGGGCACCGTGCGCAAGGTGCACGTCGACGTCAACGACCGGGTCAAGCAGGGCCAGGTGCTGGTCGAGCTCGACACTGCCAAGCTTTCCGCTCAGGTGTCGCGCTCGCGCGCCTCGCTGGCCGCTGCGCAGGCCCGGGTCGCGCAGACCACTGCCACGGTCAAGGAATCCGAGGCCAGCCTCGAGCGCCTGCAGGAGGTTGCCCGCTTGTCCGGCGGCAAGGTGCCCTCGGCGGCCGAGCTCGACGCCGCGCGTGCAGCGCTGGCCCGCGCCCGCGCCGACGAGACCAGCGCCCGCGCCAACGTGCAGGACGCGAAGGCCGCGCTGTCCACCGACGAAACGAACTTGTCCAAGGCCGCGATCAAGTCGCCGATCGACGGCATGGTGCTCTCGCGCACAGTGGAGCCCGGCAACGCGGTGGCCGCCACGTTGCAGGCGGTCACGCTGATGAGCATCGCCGAGGACCTGACCCGCCTGCTGGTCGAGGTCAGCGTCGACGAAGCCGACGTGGGCGCGGTGCAGATCGGCCAGAAGGCGAGCTTCACCGTGAGCGCTTATCCGCAGCGGCGCTACCCGGCCACCGTGGCGCGCGTGGCCTACGGCTCCACGCTGACCGAGAACGTGGTCACCTACGCTACCCGGCTCGAGGTCGACAACGCCGACCTGAGCCTGCGCCCCGGCATGACCGTCTCCGCGACGATCACCGCGGCCGAACGGCAGGGCGTGCTGCTGGTGCCGAACACCGCGCTGCGCTTCAACCCGGCGCAGGCCGGCAACGGCGCCGCTGGCGGCCAGGCTTCTTCGGGTGGGGGGATCGTGTCCAAGCTGGTGCCGCGCATGCCACGCACAGGCAGCCGCGGGGCGCGCCCCGACGCGTCCGCGGGCGGCGCCCGCCAGGTGTGGGTGCTTCGCGACGGCGCGCCGCAACGTGTGACGGTCGTGCCCGGCATCACCGACGGGCGCATGACCGAAATCACCGGCGGCGAGCTGCAGCCCGGCATGGCGGTCATCGTCGACCAGCTGGCGGGCGGGGCGGCGAAGTGAACGAGGCCCCCCTGATCCGCCTGCGCGGCATCACCAAGGTCTACGGCGAAGGGCCCACCGCCTTCCAGGCGCTCAAGGGCGTGGACCTCGACATCGACGAAGGCGACTTCGTGGCGATCATGGGGCCCAGCGGCTCGGGCAAGTCCACCGCGATGAACCTGATCGGCTGCCTCGACACGCCCAGTGCCGGCGAATACCTGTTCAAGGGCGCGCACGTGGAGTCGCTCAGCCGCGACCAGCGCGCGCGCCTGCGCCGGCGCTACTTCGGCTTCGTCTTCCAGGGCTTCAACCTGCTCGCCCGCACCTCGGCGCAGGAGAACGTGGAGCTGCCGCTGCTCTACCGCGGCGAATCGGCCCGGGCGCGCCACGCGGCGGCCGCCCGCGCGCTGGACTCGGTGGGCCTGAAGGGCTGGGAGCACCACACGCCGGGCGAGCTGTCCGGCGGGCAGCAGCAGCGGGTGGCCATCGCCCGCGCCATCGTCACCGAGCCGGCAGTGCTGCTGGCCGACGAGCCCACCGGCAACCTCGACACGCAGCGCAGCCGCGAGATCATGGAGCTGCTGTGGCGGCTCAACGTCGACCGCGGCATCACGGTGCTGATGGTCACGCACGAGCACGACATGGCGGCCTGGGCGCGGCGCATCGTGCGCTTCGTCGACGGCGTGGTGGCCGACGACACGCGCAATCCCGAGCCGGCCGGCGTGCTCGAGGACGCCGCGCGCGCCGCGGCCGGGCAGGCTTCGCCCGGCGCCGCGTCGGCCCCGGCCGGCGTCCCGGGAGCCGCCTGATGCTGTTCAACACGATGCTGCTGGCCCTGCGCTCGATCCGGCGCAACCTGCTCCGGTCCTTCCTCACCATGCTGGGCATCGTGATCGGCGTGGGCGCGGTCATCACCATGGTCACGCTCGGCAACGGCGCCACCATGGCGGTGCAGAACCAGATCGCCAGCCTGGGCACCAACCTGCTGATGATCCGCCCGGGCCAGCGCCTGGGCCCCGGCATGGGTGGCACCTCGGCGCCGGCCTTCAAGGAGGCCGACGCCGAAGCGGTGGCCACGCAGATCGGCGGCGTGCAGGCGGTGGCGCCCGAGGCGCGCAGCAGCGCCACCGTGGTGGCCGGCGGCAACAACTGGACCACCAACGTCACCGGCAGCACCAACACCTGGCTGCAGACCGGCAACTGGCGGCTGGCGTCGGGCCGCGAGTTCACGCCCGAGGAGATCCGGGCCGGCGCGGCCGTGTGCATCATCGGCAACACCATCCGGCGCGAGCTCTTCGGCGGCCGCGACGCGGTGGGCGAGATGCTCCGCGTCAAGCAGTTCTCCTGCCAGGTCGTCGGCCTGCTGGCCGCCAAGGGGCAGGGCGCCATGGGCAACGACCAGGACGACCTGGTGCTGGTGCCGCTGTCCACGCTGCAGCGGCGCGTGACCGGCAACACCCGCGTGTCCACGCTGCTGGTGTCGATGAAGGACGGCAGCGATCCCGCGAGCGTCAAGGCCGGCCTGCGCCAGCTGCTGCGCGAACGCCGCAAGCTCTCGTCGACCGACGACGACAACTTCAACATCCTCGACACCCAGCAGCTCGCCGACACGCTGTCCGGCACCACGCAGGTGATGACGATGCTGCTGGGCGCGGTGGCCGCGGTCAGCTTGCTGGTGGGCGGCATCGGCATCATGAACATCATGCTGGTGAGCGTGACCGAGCGCACCCGCGAGATCGGCCTGCGGCTGGCCATCGGCGCGCTCGAGCGCGAGGTGCTGCTGCAGTTCCTGATCGAGGCGGTGGTGCTTGCGGCCTTCGGTGGCCTGGTCGGCGTGGTGCTGGCCGCGGGCGCGTCGGTGGTGCTGGCGCGCCTGATGGACGTGCCCTTCCTGTTCGACCCCACGGTGAACCTGGTGTCCTTCCTGTTCGCGGCGGGGATCGGCGTGGTCTTCGGCTACTTTCCGGCGCGGCGGGCGGCGCGGATGAATCCGATCGATGCGTTGCGGCACGAGTGAGCGGGGGCGCTCAGTTGCCGTGGATCTTTTCCTGCAACCAGATCTTGATCAGGGACTGGTAGGGCACGTCTCTTGCATTCGCGGCGGCCTTGATCGAGTCGAGCAGATGCTGCGGGAGACGAAGCGAGATCGTCCGGGTCGTCGGCTTCAGGTTGGGCAGCACGACGTTCCGGGCCTTCGACCAGTCGAGATACTCGGAGGAGTCGTGCTTCTCCCAGAAGGCACGCTCTTCCTGCTCGGAGCTGAACTCAGGAATCGCCTTGCGCGGCTTGTTCATAGACGGACCGTTCCTTTCGGTGCATGACGCGAGCCGAGATCACTCGAATCCTCGTTCCCTCGCCTCTCAAGGTAAATGTGATGTGCAGGCGACGTGCCTCATCGGTCGTGCCGAGCGCGTGAAACCGCGACTCGGAATCGCTGTGCCGCGGATCCGCCAGGAGCAGCAACGGCGTATTGAAGAACACTTGTTCTGCCTCCGCCATTGAAACGCCGTGCTTTTCGTTCTTCCGGGAATTCCCATCGTCCCAGTCGAATCCGGCGACTCGTAGCAGATCGATCATTCGAGTATATTACCAACATATACAAATCTGAACGCTCGAGCGTTGGAGATTCAGCATGGCCACCCGCGATTTCTCGCTGCTCGAAGGTCTGCTCGATCGGGTCCGCGGCCGAGCCGGAGCGCTGCGGATTCCGGTCACCGAAGCCGAGCGCGATCTCGACGCGGAGATGGAGAAGTCGCTCAACGAGCGCGCGCCGGCGCGCCGCGGGGGCTCGGGTGGGGACCGCCAGTTGGCGCGCCCACCCGAGCGAAAGCCCCCTCGCTGAGCACCTCCACCAGCGCACTCGCCGCCACCGAAAGACTGCGTCCCGCCCGGGTCACGATCCCCATCGTGCGCTCCACGCGCGGCCGCACGATTGGCACCTCGGCCAGGTCGGCGAAGCGCAGCAGCGGCGTGGTCAGCGAGGGCAGGGCCGCCACGCCCAGGCCTTCGCGCACGAGCGCGCCCACCGTGGCCAGGTGCTCGGCGTCGTACTCGTTGCGCAGAACGATGCCGGCCTGCGCGCAGGCCGCGTCGATGTGCTGGCGCACGCTCGAAGTCCGCGCCATGCCCACGATCGGGTAGCGCACCACCTGCGTCCAGCTCACCTGGCGGCGATCCGCGAGCTCGTGCTCGCGCGGGCACAGCATCACGAAGCGGTCCACGATCAGCGGCCTGAAAGCCAGCCCGCGCCCGGCTTCCGGCGCCACGGTCAGGCCGAAGTCCGCCGCGCCGCTCTGCACCAGCTCCTGGATCTCGTCGTTCAGCGTGTCGCGCAGCGTCACCTCGATGCCGGGGTGCATCGCCTTCAGGCGGGCCAGCGCCGGCGGCAGCGTGATCGCCGCGAGCGAGGGCAGCGCCGCCACGACCACGCGGCCGCGACGTCGCGCCAGGTAGTCGCGCAGGTCGCCGGTCACCGCCTCGAACTCGTCGATCAGCCGGGCCGACAGCCGCAGCAGCTCCTGCCCTTCGGGCGTGAGCGCGATGCGCCGGGTGGTGCGGTCGAACAGCCGCACCTCGAGCGTTTCCTCGAGCTTGCGGATCGACGCGCTGAGTGCGGGCTGCGACAGGTGCAGTCGCAGCGCCGCCTCGCTGAAGCTGCCGGCTTCGGCGACGGTGCGGAAGAGCTGCATCTGCCGGATGCTGACATGCATAAACGTTGCTTATGAATCCATCGGATAAATCAGTTTGCCAGAGTGGCGAGCGCTGAGGCAGTCTGGCGCCCACGAATCCGATTGCGGATTCCCCTCGGGCCCGGTCGCGGGCCCGGAACAACGACAGAGGAGACGAATCGTGCCGAATCACGGTGCGGTCGGCGTCCGCGACACGGTGAGGGTCGGCTGCGGCGCCGGTTTCTCGGGCGACCGCCTCGACGCGCCGCTGCCGGTGGTGCGCAGCCTGATCGCTTCGGGCGGCCCGGCGGCGATCATGTTCGAGACCCTCGGCGAACGCACGCTGGCGCTGGCCCAGCTGGCGCGCCTGGAGAACCCCGAGCACGGCTACGAGCCGCTGCTCGAGCGCATGCTCGAGCCCATCCTCGAGCCCTGCCTGGCGCACGGCATCCGCATCCTCGGCAACTTCGGCCAGGCCAATCCGCATGCCGCGGCCCGTGCGATCCGCGCGCTCGGCAAGCGCCTGGGCTGCCGGCCGATGAAGATCGCGGTCGTCACGGGCGACGACCTGATCGCGACCGGCGCCATTTCCGGCCTGCAGGACGAGCAGGGCAAGCCTCGGCCGCTGGGCGACGTGATCTGCGCCAACGCCTACCTGGGCGCCGCGCCGCTGGTCGAGGCCCTGGCAGCCGGCGCCGACGTCGTGGTGGCAGGCCGGGTGGCCGATCCCTCGCTCGCGCTCGCGCCCTTCGCGCACTTCCACGGCTGGTCGCTCGACGACCCGATGCTGGCCGCTGCCGGCACCGCCGCCGGCCATCTGCTCGAATGCGGCGCCCAGGTCACCGGCGGTTACTACGCCGACCCGGGCTTCAAGGACGTGCCCCACCCGGAGCGGATCGCTTTCCCGGTCGTGGCCATGCAGGCCGACGGCCGCTTCGTGGTCGGCAAGGGCGACGACATCGGGGGCCTGGTGAACCGCCACACGGTCACCGAGCAACTGCTCTACGAGATCCACGACCCGTCGACCTACCTGACCCCCGACGTCACGCTGGACATCACCGAGGTCGAGCTGGCCGAGACCGGGCCCGACCAGGTGCGCGTCGAGGGCGCCCGCGGCCGCGCGATGCCGCCCACGCTCAAGGTCACCGTCGGCCACGAGGCCGGCTGGTTCGGCGAAGCCGAGATCTCCTATGCCGGGCCCAACGCGCTGGACCGCGCGCGGCTCGCGCTCGACGTGGTGCGCAAGCGGCTGCCCTCGGGCATCCGGATGCGCGGCGACCTGATCGGGGTGGCCAGCGTATTCAACGACGACGATGGCGCCTGGCTCGCCGCCCGCGGTGGCGAGGCCGCGCTCTCGCGCCGCGGCGGCGCCCGGGCGGCGGCCGTCGGCGCGACCGACCTGCTGCAGGACGTCCGCCTGCGGATCGCGATCAGCGCCCCCGACCGCGCGACCGCCGCCCGCGCCCCCGAGGAAGTGCTGGCGCTCTACTGCGCGGGGCCGGCCGGCGGCGGCGGCATCCGAAGCAGCCTGCGCCGTCGCATCTCCACCACCTCGGGCTACATTCGCCGCGAGTTGGTGCACCCGGTCGTGGAAATCGTCGAATGAGCGCCATCGACCCCGATCTCGTCGAAGTGCCGCTGCACCGGATCGCCCACGCCCGCGCCGGCGACAAGGGCGACCGGCTGAACGTGAGCGTGATCGCGTACCGCGAAGCGGACTTCCCGCTGATCCGCGAGCAGCTCACCGCCGAGCGCGTGCATGCGCTCTTCGCCCACCGCGGCGCCACCCGCGTGCAGCGCTACGAGCTGCCGCGGCTGTGGGCGCTGAACTTCGTGATCGACGACGTGCTCGAAGGCGGCGTGAACGACGCGCTGAACCTCGACGGCCACGGCAAGACCCATTCGTTCCTGGTGCTGTCGCTGCCGGTGCGGGTGCCCCGCGCCAGCCTCGACGACACCGATCCCCGCAACACCTCACGCAAGCAAAAGGAAGGAACCGGAGCATGAAACGCAAACTCGTCGCGGCCCTGGCCGCCTGCGCCACCGTCGCCCTCGCCACCCCGGCCCTGGCCAAGGACAAGATCCTGATCGGCTCCACCTCGGCGTCGTCCAGCCAGTACGGCTACTTCGTGGCGCTGTCGCAGCTGATCAACGCCAAGGTGCCCAACGTGGAGAGCTCGGTCGTGGAGACCGGCGCCACCGTCGACAACCTTCGCCGCATGGACCGCAAGCAGGTGGACCTGGGCCTGGTCACCACCAACGTCAGCTACCACGCCTACGTGGGCGAGCAGGCCTTCGAAGGCAAGAAGGTCGACAACCGGCTGATGTTCGTCTATTCGCCGGCGCCGCAGAACGTGGTCGTGCGCGGCGACGCCAAGGTGAGTTCGCTCGCCGAGCTCGCCGGCAAGCGCTTCAACCCTGGGCTGAAGGGCTCGGCCACCGAGAAGACCGCCGAGGCGGTGTTCAAGACGCTGGGCATCGCGCCCGACTGGGTGCGCGGCTCCACCACCGACATCGTCAACTCGATCAAGGACAACCGGGTGATCGGCTACGTGAAGTCCGGCGCCGGCAACAAGCTCGACGGCTCCTCGCTCGACATCGCCACCTTCACACCGGTCAAGGTGCTGGGCCTGAGCGCCGACCAGAAGAAGCTGCTGCAGGACAAGATGCCCGACATCGCGGTGGTCGACATCCCGGCCGGCGCCGCCGACGGCATCCCCGCCTACAGCACCTGGAGCTTCGGCCTGGCGGTGTCGGCGCGCCCGGACCTGTCCGAGGAGATGGCCTACCAGATCGCCAAGGCCGTATTCGAGGACACCACCGTGCAGGTCGGCGCGCTGTCGAGCCTCAAGGGCATCGACATCATGAAGCTCACGCTCGAGCAGGGCACGATCCCGCTGCACCCGGGCGTGGCGCGCTACATCAAGGAGAAGGGCGTCGAGATCCCGGCCAAGCTGATGCCGAAGTGATCGGCACCTGCCACGAAGATTCGCGCCAACCGATCCGCGACACCGAAGCATGCGCGCCTGGGCAAGCAAGACGCTGGCAGCCCTGCTGGGGCTGTTCATCCTCTACACCTCGGCCTTCGGGGCCTTCGAGAGCCTGATCCAGCGGGCGATCTTCCTGGCGCTCGTGGTCTGCCTGGGCCTGCTGATGTTCCCGCTGGGCGAGGGGCGGCGCTGGCGCCCCGCCGGCGTGGCGGTCGATGCCGCAATGGCGGCCGTCACGCTCGCGGCCTGCGGCTACGTGATCGTCAGCTACGACGAGATCATGGAGAGCCTGCCCACGGCCACCGCGCTCGACATCGCGCTGACCGCGGGCCTGGTGATCACCGTGCTCGAGGTCTCGCGCCGCGCGATCGGCGCGATCTTCCCGATCATCGCGCTGGCCGGCATCGCCTATGCGTTCTTCGGCCAGTACATCAGCGGGCCGCTGGGCCATCGCGGCTTCGACGTGTACTTCGTGACCGAGACGCTGCTGCTCGGCGACCTGGGCATCTGGGGCCTGCTGGTGGGCGTGGCCAGCACCACGATCGGCGCCTTCGTGCTGTTCGGCAGCGTGCTGCTGTTCACCGGCGGCGGCCAGACCTTCATGGACCTGGCCATCCGCGTGAGCGGCCGAAGCCCGGGCGGCGCGGCCAAGATGGCCACCGTGGCCTCGGGCCTGTTCGGCACGATCAGCGGCAGCGCGGTGGCCAACGTGGCCACCACCGGCAACTTCACGATCCCGCTGATGAAGCGCCTGGGCTATCCGCCGGCGCTGGCCGGCGGCATCGAGGCGGTGGCCTCCACCGGCGGACAGATCGCGCCGCCGGTCATGGGCGCGGCCGCCTTCGTGATGGCCGAGATCATCGGCCGCAGCTACTTCGACATCGCGATCGCGGCCTTCCTGCCCGCCTTCCTGTACTACCTGGGCTGCTTCGCCACCATCCACTTCATCGCGATCAACCGCGGGCTCAAGGTGGTGCCCGAGTCCGAGATGCCGTCCTGGGCAGCGGTGCGCGCGCCCAGGCGCACCGTGCCGATCATGGCCGCCTTCGCCGCGCTGATCTTCGGCATCGTGAGCGGCCGCTCGGTGCAGACTGCCGCCTTCTTCGGCGTGATCGGCCTGTTCGTGCCCTACCTGCTGCTGAACGTGCGCTCGCTCGCCGACCTGAAGAAGTCGCTGCGCGTGATCCTCGACAGCCTGGAAGACGCCGGCAAGGCGCTGGTGATGATCGGCGTGCTGCTGGCAGGCGCGCAGATCCTGGTGAGCATGGTGAACCTCACCGGCTTCGGCGTGACGCTGTCCACGATGATCGTGGCGCTGGCCGGCAGCTCGGTCTGGCTGGTGGCGCTGGTCACCGGCCTGGTCTGCATGGTGATCGGCATGGGCATGCCCACCACCGCCGCCTACGTGCTGGTGGCCGCGGTGCTCGCGCCGGCGCTCACCAAGGTGGGCATCGAGCCGATCGTGGCCCACATGTTCGTCTTCTACTACGCGACCATCTCGGTGATCACGCCGCCGGTGTGCGTGGCGGTGTTCGTGGGGGCGGGCATCGCGCAGACCCGCTGGACCGAGGTGGCGGTCGAGGCGGTCAAGCTGGCCGCGGTCACCTACGTGATCCCCTTCATGTTCATTGCCTACCCGGGCATGCTGATGGCCGGCAGCTGGCTGGACATCGGCGAGGCGGTGGTGTCGGGGCTGGTGTTCACCCTGGCCTTCGCGATGCTGTTCGGCGGCGCGCGGCTGTTCGACTCGCGCGCGCTCAACGCGGTGGTGCTTCTGGCGATCGCGGGGCTGTCGGTGTTCCCGACTTGGTACGGGCTGGGGGTGGCCACCGTGGCGCTGCTCGCGCTGTGGGTGGGGCGGCGGGACAGGTTGCGCGGGGGCTCCCAGGCCGCAGATCCGGCTGTGACGGTCGGGTTGTAGCACACATGTGATACTTTAGGGCTTTCCTGAAAATCGAGGGCTCCGATGTCCACGACGACCGTACGCCTGCCCGATGAACTCAAGGCACGCATTGCCCGACTTGCAGAGAGAACCGGCACGACTGCTCATGGCCTGATCGTCGAGGCGATCGCCGAAAAGGCCGAGCAACTGGAGCGCCGTGCCGGATTCCACGACGACGCTGAACGGAGATTCGCGGAAATCCTCGCGACCGGGGAAGCGGTCCCGTGGAACGAGATGCGCGCGTGGATGCGGGAAAGGGCGAAAGGCCACAAGGCCTCGGCACCCAAGGCGCGCAAGCTCGATCGCTGACTGCCGCGAGATCGTACCGGTGGCTCGCATCCAGCTCTCGGCGAGGATCGCTGACGACATCGAGCGTATCGTTTTGCACCTCGAAGAGCATGGTGTCGACGACATCGAGACTCGCATTGACGACATCATTACTGCGCTCGACGTGCTCGATCGCAATCCTCTCATCGGACGGCCTGCCGGTCCGGTCAACCGCGAGCTGATTATCGGGCGGGGCTCGCGCGGGTACGTGGCGCTGTACCGTTACCTTGAAGCCGTGGACACGGTCTTCGTGCTGGCGATCCGCAGCCAGCGGGAGGCGGGCTACGCGGGTGGCTGACCGCCGAGCCGCCCCTCGATCGCCCGCGCCGCCCGCGCCGACGCCACCAGCGCCACCTTCAGCCGCGCCCGCGTCAGCGCCACGAACAGCCGGCGGCGCACGTCGTCGGTCCAGTCGTCGAAGTCGATCTCGGTGATCACGACGCAGTCGGCGGCCTGGCCCTTGAAGCGGAACAGGGTCTCGAGCTGCAGCGTGCCGTCGGTGAAGCGCGGGCGACCCTCCGGGTCGTAGCGGCCGGTGAAGCGCCGGGTGCGAAGCCCGGCGATCTCGTCGGCGCCCGCGATCCGCGAGCTCGCCAGGCCATGCCAGCAGACGACCGCGATGTCGTCCGCGGCGTGGCCGGCCGCCAGCAGCGCGCGCACCGCGGCCGAGGTCTGGGCGTGCAGCGTGAGGGCCGGCGAATCCGTGCGGGGCTCGGCGATCGTTCGGCAGCGGTCGAGCCCGACGGGCTCCGCTTCGGCCGCCTCGTCGTCCGAGTCCGAATCAGGATCCGAGTATTCGAGCAGCTCCGGATCGAAGCCGTGCACCGCCCCGCCCGCCTCGATCTCGTGATCCACCAGCCCCAGCGCATTGATCAGCGTGACCACCACCTGCGGCGAGCGATAGTTGACCGGCGACTCCAGCGTGACCCACCCGGACAGCTCGGCTGGCTCGCGCCGGTACAGGTTCTGCGACGGATCCTCGAGCCAGAGCAGCCGGCCATCGGGCGTCACCATGCGCGCCAGCGCCTCGGCCCAGCGCGGCTCGAAGTCCTGGCCCTCGTCGACGACCAGCAGGTCGACCGACTCGCGCAGGTCCGCGGCCGCCACGACCGCCTCGGCCAGCCGCTCGAAGGCGCCCGGCTGCGCGTAGTCCACGGGCTCGCCGCGCTGCTTCAGCAGCCGGTCGCCGAGCTCGTGGAAGGTCATGCAGGTGCCGTGCTTCGGCGCTGCCCTGCGCATCGCGTCGGCCAGCGGCCGGTTGAAGCACAGGTAGAGCGCGCTGCGGCCCGCCTCGTGCGCGGCCCGCAGCTCGGCCAGCGCCAGCTGCGTCTTGCCCGATCCGGCCGTTCCTCGCACGCGCAGGAGGAAGGGCTGCATCGACAGGCGGCGCGCCCAGGTGGCCAGTCCGCCGGACAGCCGCGCATACTGCGCGCGCGCATTGCGCGAGATCGCGTCGATGCTCGGCACCACGTTCAGCCGCTCGGAAAGGAAGGCGTGCACGTCGGTCGCCTCGGCGGGGCGCAGGCCGGTGGCGCCCTGGCTCGCGGGCATCGGCCGCTCGTCGAACAGCGCCTCGATGCGCTTCGCCAGCGACTCGCGCGAGCGCGCGTCGATCACCCGGGCCGGGTCCACCGACGCCGGCGTGGGGCCGGCGAACCCGTGGTCGGGCAGGTAGAGCAGGTGGTCGATGTCGAGCCGCCCGCTGTCCGGGAAGCGGCGCGAGAATTCGCTCATCAGGCCACGCAGGTTGCGGCCCATCTGCGCGGCCACCGGCTTCGGCCCGCCCGCGTAGGGCTTGAGCAGGTCCCGGCCGTCCGACACCAGCTCGCCGTTCTTCTGCTCGATCGCGATCGCGCGGCCGTAGCGGTTGACCACCACGAAATCGATCTCGCCGTAGAAGGCGGCCGAGCGGTCGGAATGCGCCCAGTGCACGCCGTGGTACACGGTGTACTCGTCGGACAGCTCGCGCTCGAGGGCTTCGACCGTCTCGATCTCGCGGCGCGCCTGGCCGCGGGCCTTCGCGGCGTCGAGCTCTTCGGGAACGAGTCGCGCCATCGTCGTCAGTGCCTGCCCGTCGGCTGTGGAAGGAAAGCGAACGCCGCCGCCCCCAGTGCGAGCATTGCCGCAATGGCCGCGAACACCGCCCCGTAGATCGGCCAGCCCGCCGCCGCGGCGGCCGAGGCCACGACGCCGGTCAGCCACTGCATCAGCGCCACACCCAGGAACATCGCCATCGTGAACAGCGACAGCGCGCGGCCCACGGTTTCGGGCGGGTAGGACGAACGCACGTCCGAGTACTGCAGCACGATGAAGCCCGAGAGCAGCGACAGCACGAGCGACGCGGCCACGTCGACGACGGGACCGGTGCCGACGGCCATCAGCGCGAAGAAGCCGACCAGCACCAGCGTGAACACGAGGATCCGGCGCCGCCGCGCAGCGCCCGGGTCGAAGCGCCCGAACAGCGGCGGCCCCGCCAGCGCCAGCAGTGTGAGGGCGACCGCCACGTTGCCGGCGGCCACCAGCGAGAACCCGTGCCGGTCGACCAGCATCGGGCCCAGCCACAGCCCGCGCAGGGACACGAAGGCCGCATAGGTGACCGCGCCCAGCGCCAGGATGCCCCAGGTGTGCGGCATCGTGAACAAGCGCGCGAAGCCGCGCAGCGCGTCGCCGAAGCTTTGCCGCGCCACCCCGCCATGCTCTTCGGCGCCGGGCTCGCGCACCCAGCGCAGGATCGCCAGCCAGGCCAGCACCGACATCGCCGCCAGCACCACGAAGCCGGCCCGCCACGACCAGGTTTCGATCAGCCAGGCCAGCGGCGTGCCGGTGAGCAGCATGCCCACCCCGCCGATCGCGAGCACCGTGCCGGACACCGCCGCGAAGCGCTCGGCCGGGAACTGACGCGCGATGAACACGGTGCATACGAGGAAAGCCGGCGCGCTGCCCACGCCGATCAGCGCCTGGCCCAGCATCAGCCAGCCGAAGCTCGGCGCCATGGCCGACAGCACCGCGCCCGCGATCGTGAGCGGAAAGGCGGCCAGCACCGTGCGCCTCACGCCGTGCATGTCCACGCCGATGCCCATGGCGAGCTGCAGCGCGCCGAAGGCGAAGTGGAAGATCGCGGCGAAGGCGCCCAGCTCCTGCGGCGACAGGCCGAAGTCGCGCTGCAGCGGCGGGCCCATGATCGCGGCCACGGTCCGGTAGGCCTGGCTCAGCGCGAAGGCGCCGGTCAGCGCGAGCAGCATCGTCCAGCGCGCGCGGTCGGACGGCGCGGGCGGCGCAGGGGGCGCCGGCGCGGGGCTCGCTTGCGGATCGGACCGGGCTTGGTCTGGCATGGCTACAGCGTAGCCCCAACCGGTGGCAGACTGCACCCATGCGCGATCCGGATTCCGCGAAGGTCCTTGGAGACCTGTGGCAGCTGGCGGGGCTGCCGACCGACGCCCTCGGGCACGTTAACCTCACCGGCAGCGAGCCGGTGCTGCCATCGTCGTTCGCGGTGGGCACCGCGGCGCAGGCCACGATCGCCGCGGCGGCGCTGGCGGCCTGCGAGCTGGGCCACGCGCGTGGCGCGCCGCGCCAGCAGGTCTCGGTCGACATGCTGCATGCCGCGATCGAATGCCTGGGCTGGTTCGCGATCAACGGCAAGGTGCCCGACCTGTGGGACAAGTTCTCCGGGCTGTACCGCTGCGCCGACGGCTGGGTGCGGGTGCACGCCAACTTCACGCACCACCGCGAAGGCGCGCTGCGGCTGATGGGGCTGGACCCCGCCGCCGCCACGCGCGAGGACGCCGAGCGGGCGATGCTCGGCTGGCGCGCGCTGGACTTCGAGACCGCCACCGCCAAGGCCGGCCTGGTGGCCACCGCGCTGCGCAGTTTCGAGGAGTGGGACGCCACGCCGCAGGCCGCGGCGATCGCGTCGCAGCCGTTGTTCACGATAGAGCGGATCGGGCCGGGGCAGGGCCACGGCGAGCCGGCCGCCGACGCGCCTGCGCTGCCGTTGCCCTCCGTTTCCGCCGACGCGCCGCCGCTGGCCGGCCTCCGCGTGCTGGACCTCACCCGCATCCTGGCCGGCCCGGTCGGCGGCCGCGCGCTCGCCGCCTACGGCGCCGACGTGATGCTGGTGAACGCGCCGCACCTGCCCAACATCGAGGCGATCGCCGACACCAGCCGCGGCAAGCTTTCGACGCTGGTCGATCTGCGCGAGCCCGAGGGCCGCGCGTCGATGGACCGGCTGCTGGCCGATGCGCACGTGTTCGTGCAGGGCTATCGGCCGGGCGGGCTGGATTCGCTCGGCTACGGGCCGGAGGAACTCGCCCGCAAGCGGCCGGGCATCGTTTGCGTGTCCTTGTCGGCCTACGGCACCCAGGGGCCGTGGGCGGGACGGCGCGGCTTCGACTCGCTGGTGCAGACCGCGATGGGTTTCAACCGTGCCGAGGGCGAGGCGGCCGGCGACGGCAAGCCTCGCGCCCTGCCGATGCAGATCCTCGACCAGGCGACCGGCTACCTGATCGCCTTCGGCGCCGCGGCCGCGCTGCGCCGCCAGCAGCTCGAAGGCGGCAGCTGGCTGGTGCGCGTGTCGCTCGCGCAGACCGGGCACTGGCTGCGGGGGCTGGGGCGGGTAGCCGACGGCTTCTCGGTCGGCAAGCCCGAGCTCGGGCCGTGCCTGGAGACGTCGGCGTCCGGATTCGGCGAGCTGACCGCGGTGCGGCACGCGGCGGCGCTGTCGCGCACGCCGGCGGGGTGGGCCAGGCCGTCGATGCCGCCGGGGAGTCATTCGCCGGAATGGCCGCACGATTGAATGGGCCTCGCGTGGGCATTGCGCGTGTATGATGAGTCATCAAGATGTTTCATGATGGCAAGAGTCATGGCCGCGCAAACCCGCGAAAAGTTCTCCTCACAAGCTTCCCCCGAGGTGCTCTCCGCGCTTCGCAGTATTGCGGAGTCCGAGGGGAGGCAGTTCCAGGCTGTGCTCGACGAAGCACTGAGGGACTACATCGAGCGCAAGACCAAGGGGCGCCCCCGCCGTCACGTGATGGAGGCCTTCGCCGACAGTCTCGGTGAGTTCGACGAGTTGTACCGCGAACTGGCCAAGTGACCCGGCGGGATTACCTCGGCGTCGCCGACGTGCTTGCGCTGCACGCAGTGCTGATCAAGCGGTACGGCGGGGCCGCAGGCCTGCGCGACCCCGGGGCGCTGGAGGCTGCGCTGTTCAGGCCCCAAACCGGCTACTACGCGGACATCGTCGCCGAGGCGGCTGCGCTGTTGGAGAGCCTGGCGGTGAATCATCCGTTCGTCGACGGGAACAAGCGGATCGCATTCGCGGCAGCCGACGTCTTCCTTCGGATCAACGGCTATCGCATCGATCGAGCGCCGATGCTGGTTCACAAGGAGATGATGGAGATGTTCGAGGTGGGCAGCTTCGACATTCGCCACATCGAACCATGGCTGCGCGGCTTCGTCAGGCAGGACGAGCGCCACTGAACCCTCTGGCTCGGCAGACGGTCAATCGCTCGAGCCACGCACGCTCCATGGACACCATCGCCGTCATCGACTTCGAAACCACCGGCATCTCGCCCGAGCACGGCTCGCGCGCCACCGAGATCGCTGCGGTGCTGGTGCGCGACGGCGTGGTCGTCGAGCGCTACCAGAGCCTGATGAACGCCGGCGCCTGGGTGCCGCCCTTCATCGAGGCGTTGACCGGCATCAGCAACGAGATGGTGCGCGCTGCGCCGCCGGCCGCGAAGGTGATGCGCGAGGTGGCCGACTTCGTGGGCGGCCACCCGATGGCCGCGCACAACGCTTCGTTCGACCGCAAGTTCTGGGACGCCGAGCTGGCCCGGGCGGGCCGCTCGCGCACGCAGGAGTTCGCCTGCACGATGCTGCTCGCGCGCAGGCTGCTCCCGCATGCGCCCAACCACAAGCTGGGCACGCTGGTCGAGTTCGCCGGCCTGCCGGTGGCCGGCCGCTACCACCGCGCGCTGGCCGACGCCGAGATGGCGGCGAGCCTGCTGGTTCGGCTCGAGGAGGAGCTGGTGGCCCGGTTCCGGCTGGGGGCGGTCACGCACGGCTTGTTGTGCGAGATCCAGGGGATGCCGGCGCGGGAGCTGGGCGGGTGCATCGCGCGCCACGCGGAGCGCGTGGGCGCCTGAGGGGCGTGCGGCCGTCTCTTCAGGCCTTCACCAAGGAAATCCGCAGCCGCTTACCGACCGCCCCCGCGGCCCGCACGAGCGTCTGCAGCGTCGTCGAGGGATTGTCCGGGTCGAGCAGCCGGTCCAGTTGCGCGCGAGTGGTCCGCATGCGCCGGGCCATCTCGGCCTTGGTGAGGCCGGCCTTCTTCATGCTTTCTTCGACCTGGAAGGCGAGGACGCGCTTCACGGCGATCGCCTGCACTTCGTCGTAGCTGCCGTCTTCCTGCAGGAAGTCGTCGAGGGTGGATCCAATGTGAGGGTTGCGTTTCATGAGGCACTCCGGAGCTTCTTCAGCCTGTTTCGGGCCAGGTCCAGGTCAGGCTTCGGCGTCTTGCGATCCTTCTTGATGAAGCCATGGAGAAGGATCATTTCGCCTCCAACCTGAGCGAACAGCACGCGGGCGATCCGGTGCGCAAGTTGCGTACGGACCTCCCATATCTGGCCGTCGACGTGTCCTACGAGCGGCATGCCGATGGGCCAGCCCAGCTGGACCGTGCGAATGTCCGCGCCGATTTGCCGTCGCTCTTCCTGGGGCAACGACTTCAGCCAGTCCCGCACGGGCTCTCGACCGGACGTCCCGCGGTAGAACCGCGCGACGAGAGTCGACGGCGGGTTCGACGATGGATCTAAGTGTATCATTATTGATATGTGTGGGGCCAGGGAGCGTGCGTGCCAAGGCATTGCCGGGCCTTGCATGCGCGCGCGGCGCCCCGGCGTCGGAATCAGTCTGTCCAGCGAGCGGACTTGCGGCTATTGGCCAGTAGGCCGAGTCCGTTCGGCCGAGGGTCTCTGCAAGTGCGCCGGGATGGAACTCGGCCGGGCAGGCGCGCCCCGTGAATGCTGTAAAGTGACAAGCAACGCTTTACATTCCGAGCTCGGTTTCGACGCGCTGCGGCACTGCGCCGCCATCCGGATTGGCCCATGCAGATGAAGAACCCCTCTCACCCCGGGCAGATCATCCGCCAGGAGTGCCTCGAGGCATTCGGCCTGTCGGTGGCCGAGGCGGCCGGCGCCCTCGGTGTCACGCGGCAGGCGCTCAACAACGTGGTTAGCGGCAAGTCGGGGATCACCCCGGAGATGGCGGTTCGCCTGTCGAAGGCGGTCGGCAACGATCTCGACTTCTGGCTGCGGCTGCAGCGTCAGTACGACGTGGCCCAGGTCCTGAAGGAGGCCAAGCGGATCGAGGTGGTTCCGTTCAGCAAGCTGGCGCGCGAGAAGGCGCGCGAGGCGGCCCGGGCTGCCTGAAGCGGCCGCCCGTCACCCCCCGAGCATCGCGTCGATCGCGCGCAGGTCCTCGAACGCCGGCCCCACCTCGGGGCCCAGCGCCTCGGCCGGGTGCCGATGAACGAACTGCGGCCGGCGGATCCACGCCGCCTGCAGTCCGGCCCGGCGGGCGCCGAGCACGTCGAGATGCGGGTCGTCGCCGATGTGCAGCACCTCTTCCGGGGCGGCGCCGGCCAGCCGGCAGGCCTCGTGGAACATCCTGGGATCGGGCTTGGCGCAGCCAACCTTGTGAGCGCTCACTGCGGCGCAGAAGTAGGAGCCTAAGCCCACCGCCTGCACGTCTGCATTCCCGTTGCTGACCGCCACCAGCCGGTAGCGCGCCGACCAGCGGGCCAGCACCGGCAGCACGTCTTCGAAGAACTCGACCCGCTGGCGGGCCGCCAGGAAGACCGCGAAGGCCTCGTCGGCGAGGAGGGGATCGTCGCCCGCGTCGGCCATCGCCAGTCGCAGGCCCTCGCGCCGCAGGAAGCTCATGTCGTGCGCGTGCTGCGGATGCTCGGCCAACAGTCGCTTGCGAATCACGGCCCGGGTCTCGGCGCCGTAGCCGGCGGCGGTGCGCGGCGCGCGGTCGCGCAGCCAGTCGGCCAGCACCTGCTCGGCGGCGACCAGCGTGGGGCCGACCGGCCAGAGCGTGTCGTCGAGGTCGAGGGTGATCGCGCGGGCGCGCCAGGGTGTGGGGGTCATGCCGGGATTCTACGGGCGAGGCTCGGCGCGGCAGGCCGAGGCGGACAGGCAGGCTGAGGGCAAAGAATCGGCCTCCGGCTTGATGTGATTCCATAACGCAACCATAATGGTTCCTAACGCAGCTGCAGCGGAGCTTCCCATGCCCACGACCCTGACCCTGAAGAACATCCCCGACGAGGTCTACCAGCGCCTCAAAGCCTCCGCGGAACTGCACAGGCGCAGCTTGAACAGCGAGGCAATCGTATGCCTGGAGTCCGTGCTGCTGCCGGGGCGGATCGACCCGGGCGAACGACTGGCCCGTGCCCGTGCCTTGCGGGCCGCACTGCCGAGAACCGGGTTCGAGGCGCGGGAAATCGACGCCATGAAGCGCGAGGGGCGCCCGTGATCGTGGTGGACACCAACGTGGTGGCGTACCTGTACCTGCCGACCGAGTTCACCGCGCATGCCGAGGCGCTGCTGAAACGCGATCCGGATTGGGCGGCTCCCGAGCTCTGGCGCAGCGAGTTCCGCAGCATCCTGGCCGGCTACATGCGCCGCAAGTCCCTCACGTTCGAGGACGCCCGCGCGCTGCAGGGCGAGGCGGAGAGCCTGCTCGCGGGAAACGAGCACGAAGTCGACTCTCAGCGAGTGCTCGAGCTAGTGCGAGACACCGTCTGCTCGGCCTACGACTGCGAATTCGCGGCGCTGGCCATGCGCCTGGGCGCGAAGCTAGTGACGATGGACAGCAAGTTGCTCAAGGCCTTCCCGCAGCACGCGGTGTCGCTCACCGCGGCCTGAGACCGGATCCCG
>JRYH01008147.1_pt1 | contig 19612 bp, 15 predicted proteins | sample 235351 | NCBI WGS metagenome assembly JRYH01 (sample SAMN03074221, study PRJNA261480) | activated sludge metagenome | biome: Wastewater Treatment Plant; feature: Wastewater; material: Activated sludge; isolation source: activated biomass of a wastewater treatment plant treating wastewater... ... | reverse complement strand
CCCCCCCCCCCCCCCCCCGAGGCCCATGGAGATTCGGTGTTCAAAGAACCGTGCCGCCGCCCGTCGGGACGGCGGCGCGGGGTGTGCCGGAATGACTCAGTGACCCGAGACCTTGCGCCAGTGCGCCTCGGCGCTGGAGGTCAGGGCGGCTTGGTCGCCCTTGTTCCAGAGATCGAGCGCGTTGATCTGGTCGTTGTTGAGGAAGAGATAGAGGCGGTCGTCCACGATCTTGAACGCATTGGGGTCGATGGGGAACTTGTCCTGGACCGACATGCCGAAGGCGCACCAGCCGCCGCAACGGGGCTCGTACTTCGAGGGGTTTTTCTTGAAGGCCTCGACCTGCTCCCGGGAGGTGAGGTGATAGGTGACGCCGTTGTGCTGGACGCTGAACCTGGGATCTCCCTTCTCCGCCCTGCCGTGGGTGAAGTAGGAAACGGGGCTGTACCCGTCGATGCCGAGGCCGGCGGCGGGAACATTGCGCGAGCCGACATACGCGCGGCTGGCGCCCTGGGCGGCCCAGAAGTTGTCGGCCTTTGCACGAACCTCCCGCGCATCGGCCTGTTCCCAGAGCGAACGGGCGTCGATCTCCTCGTTGCGGAGGAAGAGATGGGTCCTCCCGTCGATCACCTTGAAGCTGGAGGGGTCGGGGACGAATCTGGAGTCAACAGAGCACCCGAACGCGCAGTACCCGCCGTAGGCTGGCAGATAGCGGTCGGGGTCGGCGAGGAAGTCCCGACGCTGGGCCTCGCCTGTGAAGAAGTAGGTCACGCCCTCGTGCTCGGCGGAGAAGCGGGGCGAGCCGGGCTCGGCCTTGTTCTTGGCGAGATAGGACACCGGGCTGTAGCCCCCGAGGCCGACGCGAAGGGACTGCGGCTCCACCCGCGCCGAGGAGAACTGAACCGAACCCACGACGGGCGAGGTTGGGGCATGGCAGGATTGCCCGGCGGAGCAGCGCGGGGCGTCCTGGGCCGTCACGGCGGGGGCCGAGACGGCGAACGCGGCGGTGGCGATGAACGCGTGAGTCAGCAGATGCATGGGTGTACTCCTTGATCCGCCGTGCGGCGGATGTGATTGGTCATTGGGACAGGAACGGAAACGGGGTCCGCCTACTTCGAGGCGGGCTCGAGGAACGAGAGCCCGAAACGCTTGCAGAGACGCTCGATCGGCTCCTCGTGCGGCCGGTCGACCGCGAGTTCTCGGCTGAGCTCGACGAAGAAACCGTCGAGTTTCCCGGGCAGCACGACCGCGAGGATCCTGGAAGGCCCGTCGCCGGTGTTGACGAAGCCGTGCGGGATGCCGCGCGGGAGCAGGGCGCACGCGCCCCGCGAGACGGTGAGCGTCTGATCGCCGAGGGTGACCTCGATAGTCCCCTCGAGGACATAGACGAGTTCTTCCTCGTTCTTGTGGAGATGCAGGCCGACGCCCTGGCCGGGGTCGGAGAGAAACTCGACAACCGCGAGCGCCCCGCGTGTCTGCTCGCTCGCGATGCGGTGGACCAGCCTGCTCGAGCCGAGGTCGAGTACGGGGGCGTGGTCGACCCCGGAGAGAACGGGGTTGAGTCTGGGCATGTGATACTCCTTGCGACGACCGATTGGCCGGCGCGATATGGCCGTGGTGACAGGGAGACGCGGTGGCACCGCGTCATGCAAGGCGAATGCGTTGTTCAGTTGCGAGGGAGGACCGGGCCACGATCGGGGCGGACGCCTGATTCGGCGCGCACCGCCCGCGCGGCCTGAGGCGGGTCGCTAGAAGAGCGCAAGACCCGTGCCGTTGAGCGACGCCTGCAGGGGGTCCCTGCGGTCGCATCGGGCGGAGTGAATGGGTTCCAGTGCGATCATCACGCGGGGGAGAACCACCGGGCGGCACGCGGGTATTCCAGACGCCGCGGGAATTGTGATCTGGCGCGGGCCTTTCGGCCGCCGGCCTGCCCCCCCAACACGCCGCCCCCCGCGGCGGGTGGGAGGACCACTAGAATCCGGCGTGCCCCCACCCCGTGAGCGTCAATCCATCAAGGTCGCGGCCGAGCGAGCGGTGCTCGCCGCGGTTCGGCTTCCCGAGGACCGGTACGACCCGCGCGACCCGTTCGGGGAGTTGCGAGAACTCGCCGCCCAGGCGGGGGCGGTGGTCGTGGGCGAACTCGAGCAGCGTCGCGACCGGCCCGAGGCGGGCACCTACATGGGGCGGGGAAAGGTCGAGGAACTCAAGGCGTTGTGCGAGGTCGTCAACGCGAAGACGGTCATCTTCGATCACGAGCTGAGCCCCAAGCAGATCGCGGCGATCGAGAAGATCACCGAGCGCAAGGTGCTGGACCGGTCGGAGTTGATCCTGGACATCTTCGCGAGCCGGGCGACGACGCACGAGGCGAAGCTCCAGGTCGAGATCGCGCAGCTCGAGTACACCTACCCCAGGCTCCGGGCGATGTGGGACCACCTCGAGCGGATCGTGGGCTCGGGCGGGATCGGGGGCGTGGGCACGCGCGGGCCGGGCGAGCAGCAGCTGGAGATCGACCGGCGGCTCGTGCAGCGGCGCAAGACGATGCTGACGCAGGAGCTCGCGACGATCCAGGCCCGCAAACGCAGGCAGGTGCAGGCGAGGAACGCGGACCACTTCTCGGTCGGGCTGGTCGGGTACACGAACGCGGGCAAGAGCACGCTGTTCAACAGCCTGACGGCCGGCGGGGCCTACGCCGACGACCGCGTGTTCGCGACGCTGATGACGCGGACACGCGAGTGGGACCTGCGCGAGCCTGACGGGAGCGCGGGCGTAACGGCGATGCTGTCCGACACGGTGGGCTTCGTGCGCGACCTGCCCCACCACCTCGTCGCCTCGTTCCGCGCCACGCTCGAGGAGGCGACGCACGCCGATCTGCTGCTGATCGTGCTGGATGTCTCCGATCCCGCGGCCGAGCTGCATTTCGAGACCGTCAACCGCACGCTCGAGGACCTGTTCGAGGAAGTCCGGCGGACGGAGCGCAAGGCGGCCGCGGCGGCGGAGCGGAACGGGGGGAGCCTCCGCCCCTGGACCCCGCCGGAACGCGTGCTGCTCTTGAACAAGGTCGATCGCCTGGCGGACCAGAACGAGCTCTTGATCTGGGCCGCCAAGGCCCCGGGGTCGATCCCGGTCTGCTCGCTTCCCGGGCCCGACGGGCGGTTGCGGACGGGGCACGAGGAGCTCGTGGCGCGGGTGCGCCGGGCCGTGGCGGGCGAGATGCGGACGCTGGAGATCACGGTGCCGCTGCGTGACAGCCGGACGATCCACACGATCGAGACCCGCGCCCGTGTGCTCGACCGGGCGTACGGGGAGGACCGGGTGACGCTGACGGCGGAGATCGGGCTGAACCAGGTCGCCCGGTTGCGGGCGGGCGGGGCGCGGCTGGAGATCCCGGCGTTGCCCACGCCGGGTACGGACCGCCCCGAATGGGCGGAGCCGAAGGGCTGAAAGTCGGCCGCCGGTCCGGGTGGACAACGGTCGTGGCGGAGGGAAAATGACCCCTGCGGACGGCCGTTGGTCCCCCGCTGCGTGGTGCCACCTTAGCTCAGTCGGTAGAGCGAAGCTTTCGTAAAGCTTAGGTCGCGAGTTCGAGTCTCGCAGGTGGCTTTTCGTGATCCGATCGGGTCCGAGTCGGGGACCATCGAGCCCCCTTCACCCAAATCCGCAACCGACCGATCAGAATCCGGGTAGGACCCCGTAGAGTGGGGCTGTGGCGGTTCGTCAGGCTGATGGCCCGCCCGAGGACACGGAGGCTCCGATGTCGAACCGCAGGAACGGACTGGGGTTGTGCGTCGCGGCGATGCTCTCGTCGCTGCCGGGGTGGGTGGTCGCCGGGGCCGCGCTGGGCGCGGCGGGCGTCCCTGCGCTCGCGCAGTTCAGCGAGGAGGACCCCGCGGCGGTGGCGCAGAAGCGGCAGACGCTGGCCCGGCTGATGAAGCCGATGACGGTGGAACTCGCGGACCACCGGCTCGAAGATGTGGTGCAGTTCATCGCGGATGTGACCCAGGCGGACATCACGCCGCTGTGGATCGATGACCGCACGGGCGTGGGGCTGGACCCGGAGGCGACGGTGACGCTGAACGCCAAGGGCGTGACCGCGCTGCAGTTGCTCGAGATGGTGCTGGACAAGGTCTCGGGCGAGGGCGACTTCGACTCGGCGACCTGGCAGTTCACCAAATACGGCGCATTCGAGTTCGGCCCCAAGGAAAGGCTGAACAAGCGCAAGCGGGTCGAGTTGTACGACATCAACGACCTGCTGATGGATGTTCCCGACTACGACAACGCCCCGGAGTTCGACCTGAACACCGTCTTCCAGCTTGGCGGGCAGCAGGGCGGCGGGGGCGGCGGCGGGCAGAGCCCCTTCCAGGACCAGGGCACGGACATCGATCGGCGCGACCGCGAGGAGAAGGTGCAGGACATCGTCGACCTGCTGGTGACCACCGTCGAACCCGAGCAGTGGGTCGACAACGGGGGCGAGGCGGCGACCGTGCGCGAGATGAAGGGCACGCTGTTCATCAACGCCCCGGACTATGTCCACCGCCAGATCGCGGGGTACCCCTGGTGGCCCTCCCGCAATCAGACCGCCAGATCGGTCAACGGGCGGCGCTATGTGACCCTCGACGGGTCGTACGACTTCGCCGAGGCGGGGCTGACGACCACGAGCGATGTGAAGGCGGTTCCGTAGGCGAATCGCCCGGTCTCGGGCTCGGCCCGGCTATGCTCCGGCTCGCGATGCACGAGGACGGAGCGACGCCGTGACGGGCTTCCCACACTCGGCCCCGACGCCGGGCCAGATCAGGATTCATCAGATCAAGCAGCGGGTCTTCCCGCTGCTTGACGCGCAGCAGTTCGATCTCGCGGCGAGCCTGCTGGAGGATGTCCTCCCGCTCGACCGACGCGACGCGATGCTGCACAAGATGCTGGGGTTCTGCTACGCGAACCTCCAGCGGACGGACAAGGCCTCCTTGCACCTCCGCCGCGCCGCGGAGCTCGGCATGCGCGACGCGGACACCCTGGTGGCGCTCGCGGCGAACTACCGCGACACGGGCGACCTCCGCGGGGCGATGCGGGTGATCGACAAGCTGCTGGCCGAGTCTCCCGACGAGCCCAAGGCGATTGATCTCAAGGCGCGGATGCTCCGGTCCATGGGGGACGCGGAGGGCGCCCTGGCGTTGCTCGACGCGGCGAGGGCCCGCGGGGCCTGGCGGGGCGATCTGTCGATCCTCAAGGCCGAGCTGCTGCGGCGGGACAAGCGGTTCAACGAGGCCCTGGACGAGGTGCGGGGCGTGCTGGCCGACGCGGGGTGCCCCGAGAGCCGGCGGCGGGACGCTCTTTTCGAATCGGGGCACATCCTCGACGCGATGGGCGACTACGACGCGGCGTTCGAGGCGTTCACCCGGGCCAACGCGACGCTGGACGAGGTGTCGATCATCCCGATCGATGAGTTCCGGGCGGTCTGGTCGGCCGAGAAGGTCGCGAAGATCCCCGAGGTCGACGAGCCCACCGAGCGTCCCCTGTTCGTCATCGGCATGCCCCGCTCGGGCACGACGCTGACCGAGCAGATCCTCGCGGCCCATCCGAAGATCGGCACGGTCGGCGAGTCGGACGCGATGACGATGCTCGTCCGCAGCCGGCACGCGACGCAGTTCTTCGAGGAGAAGGCGGTCCGCACGATCACCGAGGGATACCTGGAGCGCACGGCTTCGGCCCGGTTCGCGAAGATGCAGCGCGTCGTGGACAAAATGCCGGAGAACTTCTACTTCGTGCCGATCATCCGTCGGGCGCTGCCCGGGGCGCGGATCGTGCACTGCACACGCGACGCGCGGGACACCTGCCTCTCCTGCTTCATGCAGAACTTCGGGACGCGGCTGACCTGGTCGCGCCGGATCGAGACCTGCGCCCAGCAGTTCGTGCTGTACCGGCGGATCATGGACCACTGGGCCGAGGTCGTCGAGGCGGAGATCTTCGAGAGCAACTACGAGCGGCTGACGGGCGACCCCCGCCCCCAGGTCGAGGCGCTGCTGCGGCACGCGAAGATGCCGTTCGACCCCGCGTGCCTGGCCCACCACAAGCAGAAGGCGACGGTGCAGACCGCGAGCGTGGACCAGGTCCGCGAGCCGATCTACACGCGGAGCCAGGAGCGGTGGAAGCGCTACGAGAAGCACCTCGGGCCGATGCTGGAGATCTTGGAGGGCTTCTAGGACAACCGAAACGAACTCTCCGCGTGTGCCACGGCCATCCTGGCCGTGAGATTGCGTCCAGGGGCGCTCGCACGGCCGACACGGTGCTCTGGAGAACGGACCGCTCAGGGTGCCAAGACTCGCCGTCCTCGGCGCAGTCGTGCTGTCGCACGGCGTGCGAGTCCTGTGTGGAACACTGCTGCGCCGAAGCGGCGAGCAGTGGCACCCGCCGACGCCCGGGCGCGTCGAGTCCCCGAAGCAAAGCCTCAGCCCGAGGCCAGATCCCCCACGCTCGGGCAGGTGCAGACCAGGTGCCGGTCGCCGAAGGGGTTGTCGACCCGCCCCACGGAGGGCCAGAACTTGCCGCGCCGGGTCCGCTCGTTGGGGTAGCCGCCCAGGCTTCGCGGGTAGGGGCGGGCCCAGTCGTCGGCGCTGACGGCCTCGATGGTGTGCGGCGCGTGCTTGAGCGGGTTGTCCTCGCGGGGCCACTCGCCCCGCTCGACCCGGGCGATTTCGTCGGCGATCTGGATGAGGGCATCGCAGAAAGCGTCGAGCGTCTCCCGAGGTTCGCTCTCGGTGGGCTCGATCATGAGCGTGCCGGGCACGGGCCACGACATGGTCGGCGCGTGGAACCCGAAGTCCATCAGCCGCTTGGCGATGTCGTCGATCTCGATGCCGGCGGACTTCTTGAAGGGGCGGCAGTCGATGACGAACTCATGGGCGCAGCGGCCGTGCTCACCGCTGAAAAGGACGGTGTAGCGGCCCTCGAGCCGCTTGGCCATGTAGTTGGCGTTCAGGATGGCGATCTTGGTCGCCAGCGTGAGCCCGTCGCCCCCCATCATGGCGATGTACATCCACGAAATAGGCAGGATGCTCGGGCTGCCGAATGGGGCGCTCGAGACCTGGCGCTCGCCCCCGTCGAGGACATGGCCCGGGAGGTACGGCGCGAGGTGGGCGGCGCAGCCGATCGGCCCCATGCCGGGCCCCCCGCCGCCGTGGGGGATGCAGAAGGTCTTGTGCAGGTTGAGGTGGCAGACATCGGCGCCGATGTCGCCCGGTCGGCAGAGGCCGACCTGTGCGTTCATGTTGGCCCCGTCCATGTAGACCTGCCCCCCGTGCTCGTGGACGAGGGCGCAGACCTCGCGGATGTGATCCTCGAAGACGCCGCAGGTGCTCGGGTAGGTGACCATGATCGCGGCGAGGTTGGCCGCGTGCTGCTCGACCTTGGCGCGGAGGTCGTCGAAATCGATCGCCCCGTCGGGCTTGTTCTTGACCGCGACGACCTTCATGCCCGCCATGACCGCCGACGCGGGGTTGGTGCCGTGGGCCGACTCGGGGACCAGGCAGACATCGCGGTGCGCCTCGCCCCGGGCCTCGTGGTAGGCCCGGATGACGATAAGCCCCGCGTACTCGCCCTGGCTGCCCGCGTTGGGCTGGAGGCTGACCGCGGGGAAGCCCGTGATCTCGCCCAGCCAGGCCTCGAGCTGGGCGAACATTTCGGCATACCCGGCCTGCTGCCCCGCCGGGGCGAAGGGGTGGATGCCGCCGAACTCGGGCCAGGTCACCGGGATCATCTCGCTCGTCGCGTTCAGTTTCATGGTGCACGAGCCGAGCGGGATCATGCTGTGGGCGAGGGAGAGGTCCTTGTCCTGGAGGGCGCGGAGATGCCGGAGCATCTCCGTCTCGGTCTGGTGGGTCTTGAACGCGGGGTGCTCCATGAAGGCGCTCGCACGGGCAAGGGCCGGGGGGAGCGAAAGATCGGCCGAGTCGAGCAGTTCCTGTTCGTCGAGCGTGACCTCGCCCCCGCAGCCGAAGCAGGTGCAGATCTGGCGAACAAGCTCGTGGTCCGCGGTCTCGTCGAGCGTCACGCCGACGGTGCCGTCGTCGAAATAGCGGAAGTTGATCCTCCGCGCCTCGGCGAGCTCGCGGACGCGCGCGGCGGTGGCGGCGCCGCCCTTGACGCCGCTCGGCCTGACGCGGAGGGTGTCGAAGTGCTGCTCGTTGACGATGCCGTGCCCGAGTCGGCGGAGCCCGTCGGCGAGCACGCCGGTCCAGGCGCGGGTGCGCCGCGCGATGCGGGTGAGCCCGGTCGGGCCGTGGTACATGCCGTAGCAGACGGCCATGATGGCGAGGAGGACCTGGGCGGTGCAGATGTTGGAGGTGGCGCGGTCGCGGCGTATGTGCTGCTCGCGGGTCTGCAGCGAGAGCCGCAGCGCGGGGTTGCCCTGCGCGTCGCGCGACACGCCGACGAGCCGGCCCGGCATCTTGCGGACGAACGCCTCGCGGGTCGCCATGTAGGCGGCGTGCGGGCCGCCGCAGCCCATCGGCACGCCGAACCGCTGCACGCTGCCGATCGCGATGTCGGCGCCGAGCTCGCCGGGCGGCGTGAGCAGCGTGAGCGCGAGCGGGTCGGCGGCCATCACCGGGACCGCGCCCGCGGTCTTGACCGCGGCGATGAGGCCCCGGAAGTCGCGGATCTCGCCCGAGGTGTCGGGGTACTGCACCAGCACGCCGGCGTACGCCCCGGCGTTGAACCCGGGCGCGAACGGGTCGCCGACCGTCAGCATGACCCCCATCGACTCGCAGCGCGTCTTCAGCACCGCGAGCGTCTGCGGGTGGCAGTGGTCGGCGGCAAAGAAGGCGTGGGGCCGGTCCGGCGCGAGGTTGACCGCCATCGCCATCGCCTCGCCCGCCGCGGTGCCCTCGTCGAGGAGGCTCGCGTTGGCGACCGGGAGACCGGTCAGGTCGGCGATCATGGTCTGGAAGTTCAGCAGCAGTTCCAGCCGGCCCTGGCTGATCTCGGGCTGGTAGGGCGTGTACTGCGTGTACCAGCCCGGGTTCTCCAGGATGTTGCGCAGGATCACGGCGGGCGTGATCGTGCCGTGGTATCCCATCCCGATGCAGGACCGCCAGACCTGGTTCTTCGCCGCGATCGCGCGAAGGTCGGCGAGCGTCTCGTGCTCGCCCCGCGCCGCCCGGCCCGCGGGGGCGCTCAAGCGGAGAGGCTCGCGGAGGCGGATGCTCGGCGGCACGACCTCCGCGATGAACGCGTCGAGATCGGGATAGCCGAGGGTCTTGAGCATCGCCGCGATGTCGCGTTCGTTGGGCCCGATGTGACGATGCAGGAAGCCGTCGTGCCAGGCCAGGGGGCAGGCGTTCACCGCCCGTCGGTCGCCCGGGGTCATGGTCGCGCCGGCCGAATCGGTCACCGTCCGAGGCGTTTGCTCTGCCTTCATGATGCTCATCGACCCTCCCGACGCCGCCGCGTCGTCACCCGCCCCGCGCTCGCCGCGAGAACCCCTAAAGCGTATGTCGCCCCCGTTCACAGGGGCGCTCGCCCGGCCCGGGCCCTAGACTGTGGCCCGCCTGAAAGGAGCCCCTGACATGCCGTGCCAACCCGCCCGAACCCGCTTCGCCGCCCTCGGACTCGCCGCGGGCTTTCTCGCCGGTGGACCCGCGGCGTGCGCCGCCACGGATGTCCGCACAGAGGGCTTCGGGGGCGCCAGCGAGGCCCGGATCGCCGCCTACACCGAGCACCTGCATGTCCTCGCCAGCGAGTACATGGAAGGACGCCTCCCCGGCACCCCGGGCATCGAGCGGGCCGCCGGGTACCTGGAATGGAACTTCCGGCGCCTGGGGCTGGAGCCCGCGTTCCCGGTGACCGAGACCGCGGCCAACGGGCAGGAGGTCATCTCCCCCCGCGCCACCTACCGCCAGCCCTTCCCGATCGGCGACATCGCCTCCCTCGGGCACCAGCGGGCGTCGCTCACGCTCAACAACGCCCCGGTCGAACTCGCCGCGGGGTCGGATTACAACGCCGTCGCCTACGGCGTCTCGGGCACGGTCGACCTGCCGGTGACCTTCGCGGGGTACTCCATCCTCACCGGGCCCGACGGGTACCGGGGCTACGCCGAGAACGCGGACCTGACGGGTCAGGCGGTCATCGTCCTGCGGTTTGAACCCATGAACGACGACGGCACCAGCCGGTGGGCGGGCCAGCGCGACTGGTCCTACGCCGCGGACCTCGGCTCGAAGTTCCGCGCCGCGACCAACCGCGGGGCGGGGGCGATCATCCTCGTGACCCCCCCGGGGGCCAAGGACGACCGGGCGGGCGTGCTCGAAACCGTGGAGTCATCGGGGCAGGTCCGCCCCGTCGAGGTGCCGGTGATCCACATGTCGCCCGAGGCGGCGGACCGGCTGATCCGCGGGGGAGACGCCGAGGGCCGCTCGCTCTCCGACCTGGTCGCGCTCGCCAACGCCGGCGGGGTGGTCGTGCCCCTGCCCAACGCGCGAGCCAAGATCGACATCGCGATCGACCGCCGCCCGATCATGACCGACAATCTCGGCGCCGTGCTCCCGGGCCGTGGCGAACTCGCGGACGAGTTCGTCGTGATCGGGGCCCACTACGACCACCTGGGCACGGCCCGGTTCGGCACGCGCTTCCCGGGCGAGTTGCACCTCGGCGCCGACGACAACGCCTCTGGCACCGCGGGCCTGCTCACGGCGGCGGAGATGCTCACCGAAGCGTGGGACTCGATCGACGGGCCGGTCCGCAGCGTGCTCTTCCTGGCGTTCAGCGCCGAAGAATCCGGCCTCAACGGCTCGGCCCACTATGTGGACAACCCGATCGCCCCGCTCGACAAGCACTACCTGATGATCAACATGGACATGATCGGGAGCCTCCGAAAGTCCCTCGAAGCCGGCGGCGTCGGCTCGGGTGAGGGCCTCGCCGAACTCACCAAACCCCTCTTCGACCGCTCCGGCATCGAGGTGCAGGTCGGCACCTCCGTCGGGTCGGGCCGGTCCGATCACGCCTCGTTCGACCGGCGCGGCGTGCCCAACATCTTCTTCTTCACCGGGATCACCGACCAGTATCACACGCCCGACGACACCGCCGACACGATCAATCTCGAGGGAGGAACCTCGATCGCCTCGCTCGCCGCGGATCTCGCGGTCGCCGCCGCGGTCCGTGAGGGCCCGCTCCCGCACATCCGGACCGGGGGCGAGGGGGGCGGGCGGCAGCGGATGGGCGGGCCCGGCGCGGTGAAGGTCCGCGTCGGCATCGCCCCGGGGGACTACTCGGGGCGGACGCCCGGCATCCTCGTTGCCCGGGTCTTTGAGGGCACCAGCGCCGCCGACTCCGGCGTGCAGGAGGGCGATGTCATCACCGTCTGGAACGGCGAGCCCGTCAAGACCGTGGAGGACTGGATGCCCCTGCTCGCCTCGCACAACCCCGGCGATGTCATCCAGATTGTCCTGCTCCGCGACGGCAAGGAGATGACACTCCCCATGACGCTCAAGGCGCGCCCGGCCCGAGGCGAGTGACCGGGCGGCCCACGCCCGGCCCTACCGGCCGAACCAGCGGAGGCGGTACTCGCCCCCCTCGAACACGACATCCATGAACTTCCACCGCATGTCCGGGTCGCCCTCGGCACGCAGGCGGAAGACATTCCGCCCCACCGGCTGCATCAGGATCCCCGGCGTGAATTCCCCCGCGGGCATCGCCTGGAACAGCCGGCGGATGTCGCCCTGTCGGCGGGTCAGCTCCTCGAACGCCAGCGAGGGCTGATACCCACGCTCGGCGAACTCGCGTCGGGTCATCTCGCTGAGGACCTGCTGGGTGAAGAGTTCCTCCTCCCCGTTCGCGATGGTCTCGAGAAGGTGCCGCATCAGGTCGCGGACCGTCACGGATCGCAGCCGCGGGGTCCCGTCGGGCCCGATCGACCGCAACTCGGGCGGGGCCCCGCGGTCCGCGCCGGCCCCCGCGTCCTGCGGGACCAACCCCGCCCCGCCCCCCGTCGCCCCGGGCAGCCCGGCGAGGATGGGTTTGGTCACCGGGATCACCCGTGTCTCGACGCACCCCGCCAGCAGCAGCACGCCGACCAGGGCGGCCCCGGGCGTTCTCATGCCGTCCCACCCCGAAGCAGCGCGTCCCGCCCGACCAGTTCGGGCTCGTCGCGGCCCCGCCTCCAGAGGTCGTGCACCGCGAGTTCCTCGCGCGGGGAACGGAAATCGCTCCGCGCGTGGCACCCGCGGCTCTCCTCCCGCCACGCCGCCGATCGTGCCACCAGCGCGCCGACCAGCAGGAGGTTCTGCGTCTCCCACGCCTCGGGCTCGTCGAAGATCTTGTCCAGGGTGTAGCGGCCCCAGAAATCGAACATCTCCTGCGCATCGCGCAGCCGCGGGCCCGTGCGCTCGATCCCCGCGTTCCGCCACATCGCCGAGCGGAGGCTCGAGCGGATATCGGTGAGGTCGATCTCCCCGTGGTCGCTCAGGCGGATATCGCTGACGATCCCGGCCGGGCGTCCACCGTTCGACGCCGTGGTCTCCGCGGCCCGGTCGCGGGCCGTCCGACCGCAGCGGGCCCCCATGACGAGCCCCTCGAGCAGCGAGTTGCTCGCCAGGCGGTTGGCGCCGTGGAGCCCGGTGCACGCGACCTCCCCCGCGGCCAGCAGGCCCGGGACATCGGTCCGCCCAGCCTCGTCCGTGCGCACGCCGCCGACGAAGTAGTGCGCCGCGGGGTGAACCGGGATCAGGTCCTTCGACGCGTCCAGGCCGAACCGCCCGAGCACGGCGTTGATGCCCGGGAAACGCCCGGCGAAGCCCCGGATGCCGCGGCAGTCGAGCCACACATGCGAGCCCCCCTGCTGGGCGATCCGCTCCACGATCGCCCGGCTGACGATGTCGCGCGGGGCGAGCTCGGCGAGTTCGTGCACCTCGGTCATGAACCGGTGCCCCGAGGCGTCGAGCAGGACCGCCCCCTCGCCCCGCACGGCCTCGCTGATCAGGGCGCGGTTCGCCCCGGGGAGGTAGAGCGTCGTGGGATGGAACTGCACGAAGGCCATGTCGGCCAGCGACGCCCCCGCGCGGTACGCCATCGCGACGCCGTCCGCGGTCGCCCATCTGGGGTTGGTGCTCTCGCGGTACAGCTGCCCCGCGCCCCCGCTGGCGAGGATGGTCGTCTTCGCCCAGATCATCTGGAGCCCGTAGCGCGGGTGATGGGTGATCGCGCCCCGGCAGGGGCTCCCGGGCTCGCCGCTCGGGGTGATCAGGTCGAGCGAGAAGCAGTTCTCGAAAATCCGGATGCCGTCGGTCGCCCTCGCCCGCTCGAGCAAGAGACGCTGGATCTCCCTGCCCGTCGCATCGCCGTCGGCGTGGTAGATCCGGCTGGCGTGGTGCCCGCCCTCGCGCCCGGTCCGCAGCTCGCCGGTCCCCGCGTCGCGGTCGAAGCGGACGCCCCAGTCGACGAGTTCCCGAACCCGGACCGCGCCCTCCTCGACCGTGAGCCGGACCGCGCCCTCGTCGCAGAGCCCCGCGCCGGCCTCGACGGTGTCGGCGGCGTGGAGATCGAAGCTGTCGTCATCACGCAGCACGCCGGCGATGCCGCCCTGCGCCCACGCGGTGTTGGTCGCGTCGAACGGGCCCTTGCTCAGCAGGATCACATCCCCCGCGCCGCCCTCGCCGCCCGAGGCCGCCTCGATCGCGGCCCGGAGCCCCGCCGCCCCGCCGCCGATCACGAGGGTGTCGGTGAAGATCTGCGGGAGCAGCGAGGACCGAAACGGGATGAGATACCGCCGCGTGTTGAACAATGGATGCACGGGCGACCTCCCTCGCTATTCCTGCGGCTGATCCTTCGACCCCGCGCACGAGCAGCCCTCGCCGCAGCCCCCCCACCCCTCGCCCTCGGGCGCAGGGCCGAGGAGGTGGGTGACCTTGCCCCCCAGGAAGGCCGCGTGGTGCTCGAAGTGCCAGCAGGCGTAGGCGATCAGCCGGCGGAGGGTCACCTCGCCGAGGTACGCGCTCATCGCGGGCCGCTCCCAGTCCGCCTCGGTCAACTGCACAAGGACCGTCGCCAGCGTCTGCCGGAGCGTGTGGGCCGCGGCGATCAGGGCCCCGGGGGGCATCAGCAGCGCCTCCGGGCCGGGCCTGCTCAGGCGGGAATCGAGGAACGCCTGCTCGTCCCAGTTCTCGAACACCGGGCAGTCCTCCGCGAGCACCCGGCGGATCCGCATCGTGAAGAGCAACTCGGTGTCCATCAGGTGAGTCAGCAGGGCCCGGCACGACCACGAGCCGACCCCCTCCTCGGGGCTGAACCACCGGTCGAGCCCCGTGTCGTCGAGGTCGAGAACCCGGGGGTCCAGGTGCTGGACCGCCAGGCGGTACCGCTCGATCAGCCCGTGCGGCGTGAGCCGATCAAAGAGATCCCGGCACGGGGGGCGGACGGAGGAGATCGAGGCCTCGGAGTTCTCCCCGGGCGTCGCCGCGTGGCTTGTGGTCTGTTCGGTTGTCATCTCAGACAAACAGTACACCCCGAACGGGTCCGAGGCCCGGGTTTCGCGTACCCTGACCGCATGGCGGCCGGCGATCCCGCGGATGCTCCCCGAAACCTCGTCCTCCGCGTCATGACCATGCCGCGGGACACGAATCCCTACGGGACGATCTTCGGCGGCGTGATCCTCAGCTACCTCGACCAGGCCGCGATGATCGAGGCCCTGCGGCACGCCCACTGCACCTGGGTCACCGCCTCGATGGAACGCGTGGATTTCATCGCCCCGGTCCACCTCGGGGACCTCGTCGAGATCTTCACCCGGACGACCCGGGTCGGCACCAAGAGCGTCACGGTCTGCGTCGAGGTGGACGCGCGACGGCACGACACGGGCGAAGCGGTGCGGGTGACCACCGCGACCGTCACGATGGTCTCGCTGGATCGGGAGGGACGCCCGATCCCGTTCCGGGAGGCCCCGCCGCCGCGGAGCCACCGCGCGGGGATCGGGGCCTGAATTCACTGGGGTCTCTGTTGCTTGGGGGATGGCGCGTGGTGTTCTCGAAGATCGGCGGCATGTTCAGGAAGGACGACGGGGGAGGAGAATCCCCCGAAGCGGTGCGGGCGTTCGAGAGCCAGCACCTCGTCGCGGACCGCGTGGGCCCGATCCTCTGCGTCACGGTGCTCTGCGAGGCCGTGAGCGACCGGGAGGCCAACATTCTCTACAACGAGACCGACGGGGCGATCGACGACCGGTGCTCGAACATCCTGGTCGACCTCTCCAAGGTGGGCGTGCTCACCTCCGCGGGGATCGGGGCGCTCGTCCGCCTGCACAAGCGGATCGAGGAGCGCAAGGGAAAGCTCGCGGTCTGTGCGCTCAACCCGGAACTGGCCGAGCTCTTCCGTCTGACGCGGATGGACCGCCTGTTCATCATGGCGAGCGACCGCGAGCGGGCCCTGGTGGAACTCCGCCGATGACCGGACGGGCACGCGCCAGGCTCGGGGTGTTCATCTCCGGATCGGGCCGCACGCTCATGAACCTGGTCGATCGGTGCGCCCGGGGAGCGATCAACGCCGAGATCGTCGATGTCGTGGCGTCCAAGCCGTGCGCGGGCGCCGACCGTGCGCGCGCCGCGGGCCTGCCGGTCGAGATCATCCCGGGCGACATCCCGGCCGACGCCCTCCTGGACCGCGTGGAGCGGCTGCGGCTCGACTGGGTGGTGCTCGCGGGCTACCTGCGGCTCGTGCCCGTGCCGCCGGCGCTGCGGGAGCGGATCATCAACATCCATCCCGCCCTGCTCCCAGGCGACGGGACCAGCGGGCGATTCGGCGGGCCGGGGCTGTACGGGCTGCGTGTGCACCGGGCGGTGCTCGAGGCCGGGGAACGCGAGAGCGGGTGCACGGTTCACTACTGTGACGACCGGTACGACAGCGGGTCGATCATCCTCCAAGCCCGCTGCCCGGTGCTTCCGACCGACACGCCCGAGGATCTCGCCGCACGGGTGTTCGAGCTCGAATTGGAGGCCCTGCCCCGGGCCCTGCAACTCCTGATCGGGTAGACCCGTACAGGAATGTGCGGCGCGGGGCGCGGAGGGTCGGCACTTGCCGAGGGGCTGGGCATGGCTGGGGGCGGCGGTGTTGGGCTGGTGCGCCCTGCCGGCGATCGCGTCGACCCCGGACGAGGGGCCGGACGATGACGAGGCCCTGATCGAGGAGGCGGCGCGGGCGATGTCGGCGCGGGCCGAGGCGAAGGCCCGCTCGGGGGCGCTGACGGCGCGCGCGCTCGACGCCTTCCGCGACGGGGATTTCGACGCGGCCGAGCGAGTGCTCCTCGACCAACTCGGGGTGGACCCGGGAAACTTCGTCGTGCATTACAACCTCGCGTGCGCCCGGGCCGCCCTGGGGAGCCTCGACAAGGCGAACGCGTCGCTCCGGCGGGCCGTCGAACTGGGGTTCGCGAACGAGCGGCACCTGCGGGCCGACCCGTACCTCCGCCCGCTGGCGGGAACGGAGGCGTTCGAGTCTCTGCTGGCGAACTGGGGCGGGGTGCTCGAGGCCCAGCGTCGGGCGCGGGTCGAGCAGGCGCGGGGATGGGTGAGCGGGCGGGTGGTCGAGCGGGGGGACGAGGCGCTCCGGGTCGACCTGCTCTCGGCGCACGACGAGGTGTCGACGGACCAGGCCCTGCTGGAGATCCGGCGTGTGGCGCGCTGGTCGGGGAGCCTGATGCCGGGGGCCGCGGACTCCGGGGAGGGGGCCCCGTTCGTGGTGGTTGCGTTGCCCTCTGAGGAGGACTTCCTGAAGTGGGCCTTCTGGACTTATGGACAGCGGGCCCGGAGGGCGTTCGCGGGGATCGGGGGGGCGTACGAGCACGACGACAAGCGGCTCGTGGCTCGCGATCTCGGGCCGACGCTGCGGCACGAGTTCTTCCATGTGCTGCACTGGCGCGACATGGACCGGCTGGGGCAGGTCCACCCGATCTGGATCCAGGAGGGGCTTGCGAGCCTGGTCGAGGACATGGACCCGGTCCGGATTGTGCGCAAGCGTCTGGCGGGGCCTCCGCCTGTTCGGTCGAACGCCGGGATCGACCCCCGGCTGACCGCAGAGCCCTCGGTCGAACCTGATCCACAGCGGGCCGAGAGGCCGGCGGACGATGACGCGTTTGTACCCGCGCCGTCGTGGCGGACGAACATCGTCCGCCGCATCGCGAACGGCGGGGGGCTGCCGGGCCTCGGGGAACTGGCCTCGATGGACCATCAGACCTTCTCGACGCGTCGCCCGCTGGCGACTTATGCGCACGCGCGGACGGTGTTCATGTTCCTGAGTGACCGGGGGGCGCTGGAGTCCTGGTACCGGGTGTACACAACCGACCCGGAGCGGGGCTACGCGGCGGACCCGGGCGGCCTTCGCGCGATGGAGGCTGTGCTCGGGATGGAGGTCGCGGAGATCGAGGCCCGCTACCGCGAGTGGGTGCTGCGGGAGTTGCCCGAGGTCGCGGAAACGGGGACCGACCTGCGGGGCGTGATCGGCGTGGACATCGAGGCGGGGGAGGGCGATGGGCCCGTCGTGACGGGGCTGCCCCCGGGGGCCCGCAAGCGGACGGGGCTGCGCCGCCTGGATGTGATCACCGCGATCGACGGGAGACCGGTGCGGGACATGAAGGAACTGGTGCGGGTGCTGTCGGACTACGCGCCCGGCGAAACCGTGACGGTGGCGTACCGACGGGTGAAACTGCACGGCCAGACCGAGGTCCCGCTCCAGCCGAGGCAGTAGGCTGACCGGGTTGAAAGGAGTCGGCGATGGGGTCTGGGCTCGGGAGAATCCTGCGACGGTTCCTGCTCGGCCTGGGTGTGACGGCCGCGGTTCTGGCTCTCGTCACGGGTTGGTTGTGGTGGCTGGGCGGGGGCACGCCGACGGTGTCGGTTGACTATGTCGCGAAGTTGAACGAGCGGTCGCTGCGTCTCGATGAGCAGGATCGGGCCTGGCCGATCTACCAGCGGGCGATCGCCCGGCTGCCGTCTGGCGAGGCCCTGAAGGCGTTCGATGATCTGTTTGCGCGGGTCTCGCCGGGGGATGAGCGGTGGGGCGAGTGCGTCTCGACGCTCGCGGATCACGAGGAAACGCTGCGTCTGATTCGCGAGGGGGCGGCGAAGCCGGGCACGGGGATTGTCCTCGGGGCGTCGGCGGAGGGCGAGGGCGAGGGAGCCGGGGGCGTTCCGGACCGGACGGAGCCGACCTGGGTGGTGCAGATCCTGCTGCCGCAGTTGGGTGAATTCCGCCGGATGGCGAGGCTGCTGCGGGCGGACGCGTTGCACGCCGCGGAATTGGGGGAGGGCGACCGGGCCGCGGGTGATCTCGAGGCGCTGGCGGGCCTCGGGCGGCATGCGCGGGAGCACCCGATCCTGATCAGCCAACTCGTCTCGCAGGCGATCGGGGCGCTCGCGTCGGAATGTGCGCGAGAGCTCATCCACGGGTTCCCGGGTGTCCTGGACGACGACGCGTTGCGGCGGGTTGACGCGGCCATCGCCGGGGCGTTCACGGGGCCGGAGGCCGCGATCGACCTGACGGGCGAGCGGTATTTCTTTCTTGATGTCATCCAGCGTGTCTACACCGACGACGGGCATGGAAACGGGCGGATCACGGCCGTGGGGTTGCAGCAGCTCACGCCCGCGATCCAGGTGGACCCGCCGATGGTGTTGCAGGCGAACCGGGTCGCGACGGGGTTCGCCTCGCTGTTCTCGAAGGACCGGGCGGAGATCACGGCGCTGGTGAATCGGATTTACGACGGGATGGAGGCGTACGGCCGAACCCCGGGGTGGCAGAGGGGTCCGAATGAGATCGACGCCGAGGTCGAACGGATGTACGCGGAGCGTCGGTCGCTCGATGTCGGCGAGCTGCTGGTGTCGCTGCTGATGCCGGCGCTGGGGAGGGCGGTGGTGACGACGGAGCGTTCCGGATTCGAGGCGGAGGCAACCCGCGTTGTGATCGCACTCGAGCGGTTCAGGCTCGCGAATGGTCGGTGGCCGGACGAGTTGGGGCAGTTGGTTCCGCAGTACCTCGGGTCGTTGCCGCGAGATCTGTTCACGGGCGAGTCGTTGCGGTACGCCCTCGGCGCCTCGGGCCCGGTGCTGTACTCACTCGGCGTGGACCGCGACGACGACGGGGGTCGAGCCGCGGCGCAGGCCCGCGATTGGGCGAGCGCCGAGCAGGCCGCGTGGTTTGTGGCGGAGAAGCCGGGCGTGCGCGACGGGGACTGGGTGCTGTACCCGCCATCGCCGGGAGAGTGAGGGGCCCCGGGGCCAGCGTCCCGGGGTGCTGGTAGACTCCGCCCATGCGTGAGTATCACGATGTTCTCCGGCGGATCATGGACGAGGGCGTCCGCAAGGACGACCGCACGGGGACGGGGACCCTCTCGATCTTCGGGCATCAATCGCGGTACGACCTCTCGAACGCGGACGGGTCGGCGGGGCCGGCGACGCCCGAATCGGGGTTCCCGCTCGTGACCACGAAGAAGCTGCACCTGCGGTCGATCGTGCACGAGTTGCTCTGGTTCCTGCGCGGGGAGACGAATGTGGGCTCGCTCCGGGCCGCGGGGGTGACGATCTGGGACGAGTGGGCGGACGAGCACGGTGAGCTGGGCCCGGTGTACGGGCGGCAGTGGCGGGCGTGGCCCACGGCGGGC
>JRYH01000965.1_pt1 | contig 19613 bp, 16 predicted proteins | sample 235351 | NCBI WGS metagenome assembly JRYH01 (sample SAMN03074221, study PRJNA261480) | activated sludge metagenome | biome: Wastewater Treatment Plant; feature: Wastewater; material: Activated sludge; isolation source: activated biomass of a wastewater treatment plant treating wastewater... ... | reverse complement strand
GCTTGCGGGGGAGGGTTGGGGAGGGGGCATTGGCGGGTTCAGCCGCTATCCATTCTCCGGCCTGAGATAGGGAAACAACAATACGTCGCGGATCGAGGCGCTGTCGGTGAGCAGCATCACCAGCCGGTCGATGCCGATGCCTTCGCCGCCGGCCGGCGGCATGCCGTATTCCAGGGCCCGGATGTAATCGGCGTCGTAGTGCATCGCCTCTTCGTCGCCGGCCTGTTTGGCGGCGGCCTGCGTCCGAAAGCGGGCCGCCTGGTCTTCCGGGTCGTTGAGTTCGGAAAAACCATTGGCGATTTCGCGGCCATAGATAAACAATTCGAAGCGATCGGCCAGACTCGGATCGCGGTCGTTGCGCCGCGACAGCGGCGAGACTTCGGCCGGGTAGGCGGTGACGAAAGTCGGCTGGATCAACTGCGCTTCGACTTCGGCCTCGAAAATCTCCAGCCACAGCTTGCCGGCGCCCCATTGTGGGTGCAGCGCGATGCCGATTTTCTTGGCGTACCGGGCCAGCGCCTCGCGGTCGTCCGCATGCACTGCGGCAAGCGGCGGGCAGGCTTCGCGCACGGCCTCGTGCAGTGTGACGCGGCGGAAGGGCGGCCCGCAGTCGAGCGTCGTCCCCTGGTAGTCGAATGCGGTGCCGCCACAGATCGCCGCGGCGAGATGGCGCAGCAGATCTTCGGTCAGATCCATCATCGCCCGGTCGTCGGCATAGGCCCAGTAGAACTCGAGCATCGTGAATTCCGGATTGTGCCGGCTGGAGACGCCCTCGTTGCGGAAATTGCGGTTGATCTCGTAGACTTTTTCGAGGCCGCCGACGAGCAGTCGTTTGAGGTGCAGCTCGGGTGCAACGCGCAGATAAAGATCCAGATCGAGCGCGTTGTGGTGCGTGGCAAACGGCCGCGCCGCGGCACCGCCGGGGATGGCGTGCATCATCGGCGTCTCGACTTCGAGGAAGGCGCGCTCGGGCGCCTCGAAGTATTCCCTGATCAGTTTGACGATGCGGCTGCGGGTGCGGAACACCCGGCGCACTTCGGGGTTCATGATCAGATCGACGTAACGCTGCCGGTAGCGGAATTCGGTATCGGTCAAGCCGTGATATTTTTCCGGCAGCGGCCGCAGGCATTTGGCGACCAATTCCAGGCGCTCGGCTTTCAGCGACAATTCGCCGAGTTTGGTCCTAAACATCCGGCCGGCGGCGTAAATCAAATCGCCGATATCGAAATCGAGAAACGCATCAAAGCCGCCGGCCGGCAGTGCGTCGCGCTGGATCACGAGTTGCAGGTCGCCGCTGCCGTCGCGCAGATTGACGAAAGCGATCTTGCCCATCACCCGCTTGGCCATCATCCGCCCGGCCAGCGCGTAGCGCGTCTCGATCGCCGCCAGCGCCGGCTGATCGAGATCGTCGTAACGCGCGCGCAACGCCGCGCACGTCGCATCCGGGCGCAGCGTGTTGGGATAGGCGCGGCCCGCCTCCCGCCATGATGCGAGCTTGGCGCGGCGCTCAGCGATCAGGCGGTTTTCTTCCGCCTCCGGGGCACCGGGCGGCGGGTCGCGATGGTCGATCTCGGTCATTGAAAATTACAACCCTTGCTGCAACGAAGCGGTGACGAAGGGGTCGAGATCGCCGTCGAGCACGCGCTGCGTATCGCTTTGCTCGACGCCGGTGCGCAGATCCTTGATCCGCGACTGGTCGAGCACATAGGAACGGATCTGACTGCCCCAGCCGATATCGGCTTTCGAGTCCTCGAGTTTTTGCTGTTCTTCCTGGCGTTTGTGCATCTCAAGTTCGTAGAGCTTGGCGCGCAACTGCTTCATCGCGTGATCCTTGTTGCTGTGCTGCGAGCGGCCGCTCTGGCACTGGACGACGATGTTGGTCGGCAGGTGCGTAATGCGCACCGCCGATTCGGTGCGGTTGACGTGCTGGCCGCCGGCTCCGCTGGCGCGATAGACATCGATTCTAAGATCGGCCGGATTGATCTCGATGTCGATGTCGTCGTCCACTTCGGGTGAGACGAAAACCGCGGCGAACGAAGTGTGCCGCCGGTTACCGGAATCGAACGGCGATTTGCGCACCAGGCGATGGACGCCGGTTTCGGTACGGCACCAGCCGTAAGCGTGATCGCCCGCGACACGCACCGAGGCGCTCTTGATGCCGGCGACCTCGCCGGGCGAGACCTCGAGCAGTTCGGCTTGCCAGCCGCGGCGTTCGAACCAGCGCAGGTACATACGCAGCAGCATCTCGGCCCAATCCTGCGCCTCGGTACCGCCCGAGCCGGCCTGGATATCCAGATAACACGGCGCCTCGTCCATCTCGCCGGAAAACATGCGCTGAAACTCCAGCGCCGCGATCTCGCTTTCGGCCTTGCCGAGATCGCCTTCGAGCGCGGCGAGCGCCGCGTCATCGTCATCGGCGGCGGCGAGTTCGAACAATTCGGCGGTATCGGTCAGGCGTCGGCGGATGTTGTTCAGACGAGTGGTCTGCGCCGCCAGCCGAGCGCGCTCGCGGCCGAGCGCCTGGGCCCGTTCCGCGTCGTTCCAGATCGCCGGATCCTCGAGTTCGCGATTGACTTCCTCCAGCCGCTCGCTCATTCCCGGGTAGTCAAAGATACCTCCATAACGCCTCGCGGCGGCGGTTCAAATCGTCGAGCGTGGCTTTGAATGCAGTGCGTTCCATCATTCGATCCGGGAAGAGTAAAAGTCAGGACGGATATTATAGTCGAGGCTATACCGCTGACTTGCCGACTCGCCGTTGCGCGGCGAATTCGGCCAGCAGCACGAACAAAGCGCTGGCGCTCCGGCCGGCGGGCGTGGCGGGCAGCGCGGCGGCGAGGCGGGTAATGGCGGCTTGATCGCCGCGTTCGAACGGCCCGCTGAGGGCGGCATCGGGTCCGCGTTCGGCGCCTTGCTCAACGGCCCGCGCGGCGAGAGCGGCGAGCAACGGGCGGGCGGATGCCGCCGGCAATCCGGCAGCGGCGGCGAGGGCCTCGGCGGCCGCCATTATGGTGACGGTGGCGTTGCTGGCCAGGATCGCGGCGGCGTGGTACAGGCGGCGATCGATGCCGCGCCCGTCGAGCAACTCGCCGCCGATGGCGCTGAAAGCCGATGACAAGATCCGGCGTGCCCGGTCGTCGCCGTCGAGCAGACAATAGGTGCCGGTAAAGTCACGCGCCGCGCTTTCGGGATCGGCAAAAGACAACGCCGGGTGCACGGCGCCGATGGCGGTTCCGCCGGCGCGCAGTGGCGCCAGGACCTCGGCGTTATCGCCGGCACTCAAATGAAAAGCCACAGCCGGCGCCACCCCTGCCGCGGCAAGCTGCGCTGCGCCGTCGGCGAGCGCGCTGTCGGGCAGGCCGAGGAGCACGATGTCACTGCGTTTCAAATCGTCCGTTCCAGCGGCAAACCCGACACCGATGAAGCCGGCCGCCTGCCGGGCGCTTTCCAGACTGCGGTTGACCAGCGGGCCGATTTCGAAAACCCCGGCGGTATGCCACAAATGCGCCAGTGTGCGCGCCGCGCGGCCGGCGCCGAAGACGCCCAGGCGGGGGGCGGTGCCGTTTTTGCGGCGGCCATGTCGGGTCGCGATATTCATCCGCTGGGCGGCGGTTCGCCGTCCTCGTCGTCCCAATCGTAACGCTTGCGCGGCGGCCAGTCCCAGCGGCGATAGAGCACGGCGAGCATCACCCCGAGCAGGGTCCCGGATAAATGCAGCTCCCACGACATCGGGCCGCGCCCCGGTACGACGCCGTAGAGCATCGAACCGTAAAGAAAATAGATCAGCAGCGAAACGCCAATCGACCGGGCATCGCGGCGCAGCAGACCGGAGACGAATACATAAGCCAACATGCCATAAATCAAGCCGCTGGCGCCGACGTGCAGGTCGGGGCGGGCGAATGACCAGGCGATCAGCGGCGTACCGAGATAGAGCACCGGAAACACGCGCAATGCCGAATTCGGATAAAGAAACAGCAACGCCGTGCCGCCCACCAACAGCGGCACGGTGTTCGATACGAGGTGGCCGAAACTGCCGTGCAACACCGGTGTCGTCAACACTCCGATCAGGCCGGCGACGCGGCGCGGCATCAGACCATAGCGCACCAGATCGAGATGGAACAGGTGATCGAGCAGAAAGACCACCCACAGCCCGGCGGTGAACATCAACGCCAGGCGAAAAGCGAGCAACAGATTGCGCGCCGCGCGCGGCGAAGCGGTATAAGACGGATCGGGCAAATCAATCCGCATCGGCTCTCTCCACTTGTGAGGCGACCCAGCGCTGCACGCGGTCACGCAGCGCTTTGATGTCGTCTTCGCCGAGCCCGGCCGTCTCGATCGGCTCGTGGACGGTGATCGTCACCTCGCCCGGCTTGAGTCCGAAAGCGCCCGGCGGAAACACCCGCCGCGTCCCGGCGATCGCCACGGGGACCAGCGGCAGGCCTTGTTCGATCGCGATCCGGAACGCCCCGCTTTTGAACGGCAGGACGCGGCCGTCGCGGCTGCGTGTTCCTTCGGCGAAAAACAACAAGCCGACACCGGCCGGGAACGACGCGAGCTTTTCCTTGATCCGGCGCCGGGCATCGGCACCAGCGTTGCGATCGATCGCGATATGGCCGAGCGCACTTGCGCCGCGGCCGACCAGCGGGATGTTCATCACCTCCTGCTTCATCACCCAGCGCAAGTCGCGGCGCAACCAGCGATAAAGCACCGGCACATCGAACTGGCTCTGATGATTGACGGCAACGACGATCGCGCCGGTCGATGCGATCGGCCAAGCGCCGCGCATCCGGACCCGGACCGGCAGCGTCGCGGTCAGTAAAAAGGCCCACGGCCGAACAATCCACCGCCCACCCCGTTCGGCGCCGAGCAGCGGCGCGAAAAGCAGTGCCGCCAGCGCCGCCAGCGCCGTGGCGGCGAGCGCCAAAAGTGCATACAACGTATGGCCCCAAAGCAGGCCGCCGAAGGCAGCCAGACGCGCCATCACCGGTGTCATCGTCGCAGACATGGGCCGCCATGCTACCCCAAAAGCCGGCCGGAGAACGACCAAGCCCGGCAAACCGGATCCGTGACTACCGGATCCGTGACTGACTGGATTTACCCTCCCTCCCCCACATGCGAGGAAGGGTGTTCCAAATTCCCCCTCCCCCGCTTGCGGGGGGGGGTCGGGGAGGGGGCGGGGTTAGCCGCTGGACAGGACCGCTTGCCACGCAGCGGCGAGGCGTTTGGCGGAGACGGGGTGGAGGGTTTTCATCGGTTGCGCGAACAGCGAGATGCGGTATTCCTCGATAAGCCAGCGGTAGGTGTCGAGTTCGGCACTGTAGCCGTGGGTCTGGAAATGGTCGAAGTATTTTCGCCACCAGGGGTCGATCTCGGCGAGCCGGGCGGCGTCGCGCGCCGGGTTGGACGGCAGACGATCGAGCCGGCGGATGATGCCTTCGAGATAGCGCGGATATTCGGCGAACCGTTCGCCGTCGATCTCGCCGAGGAAACCGGGATAAATGAGATCGTCCAACTGGCTGGCGATATCGGCGGCAGCGGGCGGCGAAAGACGGTGGATGGCCGCCATCCGGCCGCGAATCTGGCGCCGCCTGTCGAGCACCACGGCGAGCGCCTCGAGGCGCGGCGCGCCGCGCGGCACGATCTCGCGGCGCACCTTATCGAGCGCCGCCGCGAACGCCTTCGGATCGCGTACTTGCCATGGATCGGCGATCACTTCGCCGGCGATTTGTGCCGCCAGGTCGGCGACCAGCGCGGCCAAGCCGCCAAGCGTCCCAGCCTCGATGACCGTTACGCGGTCCGGCAGTTTGGCCAGGTAGCGCATCTCTTTATTAAGCGCGCCGGTCAGCAACTGGGCCAGACCGGCGGCGTGCTCGATTTCGGCTTCTGCGCGATCGTCATAGAGACGCAAGCCCGCAGCGCCGTCGCCGGCGGTCAGGGCCGGCCAGGCCGGCAGGCCGTCGGCGGTGGTCACTGTCTCGGGCAAGGCGCCGAAATCCCATTGCTCGAGACCATCGCGTCGCCACTGGGCGCCCGCCGTGGCGTGGAGTGCCTGCCGGGCGCGCTGTCCGAAGCGGTGTTGCAGCGTGGCCAGGTCACGGCTTTCGGCAATGGTGTTGCCGTCGTCGGCGAGTACCCGGATATTCATCGTTAAATAAGCAGCGAGGCGTGTCACGGCAAAGTCGGCGGTGGCAACGTCGCGGCCGACGATCGCTCCAGCCTCGCGGGCGACGGCAGCGAGCAGCGAACCGCACTGTCGATCCGGCGTACCGCTGCGGTTGTCCTCGAACCGTTCGATCAGGGCCAGCGCGAACTCGCCGGCCGGGCTCAAGGCGCGGCGCAGCGGCTTGGGCAGCGTGCCGATCAGCGCCGCGATTTTCTCACGCAGCAGGCCGGGGACGAGCCATTCCAGATCCTCAGCCGCGATCCGGTTCAAGGCCGTCAGGGGAACGTCGATCGTCACCCCGTCGTCGTCCGCGCCCGGCGCGAAACGGTAATGCAGTGTGAACCGCCGGCCGTGAAATTCGAGCGTTTCGGGGAAATCGGCGAGTTCGGCGGCCTGCGCCTTTTCGAGCCAGGCGGCGGGATAACGCAAGGCCCGATCGCGCGCCGCGCCGCCGGCTTCGTACCAAGTCTTGAAGGTGGCACGATCGACGACCCCGGACGGCACCACGGCGGCGAAAAAAGCGATTTTCTCGGACTCGTCCGGCACGATGCCGCGCCGTCGCCGGCGCTGTTCGATGGCTTCGAGGGCGGCGAGGGTTTCGCGGTTGGCCGCGACAAACGGTGCCGCGGGCTGTACAGCGCCGGTCACGACGGCCTGTTCGAGAAACACGGCGCGGGCGCTTTCCGGATCGTGCGGGGCGTAATGGACGCGGCGGCGTTCGGCCAGCGTCAGGCCGTACAGCGTCACCTGGGCGTAACCCATCACCCGGCCGCGGCGGTCGTCCCAGTACGGATCGAAATACCGGTAGCGCAGCAGATGAGCGCCACGCCGTTCGATCATCGCCGCCTCGATCGCCGCCGCCGTCCGGCCGTACACTTTAGCCGTTTCGACGATTTCGGCGCACATCACCCACTGCGCCTTGCCGCGCGCCAGACCCGACCCCGGGAAAAGCTGGAAGCGCCGGCCGCGCGCCCCGAGGTAATCGCCATTTTCTTCGTCCAGGCGGCCGATCTGGCCGATCAGGCCGCTGAGCAGCGCCTCGTGGAGCGCCGCGCCGGAAGCCGGTTTAGCATCGATCGTCATCCCGGCCGCCAGACACAATTCGGCGAGTTGATGGCGCAAATCCTGCCATTCGCGGATCCGCTGCGGCGCCAGAAAAGCACGCTCCAGCGCACGGCGATACGCCGCGGCGCCGAATTCGCGGCGTTGTTCGCCGGCCCAGCGCCAAAGCTTCAGCAAGGCGGCGAAATCGGATGCCGGATCGTTGAATCGAGCATGCGCCTCGTCGGCCGCCTGCTGGGCATCGAGCGGCCGGAGGCGCGGATCGGGCACGGCGAGCGCCGCGGCCAGGATCAACACGTCGTGCAAGCAGCAAAGATCCTCGGCGGCGAGCAGCATGCGGCCCAACCGGACGTCGATCGGCAAGCGCGCCAACCGCCGGCCGAGCGGTGTCAGCCGGCGGTCACGATCGACGGCGTGCAGCTCGAACAACTGGTGATAGGCGTCGGTCACCATCGCCCGGGGCGGCGGCTCGATGAACGGAAACGCCTCGACCTCGCCGAGACCGAGCGCCGCGAGCCTGAGGATCACGCCGGCCAGCGAGGTGCGGAGGATTTCGGGTTCGGTGAACGGCGGGCGGGCGGCGAAATCGTCGGCACTGTACAGGCGGATGCAAACCCCCGGTCCGAGTCGGCCGCAGCGTCCGGCGCGCTGCTCGGCGCTGGCCTGCGACACGGCCTCGACCGGCAAGCGTTGCAACCGCGAGCGTTGCGAATAACGAGAAACGCGCGCCCGCCCGGAGTCGATGACGAAGCGGATGCGCGGCACGGTCAGCGAGGTTTCGGCAACGTTGGTGGCCAGGACGATGCGCCGCGCCGCACCGGGGTGGAAAATGCGTTGCTGGGCGGCGTCGCCGAGCCGGGCATAGAGCGGCAGGATTTCGGTATGCCGGAAATTCCGGCGGCGCAGAAAATCGGCGGTGTCGTGGATTTCACGCTCGCCGCTCAGAAACACCAGGATATCGCCGCGCGGGTCGAGCGCTCCGAGTTCGTCGACGGCGGCGGCGATGGTGCGCGGCTGTCCGGCGTCCTCGGCCTCGGCCGGCGGCCGATAGCGCACCTCGACCGGATACGTGCGACCCTCGACCGCGATCACCGGCGCGCCATCGAAGTGCGCCGCGAAACGCGCCGTATCGATCGTCGCCGAGGTGACGATCAATTTCAGATCGGGCCTGCGGGGCAGAAGTTGTTTTAGATATCCAAGCAGAAAATCTATATTGAGACTGCGCTCGTGGGCTTCATCGACGATGATCGTATCGTAGGCGTCTAACTGGCGATCGCCGGCGATGGCGGCGAGCAGGATGCCGTCGGTGACGAATTTGACCTGGGTCGCGGGCGTGCTGCGGTCCTTGAAGCGCACCTGATAGCCGACGAGACCGCCGGGTGCGACGCCGAGTTCTTCGGCGACCCGTGCCGCCAGGCTGCGGGCCGCCAGCCGTCTGGGCTGCGTGCAGGCGATGACGCCGCGCGCCCCGCGTCCCGCAGCCAGACATAGTTTAGGCAACTGGGTCGATTTTCCCGAGCCGGTATCGCCGGCGACGATGACGACCGGATGCCGCTCGACGGCGGCGATAATATCGTCACGGCGCGCACTGATCGGCAAATCGGCGGGGAAAGCGAGGGCCGGCAGCGCGGCGCGGCGCGCGCCGACCGCGGCCGCCGACTCGACCAAGCGCCGGCGCCAATCGTCGAGTTCGGTCGCCTCGAGGGGCCGGCGGCGGGCGAGACGGCGGCAAAAATGCGCCCACTCGACCTGCGCCACATCGCCGGGCGCCAAGCCCCAGGCGGCGATGAGGCGTCCGGGCCGGTGCGCCGCGCCCGCCTTTGGTTCAGCGGCGGCCGGCGCCACCGGCATCCGCCGGCGCCTCGAGCAGCGGGGCAAGCGACGGCCAGACGTTGTCGAGCAACCGGGGTTGCGCCTCGGCGGTCGGATGGAGGCCGTCGGCCTGCATCCATTCGGCATGATCGGCGACCCCGGCGAGCAGGAACGGCACCAGCGGCAGGCCGTAATGCTCGGCGAGGGCGGCGTAGACCGCCTCGAAGCGATCCCGATACACTTCCCCGTAATTGGCCGGCAGCCGGATGCCGACCAGCACCGTCTCGGTGCCCTGCTCGGCCGCCGCTTCGATGATCATCGCCAGGTTGCGCTGCACACGCTTGGGCGGCAAACCGCGCAGGCCGTCGTTGGCGCCGAGTTCGAGGACCAGGATGGCGGGGCGGTAACGGGCGAACAGCGACGTGCAACGCGCCAGACCGCCGTCCGAAGTTTCGCCGGGAATGCTGGCGTTGACCACCCGCCAAGGCGTCGCGCGACGCCCGGCACGCTGCTCGATCCGGCGCTGCAACAAGCTCACCCAACCCTCGGCTTCGCCGATCTGGTGTGCCGCGCTCAGGCTGTCGCCGAGAACCAGCAGGATTTTTTCGGGTCTGTCTTGTGCAGCGTCGCCCCGTGGCAAGCTGTCCTGGGCTGCAGCCGTCCCGGCGGCAAACAACAAAGGTACGTAGATGAACGACCGCAACCTCATTTTGCGTTGCTCCTGTTTGGGCATGACTGTCGCTTCCCGGGCGGTGGGCGGGGCACGGCGCGATCTCGAAATTCTGGCCGGCGTCGATTTTGCGCTGGCCCGCGGCGAAGCGGTGGCCATCATGGGGGCTTCGGGTTCGGGCAAATCGACGCTGCTCGGCCTGCTCGCCGGCCTCGAACGGGCCACGTCGGGCGATATCATACTGGATGGCACCGCCCTCGGCGCCCTCGACGAAGATCAGCGCGCCGCATTGCGCCGCCGGCGGATCGGCTTTGTATTTCAGTCCTTCCACCTGCTGCCGGCGCTGAACGCACTGGACAACGTGCGCCTGGCGCTCGATGTCGCCGGACTGCCGGATGCCGCCGGGCGTGCCTGGGCGGCGCTCGACAAGGTCGGCCTCGCGGCACGGGCGGCGCATTTCCCCGGCGAATTGTCCGGCGGCGAGCAGCAGCGCGTGGCGCTCGCCCGCGCCTTCTGCACCGCACCTTTATTGTTGCTCGCTGACGAGCCGACCGGTAACCTCGACCGCCGCACCGGACGTCAGATCGCCGACCTGATGTTCGACCTGCAAGCCGCCGGCGGCACCAGCCTGGTGCTCGTCACCCACGACGAAACGCTGGCGGCGCGCTGCGACCGCCGCCTGCTTCTCGAAGACGGACGCCTCGCCGTCACTGCATGAACCGCTCCGCCGCACCCCCCACCGGCCGCGTCAAGCGGGCGTTTCACACGCTCGCCGTGATCTGGCGCTGGTGGTTGAGCGAGTGGCGGAGCAGTGCGCTGACCACGTTGTTTCTGGCGTTGACCGTGGCAACCGCGGCGCTCGGCGCAACGACGCTGTTCGGAAAGCGGCTCGCCGCGGCCCTCGATACCCAGGCCGGGGAATGGCTGGCCGCCGATCTGGTGCTGCGCGCGCGCCAACCCCTGCCGGAGGCGCTCACGACGCTGGCCACGCGACACGGGCTCACCGCGGCGTTGACCGTCGAATTTCCGACCGTGGTATTCGCCGGCGACGAGAGCCTCTTAGTCTCGATCAAGGCGGCCGGCGACGGCTACCCGCTGCGCGGCATGCTCGAACGCAGCACCCTGCCGTTCGGGACGACGACCCAGACCAGGGCATTGCCGGCACCCGCTACGGTGTGGGCCGAACCGCGGGTGCTGGCGGCGCTCGGCATCGAACCGGGCGCGGCGCTCGAGATCGGCAACCGGCGCTTCACGCTGGGTGCCGTCTTGCGCCACGAACCGGATCGCGGCGGCGGCTTTTACGGTTTAGCGCCGCGCCTGCTGATGCGCCTCGACGAGGCCCGCGCCGCCGGTCTGCTCGGTCCGGACAGCCGTTTGAACCATGCCTTGTTGCTCGCCGGCGAAGCGGCCAATCTGGCCGCCTTCCGGCAGGCGGCGGCGCCACTGCTGGGGACCGATATCCGGGTCGAGACCGCCGCCGAGGCCGGCGGCCGCGCGGCGCGGGCGGTGGACCAAACGCGCCGCTATCTCGACCTGGCGGCGCTCGTCGCCGTGCTGCTCGCCGCGCTCGCCGTCTGGTTGGCCAGCGAGCGCTATGCCCGAGAAGCGCAGAACGCCTGTGCCCTGCTGCGTTGTCTCGGCGAATCGTGGCCGGCGATTTTGCGCCTCCACCTCGGCAAACTGATGCTCACCGCCGGCGCGGCGCTCGCCGCCGGGACGGCAGCCGGCTACGCCACCCAAGCCGGGCTGGCCGGTGCGCTGGCCGGCCTGCTCGCCGTCCCGTTGCCGGCCCCGGGTGTGGCCGGGCTCGGGTGGATCGCGCTCGATCTCCTGGCGCTGACCGCGGGTTTCGCGCTGCCGCAAATCTGGGCTCTCAGCCGCGTCCCGCCGCGGCGCGTCTTGCACGACAGCGCGGCCGACGACCTTCATTTTCACCCGGCGCGCTACGGACCGGCGCTCGCTGCGCTGCTGTTGCTCGCCGCCGTCGGCGGCGACCCGGCCTTGTCGTTCGCCGTCCTCGCCGGGGCGGTCCTGCTGATCGCCGTGCTCAGTCTGATCGCCCGCACCTTGATCGCCGTCGCCGGCCGTTTACGACCGGCGACCGGCGGCGCGTTGCGTTACGCGCTCGGCACGCTGCGCCGGCGGGCGCGGACCTATGCCTTGCAGGCGGCGGCGCTCGCCGCCGGGATCGCCGCGCTGCTCGCCTTGGGCGTGGTCCGTGACGGCCTGCTCGGCACCTGGCAGCTCGAACTACCGGCCGCGACACCGAATCATTTCCTGCTCAATATCCAACCATCCCAGGCGGACGAGGTTGCGGCTTACCTCACTGCCGCCGGCGTCGCCGGTGCGGTACTCGAACCGCTGGCCATCGGTCGCATCACGACGATCAACGGCCGCGTGCCGGACCCGGCGGACTATCCCGACCCGCTCGCCGCCAGCCGCCTGCGCGGCACGACCAATCTTTCCTGGCGCGCCACTCTGCCGCCGGCCAATACGCTCAGTGCCGGGCGTTGGTGGGCGGCGGACGACCCACTACCCGCCGCGTCGATCGCTACGACCTGGGCCGAACCGATGCGCTTGATGCTCGGCGACGTCCTCGGCCTTAAAGTCGGCGATATCGAAATCGCCGCCCGGATCACCAGTTTCCGTGAGGTCGATTGGGATTCGTTCCAGGTCAACTTCTTCATCGTCTTGAATCCGGCCGCCGCCGGTGAACTGCCGCGCCAATGGATCACCAGTTTTTACCTGCCGCCGGCCGCCGCCGGCGAGGTACTGAGCGGCCTGGCGCGGCGTTGGCCGAACGTAACCATCCTCGATACCACGGCCCTGCTCGACCGGTTGCGCGACATCGTCGGCCAAGCGTCGCAAGCCGCCGGAATCGTGTTTTTGTTGACGCTGGCCGCCGGCCTGATGATTTTGATCGCCGCCTTGCAGGCGGCGCGCGGCGAACGGCAACGCGAAGCGGCAATTCTCAGAACCCTGGGCGCGACGCGCGCCTTTATCCGGCGGAGCGTGCTCCTCGAATACGGCCTGCTCGGCGCGATCGCCGGCCTGAGCGGCGCGCTCGCCGCGACGCTGGCCGGGGCCGCGCTCGGCTATTTCTGGTTCGATCTCGTTTACCGGCCGCAACCGGAACTGTTTCTGATCGCCGTCATCGGCGGTTTTGTCGCCATCGCCGCCACCGGTTGGCTAGGACTGCGCCGTGCCGTCGGCAGTGCGCCGCTCGCCGTGCTGCGCCGGCCGTAAACGGTGGGCCGATAACCTGATCCAGGTCAGATACGGGGCGCCCGAATCCGGTAAAATTTCCAATCATGAATATGAATCTTTTCGGCGAACATGCCGTGTTTATCTGGTCGGCGTATGGCATCACGCTGGCGGTACTCGGCTGGACGGCGCTCGCCCCGATCCTCCGCCGGCGGCAGGTGGAAAACGCCGAACGCCGCCGCGCCGCCGGGAGCGGCTCATGACCCCGACCCGCCGCCGGCGCCTGCTCGCGGTGCTGCTGATCGTCGCCGGGACCGGCGCCGCAACCTGGCTGGCGCTCGGCGCTCTGCGCCAGAACATGCTCTATTTCTATACGCCGAGCGATGTCGTCGAACAGGGCATTCAAAACGGCGTCCGCTTCCGGCTCGGCGGTCTGGTCGTGCCCGGCAGTCTCAAGCGCTCGGGTAACGATTTGGCTGCCGAGTTTCAGGTCACCGATCGGACGCGGACGATGAACGTCCGCTACCACGGCATTCTGCCCGACCTGTTCCGTGAAGGTCAGGGCGTCATCGCCCACGGCGCCCTCGGCGACGACGGCGTGATGGCGGCCGACACCGTGCTCGCCAAGCACGACGAAAACTATATGCCGCCGGAAGTTGCAGAAGCGCTGGAAAAAGCCGGCCATCCAATGCCCGCGCCACAAGGCGGCGGATGAGATCCCTGTTGTTCCCACCCTCCCCGGCCCTCCGATGATCGGTGAACTCGGCCAATTCAGCCTGATTGCGGCGTTGTCGATGGCGCTGGCGTTGATGATTCTGCCGGCGGCCGGCGCCTGGCGGCACGATACGGTACTGATGGGCGTGGCCGATCGGGCCGCCGCCGGCTTGCTGCTTTTTACGCTGCTCGCCTTCGTGCTGCTCGCCGCGGCTTTCGTCAACCACGATTTCTCGCTGCTCTATGTCGCCCGGCAGAGCAATTCGCTGCTGCCGCTCGGTTATCGCTTGTCGGCGGTGTGGGGCGGGCACGAAGGTTCGCTTCTGCTGTGGGTCCTGATCCACGCCGGCTGGACGATGGCCCTGGTCCGTTTCAGCGGCCACCTGCCGGCGCCATTCAGGGCCCGCGTGCTGGCCGTGATGGGACTGATCGCCAGCGGTTTTCTGCTCTTTTTGCTATTGACATCCAATCCGTTTGAACGCCTGTTGCCGGCGGCGGCGGACGGCGCCGACCTGAACCCGCTGCTCCAGGATCCGGGGCTGATCATCCACCCGCCGATTCTGTACATCGGCTACGTCGGCTTCTCGGCGGCCTTCGGTTTCGCCGTTGCCGCGCTGCTCGAAGGCCGCGTCGATCGCGCCTGGGTGCGCTGGGCGCGGCCGTGGACCCTGACCGCCTGGGCCTTTCTGACCGGCGGCATCGCGCTCGGCAGTTGGTGGGCCTATTACGAACTGGGCTGGGGCGGCTGGTGGTTCTGGGATCCGGTCGAAAACGCCTCGTTCATGCCGTGGCTCGCCGGCGTCGCGCTGCTCCACTCGCAGATGGTCACCGAAAAGCGCGGCGCGTTCATCAACTGGACGCTGCTGTTGTCGATCATCGCCTTCTCGCTGAGCCTGCTCGGGACTTTCCTCGTGCGCTCCGGCGTGCTGACGTCGGTACACGCCTTCGCCAGCGATCCGTCACGCGGCATTTTCATCCTCGCCTTTCTCGGCCTGGTCAGCGGCGGGGCGCTGACGCTCTATGCCCTGCGCGCGCCGCACCTCGAAGCCGGCGAGGGTTTCGCCTGGCTGTCGCGCGAAACTCTGTTGATGCTGAACAACGTCTTTTTCGCCGCGGCGCTCGGCATGGTGCTGCTCGGCACGCTGTATCCGCTGGTCGCCGATGCCTTCGGGCTCGGTAAAATCTCGGTCGGACCGCCGTACTTCGGCACCTTATTCACGTTGTTGATCACCCCGGTCGTGTTGCTGATCGTCGCCGGACCGTATAGCCGGTGGCGGGCCGATCGCCTCTCGCGGTTGTGGCCGGCGCTGCGCCCGGTCCTCATCACGGCGCTGGCCATCGGCCTGATCGCCGCCTGGCTGCTGGCCGGCGACGCGCCGCGCGCCTGGTTCGGCATGCTCGGCGGGCTCTGGCTCATGTTAGGTACGGTGGCCTATCTCGTTCGGCGGTGGCGCGCCGGCGGCCGCTTCACGGGCGGCGTGCTGGGCATGGGACTCGCCCATTTCGGCGTCGGAGTGTTCGTCATCGGCGTCAGCATGGTCGAGAGCGGCGGGATCGAACGCGACGTGCGTTTGGCGCCGGGCGAGCAGGTCGAGGTGGCTGGATACACTTTTGCCTTCACCGCGATGACCACGGTTCAAGGGCCCAATTTTGAAGCCCGGCAAGGGCATTTCACGATACGCCACGGGGCGCGTGAAGTCGCCGTGCTCGAACCGCAGAAACGGCGTTATACGGCATCGGGTCAGGTGATGACCGAAGCGGCGATCGACTGGGGTGTGACACGCGACCTTTACCTCGCGCTCGGCGAAGCGCTCGACGATCAGGGAACGTGGAGCGTTCGCATCTATTACAAACCATTTATCCGCTGGATCTGGTTCGGCGCGATCTTCATCCTCGCCGGCGGCTTTTTCGCCGCCGCCGACCGCCGCCTGCGCCAGCCGCTGGCCGCGACGGCCGCACCGCAACCGGCCCCGCTCCCCGGCGGCGCCCTGCCCGCCGCGTCATGATCCGCCGCCTGCTGCCGGTGCTGATCTTTTTCGCCCTGGCGGCGTTGCTCGTCGCCGGCCTGTACAACGCGCCGTACAAGGAAATCATCCCCTCGCCGCTGGTCGGCAAACCGTTGCCACAGTTTAGTCTACCTGTGCTCAATCAGCCGGGACGCACGGCCGCCAGCGGCGAACTCGCGGGGCCGTACCTGCTCAACGTGTGGGGCAGTTGGTGCCCAGGCTGCCGGGTGGAACACCCGCTGGTCGACCGCATCGCCAAAAGCAGCCTGGTCCCGGTTTACGGTTTCAATTACAAAGACGACCCGGACGACGCGGCGCGCTGGCTGCAACGCTACGGCGACCCATACGCTTTCAGTTTCACCGATCTGCCCGGCAAAGTGGCGATCGATCTCGGCGTTTACGGCGCGCCCGAGACGTTCGTCGTCGATCGCCGCGGCATCGTCCGTTACAAGCAGATCGGGCCGATGAGCGAGACGGACTGGCAAGGAACGATCAAGCCCTTGCTCGAACAATTGAACCGGGAGGATGAGCAGTGAAACGCCTCGCCGCTTGCCTCTGTTTCATCTGGGCACTCGATGGCGCGGCGATCGAACCGCTCGATTTCCGCGACGCAGCCGAGGCCGAACGCAACCAGGCATTGAGCGCCGAACTGCGCTGTCTGGTCTGCCAGAACCAAAACCTGCTCGATTCCGATGCCTTTCTCGCCAAGGATCTGCGCCGCGAAGTGCTGGATCTGATGCGCCGCGGGCTGAGCGACGACGAGATCAAGGCGTATCTCGTCGCCCGCTACGGCACCTTCGTGCTGTACCGCCCGCCGGTCGAGCCTGCGACTTGGCTTTTGTGGTTCGGGCCGCTGGTGTTCGTCGCCGCCGGCCTGTGGCTGGTCGGCCGCGCGATCCGCCGCCGGCAGCCCGCCGCCGGGTCTTTATCGGACGCTGCGGCCGCTGACGAGATGAACGATGATTGATCTGACCTTCATCGCCGCGGCGGCGGCGATCCTGTTCGCCGCCGTGCTCCTGATCGCCGGACCGCTGCTCAGAGATCCTCGCCGCCGCAAGCGGCGGGCGCTCGACCGCGCCCGGAGCGCCGGGATACTGAACGACGCTGAATACCGACGCCAGCTCGCCGCGGCGCCCGCCGACACCCGCCGCCCGTTGCTGGCCATCACGATCGGCGTGTTGCTGCCGCTCGCCGCGGTCGCTTTGTACGGCGCAATCGGCCGGCCCGAGGCGCTCGCCCCCGAAGCGGCGCGCACTGTCCACAATCCGCAACCCGGCGAGGCGACGCCCGGCGATATCAGCCAGGCGGTGCAATCGTTGCGTGACCGCCTGGCGGCGGTCCCCGACGACGCCGCCGGCTGGGCTTTGCTCGGTCGTACTCTGAAGACGCTGGGGCAATATGACGAAGCGCTGGATGCCCTGCAAACCGCCCGCCGGATCGCTCCCGATGATCCCGGCTTGCAGGTTGAAACCGTCGAAGCGATGCTCTTCGCCGGCGGCCAGCCTGAATTGCCGCCCGTGGCGCGCGAACTGCTCGCCCAGGCGCTCGCCGCTGATCCCGAGAACCAAAAAGGTCTGTGGCTCGCCGGACTCGACGCCGCGCAGCGCGCCGAATACGCCACAGCGATCGAACACTGGCAACGCCTGCGGGCGCGGCTGACCGACGGCAGCGAAGTCGCCGCCGCTCTCGATGCCCAGATCGCCCAGGCACGGGCCGCGCAAAACGACGACACCCCACTGGCCGCCACCGCCCCGGCCGTCGAACGCCCCCCGGAAACCGGCCGGCCGACCGTGTTACGTCTTCGTATCGCTCTCGATCCCGCGCTTGCCTCCGCGGCCCCCGACGGCGGTGTCCTGTTCGTTTTCGCCCGGCCGCCGGAAGGCGGGCCGCCCTACGCCGGCAAGCGCGTCGCCCCCGGCCCGTTCCCGCTCGACGTGACGCTCAGCGACGAAGACGCAATGCTGCCCGGCCGGAACTTGTCGTCCGCCGCGACGTTCAAAATCGGAGCCCGCTGGTCGGCGAGCGGCGAGGCCCTGCCCCAGGCCGGCGACCTCGAAGGCTACGGCCCCGTGCTCGCGACCGGCGCCGGCGCCGAAACGATAGAATTGACCATCGACCACCGCTACCCTTCCGGAGAATAGCTCGATGAACCACCGCTCACTGCCGCTCATCGCCGGCCTGCTCGGCATCGCCGCCGGCCCGCTCGCCCAGGCTCAAGGCCAGGATTTTTCCACTGTCGAAATCACCACGACCCAACTGACCGACACGCTGTACATGCTGCAAGGACGGGGCGGCAACATCGGCGTTTCAGCCGGCGCCGACGGCGTGTTCATTATCGACGATCAGTACGCCCCGCTCAGCGACAAGATCCGCGCCGCGCTCGGCAAAATCTCGACGCAGCCGGTCCGCTTCGTGATCAACACCCACTGGCACGGCGATCACACCGGCGGCAACGAAAACTTCGGCCAGGGCGGCAGCGTGATCATCGCCCATGACAACGTCCGCCACCGGATGGCCGCCGATCAAGTCCTCGAATTTTTCAAAACGGAAGTCAAAGCCGCCCCACCGATCGCCCTGCCGGTGGTCACTTTTAACGATGAACTGTCGCTGCACCTCAACGGCGACGAAGCGCGGATCATCCACGTGGCGCATGCTCACACCGACGGCGATGCAATCATCCATTTTGTCAACAGCAACGTTTATCACTTTGGCGACACGTTTTTCAACGGGATGTACCCGTTCATCGACCTCGACAGCGGCGGTTCGCTGCACGGCATGATCATGGCCAGCGGCATGCTCATCGGTGAATGCAACGACGAAACCAAAATCATCCCCGGCCACGGCCCGCTCGCCGGCCGCGCCGAACTCGCCGACTACCACGCCATGCTGATCGGTGTCCGCGATGCGGTACGGCCGTTCGTTGCCGGCGGCAAAACCCTGGAAGAAACCATCGCCGCCAAACCGACCGCCGCCTACGACGAAAAATGGGGCCAAGGCTTCATCAAACCCGAATCCATGGTCACCTTCGCCTACCGCAGCATCGAAAAACATCGCGCCGAACGCCAGACCCGGAGCGCCGAACGGCGCAGCAAACGTCCGGCCCGGGAATGACATCCAGCAATGATGTCTGACTCCAGCCACCTACCCCCTCCCTACCCCTCCCCCGCCAGCGGGGGAGGGTAAAAATTAGACCTCATTCTCCCGCCAGCGGGGAGGAGGAAAAATGAGACTGCACCCACCAGCGGGGGTAAAAATTAGACTCCCTTGCTTGCGAGGGATCGCCTCTCCCCCCCCCGCTTGCGAGGTATCGCCTCTTTTCCCCCTCCCCCGCTGGCGGGGGAGGGTTGGGGAGGGGGTGTTTTCGATTCGAGCGCTGCGTCCGACAGTTCAAATATTTTTGCAATAGTCCTTAGTACTATTGTGTTAAAAAATGTGAACCTTTTCTGTTCCACCCTCAAACATGTTGGATATTTATACCAGCAACTATTCAATGTTGCCGGTAATTTTATCCGCGACAGCAAGGCAAAACAAGCCAGGTTTGGATCGAACAACCCAGACCACCAAAAAACTCGACCGCCTGGCGCGCGCCCATCGCAAAATCGCTCGGTCCATAGCGGAGAGAATCATTTCCTCGTCAGACCAGACTGAGCCGGTTTAACAGTCGTCAACTCATAGCGCGTCGTTCTCCCACCACCCGGTAGCGGGGTGATAATTCCCTTGGCAACCAGGTCAGAAAGGTCACGACTGGCTGTTCGATTGGGACATTTGGTAATCGCTTCATATTTTTTTGTCGTTATTCCACCTTCAAAGCCTTTTCGACCTTCAGCGAACACTCTAGACACCATCGTGGCCTGCCGACTATTCAACTGGTCGCCGTATGCTGCATAGAATCGTGTCTTGGCCAGCACAAAATCTACTTCTTCCCTGGCAATCTCCTGTGCCTTGATGATTGTGTCAGCGAAATATTAATACATGCATAAGTAAA
>JRYH01008410.1_pt1 | contig 19642 bp, 22 predicted proteins | sample 235351 | NCBI WGS metagenome assembly JRYH01 (sample SAMN03074221, study PRJNA261480) | activated sludge metagenome | biome: Wastewater Treatment Plant; feature: Wastewater; material: Activated sludge; isolation source: activated biomass of a wastewater treatment plant treating wastewater... ... | reverse complement strand
TGCAGCGTCATCTCAAGGTGCTCGGCATCTTCGCGCGCCTGTACCACCGTGACGGCAAGGAACGCTACCTCGCCGACCTGCCGCGGGTGCTGGCCCATGTGCTGCGCACCGTGCACCGCTATCGCGAATTCGCCGCACTGGCGCGCCTGATCGAACGGATCGAGCCGGCACAGGAGACGACGATGCGGGTGACCGGACACACGTTCTGAACATGCCGGCACCCGGGCAAGGTGCAGATCCGCGCAGTGGCCCGCGCGCAATGCTGCTGGCGGCCGGGCGCGGGGAACGGATGCGCCCGCTGACCGACACCTGCCCGAAGCCGTTGCTGCGCGCCGGCGGACGTACCCTGATCGAATGGCATCTGCTCGCGCTGGCCCGCGCCGGCTTTGCCGAGGTCGTCATCAATCACGCCTGGCTCGGCGAGCGCATCGAAACCGAACTGGGTGACGGCAGTCGCTGGGGGCTGCGGATCCGCTACTCGCCGGAGCCCGAAGCGCTCGAGACCGCCGGCGGCATCGCGCACGCCCTGCCGTTGCTGGGTCCGGAGCCCTTCGCCGCGATTGCCGCCGACATCCATACCGACTTCGACTACCGTCGCCTGCCGGCCCTGGCGCGGCGGATGCGCGTCGATGGCCTGCATGCCTGGTGTGTGCTGGTGCCGAATCCACCGCACCACCCGGATGGCGACTTTGCCCTGCGCGAGGGCAGATTGCGCAACGATGGACGACCACGCTGGACGTTCAGCGGCATCGGTCTGTATGACCCGCACCTGTTCCGCGGGCTCGCACCGACGTCGAACCCGGGCGCCGGTGCCCGGAATCAACCGCCCAGGGCGGCGCTGGGGCCGCTGCTGCGTGCCGCTGCCGATGCCGGCCTGGCCGGCGGCGAATGTCACGATGGCCTGTGGGTCGACGTCGGCACTCCGCAGCGACTGGCCTGGCTGGATGCACAATTGCGCATCGGCCTGGCCGACGACAGGCACCCTGATGACCGGAACCGACACGATGGATGAATATGCACGACGCCGTCAGCGCGTTCTCGACACCATGCACGCCCGCGGCGGCGGCGTCGCCATCATTCGCACCGGGCGCGAAGTGCTGCGCAACCGGGACAATGAGTACCCGTACCGCAGCGACAGCCATTTCCGCTATCTGACGGACTTTCCCGAACCGGAGGCGGCGATCGTCCTCGTCGCCGATGCCGGGCGGGCTGAATCGGTACTGTTCTGCCGGCCGAAGAACGTCGAACGCGAAACCTGGGACGGCTTCCGCTTCGGGCCCCAGGCCGGCGCCGAACGCTTCGGCTTCGATCGCGGCGCAGCGATCGAGACGCTCGACGACGAAATGCCGCGCCTGCTGGCCGGCCAACCAGCCATCTGGCATGCGCTCGCCCGCGACGCAGGCCTCGATCGCTCGGTGCGTCTCTGGCTGCAGGCCGTGCGCGCACAGGTCCGTGCCGGCGTGCGCGCGCCGACACAGGCGATCGACCTGGAGCGGGTGCTCGACGAGATGCGCCTGCTCAAGGACGAACACGAGCTCGCGCTCATGCGCCGGGCGGCATCGATCTCGGCGGCGGCCCACCTGCGTGCCATGCGCCTGACCCGCCCCGGCCTGCACGAGTATGAAATCGAAGCCGAGCTCGAGTACACCTTCCGCCGCAATGGCGCGAGCGGACCGGCGTACGGATCGATCGTCGCCGGGGGCGCCAATGCCTGTGTACTGCACTACCGCGCCAACGACGCCGTCCTGCGGGACGGTCAGCTGCTGCTGATCGACGCCGGCTGCGAGTTCGACGTCTACGCGGCCGACATCACCCGCACCTTTCCCGTCAACGGCCGTTTCAGCCCGGCGCAGCGCCGGCTGTACGAGATCGTGCTCGAGGCACAGCAGGCGGCCATCGCCGCGGTGCATCCGGGGGCACGCTTCGACGACGCGCACGAGGCCGCGGTGCGCGTGCTGGCCCAGGGCATGATCGACTGTGGACTGATCGCCGGACCGCTCGACGCAGCGCTGGAATCCGGCTCCTGGCGGCGCTTCTACATGCATCGCACGGGGCACTGGCTCGGCATCGACGTCCATGACTGCGGGGACTACGTCGAACCCGATGGCGTGAAAACCAACGGCGCGCCGGCCTCGCGCATTCTGCGCCCGGGCATGGTCACGACGGTCGAACCAGGGCTGTACGTGCGGGCAGCCGACGACGTTCCACGCGAATTCCACGATATCGGCATCCGCATCGAAGACGACGTCCTCGTGACCGACAGCGGCAACGAAGTCCTGACCCTCGAGGCACCGAAAACGGTTGCCGACATCGAGGCCGCCATGCAGCGCACAGAGGGTGAAGCGTGAATGCCGCGACGCAGCTGCGGATCGAAGGGCGCGGACCGGTCGCGCTCGCGCTGCGTCTCTTTCTCGCCCGTCAGGGCTTTGCGGAAGACACGATCGACCACGCCGTCGGGTCGGCCGACCCACTGCCGCCCGCACTGGCGGCGCGTTCGCTCGCTCTGTCGCTGGGCAGCCTGCAGCTGCTAGGGCGCATCATCGACCTGCCGCCGGCGGCACCGATCCGGCGGGTGGAAGTGTCGTTTTCCCGCGGTCGCGGGGTGACGTCGATCGACGCCGACGATCTCGGGGCATCCAGACTCGGCGCGGTCGTGCGCTATGGCGCATTGCACGAAGCGCTGTCCGGCGCGCTCGCCATGGCCACCATGCCGGAGCGGTCGACAGCCGCCGGCCAGGGCAGCCGGACCAATCAGGCCAGCCAGACAGCCGACACGGGCCCGTCCGGCCCGACGATCCGCATCCGCGCCGATGGTGACCCACACGCGGCGGCACGCACGCTCGACTTCCGGCAAAGCGCGCTGCTGGCCGAGATCGAGGTGTCGCGCGAGTTGCCCGACGTCGCCTTCGAGCGTTTCACGCCGGACGGTCCGCTGGCCATCCTGCCGCTGCCGGAGCCGCGCCGCCATGCGCTCGTCTGGTGCGCACCGCCCGCCGTGACGCAGCGGCGGCTGGATCTGGACGCCGGCGCCTTCGGATCAGAACTGCAGGCCATGGCCGGCGACGTGCTCGGCACTGTGCGCCTGGCCAGCGAGCGTTTCCAGGCCCCGCTGCAGCGCCGACGGGCCGATGCCGACACGGATCCGTCGGTCGTGACGATTGGCAACGCCGCGCAGACCCTGCACCCGGTCGCCGGCCAGGGACTCAACCTCGGCCTGCGTGACGCGTTCGAGCTGGCGCAGCTCCTCGGCGATGCGTGCGCACAGGGCACGTCGATGCACTTCGTCCCGACACGGTTCCGCTGCCGGCGCAGCATCGACCGCAGGCTGACGATCGGCATCACCGATACCCTCGCGCGCGTCTTCCGGCTGCCGGGCAGTGCGCCGATCCATTCGCTGGCACTCGATCTGCTCGATCGCGCCGGGCCGCTGCGCAACCGGTTTGCCCGCCAACTGATGTTCGGCTGGCGCGGTCCGCTGCCACCGGACTTTTTCGCGCCCCGGCCGTCGAGCGTCCGAACGCCCCGCCTTTTTCGATAGAATCGGCCTCCCGTCCGTCAGGGTCGCAGCCGCCTGATGAAACCCGCAGCTTTCCGGATCGGCCCGCATGCGATCACCCACCGGGTACTCGTCGCACCGATGGCCGGCATCACCGATCGCCCTTTCCGCCAGTTGTGCCGGCGCTTCGGCGCCGCCTATGCGGTCTCGGAGATGGCCACGTCCGATCCGCTGCTGGCCACGAGTGCGAAGACCCGGGCACGACTCGATCACAGCGGCGAGGACGGTCTGCGCGCGGTACAGATCGTCGGCGCCGATCCGCAGACCATGGCCCGCGCCGCGCGCGAAAACGTGGCCGCCGGCGCGCAGGTGATCGACATCAACATGGGTTGCCCGGCACGCAAGGTCTGCCGGGTCGCCGCCGGTTCGGCCCTGATGGCACAGGAAGCGCTCGCCATCGCCATCGTCGAAGCCGTGGCCCATGCGGTCGAAGTCCCCGTCACCGTGAAGCTGCGCACCGGCCCGGACCTGCGGCAACGCAATGCCGGCCGGCTGGCACGGGCGTTCGAGGACGCCGGCGCCCGGATGCTGGTCGTGCACGGCCGTACCCGTGCCTGCGCCTTTCGGGGCCGTGCCGAGCACGACACGGTTGCCGAGGTCAAGACGCGGGTCGGCATCCCGGTGGTGGCCAACGGCGACATCGATTCGCCGCAGGAGGCGGCACGGGTATTGCAGCGCACCGGCGCCGATGCGGTGATGATCGGACGGGCCGCACGCGGCCGGCCGTGGCTGTTCCGGCGGATCACCGACTACCTCGACACCGGCGAGGACCCGGGCGAACCGGACGACGGAGCGCTGCATGCGCTGATGCACGGGCACCTGCTCGATCACTACGCGCTCTACGGCGAAGAGCGTGGCGTGCGCAGCGCACGCAAACACGTGCAGTGGTATCTGCAGGCGCGCGCGGCCGAAGCGGATGACAGTGACGGTGGCAACGGTGGCGACTCTCCGGCATCATCGGTGACGCAGTTCCTTGCCCGCTTCCACCGCCTCGACAGCGCGCGCGCGCAACTCGACGCGATCGATGACTGGTTCGCGCCGCGATCGCCGGAGCCGGTGACCCGACACGCCGCGATCAGGACAGCACGTTCCCACGGAGCAATGCAGCATGAACGGTCCCTCCTCTCTGAACGAGGCGGTCATACACAGTCTCGAACGGTATTTTCATGATCTCGAAGGAACGCAGCCCGCTGCGATTTACGAAATGGTGATCCAGGCAGTCGAACGACCGATGCTCGAAGTCGTCATGCGCGAAGCGCACGGCAACCAGTTGCGCGCCAGCGAGATGCTCGGCATCAACCGCAACACCCTGCGCAAGAAACTGCAGATGCACGGCATGCTTCGGGAGATGCGGCGATGAACATTCCGGTACGACGCGCGCTGATCAGCGTCTCCGACAAGACCGGCGTGGTAGCGCTGGCGCGCGAACTGGCTGCGCTCGGGGTGAGCATCCTCTCCACCGGAGGCACGGCCCGGCTGCTGGCCGACGAGGGTCTGCCGGTGACCGAGGTTTCCGCGCATACGGGCTTTCCGGAAATGCTCGACGGGCGCGTGAAGACCCTGCACCCGCACATCCACGGCGGCCTGCTGGCACGGCGGGAAGTCCCGGCACACATGGCGGCACTCGGGGAGCACGGCATCGACACCATCGACCTGCTCGTCGTCAACCTGTATCCGTTCGAGGCCACGATCGCGCGCGCCGACTGCACGCTCGAAGAGGCGATCGAGAACATCGACATCGGCGGCCCGGCCATGGTGCGCTCCGGCGCCAAGAACTGGCGCGGCGTCGGCGTGCTGACGGATCCGTCGCAATACGCATCGGCAATCGCCGAGATCCGCGCCGACGGCGGGCTCGCCGATGCCACGCGCTTCGCGCTGGCCGTGGCAGCCTTCGACGCCGTCGCACGCTATGACGGGGCCATTTCCGACTACCTGTCGTCGCTGCGCGCAGACGGCTCGCGCAGCGATTTCCCGGCGCAGTTCAACCGGCATTTCATCAAGCTGCAGGATTTGCGCTACGGCGAGAACCCGCATCAGCAGGCCGCGTTCTATCGCGACCCGGATCCGGCGCCGGGCACGCTGGCCAGCGCGCGCCAGCTGCAGGGCAAGGAACTGTCGTACAACAACATTGCCGACGCCGACGCCGCCTGGGAATGCGTGCAGTCCTTCGACAGCCCCGCCTGCGTCATCGTCAAGCACGCCAATCCGTGCGGCGTGGCGCTCGGGCCGGACGCCGAACAGGCCTACCGGCTCGCCTTCCGTACCGACCCGGTGTCCGCCTTCGGCGGCATCATCGCCTTCAACTGCGCGGTCGACGGCGCGACGGCGCGCGCGCTCTCCGGGCAGTTCGTCGAAGTCGTGCTCGCGCCGGCGTATGACGACGAAGCGCGCTCGGTGTTCCAGGCCAAGGCCAATGTGCGCGTGCTCGAGATCGCGCCGGCGCCGGCCGGCAGCGCGCCGCGCGCGGCCTTCGATCTCAAGCGGGTCGGCTCGGGGCTGCTCGTGCAAAGCGCCGATCGCGGCGCTGTCGGTGTCGACGAGTGGAAGATCGTCACCCGCACCGCGCCGACCGACGAACAGCGCCGCGACCTGCTGTTCGCCTGGCGCGTGGCGAAATACGTGAAATCGAACGCGATCGTCTTCTGCGGCGGCGGCGCCACGCTCGGCGTCGGCGCCGGCCAGATGAGCCGCGTCGACTCGACGCGGATCGCATCGATCAAGGCTGGCAATGCCGGGCTGGATCTGAAAGGATCGGTCGTTGCCTCGGACGCCTTCTTTCCGTTCCGCGACGGCCTGGACGTGCTCGCCGAAGCCGGTGCGATCGCCGTCATCCAGCCCGGCGGCTCGATGCGCGACGAGGAAGTGATTGCGGCGGCCGACGAACACGGTCTTGCGATGGTGTTCACCGGCATGCGCCATTTCCGGCACTGAGACGCGTGAAGCCATCGGCCGCGCCCGGATGACCTCACCGCTTCGCCTCTCGCCGTGCCGCAGCACCGTCTTCGGCACGCGGGCCGTGAGCCGGACGATGGCGAGCAGCCATGAGAACGCCTGAAGCGGGCGCGCGCGGCACGCCGGAGCCCGGCTTTGCGCGCATTCTCGGCATCGACCCCGGGCTGCGCCTGACCGGCTTCGGCGTCATCGACAGCGACGGCAGCCGGCTGCGCTACGTCGCCAGCGGCGTCATCCGCATTCCGGTCGGCTCGCTGCCGCCAAGGCTGAAGACGATCCATGACGGCATCGCCGAAATCATCGAACGCTATCAGCCCGACAGCGCGGTCGCCGAGATCGTCTTCGTCAACGTCAACCCGCAGTCGACGCTGCTGCTCGGACAGGCGCGCGGCGCGGCGATCACCGCCATGGTCGCACGCGGCCTGACCGTGCACGAATACACGGCGCTGCAGGTCAAGCAGGCCGTCACCGGTTACGGCCGGGCCGCCAAATCGCAGATCCAGCACATGGTGCAACGCCTGCTCGCGCTGCCGGCCGCACCCGCGACCGATGCCGCCGACGCGCTGGCCTGCGCGATCTGCCACGCCCATGCGGACAAGCTGAACGCCAGCGCGATGAACGCCGTGCTCACCGTCCAGGCCAGTCGGCGATCGACGGGCACACGAACGGCCACAACGCGCCGGCTCGCACAGCGGCGCGGGCGCCTGCGCGTCGACTGATCAGCATCGGACGGCACGACGGCCTCCCCCGTCGGGAATCCCGGTGGCCATCGGCGGCGGCGCAGGACGCTGCCACACCGCCGGCAAGGCCGTCCGAAAGCTTCGAACCGGACCGCATTCCCCGCACCCGACGCACACGGTACCATCCCGACATGATCGGACGATTGAGCGGCACGCTCCTCGAAAAGCATCCACCGGGCGTACTCGTCGACGTCGGCGGCGTCGGCTATGAACTCGACGTGCCGATGAGCACGTTCTACGACCTGCCGGCCACCGGTGCGCCGGTCAGCCTGCTCGTGCAGATGGTCGTGCGCGACGACGCACTGCTGCTGTTCGGCTTCCTGCAGACGGCCGAGCGCGATGCCTTCCGCCAGTTGATCCGCATTGCCGGCGTCGGTGCACGCACGGCGCTGGCCGTGCTCTCGGGCCTGTCGGTGGACGAACTGGCGCGCTCGGTCGCACTGCAGGACGCGACCCGCCTGCGCAAGGTACCGGGCATCGGCAAGAAGACGGCGGAGCGGCTGCTACTCGAACTCGAAGGCAAGCTCGGACCGGCGACCGCGGTGAGTGCCGACCCTGGTGCCGCGGCGAGCGACCCGGGCACCGACATGCTGCAGGCGCTGCTGGCGCTGGGCTACTCGGAACGTGAAGCGTCGGCGGCCATTGCCCGGCTGCCGGCCGGCATCGCCGTGGCCGAAGGCATCCGGCAGGCGCTGAAACTGCTGGTCCGATGATCGAAGACGACCGTCTCGTCGCTCCGGCCCCGGCTTCGCCGGGCGAGGAGCTGGCCGAGCGCGCGCTGCGCCCGCACCGGCTGGCCGAATACGTCGGCCAGAAGAAGATCCGCGAGCAGCTGGAGATCTTCGTCGCGGCGGCGCGTGCGCGCGGCGAAGCGCTCGATCATCTGCTGCTGTTCGGCCCGCCCGGCCTGGGCAAGACGACGCTGGCTCACATCGTCGCCGCCGAAATGGGTGTGAACCTGCGCCAGACCTCCGGCCCGGTGCTGGAGCGCCCCGGCGATCTGGCGGCAATGCTGACCAATCTGGAACGCAACGACGTCCTGTTCATCGACGAAATCCACCGTCTGTCACCGGTCATCGAGGAAATCCTGTACCCGGCGCTCGAGGACTTCCAGATCGACATCCTGATCGGCGAGGGCCCGGCCGCCCGCTCGATCAAGCTCGACCTGCAGCCGTTCACGCTGGTCGGCGCCACCACGCGCGCCGGCATGCTGACCAACCCGCTGCGCGACCGCTTCGGCATCGTCGCCCGGCTCGAGTTCTACGACGTCGACGAACTCACGCACATCGTCGCGCGCTCGGCGCAGCTGCTCGGCGTGCAGGCGAGCCCCGCCGGCGCGCGCGAGATCGCCCGGCGCTCGCGCGGCACGCCGCGCATCGCCAACCGGCTGCTGCGCCGGGTGCGCGACTATGCCGAAGTCCGCGGTGACGGCCGCATCGACCCAGGCACGGCCGATGCGGCACTGCGCATGCTCGACGTCGATGCGAGCGGGCTCGACGTCATGGACCGCAAGCTGCTGCTGGCCGTCCTCGAGAAATTCTCGGGCGGACCGGTCGGACTCGACAATCTGGCCGCCGCCATCGGCGAGGAGCGCGAGACGATCGAGGACGTCCTGGAACCGTTCCTGATCCAGCAGGGCTATCTGCAGCGCACGCCGCGCGGACGCATCGCATCGGCCGCCGCCTGGAGGCACTTCGGCCTGTCGGCGCCCGGAAACAGCGATGAACTGTGGGACGGCCCGGATGGAGGGGCGCGGTAGAATCGCCCGCGATGACAACATCGCAGCCGCCCTGCGGCAACGCCGCCCTGCACCCCGGTGCCCGACCGCGTCCCGCCTGGTCGATGCCGGTGCGCGTCTATTACGAAGACACCGATGCCGGCGGCATCGTCTATTACGCGAACTGGCTGCGCTACTTCGAGCGCGCCCGCACCGACTGGCTGCGTGCGCTCGGCTTCGGTCACCGCGCACTGGCCGCCGATCACGGCATCCTGCTCGTGGTGCGCGACATCTGCCTCGATTATCAGCGCCCGGCCCGTCTCGATGACGAGCTGCTGATCGACGTCGAGCCGCTCGCGGTGCAGCGCGCCAGCTGCACGCTGCGGCAGACGGCGCGTCAGATCGGCGCCGACGAAATTCTCGTCACCGCGCAGCTGCGCTTCGCGGCCATCCGCCAGGCGGACGGGCGCGCAACCGGTTTTCCGAAGCCGCTGCGCGACGCCATCCTGCAGACGCTGCCCGAAGCCGCTGCCAACGTGCCGGGCGGAAACAGACTTCCCGACGGGCCGCGAATCGATCCGGGGCTCTCTTTCGCGCATCCCGCCGCAGGCCGGACATCATGAACAACGAGTTGTCGATCGTCACGCTGGTCCTGCACGCGAGCCTGCTCGTACAGCTTGTGATGGCGCTCCTGCTGGCGATTTCGCTCGCTTCCTGGACGGTCATCTTTCGCAAGAGCTTTGCGCTGCGCGCGGCCCAGCGCTCGACGGGCGCCTTCGAGGAAACTTTCTGGACCGATCGGGATCTGGGAGCCCTGTACGACGAAATTCGCGCGGCCGGTACCGACCCCGGCCCGCTGGCGCGCATCTTCGAATCCGGCATGAGCGAATTCCTCAAGACCCGCGAGCAGAAACCGGGCGACGTCAACGCCATGCTCGACGGCTCGCGCCGCGCCATGCGTGCCGCCTGCCAGCGCGAACTCGACGAACTGGAATCCGGCCTGCCCCTGCTCGCCACCGCCGGCTCGGTGAGCCCCTACATCGGGCTGTTCGGAACGGTCTGGGGAATCATGAATGCCTTTCGCGGCCTGTCGAACGTGCACCAGGCAACGCTGGCCGCCGTCGCGCCGGGCATTGCCGAAGCGCTCGTCGCCACGGCCATCGGCCTGTTCGCCGCCATCCCGGCGGTGGTCGCGTACAACCGCTATGCCGCCGACACGGATCGGCTGGCGACCCGGTTCGAGAATTTCATCGAGGAATTCTCCAATATCCTGCACCGGCAGGCGAGGTGACGCGGGATGGCCGCCAACGGAACCGGGCGACGGAGCCGTCGCCGCATGATGAACGAAATCAACGTCGTGCCGTACATCGACGTGATGCTGGTGCTGCTCGTGATCTTCATGGTCACGGCGCCGATGCTGCCGCCCGGCACCATCGATCTGCCCAGCGCCGGGCGCAGCAGTGCGCAACCCGATCGCTACATCGAAGTCCAGGTGCACGTCGACGGCGAACTGCGCGTACGCGGGATCAACACCGGTGATCCGTCCGAGCGGCGCGTCGGCCGTGCCGATCTGCCCGGCGCGATCGAGCAGATCCGCGGCGATGGCGAAGCGATGCCGGTCGTCATCAGCGGCGATCGCAACGTGAAGTACGAAACCGTGATCGACGTCATGAGCGAACTGCGCCGGATGAACATCGAACGCATCGCCCTGCTGGTCAAACCGGCTTCGTGAGCGCACCGGCACGATGTCCTTCGCACGCAACCTGAACGAAGATGAGTGAACGGCAGCCGGATCCGGGCGCAGCGCGCCGGACTCCGTCGTTGCAGGCGGGTCGCCACGGCCGGCAGAATCGTGTCTCGCCGCCACGCAGCGGCGCGAAGGCCTTTCTGCTGGCCCTGCTGGTGCACGCCCTGCTCGTCGCCATGCTGGTCAGCGGCATCCGCTGGCAGACGCATGCGCCCGAGGGAGTGAGCGCCGAATTGTGGCTCCCGGCAGACGCCCCCGAGCCGCCCGCGGCAGAACCCGAAGTCAGACCCGCCCCGACACCCTCGACCCACGCTCCGCAATTGCCGCCGCGGACTGTGGATGCCCTCGCGCGCCGGGCCCAGGCTCCGGCCGAAGCGATGGATCCGGACATCGCCATCGAGCAGGTGCGGCGCGCCCGGGCCGAACGACAGCGGGCGGAAGAAGAGCAGAAGCGCCGCGCGGCAGAGGAAGCCGCCCGTCTCGAAGCCGAACGACAGGCACGTCAGGAGGCCGAGGCGCGCGCGCGCCAGGAAGCAGAGAAGAAAGCGCGCATCGAAGCCGAGGAAAAACTCCGGCAGGAGCGCGAACGCGAAGCCAGGGCGGCCGAAGAGCGGCTCAGGGAACAGAAGGCAAAAGAGGAACAGGCCCGACAGGAAGCGGAAGAAAAGGCACGGCGCGAGGCGAAGGAAAAAGAACAGCGAGCCGCCGAGGAGAAAACCCGGCAGGAGAAGGAAGCTGCGGCAAAGGCGAAGCGTGAGGCCGAAGCAAAAGCGAAGCGCGAAGCCGAGGAAAAAGCGAAGCGGGAAGCCGAAGCAAAGGCGAAGCGTGAAGCTGACGCAAAAGCGAAGCGCGAAGCTGAAGCAAAGGCAAAACGCGAAGCCGAACAGAAGGCGCAGAAGGAACGGGAAGCGAAGGAGCGCGCGCAATATCTGGAGGGTCTGCGCGAACAGGCCGGCTCGGGCTCGGGTACCGGCGCCAGCGGCAGTGCGGGCAGCGGCGCCGACGCAGGCTATGCCGCCCAGCTCTCGGGCATCATCCGCAGCAACACCGTCTTTCTCGTTCCGCCCGGCCTGAGCGGCAATCCGAAAGCGGTGTTCCATGTGCGTCTGACGCCGGAGGGCCGGATCCGGTCGGTCGAACTGGTCCGTTCCAGTGGCCTGCCATCCTGGGATGCTGCCGCCCAGCGCGGGATCGAGCGCAGCGATCCGCTGCCGAAACGGGCCGACGGGACCGTCCCCGATTCGATCGAAATCACGAGCGGGCCGCTCGACGATCATTGAGATCATGTGGGTGGCATCACTCGTTCCCGGAACGGGTGACGTCGTCAGCCGCGTCCGGCGGATCGCTATAATCGATCCGAACGTCTGAAGCGATCATCCGCACCCGTGCCGGCGCGCCTTCCCGGCACGGCTGACCGCTCCGTCCGTTTTCAGTGCTTCGAGGGAGTTCATGAGGCAATTTCTGCTGGCGACCGTCGTCGCACTCTTCCTGCCCGCTGCCGTCCAGGCGCAAATGCGCCTTGACGTTTCCGGCATCGGCGCGACGCTCTATCCGGTAGCCATTGCGGATTTCGCCGGTGACGATGCCGATGCGCGCGCGGTCGTCGAAGTCATCCGCAGCGACCTGGCGCGCAGCGGTTCGTTTCGCATCATCGACCCGGGTTCATCGGCGGTCGCCGGAGCGCATTCCGGGCGCCCCGATTACGCCACCATTCGCGCGCGCGGCGCCGACACCGTCCTGACCGGATCAGTCTCGACGACCGCGGATGGCCGCCACGACCTGCGCTATCAGCTTGGCGACGCCGTGCGGCAGAACGTCCTGGGCGCCGAATCGCTCATCGTCTCGACGGGCGATCTGCGCTTCGGCGGGCACCGTGTCGCCGATCGGGTGTACGAGCTGATCACCGGCGAAAAAGGCATTTTCTCGACGCGGATCGCCTTCGTGTCGAAAGAAGACGATGGCCGGTTCCGGCTCAACGTCGCCGACTGGGATGGCGAAAACGTCGTGTGGCCACTGACGTCGCCGGAGCCGATCATCTCGCCGGCCTGGTCGCCCGACGGCACGCGCATCGCCTACGTGTCGTTCGAGAGCCGCAAGCCGGTGGTCTACGTGCACACACTGGCGACCGGGACCCGGGTCGCAGTCGCCAACTTCAAGGGCAGCAACAGTGCGCCGGCCTGGTCGCCTGACGGTCGTACGCTGGCAGTGGCCCTGACGCGCGACGGGCTGTCGCAGATCTACCTGATCAACGCCGACGGCAACGGCGCACCCCGCCGGCTCACCGACTCGCCGGGCATCGACACCGAACCGTCCTTCGCGCCGGACGGCAAGTCGCTGTACTTCACCTCCGATCGCGGCGGCTCGCCACAGATCTACCGGATGCCGGTCGATGGCGGCATGGCAACGCGCATCACCTTCGGCTCCTCATACAACGTCAGCCCGCGCGCCAGCCCGGACGGACGCCTGCTGGCGCACGTGACCCGACGCGAAGGACGTTTCCTGATCGTCGTACGCGACCTGGCCAGCGGGCGCGAAACGATCCTGTCGGAAACCGGTCGCGAGGAGTCGCCCAGCTTCGCGCCGAACAGCCGCTGGGTCATGTTCGCCACACACACCGGCATCCGCGATTCCCTCGTCGCCGTCACCGTGGACGCGCGCGTGCGGCAGCGCCTCGCATCGGCCAGCGGCGACATCCGGGAACCGACCTGGGGTCCGTTTCCGCAGTAATGCGGCACGTTCCGCCACGACAGGCACGCTTTCCCCCGGCTCTCCGATACACTAGCCGACGCATGCCATGACGAGCCTTTTTGTCTCTCCTGGCCTTCCATCGACTCCCTCACCCAACCATCCAATCTCACCGAGGAAAACCATGAAGTCCACGATCCGCTGGATCCTCTTCGCTCTGGTGCCCGCCGTCATCGCCGGCTGCGGCACGAGCGTAAAACTGGACGATGAAGCGGGCCTGCAGGAGCCGGCACCGATCGAAAGCCGCGCCGGCGCGGATGGCCGTGCAGAGGGTGCCGGTGCCGCCGGCATCGGCGATCGCAGCGCCGAAGCCGGAAGATCCGGACAGACCGATCCGCTCGACGACCCGGCCAGCCCGCTGTCGCAGCGCAGCGTCTATTTCGATTTCGACAGCTTCGTCGTGCGCGACGAATTCCGTCCGCTGGTCGAGGCGCACGCCAACTACCTGCTGTCGCACCCCGAGCGTCGCGTCGTCATCCAGGGCAACACCGACGAGCGCGGCAGCCGCGAATACAACCTCGCACTGGGTCAGAAGCGCGCCGAAGCCGTGCGCCGCGGCATGGCCGTGCTCGGCGTACCGGACAGCCGCATGGAGGCCGTGAGCTTCGGCGAGGAACGCCCGCGCGCCACCGGCAACGACGAAGCCGCCCATGCCGAGAACCGGCGCGCCGATCTCGTCTATCCCTGATGAACCGCCGCCCGCTGCCGTCGCTGCTCGTCGCCGGCGCGCTGCTGGCGCTGCCGCTCGCGTGGTCGCCGGCACACGCGCAACTGTTCGCCGACAACGATGCGCGCAAGGCCATCCTGGACCTGCGCGGCACCGTGCAGCTGCTGCAGCAGGAAACGCGTGACCGGCTCGATTCGCTCGAACGCCGTGTCGATGACCTGACGACGCGCGTCGAACGGGTCGAATCCGGTACACGCGGCCAGCTCGAACTGCAATCGCAACTGCAGCAGATGCAGGAGGAAATCGCACGGCTGCGCGGGCGTCTCGAAGAACTCGAACATCGCCTCGCCGGCACTGCCGGAGCACCCGGCGGCCCGATCGACGAAAGCGGCACGAGAATCGGCAAATTCGAACCGGTCGTCGTCGAGATCGACGGTCGCCCGGTCACGGTCGACCAGAAGGAAAAACAGGCATTCGACAGCGCACTGCAGACCTTCCGTTCGGGCGACTACCGTGCGGCGGCCAAAGCGCTGGAAGAATTCCGCGCGCAGTATCCGGACAGCCCCTACCAGCCCGGTGCGCTGTTCTGGCTCGGCAGCAGCCAGTTCGCCCTGAAAGACTACCCGGCGGCCATCGCCAGCCAGCAACTGCTGCTGAAGAACTACCCCGACAACCCGCGCGCACCCGACGCCCTGTTCAACATCGGTTACGCGCAGGCCGAAAGCGGCGCACCGCGCGACGCGCGCAAGACACTCGACGAGGTCGTCGCCCGCTACCCGGACAGCCAGGCCGCCCAGCGCGCCCGCGAGCGACTCGCGAGCCTGCCGCGCTGACCGGCCCACACTCTGGAGCCCGTCGGACCCGAAAGCGATCGGCGGCATGTCCGGCACTGCGGCGCGGTCGCAGGTCAGGCACGCAGAGTACAGCTCCGGTTTGACGTAGCCCGCCATGAATCATAAAATAGCAGGCTTCGCATCTTTCACAGGCCCGGCAGTTCCCGGCCTGGGAAGTCGAGCGGCGGATGATCGCCTTCGGGCATTCTTCCATCCACGCCGACAGTTTGCGAAATCGGCGGGCCGTTAGCTCAGCTGGTAGAGCAGCGGACTTTTAATCCGTTGGTCACTGGTTCGAATCCAGTACGGCCTACCAACAGGATCAAGGGGTTACGGTGACGTAGCCCCTTTTTCTTTTCCGGTGTCATATAAGCACCGGTGTCTCGCCGCATCTGCATGACCATCCGGATCGAATCGGCCTCACTGGATGAAAAGCCATGGATGCAGGCGATCGCGCTCAGACGGCTTCTACCTCATGCGATGGCGCTACGCTCAAACGCAGACCCATCGCATGCAGAAGCTTCTGCATGGTTGCCAGTGTCGGGTTCCCATCCTTGCCCAGCGCGCGAAACAGCGTCTTCTCCCCGAGTTCAGCGCGCTGCGCCACGTCAGTCATGCCGTGAGCCCGCGCAACGTGGCGCAGTGCCACCAGCAGCGCATTCGTGTCCTCGAGCTCAAGAGCGGCTTCAACGTAGGCCGCCGCCTCGACCGGATCCTTCAGCGTCTCGGCGAGATAGTCGTCGAAACTTGAATCACGGCGCGTAGTCATGGCTTGCCTCTTTGCTTCCAGTCCTTCAGATACTCGACAGCCCGCGCAATGGCACGGCCCTGGCCGCTCTTGTCGCTACCGCAAAGCAGCAGCACCAGTACATCACCCTGTCGGCTGAGGTAGACACGGTATCCGGGTCCATAGTCCACCCGCAACTCCTGTACGCCTTCACGAAGCGACTTGCAGTCACCAAAGTTGCCAGTCTGTACCCGGGCGAGTCTGGCCAGGATCAGTGCCCGGGCACGCCGATCTCGTAGCGCCTGCAACCATTCCTCGACGGGCTTGTGACCCGTACTGGTGGTGTAGGTACGAAGCTCCATAAAGTATCTTACAAGATACTACGGGCTTCAGCCAAAAAGTTCACTATGCGAGCCAAGCCGTGCCAACCGCAGGATATCGGGTTCGAATTTTCGGTAGATCAGCAGCAAATCGGGCTTGACGTGGCACTCTCGATAACTCGCCCAATCGCCGGAAAGATCATGATCGCGATAGCGCAAATCGAGGGCCTGATCAGATGCCAGTGCAATCAGCACCGGCTTGAGCACGACATCGAGCGTCGCTCGGTGCTGACCCCTGGCTTCACGCTTGTAATCCCTCTTGAAGGCGGATGAGCGCTCAATCGTCCGCATGCAGATCCGCCATCAGCTCGTCCACGCTGACGAACTTTCTGCCCTTGCCAGCTTCGAGTTCGGCAAGGGCTTCCTTTGTGGCGGCATTGGGCACCTTCACATCGAAGGGCAGGCGGTGTTCCTCGGCGATACGCAGCATCAGCAGCCGGATGGCGTCGGAGATCGTCAGCCCCATTGCTTCAAGCGCGCTTGCTGCACGCTCCTTGGTGTCGGTGTCGATACGCGCGCGGACGTAGGTATTGGCAGTGGCGCTCATGGCGATTCTCCAGAGAGCAATTCAGACACTTCAATTGTAGTCTCAATGTGACCACATCGTCAGATTGCGCCGTGCCTGGAGATCAAACCATGCGAGACCTCATTGCCATCCGGAAAGATCGAGCATCGAAACGCGATCCTCAACAGGTCGACACCACCTTCGAATACTCGCTCAGGCGCATCGTCGTTGCGGTGCCTCCGACCGCCTGCCGGTAGCTGCCCGGCCCGAAACCGTCGATCAGTTCGGAGCGAAACGCCTTGAAGAAGCGTTCGAGATACGTCTCGGCGACAGTGCCGACGGCCTGCAATTCGTCGGACGCGGGATCCCAGGCCAGTTCCACCGGCAGCAGCGGATGCATCGCCGGCCCCGACACACGCTGCGCGCCGTCGGCTGGGTCGAAAACACTGCCGTGTGCACAGCAGACGATCTGCCCGGGTTTGCCGGCCAGCGCGCTGCCCGAGGTTTCGTAGCGGATGACGCTGATCGGCGGGCGCGGATAGCTCGACTGATGCGTGCAGATCGCGATATAGGCGACGAGATTGCCCGCCTTGCCGACGCCGGCCGGATTCGTGTAGTCACCGTCTTCGGGGGACGACCGGCGTTCCGTGCGCGGGCGCCGGTCGCCGAGATTGATCAGGAAGCACGGCACGCCGCGATACGGGTAGGCGAACACCATCGCCTCGTCGAGCGGCACGTCGCCGCCCTTCAGCGGCGAGCCGTCGGCGTGGACGAGCCGCGCCGCGTCGTATCGTTGCGTGCCGGCGGCCGCGGCCGCCCGTCCGTGTGCGAGTGCGGAGGCGATTGCCGTGCCGGCACACAGTTGGACGAACTGCCGGCGATCGTTCACAGGCATTCTCCGGGCCGGCCGGCCGCCGATCCGATCTGCGATGCGATATCGGTATCCATCGCGGGCGCCCGCTCAGGCACGGAACATGTCGCGGTACATGCCCCGGCCCCATTCGAGATAGGTCAGCGCGTTCTCGTGGCTGCGCTTGTTGTCGACCTTCGTGTCCTTGAAGCCGGTGATCTCGTTCTTCGCGGCATCGTAGCCGTAGAAGGTGTCCACCCAGATCGCCTGCGTCGGGTCGGCATCGACCATCGAGTAGCACAGGGTCTGCGGTGACGTCCACGCGATCTCCTTGCCCTGGGCGCGGGCGGCGAGCACTTTCGCCACGTAATGCCCTTCGGTGTTGGACGTGTTGCCGCTCTTCGAATACGGCATCGGCCGCGAATCGCCGGTGACGTAGACGTGCATGTCGCCGATCAGGTTGTAGAAACGGATGTCGATGTCCGCTTCCTTCTGGTTGCTCTTGCTGGCCGGCGCCATCAGGCCGAGCTGTTCGATCAGCGTCGAGCCGCGCACGTTCGGGTAGATGGCCGCCTCGTCGAAGCGGATGCTGTCGAACTCGGTCTTGACGGTACGGTTGGCGACGTCGATGCCCGTCACCGCGGCACTCGGCCGCCACTCGATGATGTCCTTGTACAGCTCGTCGAAGGCGGCGTGGAAGCCTTCGGCCTTGATGGTGATCTCGGGGTTGGCGTCGAGGATCAGCACCTTGCCCTTGAGCTTGTTGCGGCGGATCACCGACGCGATCATGCAGGCCCGTTCGTACGGCGCCGGCAGGCAGCGGTAATTGCCGCTCGGTACGGTCTGCACGAACAGCCCGCCCTCGAACTCGTTGATCTTGCGCCGGATGCTGACGTGTTCGGTCGGGTCGATGAAACCGCCCGGGTAGTGCTGGTGCAGCGCAGTCTGCGTGTCGATGTCGGTGACGCCGATCTTCTCGTAGTCATACGAGATGCCGGGTGCGACGACGAGAAAATCGTAGCGGATGTCGCCCTGGCTGGTCGCGACGGTCTTGCTCGTGCGGTCCAGTCCGGTACAGGTGGCATTGAAGTAGATGTAGCCGTTTTCGACGGCGGCATCGAGAAAGCTGTGGTCGGCGAGGAACTCCAGGTTGATCACGCCGGAGTACCAGAGGTTGCTGCAGAAGCACGACGAATACATGTTGCGCTGATCGACGACGACGACGTCGAAGCGCGGATATTCCTTCTTCGCGTATTTCGCGATCGTCAGCCCGGACGTGCCGGCGCCGATGATCACCAGTCGCGGACCCTTCGCCTTCGGCAGGTCGGCCATCCGGCGTGCGGAGACGCCTTTCCAGCCCGACGGTGTCTTCGGCGCTGCGGCGCGCGCGCCCTCGGCGGCCAGCATCAGGGGTGGCGCCGCCAGTGCGGCTCCCGCCAGTTTCAGTGCGCGTCGGCGATCCGGGTCTGTCATGATGGTTCTCCCTTGTTGTGAAACCGTTTTCCGTGCATCGCGCCCGCCGGACCAGCCCCGGCACAACCTGAGAACGTGTGAAGTAATCCGCCGCGCTTTCGCATCGAACCAGGGAGCTGCACCTCACTGCAAACGCCACGCATGAATGCTGCGGGCACGAGCATATTCCCGCCCGATTTCCCTGCAGGTCATATTCCTGCCTGACACGAACATATTCCCGCCGGTCGTTTCGACAGGTCATATTTCCACTTGTCGTGGCAAGGGTTTAAGCTGACGCCCGGTCACGACAGATCGACTCCAGGAACGGGGCAAGGCCGACAGACGGGCGAAAATGTCCGCTGCAGCCTGGCCGATGACGAGGGTCCCGCATGTCTTCACGAACACCGAGGCAGGGGCGTCTGCTGGCAGCATCCGGNNGCGCGGCGCAGCGCGATGCGCCAATGGTTTTCCGGCACGGTGGCCGCCGTGGCCACCACCGCAGCCGGCCGGGCCGGCGCCCGCGGCTACGAGGCCGATCCGGCTCATCTGCCGCCGAATATCCCGCCCTGGTCACAGGTGCTCGGCAAGCCGGTGGCATCGGACCCCTACGGCAATCCGTCTCCGTGGGAACACACGAACATCCGGCGGCAGAGCCCGGGCCTGACGACGACCGACCAGTCCTCGGTCGCGTTCACCCCGCTGCAGAATCTCTTCGGCATCATCACGCCGAACGGTCTGCACTTCGAGCGCGATCACGGCGGGCGCCCGGAC